>JADMIO011432868.1_pt1 | contig 11027 bp, 9 predicted proteins | sample 8958161 | NCBI WGS metagenome assembly JADMIO01 (sample SAMN16585339, study PRJNA669376) | soil metagenome | isolation source: Crop rotation soil | place: USA: Cullars Rotation, Alabama | collected 2011 | reverse complement strand
CGCGACAACTTGTCCACGTGGAATTCTAAGCTTAGGATCCCAATGTGCTGGAAAGGACAAGCTGGTTCACGCCTCGCTCGTCGACGCCGTCCGCGGCAGCGGCCTGCCGTTCCGGACCTTCCCCCACAACGGGTTGCAGAAGCTCGAGCGGCTGCTGGCCACAGCCGACCCGCACGAACTTCAGGTCGTCGTGACCGAGTCCGTCTTCAGCATGGACGGCGACACGGCCGACCTGCGGGGGCTGGTCGAGATGAAACGAAAGCACGGCTTCGCGCTCCTGCTCGACGAAGCGCACGCCTCTGGCATCTACGGTGAGAACGGCGCGGGATTGGCGGCGGAGCTGGGGGTGAGCAAGGCCGTCGACGTGAGCATCGTTACGCTTTCAAAGGCCCTCGGCTGCTACGGCGGCGCGGTGTGCGGCGGCCGGGATTTCTGCGACCTCGTGGTGAACCGCGGCCGGTCGTACGTCTTCGCGACGAGCCTCCCCGCGTGCGTTGCGGCCGCGGCCGCGGCGTCGATCGGCGTCGTCGAACGTGAGCCCCAGCGCGCGAGCCGGCTGCGCGACTCGGCCCGTCACGTCCGCGCCGCGCTGCGCCTGGCCGGGCCGGCCGACTCGCCGATCCTCCCCGTGATCCTCGGCGACGCCGAGCGCGCCCTGAGCGCCGCTGAACAACTCCAGTCGCTAGGTCTGTGGGTGCTGGCCGTCCGCCCACCCACCGTTCCGCTAGGCAGCAGCCGGCTGCGGGTGACGTTGTCTTCCAATCACACCGACGAGGAACTGGATCGCCTCATCGCCGCCGTGGCGCCGCTGCTGCCAAAGCCCACATGAAATGAAAACGCCGCGTGCGGCACGAACGCCTGACACAAACGTCTAGCGCGTGCGGCACGCGGCGAAGGAATATTTTGTGCGCTCGCGCGTCAGGGTAACGAGCCGGAGCGCGTCGTTATAGCGAACCTACGCGTGGGCCTGCTGCGTGCCACCGAGGACGGGTCGCAGTGCGGGCGGCAGCGCCGCCGCGTCACGCGCGACGCCGACGCGCTCGAGCGTCCGCATGACCAAATCGGTCGGCGGTTCACCCGCGGGCAGGTTATCGAGAAGGTGCAAGACCGCCCCGGCCGCGCTCAGCCGAGCGGGGTCGACGTTGGACGCGGCCGCGAACCCAACCGCGGAGCGACTTTGGTCCAAGAGCAGGTCGATCGCCTGTCGGTCTTCCGGACGAAGTTCAAGACTCATAGCAATCCCCGTCGTCACGCGGGCGCATCGCGCGCACCCGAAGGTCCTACCGCTCGGCCGCGCGAACGTCGCACGGGCTGCGCGGGCGCACCCACAGTTGACCAGTCGGTCTCCCGTGCCGCCGTCACGCGACGACCCGGTCCTCCGGCCCTACCTTCAAGCCTACCTAGCTGCCTACGCTCCCCGGCCGCTCGCGGTTCGTCGCGCGCCACCGGTCCGCGAAATGCGCCACCGCCGCGTGCAGTCGGCTCTTCACCGTACCGAGCGGGATATCCAAAATATCGCTGATTTGCTTGTACGGAAATGCATGAAAGTAGCTCAACAGCAATATCTCGCGAAGGTGCTCGGGCATGTTCCCAACAGTCTTCTGCACTTGCTGTTGCAGCTCCTCGCGTTCCATCGGCTCCGACGGGCTCGTCGTTACCGATTTCATCAAATCTAGGAATTCGCCGCTGTCGTCGTCGCCCGGGCTGATACTCGCTTGCAGGGGGTTCGTCGGGCGCCGTGCCTGGCTCCGAATTAAATCTCTTGCCTTGTTCGCCGCGATCGTGAACAGCCAGGGCCTAAACCGCCGCTGCGGGTCGAACTGCTCGGCCGACTGATGCACCTGCAGGAACGTCTCCTGAAACACGTCTTCCGCGCTCGCCCGATTCCCCAAAAACCTCACCAGAAAGTGATACAGCTCACGCTGATACCGGCTCACCAAATCGGCAAACCCCTGCCGGTCTCCATGACGGTACGCATCCAGTAGCTGCTCGTCCGTCCGCCCGTTCTGCGCCGCGGCCCGCATCCGGTCGTCCACGCCAGCACCGTGGCCGTTCCCGTTCGAGCCGCCGCCGTCGCTTTCCGACGTGTGTCCCGGCGTCCGCGCAGACGCCGACGCGCCCGACCCGCCATTCGGACCGGCCTGCTGCTGCTGTGAAATGGAGTTGTATGAGGCCGCCATGTCTCTCGACTCCCACCAGTGAGCAGACACCGCCCACCGACTTTCGTCAACGCACAAAACGCCCGCCACGCCGGGGCCGGGAAAGCGAGGATGGAGAATAGAGGGTAGAGGATGGACGAAGGGCGCCCCTGACCACGCCGTCTTCCTCTATCCTCCCTCTTCCATCCTCTATCCTCGCCTGTCCGTCTCCCTCACGTCCCACCCAACTCCCTCTCCTGCTATAACGTATCAAATCTTATGCCCCCTGCAGAAGCCGTTTCGGCCCCTATTCCGTTTTTCTCGCTCGCGCCCGCCGCGCTCGACGCCCTCGTCGCCACGTGGGGCTGGCCCAAGTTCCGGGCGCAGCAACTGCGCGACTGGGTCTACAAGAAGTCCGTCGCCGACCCCGACCGGATGACCAACCTCTCCAAGCGCGACCGCGACGCGCTGCGCGCCCACCTTCACGTCGCCCCCGCCACCATCGCCCGACGCCAGCTCAGCGAGGACGGCACGCTCAAGCTCCTCCTCGACTGGGGTACGAACGACAAGGGCAACCAGATTCAGGCCGAGACGGTGATGATCCCCGACGCCGACCGCAAGACCGCCTGCGTCAGCTCCCAGGTCGGCTGCCCCGTCGGCTGCAAATTTTGCGCGAGCGGGATGAACGGCGTGAAGGGGAACCTCTCGGCGGCGCAGATCGTCGAGCAGGTGTTCCAGCTCAACCTCGCGATGAGCGAGACCGGAACGCGAAACGCGGAAGATCACGCGAGGGACGGAGACGGGGCGTGCCGCCCCGAAACCAGAGAAGAAGGACCTCTCGATTCCGAATTCGGGGCGACACGCCCGGTCTCCGCCCCTCTTGCGACGACGCGTCTTTCCGGTCTGGATTCGGACCCGCACGGTCCCTCTCGCTCCCCTGCGCGAGTGAGCGACCTCGACCACCGTATTTCCAACATCGTCTTCATGGGCATGGGCGAGCCGCTCGCCAACTACGCCAACGTGATGGGTGCCATCCGCATCCTGCACGACCCGGCCTGCTTCAACCTCGGCGCCCGCCGGATCACGATCTCCACCGTCGGCGTGCCCGCCAAGATGCGCGACCTCGCCCACGAACAGCTCCCCCTCAACCTCGCCATCAGCCTCCACGCCCCCAACGAGCCGCTCCGCAAACAGCTCATCCCCTGGGCCGAGCACTTCGCCCTCAACGACATCCTCAACGCCGCGAGATACTACTTCGACAAGACCGGCCGCGAGGTGACGCTCGAGTACATCCTGCTCCACAACGTCAACGACCGCCCCGAACACGCGCGGGAGTTGGCTAAGCTCGTCAAGACGCTCCGGGCCAACGTCAACCTGATCCGCTACAACGAGGTCGAAGGCCTCCCCTACGTCCGCCCCAAGAGCGACGACGTCGTGAACTTCCAGAACATCCTGCGGAACGCGAACGTGAACGCGCACGTGCGGAAATCGAGGGGACGGGATATCGACGCGGCGTGCGGGCAGTTGAGAAGGAAGGAACAGCAGCAACGCGTCCTCCTCTCCCCCGTACTCGGGGGAGAGGCGGGGTGAGGGGCTGTCTTTCGTGGGGTGGATGAGCGTGTCCGCTCTGCAATCGTGCCTGAGGACACTCCATGGAAAATTTGAACAACCCAACGCTGCCCCCGAGTCGACACCGCCACCCCCGACGATCGCGAGGCGCGCCTCCGAATCGGAGAAGCGTGCCGCGACGAAGCGCTTTATGCGTTCGCTGCAAGAGCACCGGCAGACGCGATGGCACGCTTCTGGGCAACGCCCATACCTGAAGATGCCGACTTCGCCCCCGGCCAACTCTACGCCTTGCTCGCCGAAGGGGAACGCAGCATCGAAGAGGAAGGAACGCTGGTCGGCGATGAAGTGTACCGCTTCAGCCGTATCTCGCACGCGCGCGGGCCTGCGGCGGGTCTCAACGCTAACGTCGGACAACCATTTGCCAAACAACGTTGATTGTGGCACTTTGCCGATCTAACCGCGGTCCGCGACGCGAGGCTTAAGCTTCCGGGAGAGACGATGTCACACATCGTACGCTTTGAAATCGAGAATCTGGTCGGGCACAAAGGGGTTTATGCGAAGGAAATGAATCGTGATGTGGCTCTGTCTCTACCCTTTGTGAGTTCGGCGCTCGTTCGGTAGCGCATCGCGGACGGCATCGCTATCGGCTGCGGGATGGAAACGTCCCGCTCGCCATGGAAGGTGCTCCGCGACGCATACGAGTTCGCGCTGAAGGTCTGGCCGAACCTGTACAGCAGCCCTTGGAGCCGCCACGACTTCACGCTCCCGCAACTGTTCGCCTGCCTGGTCGTCCGCGAGCAGCTCGGCCTCAGCTACCGCAAGGCCGAGGCGCTGCTGCGCGACGCGCCGCACTGGCTGTCGATGATCGGCATGTCCCGCGCCCCGGACCACAACACGCTCTGGCGCGCGTTCGGCGTCGTCACCGAGGCGCGCCGCGTGAACCGGATGCTCGACCTGATGGCCGAAGCGTTCGCCCGCGCCAAGCTCCTGCAGGCGCTCGATGCGGTCAAGCCGTTGACGATCGACAGCACCTGCTACGAGGAACGCCATCGCTCGCACCACTACGACCGCGTCTGCCGCAAGATGAAGCTGAACGACGGCGGGAAATACGCCGAAAAAGCCGACCCCGCCGAGGTCAACGCAAGACGCTCGCGCAAGGCCAGGCGGATGCCCAAGCTCACGCTGGCCGTCGCGTCGGGGTGCCACCTGGTCCTCGCCGCCCGCGCCGGCACGGGCGCCGGGTCGGACTCGCCCGACTTCCGGCCGCTGCTCTACCGGGCGTGGCGGCGGGCGAACGTGAAGGACGTCGTCGCCGACTCGGGCTTCGACGGCGAACACAACCACCGCGCCGCCCGGCTCGACATGGGCGTGCGGTCGGTGATCCCGCCCAAGATCGGCCGCCCGTCCGACAAGCCGCCCGCCGCGCGGTTCCGGCGGCTCATGCGACAGCGGTTCGCCCGCAAGGCCGACCGCCGGACGTACGGCCAGCGAGCGCAGAGCGAGACGGTGAACAGCATGATGAAGCGGAACTTCGGCGACGCGTTGCGCTCGGTCCGGCCCAAGCGTCGCGAGCAGGAGATGCTGTTGCGGACGCTAACTCACAACGTCATGCTTTATGCTAATCGGAAAGGGTAGAGACAGAGCCATCGTGATGTGAATATCTTCTTCGGTCTCAACGGGACCGGCAAGACCTCGCTCCTGCGGATACTGGATAGCGCAATGTCTAACGATACCACGGCGTTAGAACATGTCCCGTTTGCACGCGCCGTCGTCGTCATTCATTCAAACGAGTACGACAAGGATTTCGCGTACACATTGCAGCAATTTGACCCGAAACGCAAAGGTAAGCGTCTTGTACGGGAAGAGCGTACAACAGACGGAGCTGGCGTCGTCACGACGCATCGGTTTTTCCGCCCGTCCGGATGGGAATGGGCGATTACACCCGATTTACCACCATCCGCAAAAGGAAGATGGCGCCATTCGTTCCTTGATACCCATCGACTCGCGCCGCGGCGCGAGCCCTCGCCCGAACATGTTGGGGAGTCTCTGTTTGACGTATCTTTCGAGAAGGAAATAGAGCGGCAGTGGCTTGCAGTCTACTCAAGCACACAAGCCGAAATCCGAGCATCCCAAGAGAAGGGGTTGGCGCAGATCTTGAATGACGTCCTGAGCTGGCGAGAGCCTAAGGAAGCGCCCAATCGAAGCGTCGACTGGGAGATCGCTTACGGTGAAATGGTCTCGTTCCTCAACCGACAGGATGCTAAGGCCAAACCAAGTACGAAGGAAGCCTTTCGAAGTCGGTTCGAAGAGAGTCCTCTCTTTAGGACAGTGCTCCGCAGGATCAATCGCGTGGAGCATGAGATTGCAGAGGCTACTGCACCGCAAACCAAGCTTAAGGAGCTCGTCCGGCGATTCTTTACAGGCAGCAAGGAGTTGCTAGCAGGCCCGACTAGCTTAGAGATTGTTACGGGTGATGCAGTACTGCGACCTAGGTCGCTGTCAAGCGGCGAGAAGCACTTCTTGCGCATCTTGTTGGAGAACGTCAGGGCTGAAGAGTCTTCGTTGCTGATCGACGAACCCGAGCTTTCGATGCATGTGGATTGGCAGCGAGATTTGATTGCAGCAATGCGCGAGCTTAACCCTAAGTCACAGCTGATACTGGCGACTCACTCCCCAGAGATCATGGCTGACATAGAAGATTCAAAGATCTTTAAACTATGAGCAGACTACGGCACTCCGCGGGGGGATTTGCCCGCTCGATGCAGCTATCGCGAACCGTGATCTGGATCTTCCTTGAGGGGCCAGGTGACCGCTCTTTCTACAGCGGGGTCTGCCGGGCAAATCCGATGGTTGCGGCGCATGCTCATCGCTTGGTTTTAGTCCGTGAGGTCCCAAGGCGGAGGGCGAACGGCAAACGTGCCCTCATCGGCTTGTATCGTTATCTGCGGCGCCACGGTGCTTTATTGACCGCACTTGGCGGGAAGCCCACGGTCAGTGTATTCTTTGTCGATAAAGATATTGATGATTTGGATCGGAAAAAAGCCAAGTCTGAGCACGTCATTTACACCAAGTATTACACGGTCGAGAATCACATCGTTAAAGAGGCAGATCTTGTTCGAGGCTTGGCCGCAAGTGCGTCGCTCGATGAGGCATCTGTAGAAGGTATAGTAGGCAACAACAACGCTGCGTGGATGAGGGCCGCGGCAACGCATTGGCGCCGATGGGTCGAATTCTGCATGCTGGTTCGTCGGACCAAGAGCCTCTGCGGGTTGCCGAATTTTGGCGTTGAGTCTCGGTTACACCCGGATCCGTATGCCGCCTTGGACTCGGCCCAAGAAGCCACTTTAGTAGGAGCAGCATTGGCGCGGTCAGCCCTTCCAGCCCATCGTTTCGACGAGGCTTTCAGGAGTGTTGAGCGGAAGGTGCAGAAGTACTACGACGACGACCATGTCGATGAAATCTTTAACGGCAAATGGTATCTGGCATTCTTGGTCGCGGATGCGCAGCGAGCAGCCGCCGGCAGGGACTACAACGCTGCTGGGTTGAAGGGAAGGATCGTTAGCAGCTTGGTCGCAACAATCAATTTCCAGTTCGATCCAGCTGATTACTTTCACGCCGCCCTCAGTCGGATCGCTGCTAAAATTTAATGCTTCGGCGTGCCGTCTTGGCGGAGCGGCTCCCATCGTCCTTTCCCGAACTTGAAGCCGTGTAGGGTAAGCGTAACCGTCCAGAGATCCGGACGTCCTCACTTCCTAGCCCACCGCGAGTCGGACGGTGGGCGAATACGCCCACCCTACGTGGGTGGCGTCGTTGATTTGCACGGGCGCGGGGCCAGATTCCGCTCGACAAGACGACATGTTCTGTTAGGATATAGTTCGCATCGAACGAATGAGCTCGTTCTAGCTTCCAGGCAGAATAACGGTCGGCCCCGACCCTCCCCGACGTATCGGCGGAGGGTTTCTTCGCGCGGCCGTCCCGCTCCATGGCAACCTTTCAGAAAGGCTTCAAGGTGACCCCATGTCCGACATTCGCCGAAAGAAGAAGCCGTTCAAGGTCGACCTGACGCTGACGCCGGAGGACCGGGAGGCTTACCTCAAGCACCTGGCCGACGCGCGGACGACGCTGCCGAAGGCGATCTCCTGGCTCAAGGTGCACGGGTATCACCAGCTCAGCTTCGGGGCGGTTAACCGGCACCGGAACTTCGTCCGCGCGCAGCAGAAGGACGAGGAGCGTGAGCGGCGGCGGTGGTCGGCCGTCGCGGAGGGGCTGGACCGGATCGCGGCCATCGGGAAGGGCGCGACCTTCACCGACGGGACGCTCACGCTCTACGAGCAGCGGCTGTTCGAGACCCTACAGGACTTGAGGGAGAAGGAATCGGTCACGCCGGCGGCGCTGCTGGAGCTGTCGCACGCCGTGTCGGTTGCGGTGAAGTCTCGCGTCGCCTACGAAGACCACCGGCGGAAGCAGGAGCGCGGCGACCCGCCCGACGCGCCTTCCCGCCGGCACAAAGCGGCGCCGCCGGCCGCACCGACGGAGACGGAATACGACAAGGTGCTCCGCATCCGCCAGAACCTCGGCTTGTCGACGACGCCGAAGGTGATTGCGCGACTGATGAGCGAGGGCGACGCGGACTCGGTGCCGACGGGTGCAAACATGCCGTCGAGCGCAGGGGAACCCGACTCGTTCGAGCCCGCTCGCGCTTGTCGAAGTCCCGTGTAGCCGGCGAGCTTGCTCGCGGTGTCCGCGTGCGTTGTTCCCAGACCTCGCACCCGGTAAGCACGATCGGGCAACGCGGGTTGGTCGCGTTGCGCAAATGCGGGGCAAGCGGCTGAGGTGAGGGGACATGAAACGTGAAGACGTGATGACGTGAAGACGTGAAAGGGTATCGTCCTCTCACGTCTTCGCGTCTTCACGTTTCACGTTTCACTGAGCAGACAGCCCCTCATCCTGCCCTCTCCCCCTTGCGTACAAGGGGGAGAGGGTTCGGCTCACTGCATGTTGGTGTCGTCGCCGGGGCCGCCGTCGAGGTCGTCGTCGCCGCCCTGGCCGCGGAGGACGTCGTCGCCCTCGTCGCCGAAGAGCTCGTCGTGGTTGGACCCGCCCCACAGCCCGTCGTCGCCGGCGCCGCCGTGGAGGACGTCCTGGCCGTCGTCGCCGTAGAGTTGGTCGGTGCCGTCGTCGCCCCAGACTTCGTCGTCGCCGTCCTCGGCGTAGACGATGTCGTTGCCGCCGCCGCAGTGGATCTCGTCGTCGTCCTCGCCGCCGTAGACCATGTCGTTGCCGGACCCGGCCCAGACCTCGTCGTCGCCGTCGCCGCCGGTGATCACGTCTTCACCCATGGAGCCGTAGATGACGTCGTCGCCGTCGCCGCCGACGAGTTCCGAGTGGAGCCCGCGGTAGGAGGCGTGAAGCTCGTCGTCGCCGCCGTTGCCGTGGATGTCGTCGTCGGCGCTTTCGGCGAGGAACATCGTGGTGTTGTTTCCGCCGAAGATCAGGTCGGCGTTGGGCCCGCCCTGGATGTCGTCGTGCCCGCCGCCGCCGAAGATCGTGAACGTCTGGGTGAGGTTGTCATCGTCGCAGTCGATCACGTCGCGGCCGCCGAGGCCTTCGATCGTGATGTTGTCGCTGACGAGGCCGGCCGGGTAGACGGCGCCCATCCCGTTCATCTCAATGCCGACCTGCCCGTTGCCCGCGCTGAAGACGCGGATGTAGTCGGGGCCCATCGTGCCGACGATGTGGGTGCCGCCGCCGGGAGGCCCGCCGGGCAATACGTCGACCGGTGCCTGAAAACTGGAGACGCTGAAGAACCGTCGCGATTCGAGTGATTCGAACATGGGAAATGTGTCTCTTCCTATACCTGTTTTGCGGCCGGCGTCCCCTGCAGTCAGGTGCGATTCGTCCGACCAACGAAAGGATTTTGACACGCGATCGGAAACCGCCCAGGGACCGGAACTGGGCAGTCGCGCGCGCGCGCGGAGCGGCGCGAACGAATGGCGTGAACGCCAAGGTGCCAGCGGAGATGAGGAGATGTAGGAAGAACGGCGTGACCCGCGGCCGCCCAGCGGCTCACTTCCGTCACCGGCCTGTTAAGCGGTGGACTGCTCGACGTTCACACCGCTACGGGCCGGGCCGGCGGGCGCGGGCCGTTTCGAGACCGGCCTTGGACGTTTGGAGGGTCGGGTCGAGCTGGAGCGCGGCGGTGAACTCCGTCTCGGCGGCGAGCCACTGGCCCCGCTGGGCGTACATCACGCCGAGGTTCTCGTGGGCGGGGGCAAAGGCAGGGTCGGCGGCGATCGCGTCGCGGAACGCGCGCTCGGCCTCGTCGAACTGCTGCGACTGCGCCAGCGCCGTTCCGAGGCCCATGAGCAGTTGCTCGCGGCCGACTCTCGCACGGGTCAGCGCCTCGCGGAACGCGGCCGCGGCGTCGGTGGGACGCTGCTGCGCGAGGGCGACGTTGCCGGCCCACTGCAACAACACCGGGTCGCCCGGCCTGGCGGCGAGTCCTGAGCGGACGGCCTCGACGACGCCGTTGCCGTCGCCCCGCCGCGCCGCATTGAACGCCAGCGACCGGAAAGCCGCCAGGCTCGAAGGGCTGTACCGCAGCGTGTGCGCGGCCAGCGTGCGCGTGTCGCGCCACGTCGTGACCTGCGCCATCGTCATCCCGCCCCAGACGATCAGGAGCAACGCCGCGACGGCGTACGCCCGAGCCGCGCCCCACCGCCCGGCCGCGGCGCGCGTTGCGCAGGCTGCGATCAGCGCGATCCCGACGAGCGAGAGGTAAGCGTAGCGGTCGGCGACGGTGGAGTAGACCTGGTAGTCGAACGCCTTCAGCCCGAACGTCGAAGCGGCGCCGAGGAAGAAGGCGACGATTCCCGCCGCCACCCACGGCGCGCGGCGCCGGTGCGCCGCTGCGAGGACCAGGGCCGGCACGACCCATACCCAGCCGAACCGAAGCGCGGCGCTCCCGGCGACCCATTCGGGCGTACGGGCGTAATCCGGCACCAGCGGGAACGGGAACAGCGTCTTCCGGACGTAGAAGCCGGCAGAATCCATCGAGATCAGGGCGCGCCGCCCCAGCGACAACGACGACACCACGGCGGCCGACTGCATCGACGCGTTCAGCAGCGAGCACGCGACCGCCATCGCGAGCCAGGGCGCCAGGCCGATCGCGATCGTCCGCCACGGCCGGCAGCGCAGGGTGCGGTCGAAGACCGCCAGGACGAGCGGGATGACGACGACCGTCGGCTTGGCAAGAAGGGCGAGGAGGAAGAGCAGGCTCCCCGCGATCGCGTGTGCCGCCGCCTTCGCAGCAGAGGCGGG
>JADMIO010909385.1_pt1 | contig 11027 bp, 9 predicted proteins | sample 8958161 | NCBI WGS metagenome assembly JADMIO01 (sample SAMN16585339, study PRJNA669376) | soil metagenome | isolation source: Crop rotation soil | place: USA: Cullars Rotation, Alabama | collected 2011 | reverse complement strand
CCGGCCGCTGGCGAGTACCTTCTCGATCGCGCTGTTAACGGCTGCGGCTTCCTGAGATAACCCAAAACTGTATTCCAACAGCGCCGCGACGGATCCAATCGCGCCCAAGGGGTTCGCCTTGTTCTGGCCGGCGATATCCGGCGCCGAACCATGCACCGGCTCATAAAGACCGACCCAGACATTCGAGTTCGGCCGTTTATCCCCGATAGAAGCGGATGGCAGCATCCCAATCGATCCCGCCAGCACCGATCCCTCATCGCTCAAGATGTCCCCAAACATGTTTTCCATTAAGACAATGTCGAACCGCTTTGGGTTAAGCACCAGCTGCATCGCGCAGTTGTCGACCAGCATGTGATCGAGCGTGACATCGGAGAAATCTTTCGCGACTTCCGTCACGACCTTCCGCCACAGCTGGGAAGTTTCCAGCACGTTCGATTTATCCACGCTGGTGACCTTCTTGCGGCGTTTGCGGGCCAAGTTAAACGCCATCCGGGTCACGCGTTCGATCTCGGCGCGGGTGTAAACCATCGTATTGACGCCTTTTTCCTGCGCGCCCGAGCCGGAGATACCACGCGGTGTCCCGTAATAGAGGCCGCCGGTCAGCTCCCGGACGATGATCATGTCGGTGCCGTCGACCAAGTGGTTCTTGAGGGGGGAGGAATCGATCAGCGATTTATAGGTTCGAACCGGACGGAGGTTCGCGTACACACCCAGAGTTTTGCGGATTCCCAGCAGCCCCTTCTCCGGTCGCTTCTCGGGGGGAGCGTTGTCGTATTCCGGGAGCCCGACCGCACCCATCAAGGTGGCATCGGCCGCCAGGGCCAGCTTTTCGGTTTCTGGGGGGAAGGGAGAACCCGTCTTCTCGATCGCGATACCGCCGAGCAGTCCTTCCTTATATTGGAGGTCGTGCTTGTACTTGGACGCGACGCGTTCCAACACGCGCACCGCTTCCCGCGTGACTTCAACGCCGATCCCGTCTCCGGGCAAAATGAGGAGATTTAGTTTCATCGACGGGTATTATACCTTTTGAGACGGAGAGGCTTTAGCTCGGGGAGGAGGTCGCGGAAGGGTTCGTGAGCTTGCGGAAATTGAGATACCCGAAGACCAGAAGCGCCCGCTCGGCGTCGATGTCCTTGGCGTTGGGGACGGCATCCAGGTCATCGAGCATTGTCAGTTCAACCCGGTTCCCTTCCTTGGTCTGGATCAGGTCCGCCAGCCGGTTCAGCACATCCAGCGAAGCGGTTTTCAGCGAGGCGCTGTTCTCATCGAATAAAAATTTGGCCTGCAGGGTAACTTTGATATAGCCCTTTTGGACATACTGGACGTTTAACGCGCTGTCCGGCGAACTGCCGCCGTAATTGAGCGTCGCCCGCTCTTCCGCGCGCTTCTTAGCATTGGTCACGATCTCCTGCCGGATCTGCAGCAAATAGGCTTCGGCTTCCTTGGTATTCTGCTTGCGCTGAATGGCTTTTTCAAAGCTATCGAACGCTTCCCCCAGCCGCCCCAGGTTATACAGCTGCGTTCCCTTCCAGTAATAATCATTTTCCGTCTGATCGGAGGGCTGTTTCTGATTCTGGGTGTCCGCCGAGAACGCAGGAACGCTCAGCAGACCAGCCAACGCCGCGACACCCCATAGCTTCAAGTTCATTCTTTGCCTCCCGGTACGGAGGTGGAGAAGATTGCCATGACCGAGCCGCGCTTGTCAGCATCTTGTGGCGACGAGGTCACGATTTGCGATTCGGGAATGAAAAGCTTCTCTTTGAAGTATTTGACCAGCGCTTCCTGGCGGCTTCGCGCCAGAGAATCATCGCTATCGTAAGGCTGGATCGCGAATGGCAGCAGAGACCCTTCGCGAATCACATCGCAGACTTTGTCCAGCAGCAGCGGTCCTTCCTTGCTGAAATCGGCTTTGCGCTCTGCAAACAGTCGCTTGCTGGAAAGTTCCACCGTGGTCTTGCCGCTTTCCGTATATTCCAGCGAGGAAAACTGAATCGGCTGACCCATGTAGGTGTGGTGATAACCTTCTTTGTCCACGGTATTGAGCTGGGGGATATAGACGGTATCTACCGCGACATGCCCGCGTTGAGCGTCTTCGCCACTCCAGGACAAAGATGCCGGGGGTGTTCCCTTGCCCGCCTGCTTAAAGACCGTAGCGCCGCCTTGGTCAATAATCGCGAAATCCCATTCCTTCGAAGCTTTTTCCAAGGGAGGGCTCGCCATTTTCAGATACGGCGCCTTGGCGATTTCCGGCAGCCAGGGGTGCACGGGCTGATCTTCTTTGAAATCCATCATCCGTGAGAAATCCCGTCCCTCGCGAAAACTGACGGGTGAGTTTAGCAGCGGCTGGAGACGATCTTCGGGAAAATTCTGAATGTCTTCCAGGTTGAACGCGGCTGGCGGATCCATCTTGCCCACGACCAGTTTTTCCTTATTCGTTCCCGTGACGGTCGCGGTCATCTCGCCTTCCCCGCTTTTCTTCACCTCCGTGGTGGGCGCGGGTGCAGGAACGGCGGCCACGGTCCCGGCGGCCGGTTTGGCCGCGGCGGAGGCCGCCGGTTTTGAGCTGGACTTGGCGGCCGCCGGCGCTTTGGTCGCTGTTTTCGCCGCCTGGGAGGGTGTGACCATCCCCAGGATTAGCAAAACAGCCAGATTTGATTTGAGTCGATCCATGTTTCCTTAACCTGCCAGCGAGAAGTTAAACGTAATGATGCCCCACTGGCCTTCTTCAGCGGCGCCGGGCAGGGGGGAAAACTTCCATTGTTTCAGCGCTTCGATCCCCAGCTGGTCCAACGCCTGATTACCGGTTGTTTTCTGCACGCGGATTCCGGAGCGTACATTGCCCGCGGAGTCTACGGTGAAATACAGTCGGACGGAGCCCATAATGCCTTGCTCTTCCGCCCAGGCGGGATATTCCGGGATGACTTTATAGGTAATCGGCCGGTTGGTCAGAGGACCGGAAATTTCAAACCCTTTGTGTCGGACGGTCTTTTCCGCGCCGCCTTTCCCGGTGCCGACGCCTTCCAGGCTCGATGCTGCGCCTGGCATGCCTTCGACGCTGCCCGCCCCTGTGCCTATCCCCGAACCACGGCCGCCCCCATAACCACCCCGCCCGCCGCCGAATCCACTACGCTGGGTGAGCGAGCCGCCTGTCTGCGGGCCCGTGGGTGCAGTTCCATTGCCGCCCGTCCCTACCGCGATGGGCGCCGAATTGGCCGAAGCGATCGCCATGGTGTCCATGCTCGCACCGGTGCCGCTTTGCCCGGGGACGATCCCCACGCGGCGCTTCGAGGTTTCCGTCAACGAAGGCCCGGTGTACCCCAATCCGCTCTTTGCGGAGTTGTTTCCAACAGCGATGGGGATGTTAGAAACGTTAGAAGCCGAGATCGATTCCTGCCCGCTGACTTTAAAAGGAAGATCCGAGGCCTTGATACCGCCAAAACTCTTGGATTTCAGGGTCGGGCCGCCGATCGGCATATTTGGTACCTTCTGCCCGGGGGCCTGGATCTGATCCGGATTCTTCAACGCGGCCAGGTCATCGTTCTGCGCCTGGGGTTGGAACGTCGGCATCGTCATCGGCTTGCGCGACCGGTCGGTTAATGTCGGCTGAGCCGGGGCCGCCGCGGGCTGCTTGATTGCCGGCGCGACATGTGCGATCTGCTCGGTCTTGGGCGTCAGCAGCATGTCTTTGAGGGTGGAAAACACCGACGCCTTCGGGGCCGGTTCCGACATCAGCGGGGACCCGCCCGCTTCCATCACCTCAATATCCACGAAATCATGGACTGGTTTGAAGTCGCTCTTCAGGAGGATGGGATTCCACAAAAATAGCAGGACATGCAACCCCGCAGCCAGCGTCATGCTCATCGCTTCCTGGCGACGGGTCGATTCCATAAAGTGAATTTGCATGTTAATCATAGGGCCCTCTTACTTGATCTTCTCAAGTTCCTGCTGGGTAGCGATCGCGATTCGCGTCGCTCCCGCCTTCTTCGCGAGCTCCATCACTCGCTCAACCTGGCCGTAGGCGATCCCCTGGTCGGCGCGGACAATGACCAGGAAGTTCTTTTTGTTGGCCAATTCCTTCTGCACCGCCGGGACCAGCGTATCCCAATTGACGTTCTTTTCGTTCACGCCCAGATCCCCTTTGACCGACAAGCTGATCGTGACGTTCTTTTCCTTACTTTCCGCCGTCACCGCTTTCGGCAACTTCACCTCAAACCCGGGAAGGTTCAAGATCGGGGACGTGGCCAGCAGGATGATCAGCAGCACCAGCGACACGTCGATCACCGGAATGATGTTGACCCCGGCTAAGGGGACCAGCTCTTCGCTTCGCGGTCGTTTGCTATTGCTCATAGGAGACCTCTATTTACCGGCTTTGTGCATCATCGCGATTTTTTCAGCGCCTTGCTGCTTGACGATGTCCAGAATCGAGACGACGCGGCCATGGGCGACCGCCGGATCGGCGGTGATCATGACCGTTTTGTCCTGGCGCTCACCCAGGGCCTGGGCTAGTTTGGCGGCTAGGTCCAGGTCTGTGTTCATCTTGACCGTGTTGAGGAAGATGCCACCCGGATTTATCAGCAGAATTAAAGGAGGCTCCGGTTTCTCCTCTTGTGTCGTCACGGCGGTGGCGCGGGACGCGTGCACCTTGATCATCGACTGCATGATCATGGGGGAAAGAACCATCAGGATGATCAACAGCACCAACGATAAATCCGCCAGTGGGATGACGTTGACTTCTGATAACTCTTCTTCCTCGTCTTGTATTTTTTGCATGTTATTTACCGGTGCTTATCATGCCCCGTATACACCAGAATGGCGACTTCCTGGCTGAGCAGGTCGAACTGCTGCACGATCGTCTTCAGCTTGGTCGTGAAGTAGTTGTACAGCAGCGCCGAGGTGACGGCGACGGCGATACCGCAGGCGGTGGCGATCAAGGCTTCGGCGATACCGGCCGCGACGATCGTAGGACCGCCCGATCCGGAGAGCGCCAAGTCCCGGAACGCGCGGATAACCCCGAGCACCGTTCCCAACAGACCCAACAGGGGCGCGATGAACGCGAGGGTTCCGAAGATGCCGAGGTGCTTGTTCAGCAGCCCGTGCAGCTTCATCCGATAGAGTGAGAAGATGCTTTCCATCTCTTCACGGGGAAAGTGCGCCGCATTCAGCGCGACTTCCATCGCATGCGTCATGAAGTTTTGCTTCCGGGCGCACACCGCGATGGCTTCCTTTACCTGGCCCTGACGAATGGCCTGTTTAATCCGCTCCGAGGTGCCTACGTCGAGCGCGCCGATCCGGAGAAACGCCCAGAATCGTTCGAACGCATAAGCCACCATCACCACCGAGCATACCAGCAACACCGGTATGACGAGGGAGATTTTTAGGAGTGACATCAGTGTCATGTTCTCCATTTTATTGACCTCCTTGTAGTTCCTTCAATTTCTGCTGTGCCATTAAAACGACTTCCTGATTTTTGCTGGAGCCGGCGATTTCCCGGTAAACCGACGCCAGGCTCTGTCCGCCGTTCCCCTTCGCTTCCAAAAGCTTGGCCAGTTGCAGCAGGCCGGCAATGCGGAATTCGTTGTCGCGCGGTCCCATCGACATTAGACGCTGATAGGCGGCGATCGCCGAATCGTCCTTGTGCAGGTTCTCATAGGCGTCCCCGATGCGGTACTGACCCTCGGTGCGCTCCGCGGTGCCCGCCGGGATGCCTTCGAAATCGGAAATAGCGCCGGTGTAATTTCCTTTGGACGCGTGAATCGTGCCGATCTGGAGTTTAACGTAGGGGACCTTGGCGTCGCTGGGGAAAAGCATCAAGTAATTTTGATAGGAGCGGATCGCGTCATCGAGCTTGAAGGCTTTCCGGTAGCACAGCGCGACATTGATCGAAGCGTCTTTGGAGAGCTGATGTTGGGGGAACTTCTTGATGAAAGCATCAAAGCCTTCAGCCGCTTTCTGATAGTCCTTCTTCTGGAAGAAGCTCACGCCGACCTGGAACATCGCCTGCGCCACCATCTTGTCGGCGGGATAATTGATGTAGAAGCTCTTATATGCGGACGCCGCCTCATCCATGTTATTTAGGAAGAAATAACATTCGGCGTTGTAATAATAGGCCTGACCAGCGTATTCGTCGTTCGGATAGGAAAGCATGATCCGCTGGAAATATTTCTGAGCGGCCGCGTAGTCCTTCTTATTAAAGAGGCCGGCGCCTTTCTCCCACAGAATTTCGGCCGCCCGCGTGCTGCCGGGAGAGGCCCGCAAAAGCTCGCCCAATTGGCGGGCGTGCAGATTGCTATCACCCTGGCCCTGACCTTGATATGCCCCCAGCAGCAATTCAGCCAATCCCTTGATTCGATCATCGGCGGGATAGGTGCTCTTGAACGCCATGAACTGTTGGAAGGCACCCTGCACATCGCCCTTGTTGTAATAGCACTGGATGATCTGGAATTGCGATTCCTGCGCTTCGGGGCTGTTCGGATAGTTTGCGGAGAGCGCCTGGTACGCGGCGATCGCCTGATCAAATTTGCCCAATCCAAACTGCGTCTGGCCGGTCTTCAGATAGGCCAGGGAGCGGAAGGGGGAAAACCGGTAGCCATCGATGATCTGCTTCCAGCGCGCGAGCGCTTCGGAATAATACTGCTGGTTATACAGCGCCAGGCCGGAGTCGTACAGCGCTTCCGCGACGCGCACGGTGTTCGTCGATTCGTGAACAAAGGCGTCCATGTTCTGCATCGCCTGGTCATATTGCTTCTGGTTGAAATAGATTTTGCCCATCTGGAACTTCGCGTCGGAAGCGACCGCGCTGTTGCCAAGTTCCTGCGCGCGAGCGATCGCCTGCTGCTCGTAAATCTTCGCTTTGTCCAGTTTGTCCGGTCCCTGTGCGGCCAACGCGGCGGCCAGACCCTGCAGGGCGTAGGGGATCATCGTGCTTTCCGGGGCGAGTTCAACAAACTTGGAAAAAGTTTCTTCGGCATGCTTCCAGTCCTGGATTGAGTAGTAACCTTCCGCGATCCAATACAACGTGTTCTTTCTCCAGGAATCGGACTTCAGCTCCGCGTTACTCTGGAGGTGTTCATTCAAATGGTTCAGCGCGCTGACGATGCGAGTAGGTTCTTGCGCCCGATGCAGGCTGAGGGTCATCAGGTAGACGGCTTTACCGGCGGCCGGGCTTTGGGGGAACAAGTCCACCAGGGTCTGATAGGAGTCGATCGCCTTATCCAGGTCGTTGAGCTGATCGAAGGCCACCCCTTGCAGCAGCAGCGCATAGCCCGTGAGCGAGTTTTTCGGATATTTGTGGAAAAATTTGTCGGTGCGGTGGGTGACTTCATGATAGTTTCCAAGCGCCATATAGGCCCAGATCACGCGGAACTCGGCTTCCGGAACCAGCTGATCGGGAGGAATCGAGGCCGGGGCGAGTAAGTCGCCTTTGCCGGCGCCGTGTTTACCTTCATCCCGAATCGTGCGGGTCCAATCGCGCTCATACACCGGGATGGTCGCCAGTAGATAGAGCCAGTTGGTCCGCAGCGGGTGCCGGTCGTATTCCCGGAGCAGGTTTTGCAGCGTGAGTTCGCTGCGGGTGTAGTTTTTCTTCTGGAAATCGATACAGGCCAACCGGTAGAGCGCCAGGACCCGTAGATCCGGCGTGGCATCCCGCCGGCTCACCGGGCCGAAAAAGGTCATTGCCAAGTCATAGTCATGGGTTTGATAAATCGCTTCACCGATTAGAATACGGGCCCGGTCTACCCAACTGCCCTGTTTAGCCCTGGCCAGCAGACTCTGGTAAGACGAGACGGCCTTGGCGATATCCTTCATCTGGCAGTAGGAGGCTATGGAGTAATATAAGGAAGGAATATCTTCCGGGTGCTTTTGGAAAAATGTAACAGCCTGGGCATAATCACCTTTTTCGAAGGCCAAAAGTCCCGCCAGGTTATCCACCTTGAGCAGCGAACCGTACGTGGGGTTGACCGTCAGCATGCTTTTGAAGGCTTCTTCGGAACGGTCGAGTTTGCCGAGCGACAAATAGGCGCGGGCAATCACGAACCACGCTTCCGAACCCAAAAATTTGTTGTTGGTATTAGCGACATCGCGGGCGGCCGCCAACGCGCCTTCGTAATCTCCCTGCAAGATCAGGCTGTCGGCCAGCCGAAGTCGCGCGCTGTTCGAGAGATAGGCATATTTGTGGCCTTTACTAATGACGGTCTGATAGTTTCGGGCGGCATCGATGTAGCGCTGTTGATGGTAAAGAATCTCGGCAGTCGTATAGGCGGTACCGATAGCGCGGTGTTCGGTATCGAATTGATCGGAAATGGACTTAAAGATATCCAGCAGGGAATCTTCTCGCCCGGAACGCACATCGACACTATGCGTGAACGATTTTTTCTCCTGGGCCGAGAGACCCAGTGGAGGCATCGATGTCCACACCAACGCGGCGCTCAACCCGACACGCAACGCTCGCGTGGCATCAAAATTTGTTAAGTACTTTTTCATTTTCATTGATTTTTGGCGGTAATCAAGAGTGATTTCTGACCCCACCGAAATCGGTTCCAGTCTAACAGAGACCCCTGTAACGGTCAAGGGGAAATTATGGTCATTGCTACCACTTATATAAGCATGGTCCTGTCCACGAAATGACCGCATGCCGATAATGTAGCTAAGGAATGTTAACTGAGCGTTGCGTGCATGTTAAAACATCGTTAAAAGACGCGTTGAATCATTAGGCCTATTGGGCCCTTCGGTCATTGCTTCGATAGGAGCCCTCCTGATAAAATATCGCCTTCCATGAGAAGGAAATACAACATCGCAGTCGTAGGGGCCACGGGTGCCGTAGGGGTGGAATTTTTAGGCTGTTTGGCCAAACGAAAATTTCCTTTGGGCGCACTCCGATTGCTTGCCTCCGCCCGCTCGCGTGGCAAGAAAATTAAATTTAAGGGCAAAACGCTGACTGTTCAGGAGCTGAAAGAAAACAGCTTTCAGGGGATTGATATTGCCTTCTTTAGCGCAGGGGGGAATATTTCCAAGAAGTTTGCCCCGATCGCAGCCCAGCAAGGCGTGGTGGTGATCGATAATTCCTCGGCATTCCGGATGGACCCGAATGTTCCGCTGGTGATCCCGGAGATTAACCCCGAAGCCGCTAAGGATCACAAGGGAATCATTGCCAACCCGAACTGCTCCACGATCATCGCGATCACCCCGCTTTGGCCGATCCATCAAAAAAATCCCATTCGCCGTTTGATCGCCGCGACCTACCAGGCAGCCTCTGGCGCGGGCGCGGCGGCGATGCAGGAATTAGTCGACTCTACCAAGGCGCATCTGGCCGGCAAGAAGTTCAAGCCGACGGTCCTGCCGCATCCCTATGCCTTTAACCTCTTCAGTCATAACGCCAAAGTCGATCCGGCGACCGGCTACAACGAAGAAGAGACTAAGATGCTCAAAGAAACCCGTAAGATATTCGCGGACCCGGGCATCCGCGTGAGCGCCACCTGCGTGCGCGTCCCGGTCCTGCGTGCTCATTCCGAAGCGTTGACCATTGAATGTGAACGGCCGATCACTCCCACCGAAGTGCGTGGTCTATTGGACGGCGCGCCCGGTGTCAAAATCGTCGACGACATGGAAAAAAATTACTTCCCCATGCCCAAAGATGCGTCGGGGCACGACGAGGTTCTGGTCGGCCGCATTCGACAGGATTCCAGCGATCCTTCCGGTAAGTCCATCGCGCTGTTTGTCTCCGGCGATCAGCTGCTAAAAGGCGCCGCGCTCAACGGTATCCAAATCGCCGAAGTGATGATCGAAAAGGGCTACCTTTGAAGAAGTTAGTCGTCAATGCAGACGATTTCGGGCGTTCCTCCAAGATCAATCAAGGCATCATTGAAGGCCATCAAAAAGGCATCGTGACCAGCGCGAGTTTAATGACCACTCGCGAAGGATTCGAGGAAGCCGTCGCGCTCGCCTGGAAAAACCCCAAGCTGGGTATCGGACTGCATCTCGACCTCGATCATTTTTTCCAAGTCCAGCACGGCGTCGGCCGGCTGCTGGGGTATAAAGATCCAAATGTGCCACTGGTCGCGGTGGCTCAGGATACCGAGAAGCAAATCCAGACGATTCTTAAAACCGGGCTGAAGATCGGTCATCTCGACGGGCATCATCATTCCCACCTTCGCCCGGAGCTGTTCGCCACCGTCGCTGCGCTGACCGCGAAGTACAAGATCCCGGTGATTCGATACTTTAAGGGGTTTTACGAGGGACTCTATCCGGGCGTGGAGATGGGCTGGACCCTGGATCTTACCCAGCGCTTTGGACTTAAAACGGTGGATCGTTTTTTTGCCGGATGGGAGCCGGTGGAATCCAGTCTGCCGGGATACCGGTATTGGGAGCCAGCCGCTGCTTTTGAAGTGGGCGAACTCATGGTGCATCCCGGGAAAGAAGAAGACTGGCGGGAAAAAGAACTGGCCCATTGCACCTCCTCGCAAACCCGTGCGGCCCTACAGTCCAACCACATTCAGCTCGTCAACTTCACCGAGCTATCCTAATTTGGTAATTTAAGTTTACCCATCCCGCCAATGCGTAAGTGGAGGGATGGCCTAGCTTCCATAGAAAGCAGGGTTGCAAGGTGGAAATCGTCGCTCAACAGGGAGATATCACGAAGGTTAAAGCCGACGCGATCGTCAACGCGGCGAACTCGCTGGGTGAAATGGGCGGCGGCGTTTCGGGCGCGATCCGGCAGGCCGGAGGAGCCGATATCGAAAAGGAAGCGATGAGCAAAGCCCCCATCCCGGTCGGGCAGGCCGTTTTTACCTCTGCGGGCACCCTTCCTTATAAAGGCGTGATCCATGCTCCTACAATGGAAAAGCCGGCCCAGAAAACAACCGTCGACAAAGTGCGCAACGCCACCTTGGCCGCGGTTATTTGTGCAGATAGTTACGGTGTTAAAGTCCTGGCGGTTCCGGGAATGGGCACAGGCATTGGGGGTGTAGCGCAGGGCAGCGCGGCGGACGCGATGGTGGAAACCTTGCGTACCTATGAAACTCACAGTGTCC
>JADMIO012763463.1_pt1 | contig 11029 bp, 2 predicted proteins | sample 8958161 | NCBI WGS metagenome assembly JADMIO01 (sample SAMN16585339, study PRJNA669376) | soil metagenome | isolation source: Crop rotation soil | place: USA: Cullars Rotation, Alabama | collected 2011 | reverse complement strand
CTTTCCCGATGCGCATTATTTTCACCTGGCAAAACGATAATAACGGAGGAAGTACGCCTCCTGCAGCGATAGATAATATTTCCATCACCTCATCTTTGCCCACGCCTCCCAATTGTGCTACCTTATCGGCTCCTGCCAATGCAGCTACGAATGTTTGTCCGGCGACGGGTAATCTGACATGGGCAGCACCCGGAAGCGGTACTACACCGACAGGATATAAATTGTATTTGGGTACCGATGGAGGCGGAGTAACAGCACCTACCAACGTGGTGAACGGTACCAACCTTGGAACCGGGTTGTCGTACACCTACTCATCGCTTTCAGCGAATACCACTTATTACTGGCAGATCGTTCCCACAGCAGGCGCAGGAGATGCAACGGGTTGTTCGATCCGTTCTTTCACTACGGGAACCGGAATTGAAACACAAACTCCTGTTACGGATGATCTTGAAACCTGCCAGGAATGGACTTTTGTGAATGACGGCACCAACAGGTGGATGATCGGTTCGGCTACCAACAACGGGGGCTCAAAGAGTATTTACATCACAAATGATGGCACTTCGAATTTCTATACGACCGGTAATTCAGAAACATCCCATTTTTACCGTGACGTAACTTTCCCTGCAGGAGAGACCGTTTATTCTTTCACTTTTGATTTAAAGGGAACCGGTGAAACTAACTACGACCGTTTGTTAGTCTTTGTTGTTCCCACCAGCGTTAACCCAGTTGCAGGCGCACCGGCTTCGCAGGTGGTTACGATTTCCGGCAATAGCCCCATTTATACGCAATCTGGTCCCATTGGCAGTTACACGCAAATACCAATTACACTGACTTCTGCAATAGTGGGTAATGCTTCTGTAAGCAGCACCAGGCGTATTATATTCACGTGGCAGAATGATGGTAACGGAGGAACAAATCCGCCGGCAGCAATAGATAATATCTCTATTACATCATCTGCTCCGGCTCCGCTGGCTTATTCTTCGAGCACGGTAATTCAGCCCGTTACTTCCAGCGTAGTTGCAAATTCGCAGGATAACCAAGTGGTAGGAATAAAAGTGACCGTTAGCGGATCGTCAGGAACCTTGAATGCAAATTCTATCACGCTCAACACGCAGGGAACCGCAACCATTGCAGATATTCAAAATGCCAAACTGTGGTGGACCGGAGCATCAGCTTCGTTTGCAGCTACCTCGCAGGTAGGCTCTACGATTGGAACTCCAAGCGGCGCAATGGTTTTCAACTTTACACAGGCACTGGCAACCGGCGATAATTATTTTTGGCTAAGCTATGACATCAAGCCGGGCGCTACTTCAGGCAGAACAATAGATGCAATCGGAGTGACAAACGGAGTTACTGTTGGCGGAACCAGCTATACGCCATCAACACTTGATCCCTCAGGCAGCCGCCAGATCCTGGTGCCTCTGTGCGGAACTACCTATACTATCAACAACACACTCCCCACAGGCGGTCTTAATTACAACAGCTTTACTGATGCGATCAACGACCTGAATACGATCGGTACTTCATGTGCAGTGGTATTTAATGTGAAAGACGGACAAACTTTCAGCGAATTACCTCCGGCAATTACGGCGACAGGTACTGCTACAAAGACAATTACTTTCCAGCGTGACAACTCAACAGGAACACGTCCTACGCTGCAAGGTACGAGCGGTACATCAACAAGCGATGCAGTGATCCAAATTAACAGCGGCGATTATTTCACATTTGACGGTATCAATATCAAAGACAATCCCGCGAACGGCAACGCAAGTGCAAAAATGGAATATGGCGTGTATTTGCTCGGGAGCACCGGCAACGGATGCAGGCATAACACCGTTAAGAATTCTACGATCACAATGAACTTTGTGGCGGCATCCAGCAACACCAATACGAGAGGCGTATTTATAAATTCAGCTCCGACAAGCACCGGCGGCACGTGTGACTACAATGCCTTTTACAACAACACGGTAGAAAATGCAGTGAACGGATACCTGTTCAACAACAGCACTGCTATTTATGATACGCTAAACCAAGTAGGCATTATCAGCGGAGGAAGCAGCACAATTCAGAATATTGGAGCAGGAGCAAACGTGACGGCATTTGGAGTTGGCGCAGAAGGACAGTATAACTTCAAGCTTTCAAACACCCGGATCAATAGCGTTACATCAGCCGATCTGGCGTTTGGATTTTACAACAATACGATCCGATCGAGCGTGACGATCAACGGATGTAAGATCACCAATGTGAACGGGAATGAATCCGATAACATTGCGGCTGTGCGCCTGTCAAACACCAACTCGACGCTCGTGGCATACGATGATACCATCAACACAATATCAAATACGCTCGCTGCCGGCGGTTCTGCGGCACATGCCTTCTACCTCAGCTCGGGTAAAACGAAAGTGTATAACTGTATCATTGGTGGAAGTTCCGGAACGAAGATCTCCTCTTTGAGTGGTGACGCATCTGCGTTTTACATCATTGGCGGCGCCAGCGGAGTGATCGATTCTGTGTATAACAATACAGTAAATTATATTGAAGGCGGCAGCGCAAATACGTCGAATACAGGTTATGGTATTCGCTCGACGCACAACATGTCTTACTTTGCGGGCAACAACTTCTCCAACATTACTGCGCTCTATAATGCTTACGGCATTGCTGTTTCAGACATTTCAGACATTAAGATCTACGACAACACCATTACAACGGTCACAACCTCTGGGACTAACAATAGCGCGGTTGGTATCAATACTACCTCAGCCAACAACGGCACTGTAAAAATTTACAGGAACAAGGTAAGCGGTGTTTCCGCCGGAACAGCAGGCACAGCAGCAACTGCTTATGGCATCCAGGTAAATCCCTTAAATGGAACCGTGACAAGTGAAGTAGTGAACAACATGGTTTCAAATATCACTGCCAATAATGCAAACAGCGGAACTACCTGTTCTGTTGCAGGTATCCGGTTTGGACCAAATGGCGGAGCATCACACGTTGGAAAGTTTTATTTCAACACGGTTTACCTGAATGGAACAGGAACCAGCAGCACACTGCAAACAGGAGCTTTCGCGACGAATACCAATAGTAACGTTGGCTCGATCGAATTGATCAGCAATATTTTTTACAACAACTACAATGTGAACACGGGTGCAAACGCGGCAGCGATCTGGGCTACCGGTTCATCATCAACTTTTGCGGGTAAGGTTACTACGCCTACAAACAACAACTTCCTTTATGCGGGTACTCCCGGTGCAAAGCACAACATCTTTAGCGGCACTACCGGCTCTGAGCTGATCTCTGCGCTCAGCAGCTACAAAACCGCAATGGGTGGAACAAAAGAGTCAGCTTCGCTCACCGGAACGCTGAATTTTGTAAGCGTTGCTGCGCCCTATGATCTGCATATGAGCCCAACCACTTCAAGCTGCGCGATCAATGGAGCAGGCAAAGCGGTTTCAGGCATCACTTCTGATATTGACGGAAATACGCGTTGCGATGCAGGATGCAGTGGATCAACGGTTCCCGATATTGGCGCAGATGAATTTGATTGCCTGCTGGTATGGACGGGAAATGTTTCTACCGCATGGGACAATGTGCTCAACTGGTCGCCCAATGTATTGCCTGATCAAACGATTGATGTGTTGATCCCGGATGTTACTGCTGCATCAAACAGGTTTCCGGTGTTAGTAGGTACGCCTTCTACTTTTGAAACGAAGAACCTTACCATCAATCCGGTAGCGAGTGTTACCTTAAGCTTCACCACTACCGCCGGTGTTCCCCAAGCCACACTCAGTGTTTATGGCACTTTGATAAATAATGGCGTAGCCGATATGGGTTATGGTTCTCTCACAATTAAAACTGGTTCTTCCATCACGGGCGCAATTACGACGGGATATTTGACAATAGACGGAAACGTTTCGCTGTCTTCCGGCGCTGCCGTTGAAGTGAAGAGAGAATTGACCCTGAAGAGCGGAACGTTCAACGCAACCGCAGGCACACTTACACTAAAATCAGATGCAAATGCTACCGGTTATGTGAATGATTTTGGCAGCAATAACGGAAGTCTGAGCGGAACCATTAAGCTCGAGCGGTATATACCCGCCGGAGCAGTAAATGATTTTCACTACATCGGCTCCGCCATCGGAGGTACGGCGGCTATCTGGGCGGATGACTTCTCCAATGTTGCAACCGCAAGCGATAACACCGCAGTAACTCCGAAGCCTAATTGCGACCCATTGAGCCTTGCTTCAACTTCGGCTTACGGTAATCTTTTCAGCTATGATCAGTCTTTAGTTACAAGCTGTTACCTGAGCGGCTGGCGGGTGCGCACCGCAGGGGCTACGGCAGCCCGTGGAAGTGGATTTGCTGCGAAGATAAATGCAACCACAGTGCTGGATGAATCAGGAGCATACAATAAAACCAACGTAACACTTTCTAACCTGAGTATTACTGCTACAAATGCGGTAAGCTATTCCAAAGGTTATCACCTGGTAGCTAATCCATTTTTCGCACCGGTTGATTGGAATGCGATGGCAACTCTCCCGGCGAACAGCAACATGGATGGCACTGCATATATCTACAATCCAAACACGGGAACGTATGGAACATACAATCTCATCAATAATGGTACTGTTCCAACCAACCTTGGATTCTTTGTGAGAGGTTTAAGCGGTGCTTCATTTAATGTAACTTTTGATGCAAGCACGAGAGTTGCTGCAACAAACAGCAACTTCCTGCGCCAGGGTCAGCCTTACGAATATGGATTGAGGATCATTGCGGACAATGGAACCCACTCAGATGAAACGCTTATCGCCTTTGATGAAAATTTTACTGACGCTTATGACAATGGATATGACGCTGCCAAGTTGTTGAGCAGCTATGGCATTCCTTCGCTTTACACGTTAGATACAAGCCATGATCGCAGAGCAATTGAAGCGCTGGGCATCAATACAGAAGCAAGATCAGTTCCATTGGGAATGCTTGTACCGGGAGCAGGCGGTAACTATACATTCACTTTTGAGGGTGTGCAGGATTTCCCGTCAACCGTCATTATCTGGCTGGAAGATCTGCAAACCGGAACGGTGCAATACCTGAGACAGGATAATACTTATTCATTCACTGCCAGTGAAGCGAATGATCCCGACAGGTTTATTCTTCACTTCTCACCGGAACTTCTTCTTTCTTCTACGGGTGCAGATTGCAGCGGAGATAACGGCGGTATTCTGCTCGAGCAAAGAGGAGGAATTGAATGGAACTTTATTGTAACCGACAGCACCAACAATGAGGTTGAGAGCAATGTTTTCACAGCGACCGACACAGTTGACCATCTTGTTCCCGGAACGTATACGCTTGCGCTTACGCACGCCGCATCGGGCTATGCAACAACACTTACAGTAGATATCGATGGCTTGCAAGCCGTGACAGCAAATATTCTTGCATCGGCAACGCAAGTTCTTGAAAATGAAAACATCACCATTGAGGGGCAAATCACCGGAGCAACGAATTACACATGGACAATGGGAGATGGCAACACGATCACCGGGCAGGATATCATTAATTACTCTTATGCGCATGAAGGCACATATGAAGTAGTGTTGTTTGCTTCAAATGACGATTGCGATGCAACTACGAATGTGCTGATCACAGTAAGCAAGCAGGACACAGTAAATACCGGCATTGGGAATATCGAGGAAGGAAAACTGACGGTCTACGAAAGCGACGATGTACTCTTCATTACGCAAACGATCAGCAAGAAAGTAGCCAATGCAAAGGTGACCATCTACAATTCGTTAGGGCAAACAATACTGCAGGCAGATGTGAAGCAGCTCCCCTACCAGGCAAGCTATCAAATACCGATCAAGGCAGTTGCCGGAATTTATTATGCGCAAGTTGAATTGAATTCCGGAGAAAGTCAGACGATCAAAATGATGCTTGGCGAGTAGAGAGATAATAAGCTGTTGAAGCTGTTGAATAGGGAGAAAAAAAGATCAGAATGAACTCGTTCCCGTTGGGCGGGAGTACAAAAACAAAGGACTGAGAATTTTTACTGTTGCCATGGAAGGCAGCCAGGAAGAATGGAAAAAATTTATTCATAAAAACGGAAGTCCCGAGTGGGTGAATGTGAACGAGGACACGAATGGCAAGCAACCTTCCGATATTTACTATGCAGACTATACGCGGAAATTTTTGCTACTTGATGAGCAGGGCACCATCGTTCACAGAATGCCACGGCTTGAAGAAGTGAATGAAGAGATTGCCAAAAGGCTGCGATGAACTTATGCGAACATAAAAAAAATAATTTATTTCTAAGAAGTAATCAGTATCCCTCTGATTGTTTGCCGAGGCTCGCCCTGTAAGCACGCCATTTACCGAGATAAGTTTTCTAAATAAAAAAGGGCGTCGAAGATGACGCCCTTGGTGACCGGAGAGGTCACGATCCTGAGTAAGGTTGCAATGCCCTTATTTTTTTCTCCTACTTCGTCTGCACCAGTTTTCTGATATATACATCACCCGATTCTGTTACAAGCCTGTAGAAATACATACCGTCCGGATTCATCTCCGCTTTGAATTCTGCTTCATACATTTTGTTTTTCTCTGCTACGCCGTCAAACAGTTTTGCGATCTCTTCGCCCGCTACATTATAAACCGTCACGCTCACTCTCTCCTCTGTAATCATCCTGAAGCGGATCGTCGTGGTTTCATTGAACGGGTTCGGCGCTGCCGTCAGCATGAAGCCGTCACCTTCCACTTCGAGGTTAGCAGGCTTCGCTGTTGCAGGACACGGTCCCAGTGCCCACTCGCCTGTCTGCAGCTTCGCGTTCACATCCTTGTTCTTCACGCAGTGGGTGTGCGCCGCTACCGTAGGTTCGCCCCAGTTGCTGTTGCCATGCTGTCCGTCATGGTGGTTGTGCCACCACCACCTGCTGTTGTTGCCGTTGTGGCTGCTGCCGTGGCTTGCCGGCGTATGGCACATCAGCGTCTTGCCGATACCGCACGCGTTGTCGCAGATGTTGCCGTCCGCATCAACGATACCCTGCACGAAAAATTCTCTCACTGTTTCTCCTACGAGGTCATCCAACTCCGCGCAACTGGTCTTGAACTTCACATCAGGACGGGGTCCTGCATTTTGATACACCGTATAGGTGTAAGTCACTGCATCAATGTAGAAGTCTGTCGATGACAGGCTTTCAAGCTTGATATATCTTGCCGGTGCTGCTGCTGTCTTGGTAATGGTCACATAGGAAGTGCTTGTCGTGGTGTGTGTGCCACCATTCTGCATGAATGTCGTTCCATCTGCTGACTCCGAAATCTTCATGCTTGCTGCCGTACCGCTGGAACGCTTCCAATAGATTGTATAAGTCGCTCCTGCGGGAATCGTGCGGGAAAGATCGGCGGGAAGATGCCTCCCGGCAGATCACCTGCCCAGATCGTCATCACATCACCTACATCCACATCGTCAAACGTTGCAATTGTATCCTGGTGCAGTGCATCTGCATAGAACAATACCGTGGCGTTGGATAATGTAGTGCTGTCATACCGTTCATATTCGATCGTCACCTGCTGTACTCCGTTGTAACACGGGCATAAGGGCTGGTCTTCCATGTTGCACAGGTGCTCTTCCTTATCTATCCAGCCAAACACGGTCAGTGTGTTTGCGAACTGCATTCCCTTCAGGTACGTGCCGCAGCTCGTCGGGATCACAATATCCGGCAGATAACCTTCTACCGCAAAGTACGTGTTGTCGGTAAACTCATACAGGTCTGCTGCGTCTGCACGGATCACGATCGTATCGCCGGTATTCAGCGGACCAAACGTGCCGTACTCTGTAGTATGACTACTGCTCGTATATGCCGTTACTGCGCCTCCATCAGGTCCGTTGTAAATTAATCCGAGGAATGAGATGCCGCCTTCACAGGCGCAAGGTGCATCCATGCCACAGGTGTTATCCTTCACATCTGTGATACCTTGTACATGGAACGATCCATACGTCCTGCCAATGATCGCTGCTCCGTGCCCGTTATTGCAATCCGTGGGGATCTCTGCATACGGTGCTGCGCTGCCTGCGATCTCCATGTAGGTGAAGTAATCCAGCTTGCCTCCGTTGTTGTAGGTGCCATTCACTACCAGTTCCGCTCCCGTTTGCACGTTCGTGAATACCTGGAAAATATTTTGCTGCGGGTAGTTTCTTACTCTTACAGTCGCCCCGTTGGGACCTGTGTATTTCACTTGCATTAATTTGATGTGGCCACTTGGTGAGCAGATGTCGCATGTAGGTACCTCGCTGCTGCATGTGTTATTGAAAAGGTCAACGTAACTCGTTGTGATGTATGGCGCAGCCGTCATGCCCGGTCCCTGTACTGTCTCATAATTGTATGTCACTGCATCGATATAGAAGTCAGTAGCTGACATACTTTCGATCTTCAGATATTTGGTTGAAGATGCCGCCGTCAGTGTTAGAGTTACATACGATGTTGAGGTCGTTGTTGCCGGCGTTGCTGCGTTCTGCGTGTAGCTGATGTTGTCTGCCGACTCCGATACCTTCATGCTCGCCGTGCCCGATCCTGACTTCTTCCAGTAGATCTTGTACTGCGTGCCTGCAGGGATCGTATTCGCCAGCCTGAGCACCATCACGTTGCCTGTGTTGGTGAAGATCGCCCCTGTGCTGTTGGCTGCCCCTGTCGCATTCGTGGATGTGGTTACGCCTGTCTGCGATACTACCAGGTCGGCTGTGCCGCTGATGGTCACGCTGCCGCAGCCTGTGTACACTGCGATATCCGGTGTGGTGCCTACTACTTCGAAGTACGTGTAGCTGTTTAACACCGTGCCTGTGCCTGCTGCTGTTACCGTCAGGTACTGGTTGGTTGCTACGCCGGTGAACGTTGCAAGCAAGCCGCTGTGTCCTGTGTTCGCATAGGCTTTGATCGTTACGCCGCTTGCGCCTGTATACTTCACTGTGTACGTCCTCACTCCGCCTTCACATGCGCAGCCGTTGATCGTCGGCGCTCCGCAGGTGCCGTTGCCCAGGTTCGGGTTCACCCCGCCGCACGCGTTGGTTACCCAGCAAGATGGGTCTGCGCAATCCCGCAGTCCGTTATAGTCGTCATCCACGCCATTGCTGCACTGTACTTCCAGTGATCCGCCGCCGCAGCCGCCCAGCTTCCAGCCCAGTGCCAGCTTGCTCGGTACATCCAATACTTTCACGCACTGGTTCTTGTTGCTTCCGTCGCACATGTTCACCCTGTCCAGTGCGGAGCCGCATCTTACTTCTACTACGCTCACCGTGCTCGTGCCTGTTGCCGTGCAGCCTACTGCATCGGTCACAGTTACTGAGTAGGTTGTCGTCTTGGTCGGCGCTACTGTGATGCTGGCTGTCGTTTCTCCTGTGCTCCACAGGTACGTGTATGGTCCTACGCCGCCCGTTGCATTCGTCGATACCTGCGCTACGTTCTCCGGATAGTAACCGAAGAGCACCGTCTGGTTGCCGCAGATGCCTGTTGCTACCGGCGTTGCCTGGTTCAGCGTAATTGATCCTGTTACTGAACATCCGTTTGCGTCGGTGATCGTTACATTATAAGTGCCTGCACATACATTGGTCAGGTCTTCGCTCGTTGAGCTGAATGGTCCTGTGTTTGTTGTTGTGCTGGTGGTCGTCGTGGTCGACTGTACGAAGCTGTACGTGATCGCGTCTACATCGAAGTCCGGTGATGCCGTGGCTTCCAGCATCACATACTTCGTAGGTCCTGTGGTCACCACCGCCTGGTTGTACCAGCTTTCGTTCGTTGTTGATACTGCTGTGCCTGCATTCGGGAACAAGAGTCCGTATTGCGAGAACCTGACGATCAGCGCTGAAGTGCCTGACTGGCTTGGCTCCTGTCTCATCCGGATGGTGAGCGTGGTGCCTGCCGGTACTTCATGCTGCAGCTCGAACACGCACTTGTCTGCTACCAGGTCGAAGTCTGCGTAGGTGCTGTTCACTGCGCCCACCACATTGTCGCTGTTGTAGATGTTGCACAGGTCCGGTTGTTCGTCTTTGCTCTTGCTCTTGCTGCTCTTGCTGCTCGAGTTGCCCTGTCCGTCGCCTGCATTGATCACGCTGCCCGTTACTGTTGTATTTGTTGTTGTGCTTGTTGTTGTCGTGATGTGCTGTACGGGTCCCGACCAGTGGTACGTATACGCTACGCAGTCTGCTCCGCCGTCTACTTCCAGGTTGATGTTGCCGTCACACTGGTTGTTGCAGCTTACGTTGCCGCCACCGGGGAATACGCCGCCGGTGAGCTGCGCGATCGTGAGCTGTGCCGGTTGCGTGATCACGTACGTGCCGATGTTGGTGCACCCGTTCGCGTCGGTGATCACTACCTTGTATACGCCTGCCCCCAGGTTGGTGATGCTGCCTGCGCCTGCTCCGCCTGTCAGGTGGTTCGTATATCCATTGGGTCCGATCCAGTCATAGGTGTAGTTCAGGCAGCTTGCCCCGCCTGCTGCCATCAGCGTGATACTGCCGTTCGTTGCGCCGTTGCATGTTACGTTATAGCCGCACTGGTACAGTGACTTCACTCCTGTGTTGGTGAGTGCATTTGGCTGTGTCAGCGTGATCGTCCTCGTTAACTGTGTGCCGTTGGCGTCGGTGATCGTGCAGCTGTACGTGCCTGCCGTGAGTCCTGACTGGTCTTCTGCGCCTGCTGTCAACCCTGAGCCGTCTGCTGTTGCCCAGTTGTACGTGTACGGCAGGCAGCCGCCTGCTACTTCCAGCGCGATGGAGCCTGTGTTTGCCCCGTTGCATGTTACATTATAACCGCACTGGAAGGTTGGGCTGCTGAAGGTGGTTACTGTCAGCGGGTCTACTGTTACTGTCACCGTTGCCGTGCACGTTGACGTGTTGCCGTTGTTGTCCGTTACCGTCAGCGTCACCGTGTTGGCTCCCCTGTTGATACAGGTGAACGTATTCGGGTTCAGTGTATTCGGTACAAGGTTGTTCACGCCGCACGCGTCGCTGGAGCCGTTGTCGATCTCGGACGGCAATACCGTCTGGCTGCCG
>JADMIO011409352.1_pt1 | contig 11029 bp, 6 predicted proteins | sample 8958161 | NCBI WGS metagenome assembly JADMIO01 (sample SAMN16585339, study PRJNA669376) | soil metagenome | isolation source: Crop rotation soil | place: USA: Cullars Rotation, Alabama | collected 2011 | reverse complement strand
GCCGCGACTTCAAGTCACGTGAATTCCAAGCTTCGGATCCCACTGTGCTGGAAAGGATCGCCGTGAAAAGCAACGGCTGCTGAAAATCCGCGAGCAACAACGCGAGGCGCAAATCAAACTCTTCGATCCGCGCGAACGTGAAGCGGTTGAGTATCTGCGTTGGATGAAGAATCAGATCTATTCGAATTACAAGAAGTTCACCGGCACCAAACAGATTCCTCATAACATCGAGAGTTTGGACCAGCGTTGGGAAGACTTCGTCGATTTGCTCGACGTCTATCGGCGCCGCAAACATCACCTGCGTTCGATCAATCGGCAGGCAGTGCAGAATCAACTGGTCCAGGCTGAACGATCTGTAGCCGCTGCCAAAGACGATCGCGAGCGACGGATTCAGCAAGCCAACGTTGAGATTCTCAAACGGCGGGTGGCGGCGTTCAATGATATTGAGCGTTCCGTGAAGCTGGTTGAGGGACAGTTGCAGTCGATTGAAAACTTCTTCGGCCTGGTGAACGACCAGGTCGTCACATTACCCACGCCCGAGCGCGTCTCTTCACTGGACTTCGAGCAGCTCAGCGACTCGATCGCGATGACGAAACAGATGCTCGAAGAAACCTCCGATACCTTTGCTGCGCTCGATAGTCACAACCGCGAGATCGGCAATTACGAGTTGCTGCTGTCGAACACGGGCACCGGCGGCGCGAAGTAATCCTTCCTGTATCCAGTCCTGCTAGTGGCTCATCGCGTAGACGATGACGTTGATGCCTATCTTGTAGGCCATGAGACCGTAGCGCGACGGGTAACGCGGATCGTTGATCCACTCCCATGCGTCACCCAGGTCGCAGTTGCGAGTCATAAAGATCAGCAGCCGGCCGTTCTTGTCCTCGATGCCCATGTAGTGCGGCGTGACGCCGCCCTTTTCGTAAGTTACTCCGCGAATCAATGCGGCAACGCCGGGAACCTGGACCACCTGGTCCAGGTCGAAATAGCTGTGGAAAATCGGGTGCGAGAGCGGCAGATCTTTGGGCTCATACTCTGGAAAGATCTTCTTTAGTTGCTCTGTTGCGTGCGCCCACTCGATCTCGCCGTGGAAATCGTCGAGCATCAGAAAACCGCCGCGCAGTAGATACTCGCGCAGGGCGGCAGCGTCGTTGTCGGTGAGTTCGAGATGCCCGGGTTCGACGATGTAGACGAACGGGTAATCGAAGATCCGTTGATCTGTAGGGCGTATCTGGACGGGTTGCGATGCGAGGTGCAAGTTAGTGCTGGCCCAGAGGTGAATACCTTCCATGAAGTTGTAGTCGGCCTCTGGATAGTCGACTCGCCAAGCGCCGCCAAACCAGGCGTTGTAGGGTGAGTGCGGCGATTCGTAAATGATGCGCGCAAACGCATACTCGCCGGGATGTTGCGGACCGGTTTGCATTCGCTTCAAAAGGGACGGACTGCCGACAGCGCCACCTTCAAAGCCGGAAGGATCTTGTTGTTGAAATCTTGAAGGTTGTTGAGAAGGTTGTTGAATGGAAGGCTGTTGTTGGCCGGAAGATTGTTGCTGCCCGCGACCGGGCAGTAATGTGACTAGAACGATTAAGGTTAAAAGAAGGGCCATTACTGTCTGGCGTCGAGTCACAGACATCGTGCTTGTACAGTGCGCTGCGTAGTGCCGGCTGCAACTGTCCTCGGGAATAATAATGCCGGTTAGATGACCGGTCACGAGTAATTTGTTGTTCCACGAAAGGCACGATTACGTGGGCGAGGGCGTCTTGAACGGGCCGCTTCACCTACATGATCGGTCTAGGCACGTAAATAAGAGATAGCCACACTGTATAGCCCTTAAAAAACTAACCACCACAAGATATGGGTTGACAAGCGCTCAAGCAAAGGAGTATATTCCGCTCCGCTCGTGAACAAGGTCGGGGCCAACCGCAGTACTCAGATTACAGTCTAACTTAAGGCTCTGCGTAGCAATACGCCGTGGCACACCTGTTTCTAAAAGACAGCATTTTCGCCCCCGAAATGAGAAAGGCAGCAGATCGATGAGCGCAACTATCGGCAAAAAAGTCGGAAATACCGCCGCCGGGTCTCCCACAATTCCCGCGGGGTCTTCCACAATGCCAGCGGGGTCTACCAAGACCCCAGCCGCGGCTCCCGTGGTTTCCCCACGTCGAAGGTCGCATGAACTCGGACTCAATGCCAAAAAAGTCGTCAGCAAACGCTATTCGCTCAAGGATTCGAAAGGCCAACCCTTCGAAGAATGGGCGGACATCGTCAAGCGGGTCGTCGGCCACGTTTCCAAGGCGGAAACGGGCGCGAAAAGAGACCAGTTTTTTGCCGCGATGAGCGAGGTGATGCTCGCGCGCGAATTCATTCCAAACACGCCCTGCCTCGTTAACGCAGGCAAGGTCAATGGCCAACTCGCCGCGTGCTTTGTGCTGGAAGTGCCCGACTCGCTCAGCGGCATCATGGATCACGCGAAGGCCGCGGCCACGATTCATCAAACCGGCGGCGGCACCGGCATGACTTATGAATTTCTCCGCCCGCACGGCGCGATGGTCAGCTCCGCGACCGGTGTTGCTTCCGGTCCAGTCTCGTTCATGAACATCGTCAACCAGGTGACTGACGTGGTGAAGCAGGGCGGTGTGCGACGCGGCGCCAACATGGGCATGATGCGCGTTACGCACCCCGACGTGCTGCGTTTCATTCACGCGAAAAACGATCAGCACTCGCTCACGAATTTCAATATCTCGGTCAACGTTACGGACAAGTTTTTGAAAGCGGTTGATAACAACGAGTGGTTCCAGTTGGAGTTCAACGGCGAACCGTGGCAGGAAGCGATCTTCGATCCCGTACGCGATGATGATTACGTGGTCTATCGCCGTCCGGACGGATCTACCGTGAGCTTCTGCGATCGCCAGGCGTTTCAAAACGCCGATCTTTCCGACTGCACGATCGAAGAGCCGCCGCGTCTCGGAATGATCTTCGCGCCCGATATCTGGAACCGCATCATTGCGAGTGCGCACAAGTACGCCGAACCGGGTATCGCTTTCATCGACGAAGTGAATCGTCACAATCACATGATGAAGTCGATGGGGCCGATCTATTCGTGCAATCCGTGCGGCGAACAGTTCCTGCACTTCTCCAACTCGTGCAATCTCGGCTCGATCGATCTCGCGAAGTTCTACGATTCCGAGAAGCAGATCGATTGGGACCGCCTGCGCGAAGTGACGCATCTGTGCACGCGTTTTCTCGACAACGTGATCGACACCTGTGCATGGCCGTTGCCGGAAATCAACGATGTGGTTCATCGCACGCGTCCGGTGGGCCTTGGCATTATGGGCTTCGCGGATCTCTGTTTGAACCTGAGCATCACTTACGGTTCGCCGGCGTCGATCGACTTGATGGACGAAGTGATGGGCTTCGTGCGTCGCGAGTCGTGGCTGGAGAGTAATCGTTTGGGTGCGGAGAAGGGCGCGTTTCCGGAGTTTGAGCCAAACCGCGAGGCGTACACGGATTTTCTCTACAACCAGATCGGCATCCCGCAAGACATTCCGCTCACGCCGCGCAACTACGAAGTGACGACGATCGCGCCGACTGGAACAATCTCGCTCGTCGCGGAGACGTCTTCAGGTATCGAGCCGAACTTCTCGTGGGCATACGTGCGCAAAGACACGCTCGGCACACGCACTTACGTGCACACGCTCGCGGCGCGTGCACTCGGAATTGACGTGGACCAATGCGATCAGGATTCGATAGATGCGGCTGCCACTTACGTCGTGGAACACGAGAGTGAGTTGCCGCCGCACTTTATCTCGGCGATGAACATAAGCGCTGAGCAGCACGTTCATGTGCTCGCGGCTGCTCAGCGCAACGTCGATAACAGTGTGTCGAAGACTTGCAACGGTGCAGTCAATGACACTGTCGAATCGGTGGACGCGTTGTACCGCCTCGGTCGGCAGCTCGGTTGCAAGGCCGTCAGTTATTATCGCGACGGCTCGCGTGACAACCAGGTGTTGACTTCGATGAAAGCGGAAGAACCAAAAGGCGAGGTCGCGTGCAATCCCGAAGCAGTGGTCGAGCCGTTGGAGGAAGCGGTGAGTGCGGCCGAAGCGACTGCGGCTGACGATGCATCAGCGCGGCAGGAAGCAATTGCGCGCGAACACACGGACACGGTGAAAGTTCCCGCGGTCACTGCGATTCGCATCGAGCGTCCGCGTGAGCTGCGCGGCGCGACGTGGCAGATTCCATTCGACGGTCAGAACCTCTACGTCACGGTCAATCACGACGGCGAGATGATTCAGGAAGTGTTTGCGACTGGTCCAATCAGTGGTGGCGTGGGTCTGCTGGCTTCGAAGATGTTGCGTGGCGGCTTTGATGCGGCGGAAGTCGCATACAGTCTCAACAAAGTGACCGGCACGCACGCTGTCTGGTTCAACGAACGCCTGCTTACTTCACCCGAACAAGCGGTAGCGGAATGCATCATGATTACGGTGCGCCGCGTGCAGGATCTTCCCGACTCAGCGCGCGCGGTGGGCAAACAACAAGCTCAGTATCACGCAGCGCAGAAGCCGGTGACGGGCGCCATCATGTCCAACATGATCGGCATCTGCCCCGAATGTCACGGCCAACTCGAGCACGCGAGCGGCTGCGACTTCTGTCGTGACTGCGGCTACAGCAAATGTAAGTAAACAATTTCATTTTCGCCCTGCTAGCGAAGGCGCTCCGTTTGGGAGCGCCTTTTTGTTTTGTCGGATACGTAATCCGAAACTCTGTGCTGTTGACCGTTCAATATACGGCTGCGTAATATGTGGCTATGTCATATATAGGTTCGCAAGTGCTGGACAGGGAGCTGAAGAAGGGAAGCGCGGAGTTGTTGATCCTGTCGCTGCTCGAGACGCAGCCGCGTCATGGCTACGACATCGGCACGCTCATCGAACAACGTTCAAGCGGCAGGCTGCGGTTCAATGTCGCCTCGCTTTATCCGCTGCTTTATCGGCTCGAGAAGCGCGGATGGATTCAGGGACGCTGGGTCGAGAAGCCGGGGCAGCGGCGACGCCGCTATTACCGACTCACCGCCGAAGGCAAAAAGATCCTGAAAGCGCAGCGCAACAGTTGGCGCGAGTTCGTGGAAGCCATTAACAGTATTGCCGGACTCGAACATGCCTGACTGGAAACGCGAAATCGGTGAGCGGCTGCGCGGGCTTAATCTCTCACCGCCACAGGAAGCGGAGATCGTCGAAGAGTTGGCCCAACATCTCGACGACGTGTATCAGCGTGCCGTGCGCAACGGCGCAAACGAAGCTGACGCAAAGCGGGCGGCGTTGAATGAACTCGCAGGCGAACTGAGGGACATACAACGTTACAAGCAGCCGCGAGAAGACTACTTGCCACCAGACGAACAGAGGAGACCGAACGTGTTAGCCGATTTCTTGCAAGACCTGCGCTACGCGGCGCGCATGTTAAAGAAAAACCCTGCCTTCACCGCGGTTGCCGTCATCGCGCTCGCGCTCGGCATCGGCGCGAACACCGCGATCTTCAGCGTCGTCAACACCGTGTTGCTTCGTCCGCTGCCTTACAAGGATCCCGAACAGCTCGTGATGGTTTGGGAAGATGCTACAAAACACGGCTATCCGCGCGACACGCCGGCCGCCGCGAACTACGTCGACTGGCGCGATCAAAACAGCGTGTTCAGCGGCATGGCCGCAATCGCCGACAGCGACCTGAACCTCACGAATGCAGGCGATCCGGAACGACTCAAAGGACGGCGAGTGTCGGCGAATCTATTTCCGCTGCTGGGTGTGGAACCGCAGCTCGGCCGCGTTTTCAGCGCCGCCGAAGATAAACCCGGCGCACCGCTCGTCACTGTGTTGAGTTATCGCTTGTGGCAGCGACGCTTTGGCAGTGACCCGAACATCGTCGGCAAGACGTTAACGCTGAACGACGAGCCGTATACGGTGATCGGCGTCATGCCCGCACGATTTGAGTTTCCTGAAAAGGACGACGAGCTCTGGGTGCCGATCGCCTTCGGCGCGCGCGAAGCAGCCAACCGCAACCGGCACTATCTCGAAGTGGTCGCGCGTTTGAAGCCGGGCGTCACGCTCGAACAAGCGCAAACCGAAATGACGACGATCGGCGCGCGTTTGCAGCAACAGTATCCGCAATCCAACACCGATCTTGGCGTCGCGCTCACTCCCTTGCACGAGCACATGGTCGGCGACATCAAACCGGCGTTGTTGATTCTGCTCGGCGCCGTCGGACTCGTTCTGTTGATTGCCTGCGCAAACGTCGCCAACCTGCTGCTCGCGCGCGCCGCCATCAGACAAAAAGAGATTGCTTTGCGAGTCGCCCTCGGCGCGCGACGCTGGCGTTTGCTGCGCCAGTTTCTAACCGAGAGTGTACTGCTCGCGACGATTGGCGGAATGCTCGGACTGGCAATCGCTTACGCCGGACTCTCACTGCTGCGATCATTTATCCCCGAGAACATTTCTCAAGCACGCGAGATCTCGCTCGATCTGAAAGTGCTCGGCTTCACTCTACTAGTCTCAATCCTCACTGGAGTGGTTTTCGGTCTCGCTCCAGCAATTCAGGCCGTCCGGATGAACCAAAGCGAGACTCTGAAGGAGGGCGGACGCGATTCAGTCACCGGGCGCAGCGGCAAACGACTTCGCGGGCTGCTCGTCACAGCCGAAGTGGCGGTGTCGCTGGTGCTGCTGATCGCGGCCGGCCTCCTAATCAACAGCTTTCTGCGTTTGCGCAACATCGATCCCGGCTTTCGCGTGGACCATCTGCTGACGATGAAGGTTGAGTTGCCGGGACTAAAATACGAACAAGCGGAACGACGGAATGAGTTTTTCAACAACCTCGTGCAGCGTGTCCAGTCGCTCCCGGGAGTGCGTTCCGCGGCAGTGACTACAAACGTTCCTTTGCAAGCTCGCCAGGGCAATTCGATTTCGGTCCGGATCGAAGGTAGACCGGAGCCTCCGCCGGGCCAGGAACTGATCGTCGTAACGAGAATCGTTAGTCCCGGCTATTTCGAAACGATGAGTATTCCACTACTCGCCGGCAGACAGTTCACGGATCGCGATGCCGAAAAGAGCCCGAGCGTCGCCGTTATCAGCGAGACGATGGCCCATCGTCATTGGCCGGGCGAAGAGGCTGTCGGCAAACGCTTTTCAATCGGCAAAGTCAGTTCCGACGCGGATTGGATTCAGGTCGTCGGTGTAGTGAAAGACGTGCATCAGTTTGAGTTGAGCGCCAATCCCAAGCCGCAGATGTATCTCAGTTATCGGCAGGCTGATTTCTTCTGGCCCGAGGATCTGGTGGTGAAAACGGACGTCGATCCGGCCAGCATGGCGGCGAGCGTGCGCAAGGCAGTTTGGGACATCGACAAGGACCAGCCCGTATCGAACATCCAAACGATGGAAGAGATCCTCGCCGACTCGATCGCCCGGCAGCGCTTCAGCATGTTGTTGCTCGGTGTGTTTGCCGGCGTGGCGTTGCTGCTCGCTGCCGTCGGCATCTACGGCGTGATGAGTTACTCAGTGGCCCAACGGACGCACGAGATCGGCATTCGCATGGCGCTCGGCGCGCAGACCGGCGCCGTCTTGAAGCTCGCCGTCGGTTACGGTTTGAAGCTCGTGATTGCCGGCGTGCTGATCGGTCTGGTCGCTGCGTTTGTGTTGACGCGATTGATGTCGACATTGCTCTTTGGCGTCACGGCGACTGATCCCGCGACGTTTGCGTTGATCTCGTTGTTGCTGATCTCAGTCGCGGCGATTGCGAGTTACATTCCCGCGCGGCGCGCAACGAAAGTCGATCCGCTGATCGCGTTGCGTTACGAGTGAGACAGTTTTTGGCGGTTGACGCCTCACAATTTCCGTCACTCGCCCAGTAGTCAGCTGAAATTCGCGCGAGAAATCCTCACCCGAAACCTGGCACGACCTTTGTCAGTCAGAACGGCGGCTCGCCTGCTCGAGCCCGTTGTCTGTTCATGCTCCAAATACTCTCCGTCATCTGTTTCGCCGCGCTTGCTACGCTCGTTCACGAGTTGGGCCATCTCGTCGCGGCTCGACTCTGCCACGTTCCCGCGTCGGAGCTGGGACTCGGGATGGGTCGCAAGCTGGCGACTGTTCGTGTTGGCAGCATCAACGTGAGTTTCGGCCTGCTTCCGACTGGTTCGTTCGTGATGCTCGACGGTACGCTGTTGAAGCAACGATCGATCTGCGCGCAGCTCTTCGTACATCTCGGCGGCATCATCTTCAACCTGGCCGCGGCCCTGCTGACTTACGGCACCACGTTTAGCTGGCTAAACTTTTTGCTCGCTGCCGGAAACATTCTGCCGCTCTATCAACATGACGGTTGGAAATGTGGCGTCGTGGTGTTGCGGGCGTTGATGCAGCGCACCAGTCAGCCCCTCGAGCGAGCGTTTACTTTTTCAGGCGGGTTTGTGAGCCTGGTGATTGCGTGTTACGTCGCGCGGTTCTTCTTGTAAAAACTTATCGAAAACGCAAAACTGCCGGAGCCGTCGATAAAACAGCTCCGGCAGTTTTGTTTGGTCCAATCTATTTCTTGATCGAGATCCAGACCGTGTAAGTGCTGCCGTCAAACAGCGTCGCCCTGAGCAACCAGATTCCCTCGCCACTTCCGGCCAGCGGCTTGGTGTTCAGGTTGAAGTGCCATTCACCGTCGGTTAGGCGGAACTGGTTACCGCTGGTGGCCGCGTCAGTCGGTGTTGCGTCGATCGGATCGCCGGCCGTACTGGCGTTGCTGTATTTGATCGCTTGCAACGTGTGAATGCCGGTGGTGAGCGGCGCGCCGAAGCACATCGCACTGAACTTCACCGGGATGGTGCTGTTCAGTTTGAACGAGCGAACCGGATTCGCGAAGCTGCCGCCGGTCATCTTTTCAACCGCGCCGCCGATCGGCGGGAGGAAACCGTTGAACGTGCTGCACGCGGTGACCACGGTGACCGTGCCGTTGACGTAAGTCAGGTTGTAGTTCGACGAGACCGCGTTTTCACACTTCGACGGATACGTGCCGATCAGCGAGCCGACCGTGTACGTCGTCGAGCAGGTGGGTTGCGTGGTCAGGTTGCCCGCGCCTTCACCGAGAACGAAACCGGTGTAACTCGCAGTGATGGTCGGCACCGGATCGTTGAAGGTGATAGTGTGGCTCGAGGCCGTGATCGTCAGTGACGCCTTGTTCACGGTCTGGCCGCCGTCCAGCAGGTCGTTGCTGTTGCTGAAGTTTGTGTCAGACGAAGTGAACACGGCTTGGACCGTGTGATTGCCGGCGCTGAGTGAGTTGATGGCGCCGCTGCTTGCTGAGCCTCCGCTCAGTGCGACGGGCGAGCCGAAGTTGACGCCGTCAATCTTGAACTGGACCGAGCCGCCGGACGGATTGCCCACGCCTGGACCAGTGCCGGCTACGGTCGCGCTGAAGGTCACGCTTTGACCGTATGTCGACGGGTTAAGGCTTGACGAGGTCGTGGTTAGGGTAGCGCGTTTGTTGACGACCTGACCGCCGTCGAGCAGGTCATTACTGTCGCTGAAGTTTGCGTCTGCGGAGGTGAAGACGGCTTCGACAGTGTGCGTGCCCGCGGTCAGTGTGCTGGTTGAGCCGCTGTTCGCAGAGCCGCTGCTGACGGCGACTGCTGGTCCAAAGTTGGCGCCATCGATCTTGAACTGGATCGAGCCGCCGCTGGGATTACCAGCGCCCGCGCCTGTGCCAGCTACAGTTGCGCTGAAGCTCACGCTCTGGCCGAAGGTTGATGGGTTGAGGGTCGACGAAACGGTTGTCAGCGTAGCGCGTTTGTTGACTTGCTGGCCGCCGTCGAGAAGATCGTTGCTGTCGTTGAAGTTTGCGTCTGCGGAAGTAAAGACGGCTTCGACGGTGTGATTGCCGGCAGTCAGTGTGCTGATCGAACCGCTGCTGGCTGAGCCGGCGACGAGCGTTACGGCTGCGCCGAAATTGGCGCCGTCTATCTTGAATTGGACTGAGCCGCTAGTTGGGTTGCCGTCGCCTGCGCCAGTGCCCGTGACGGTTGCACTAAAGCTGACACTCTCGCCAAAGGTCGATGGGTTCTGGCTCGAAGAGACGGTGGTCAACGTGTTGCGCTTGTTGACGACCTGACCGCCGTCGAGCAGATCGTTGCTGTCGTTGAAGTTTGCGTCTGCGGAAATGAAGACTGCTTCAACTGTGTGATTGCCCGCGCTCAGTGTGTTGGTTGAGCTACTGCTTGCACTGCCGGTGACGACTGTCACTGGTCCGCCGAAGTCGGCGCCATCGATCTTGAATTGCACCGTGCCGCCGCTGGGATTACCAGCGCCCACACCGGTACCCACAACCGTAGCGCTAAAGCTAACGCTTTCGCCGAATGTCGATGGGTTTTGGGTGGACGAAACCGTCGTCAGGGTAGCTCGTTTGTTGACTACCTGGCCACCGTCGAGAAGGTCATTGCTGTCGTTGAAGTTTGCGTCTGCGGAAATGAAGACGGCTTCGACGGTGTGGTTGCCCGCGCTCAGTGTGTTGATGGAGCCGCTGTTTGCGACGCCACCACTGAGAACGACTGGCGCACCGAAATCAACGCCGTCGATCTTGAACTGCACGGAACCGCCACTCGGATTGCCGGAGCCAGCGCCCGTGCCGACAACATTCGCACTGAAGTTAACGCTTTCGCCGAACGTCGATGGGTTCTGGCTCGAAGAGACGGTGGTCAACGTGTTGCGCTTGTTGACTACCTGACCGCCGTCAAGCGTGTCGTTGCCGTCGTTGAAGTTTGCGTCTGCGGAAATGAAGACCGCGTCGACGGTGTGCGTGCCGGCAGTCAGTGTGTTGATCGAACCGCTGTTCGCGACACCACCGCTGAGAACGACTGGCGCACCGAAATCAACGCCGTCGATCTTGAACTGAACTGCACCACCGCTCGGATTGCCGGAGCCAGCGCCCGTGCCGACAACATTCGCACTGAAGTTAACGCTTTCGCCGAACGTAGACGGGTTCAAGGAGGACGACACAGTCGTGAGCGTGTTGCGCTTGT
>JADMIO010854542.1_pt1 | contig 11029 bp, 12 predicted proteins | sample 8958161 | NCBI WGS metagenome assembly JADMIO01 (sample SAMN16585339, study PRJNA669376) | soil metagenome | isolation source: Crop rotation soil | place: USA: Cullars Rotation, Alabama | collected 2011 | reverse complement strand
CACCTGCTTTTCATTTGAGTTCTGAGTTCAACAGTTTCCAAAATTGTAACTTGTCATTTTTCGAGCTCTAAATTGAATAAAACATAGGGTAATAAGAAACTTTTCATTGAAAAGAAGTAGCAATTCTCTTGATGCATGCATTTGTGCCATTTTGAAATTTCGTCAAAGAATTTGTAAGTGAGAGCAATGTAGCAGTCTAGACTTTGTGTGTGTGCTGGCGCTACCATTTTGTTGGTTTTGCAATTCAGTGACTCTTTTTATGACACTGAATGATCTCCCTTTGTTTCCTCATTATTTCTTTCAGCATCCAAGAATTTTATTGACTCAGATTAAGTCAAGATCGAAGTCTCAGCTTGTGATTGGGGATTGAATCCAAATGAGAACATGAGATTCTTGATTGCGGTGGCAGATTTCACCAAGCTAATCACTAATCAGTTAGAAATCTTTTAGTCTTTCTGCAACCGTTCGATACGACGTCTTGGCTCCTTATTTCCGTCACGGTGGGGCTGATGGCAGCCTTCATGCTTCTGGCCAGCATCCATTTAAGGCTTGCGAGGAACTCTTTCTGGAAAACAGCTTACACTTTCCTGGCAAACTCCTTCGGAGTGCTTCTTGAGCAGCCTCCATACGTTTTACTGATCGTCAACCTGAATTCAACGCTGAAACATTGTTTTGCCTTAACAATTGGCCTCTGGGCGCTTGTTTCGATAATTCTCACAAACGCATACAAAGGCCTCGTGGTATCAGAACTCGCCCGGCCAGTCCCTGCTCGTGGGAGGTGGACTTCTGTATCAGAGATGGAAGGGTTTCGGCTTTACACAGTTCAGCTTGTGGCAGTACAAGAATCTATGGAATCGGATGGGCGACCATGACGTCTCCTTTGTAAGTAAACAAACGCTGCAGACTTACAACGACGTTAGTGAATCCGACAAGACTATCAGTGTAGCAGGCAAGCAATTTGTTGGCTTTTGAAAACTACTCTGCGAGGGAATAACCCCCGAGGTCACCCAGTGGAATTTTTGGCAAGTCGTGACGAGAAAACCTGGGCGGAAGCCGATTCAAGGCTACCCTCACATTTTAGTATGGCTTTCGCGAATCTGGAAGATGAAGGACAGCTTACCTCAGATCAGATTGAAAATGTCATTGCTGTATCAACCTGCGATTGGAGTGCTGTAGTGGAATCGGAAGACCAGCTGGCATACTTTATGCGACTAGTGAAAACAAAAAGCGAAGGTCGCACAACGCTGGTTAAAGTGGGCAATGGGGGAGCCGTTGGTTAGTGACCGAGTGTACTACCAATTCGATTTTGAGGATGGAGGCCTGGCGGCGAGGTACGCAAACAAGAAGATTCGGGGCTTGATCGAGAATGGGATTTATGGCCTTTGGGATAAATGGTACATTGTGAAGAATCCGAAGCTTTGGCAATCAGCTGCGGCGGGAAATGCCTTCACCACCCAAAATTGTCTGCAAGAAGCTCCGAGTCCTTGGTCTATAGGTTTGAATTTCCATATGCTTGGCTTTGGATGCCTTGTGGAGACAGTGGCCTTGATTTTGGAGATTGTCTATTATCTCTTAAGGATTAAATCTTCGATCTTGGTTAATATTGATGTCATAATAACTCAGGCCCGATAACCAGAAGCGAGCTAGTGAACGTGGTTGTTGTAGCCACAAGATTAGAAATGAATGACAAAGATTATTCACCACAGCACTGACATCCTCGGATTAGAAAACCGAGTAAGCTAGTGATAGAATCCAGTCATCTTAGTTATCATTTATCAGTTTGCTTTAAATATGGCTGCACTGTGATGACGGCCGCCATTCATGTGTTCCTGCTCCTGCCACCCCAGTGAAGTGAACTTTCTCCGTCAGTAGCTGAAGCCAAGTCTTAAGTCACAGGCAAAGACAAATTGAAGTCATCGCGATGTCTTCAGAACACCCAACTCCGTACAATGGTACTGTCGCTGCCGAATACAACAATGACATCAACACTCCACTCACGGAATTCTATCGGCTGCCACTGAAAACCTGCAACGAAATCACGATTTCTGTGAAGGCGAGCAACGATGCGAGCATCTTACTCTATGACGGGAGCAAATCGTCCGACGCCTCTGATATCAAAGTGGAAATCGTGCTTGGGGGTGACAAGAATTCAACCGTGTCGGTGGGTCTGTCGAAAGACGATGGAACTGGGAAATACGCGAAACAACTCGTCCAGAAGGACTCTGCTTTGTCGGCGACTCATTTCAAGGTCTTCCTAATCCGTTGGTACAAGGGTCGCGTCACGATTTACAATCACGGGTTTAAGAGCCCATTCGTCACTTGGGACGGGCCGCCCGAGTCCCAATTTAGTAGCATCGGGGTCCGCACTGTAGGAGCTGCTGGCGAGTGGATTGTTCAAGGAGCACCCAGCTTTAAAACAGCTGACAGCGCTGAATACAAGGAGATTGTCATCAACACAGGGCGCTTGGACTTTGAGGTCACTTCGGTTCGAGATACGTATGTAGCATTCACTCCGGAACCGAAATGGTCTAAGAATCCGATCGTTCATCTGGTTCTTGGTGGATGGGGAACAGCGAAACGATCTGCGTTTTGGTGGAACTTTGGAGAAGTTACAGCTGTTGAAGAACCAGAATGGCCTGTTGTTCAAAATGAGTATCGGCGCTTTTGGGTGAAATGGGATGCTTATAATTTGATAGTAAGTGACCCAATTACATTATAAACTCCAATTCTCTGAATTTTGGACTGTATTTTTCCAGGCTGGACACGGAGACAAGCAGTATCCTTTCTTGGCGTACAACTCTGGAGCTACTCCGTTGCCTCAACTGAACTATTTTGCTCTCCAAGCACGGCAGGCGGCCCCTAGCTCCTTGTACGCCCACTACCACATCCTGGATCAGGTCAGGGATGCGGACACTGGCGCCGCTGGGCAGACAACACAAACGGCACAGCCGGCGACTGTGACTGGAGGACAAGGCGATGGCGCTCAAGCTGGATATGTCATCTTCAATTATCAGTATCAGCAGTGATCGACAATTAATATCATCAGCATTAAGTTACTCGTGCAAAATAAGCAGAGAGCTGTTAACCTTCGAACATTTGATTTTACCATTTCAAATTTCATCGACATGAGATAAGAATAAAACAAATTGACCGATCAGCTATATCATTAACCGCACGAATGGGGCCAGCAGCATTTAATTTATTCTTCCAACATTCCAAAGATCAAAGGCATGTATATTCCTACTCTTCTGCTGGAATGCGTTCATCTGAGCTAACCTTATCTCTGACTCACTAGGAATGAGATTGCTCCTTCAATTCTGGCGTTGGTCGATTCTAAGAAGAGTCAAAACCAGAAACGACATCAAATGTGCTTATTTTCAACTTCTTGAAGTTCATATCTGCATTTGATGCTTAAAGAATTGCAGGCGCATCATCGTCACATTTTCCTTATGCCTACCACAGGATTTTGCAACAATTTTGCTTTGCGGGAGATATAATGCATCATTTGCTTCGCTTTGATTATAACAGAACCTCCTCAGCAACCGCAGTACCAACAACCACAGCCACAGCAGATGTACCAAAGCCCTTGTCAAGCTTAGACATTTTGAGGTGACTTGGCAAAGCTGGACAAAATACGTGTCATGAATTGAATTCAAAATTGCCGGAAGTTTTTGCTTCCATTTTGAATTTGGAATACACAAAATTGTGCACGAGTGAAAAAGAGTTCCATCAACGGCATTCTTTTTGTCATTAAAATTTCATTAAATCATTTGTTTCACAAATTTTGTGCAAAATAATTTTGTTTGGGTTGTATTCCCGCTTGATTCGTAACCGAGGCCAGTCAAGAAAATGGTTGGTTGTTCACCATTTGTCCGTGTGACTTCCGTCTGAATGTTTGTATTTCTTCCGTACCTGGTCCCCGGCGTACCTTTCAGCCTCGGCCTTATCCCGCGCCGCTTGAGCTTCGGCTGGCGGGCTGGACGCTTTGAGGATGTCAACCTCTGCCTTGACACTCTCCAGCACCATCTTAGCTTGTTTCGGGTCCATGCGGAACGTTTCCGTCCGACCATCCATCGGCTTCCCGTCTGCTCTCAGCGTGGTCCTCTCCTCCCGTGCGTTTTTGCACATTTTGTGGACCACGCTCTCCGCCATTTTGTGGTCGTCCACTTGCACCACACAAATGAGATCGTATTGACCGCGCTCCCCATTCCTGGCAGCCTGTTCCTCCGGTCTTACCTCTGGAGGGTTCCTGTAGGTTCTCCCGATTTTAACGAGTGGCATCCCGTTCTCATCTTCGGAGCCTTTGATGACGTACGCGTAGTAAGTTCCTTCCCTGTCCTTCGGAGTGGCTCCCTCCACCAGTCGCTCTTGCACTGATGGATCCTCCAGCCGAAGCTTCGCGAACCGGTGCTCGATCTCTACGTTGTAAGGTCACACCTCGCAAATCTTCCGTTTCTGAAACCCGCCGACCATCAGGTTGGCGTTGGACTCCTCCGGATGACGCTGGACGAGCCACTCCGTCGCAGCCTGGATCCCGTTGAATTTGCTGGGATGGTCCAGGATGTGGGCACACGCCTGAGTCCGGAGTTCAGCCGGGGTCTTTGTTCCGCCCGTAAGGTGAGAGAGCACGTCGTATCCACAGTTCATGTCGTTCCCACTCCTGGTCACCTCCAGACTCTGACCTGTTCCTGCGTCCATGAGTGAGTAGTGCAGCGGATAAGTTGGCCATGAGCGATGTCACAATTCCGCTGAACCCGTTCGAAATCACGACGGTCACCAACAGCCGAATGCAAAAGAGACGCCGGACGGCGGGCTTTGTCGCTCGCGAGTCGAATTCCATGCCTTGACCCAGAAGAATCCCGAACACGTCGACTACATTTCGAAGAATTAGCGCGGTACTTCGGAGTATTGGAGACTGAAACCAGCAGAGAGTCAGAGCCACGCCTGCAACCGAAGCCAAGGTCCCGGTCCACGTTTGCTAGTCCATCGACGTGAAGAGGGCCCGCATGTTGACGGTGGAAACTTACTCCCGATCAAGGACGACGATGAACCTGTACGGCATGATGTCAAGGTGAATGACTCGATATCTGAACGTGTCGGTTTCACCCGTGGCTTGAATGATGGAAGTCGTATGCATCATGTCGTAGTCACTGTAGTCCGGCATTCGTCCCAAATTATTCACGGCGTCCCGTAAACTCAATGAAATGAAATTGAAGAAATTCACCAACTGGAACATGAAACAATTCTTGTAAGGCAGCTGTTTGGTGTTTCCCGCTTCAGAATCAGGTCAACGTGATCGCACAAGAGCTTCGAGCGCATTTTAAACAGTCGAATAACTAAGCTGTCCTCGCCATCCACCATAATCGGGACTCCGTGACGGTCGCGATGAGCAGCATACCAAAGACGGTCCAAATACGGCCCGAAGTCGACGGCCGACGGCGAATCAACTGTTATCGGCTCCAATCGTGGAGGGTTTACAACCACCAACTGCAAGTACTGACCCCCACTCACCAACAGACAAGTCACATAAAATCCAAGTCCAGACGTAATTGGTTTCAAATTCTATATCAGCATCAGCCATGCTGAAGGCCCAAACTCGGACTCGGGTATCGTCGCGAGAATGATTAGATTTTGGTTAGCGTGGAGAAGCACATCTTCGTAGATAACCTGGTAGGCCTTGTTCTTGTTCACACATGATTGGCTAAATTAACTCAATCTGTGAGTTGCTTCTGCCTTTTGTGCTTCCAAACGCATTGAAACTGGAAATTGCAAATGGCTGCCCTCCTCATGCCGTTTCAGATGTGGATAAAACTCTGTATTTACCTTGCCAAACTGAACCATATCGCAAAATCCCGGAGGGATGTCGCGTGTCACGTAATATGCCACTTTCTACGTCCACGCACAAGCATTTTCTTTACTTGTAATTCATAAATTTAATCAATCTCTCAGTTTAAAGAGTAATTTATGGGGTTTTGGCGCTGCAGTAGAGCCTCCGACAGCCGGATCCAGAGACGGAGGCGGGCCGTTCGGGTCCAGTTTGATCCGGAATTTCTGGAGCAGTCCAACCGTGAAGAGAAAAATTGAATCACGTGCGAGTTGCTCGCCGAGACAAACTCTTCTGCCAGTCGAGAACGCAAGGAAGCCCTCTCGCCGTACAAACTCGGGCTTGCTATCGTCATCTGCCTTCGTCTTAAGCCACCGCTCCGGCCGAAAATTCTCCGGGTCGCCCCACAGCTCCCGGTTGTGGTGGGCTTCGTATATGTTGATGTACACCATCGTGTCTTTCGGAAAGTCGAATCCATGGAGCCGAACCGGCTCGGTCGTGTTGTGGTAGGCGGCAAGCGGCGCGAGCGGCCGGAAGCGCATGACTTCATGCAAGCAGGCTTCGACGTACGGCATCGAAAGGCGGTCGGCGAGTGAGGGCGGGCGGGCGGTGGTCCCGACCCCGATCACACTCTCAATTTCGGCCACCGCGCGGGCTTGCACGTCGGGAAATCGAGCCAGAAACAGAAAAACCCACCGCAGCGTCGTCGAAGAGGTCTCGGAGCCGGTGATGAACAAATCCATGAGGGTTGTGGACAACGCGTGCTTGGCACGGCTGGCATGGAAACTCGAGTCTGGATCCGTCGTATGTTTGATTTCGTCGATGTACGCGTCTATAAAGTCCCGAGGCTGTCCAGGCGTGTGCGTCCGCCAGTGCTCCTCGATGTGCGGCTCCATAAAGTCAATGATGGGAAGATAAGTCCTTTCCAGCCCCTTGCGCCCCGTCATCCAGTCGGGGAAGTTGTTGTAGAACCACGGAATAAAGAGGGAGAGCATGGTGACAACGCTCGCACCTGCAAACCCTTCGTTGAGGAGGCGGGCGATGCGGCTCAGTTCGGGGTCGTCTTGGTCGAAAGGCCGCCGGTCGATGATGCCCCAAGTGATGTTGACGACGGGGACGTTAAAGAGAGTCTCGGTTTCCATTGGAGCCGCGGCCACCGTTCGGACCTCCAGCCGCCGCACAAACTCGTGCATTTCCTTCAGAATGATGGCCTCCATGGAGCGGGTCCCGAAACCGCCTAGCTGCCGAAGGGCGCGATGTGTGAAGGCGCGCTGCTCCCTCCACGTGCGACCGTCGGCGCACGTAATGCCCTCTACATCCCCATGAGCAGGTCCACCCGATCGGTCGTTGAAGTATGGCAGGGCGGGGCGACCTGCAAAGCTTTCGAGGGCGAACGCTTCCTTGGCCAGCCGGTAGTCGGAGATGATGACGCAAGGGAAGGACGCGAAATCAATGCCCAGGACGGGCCCGTACTTGCGCTTCCATTTCATGGCCGTCACGTGCGGCTCCAGCCCGAGGAGCGGGAGGTGCCCGAGGATGGGGAAGCCCCAGGGCCCTAAAATCAGGTAGAAACCCCAGTCAGTTCGACGAGAAAAAACGAAATGAGGAACGAACGCGCACGCTCGTGCGCACGCGAATTCTTACCTGGAGGGAAGTTCTTTGGCTTCCTCTGCGAGACGACATAGCAAACTATCGCGCTCAGCAGCAAGAATCCAACAAATTCGGCAAACATGACGAAAAATAAAGATAAATTGACGAACTAAAGGTAAAAGCTTTAGTTATTGGCTTTTGGCTTGTGCGACCGTGGTAGACGGCGGAAACAAATTGGTACAAAATCAATTTTTCTACATTTGCCATTTAATTATGTGATTCAAGTGATTTCAGCTCCCAGCTCGCTCCATAAAGTAAAAGCCATGCGAGCTGCTGAGCTGCGAACAAGCGCTGGACGTTGGACGATGTTTGTCAATACCAAAACCAAAGGTCAACAACTTGATTTCGATTCTCAGAACCGCCTGTTCGAGTGGACAGTGGACGAGTTTTTTTCTTACTGTTGAAGCCTACCGAACAGTGTTCAAAACCGGACTGTTTTGCAATTCATCAGTGTAGGAATCAATCGTTGACCCATGTTGAGAATGTAAATAACCTCAAAATTGGCAAAGTACGAATACGCAATCCATGCAGAAATAATTTGGGGATTATCCTCTTATGAGGAAAAAAGAGGGTTTAAAATACTTTTATGATTACTAGTGCGATTGAATGGCCTGCTTACAATTCCTTCCAAGCAATTTCAAGCGTATTTGGGCCAAGTTCACCAAATCCACCCTTCTCGTCTCTCCTCCTCACCAGCATGGAAAACGACGAAAGCGCAGGACTTTGTTCTTATCGTGAATGGGCTTGGTTGGCCTGACGGTTTCGGGGACACTGCCGGCATCTGCCACGCCACAATCGGCATTCGTGCAAAAATCACAGGATCCTCATGTCGAAGGGTTCCCAGAACGTAAGTGTAGCCGCTGGCGGGGCTGTAAACCGCGACGGGAGCGACCGCCTGAACCGGGGAACGTTTTGTCCATTCCTCGGGAGTTTCGCCTTCTCCCTCGAGCCTGCCCATTCCCCACAGGCGCCTGACGGCCAAACTACGGGGAAGCGCTCTCCCTGCACTTCGGCGCTGATCAGCTCGACGGAAACTCCGGCCCGGTCGTACTTGTAAATGCGGCTACTGGCGAGGAGGAACACAATGCAATGAACATTGGCCAATACAAAAATTGGCCAACTGCCGGTGGTTAAATAGCATGTTCGTGGTACGAAGTGGCAGTGGCGATGGGAATGACTCAGCGAAACTTTATTCAATTTAACAAAGTCTCATTGCCCTTGAGTTCCGCGGTTTCACCTTCAACGGCGAGACTCAATTTGTAAATCAGAATTCGTTCACAATTCCAGCACCAGCAACGTAATTAGATGCGAAAGGCAAGCTTGCATGAGATCGGGGAAGAACATGTCGTCAATGGTAAACCAGTCAAAAGAATAGCGAATCGGCGGGCAGGATTTCAGGAATCGGATTTCCCAACGCACTAATGGCATACGAGCTGCGTATTGCCTACTGCGCGCGTGGAATTGCCGGCACTTCCGGGAAAGTGTTTTGCAGAACCAACACGCTATGTGCAGAAGGATAATGACGACGAGGGCGAGCAAAGTCATTCCCGCTTTGTACATAAAAGCTTTGACTTTGTGTTTGATCAGGGCAAAGAGGCCAAAGATGATGAAAATTGAAAAGAGGACGAGAAGCGTTGGGACCACCATGCGGACAATTTGCAGAAAATATCGTTGTAGGACTTGCATTTGGCGGTAAGCCCTGTATACTCCGATTCGGGTGAGTTGTGGTGGGACAGTTGGTGGATATGTGGAGCTGGTATGGCGCCAGACCAAAGTAGCACGGTCCATACACAGTCGCAATGAATTGACATGCGCGAGAACGATACCAATGAACACCGCCAGGTTGGAGCAAATACAGCCGAGCCACAACCCCGAAATTGAGGCAAGCCCAACGTTTCCAAGCCTTGTCCCTGTGTTGAAGTACGAGTATAGGGGTAGCTCTTCAATGACAACGTAAATAATTCGAAGGCTCATCAGTGGAAACGTCAAGAAGGAAGCGCTGATCAGTTGGAGGTAGATTTCCAAGCCGTCTCTGGCATGGGCCGGGATTCTGTGAGCCCACACTGGTGGAAAAATATTAATCTGAATTAGTTTAGTTAACCTTTGTTGGAAGCTGAAACTAGGACACTGGTAACTGAAAACTTACTTCGCGTCTTGCTGAATACTCGGAGACGACAAAAGTGAATTGCGAGCTCCCGACCGTAAACCGCGAACGCGACGTCGGTCACCACCGCAAGACAGTGTACCGTGTTTATCGAGATCATAAAGACAATATCGATGCTCCAGCCCAATTCCATTCGCATCATATTATGGGTGCAGATGGCGAAACACCAGATTTCGAAGGAGAGACGGAGGCCCAGTATGACCCAGTACCACATGCATTGCCAGGAATGCGGGCCATGGAACGAGATTGGCTCCACTGGCCAGCCATGTCCACATCCAAACCCATCAGGGTTCCACTTGAAGGGGAGCTGTTGCAGATAGTTGCCGAGCTGAATTGAGCGACGTACAAATGCCAACGTTGTCAAGGAAATCATGACGAGAGCCAGAGAAAGACTCTGATACGAACTCAGATATGAAATGAGTCAGCTCAAAGGTTTCGTTAGTAATTTAAGTCCATTAATTTAATTTTGTGTTGTTGTGCTGGTTGCCAGCTGATGGGAACCAGATAACGGAATTCAATTTCTTGATTGCTGACCTAGCTCGCGGAAGCACTAAACTCTGCCCGCAGAGCCCTGACGTCTTGTACTGAATAAACCACGCTTTACATTGGTTATAATTTATAATGAAAAATTATCCACCACTTCAACAGAACCTGCCAGTCGATACGTGGCATGGGGGGTTCGCCAGAGTTGGTTTGCTCGAGACTGTCTCTGGGGCATGTGGCCTCCAGCTCGGCTTGGGGGCGCGCTTCTGTGGTGGTCAAGGGTGCTCAATGCAGGAGGGCGCGTCATCAAAGGAACAGTTTTCCCACGGAATGTTTTTTTGTGGGAAGTAAACATGTGAGTCCGAATTTTACTGTATCGAGGACAGAGGCTAGCACGTATTCATATTTTACTTGGAATCTGAAATAATGAATCGGATTCACTTCCATTAATTACACAACACATTTAGTCTCGACTTTGGTCATGTTGCATTGCCACAAGTGGCAATTGTCATGAAAATAAAAAAAGGAGGAATGAAAACGCATGAACTGTACGCACGAACCGGCCTCAGCGTGAAGATGATGATGACGATGACGCTAAGAAGGAAGAGCGACGACAAAGAGGGGATAAGAATAATTCGTCATCACGATAACCAACACGGCTTCATCATTTCGTTTTTCCTTTGGTGAGAGGGCAGGGACAGTCAGTCCCAAAACTAAACCTAAGGTATGCTTTCCCCCCCCCCCCTCCCAAAACCTGTCAATTCTCTGCTGCTAAATATTTGAGCAGACATTTCTGAGCGAAAGTTTGTCTATTTCGTGAAGATTGGTGACATCATGAAAAATTGAATGAATCTTTCATACTTTTCGTTAACCTTTCGGAGGCGGCGAAGCGCAGCCATTCTGGGTAA
>JADMIO010703498.1_pt1 | contig 11031 bp, 8 predicted proteins | sample 8958161 | NCBI WGS metagenome assembly JADMIO01 (sample SAMN16585339, study PRJNA669376) | soil metagenome | isolation source: Crop rotation soil | place: USA: Cullars Rotation, Alabama | collected 2011 | reverse complement strand
GCGAGCAACGCGAAGACCGGCACGTCGCCGTTGCCGTCGCGGGTTTCCGCGTCCGCGCCGTGCGCGAGCAGCCACGCGACCGCATCGGCGCGCAGCGCGAGCCGCGGTTCGTGCAGCAGTTCGCCGAGCTCGCGCGGCCCGAGCAGGCGCGCGAGGGCCTCGAGCCCGTCGGTCCTGCGTTCGACCAGGCCGTCGCGCAGCAGCGACTGCGGCGTGCGATCCGGCGGTGCCTGCGCATGGTCGCCTCCGACGCTGGCCGGCAGCGGATACGCCGGATCGAGCAGCGAGACCAGCGACCAGCGCCCCGCGGCGGCGGCGATGTCGACCGGGCTGCGGCCGTCGGCGCCGGCGAGTTGCGGATCCGCGCCGAGTTCGAGCAGGCGGCGCACCGCCGCGGTGGACGGCAGCTCCGCGAGCGCGGCGAGCGCGAGCGCGCCGCGGCCCTCGTGGTCGAGCGCGGCGACGTCGGCGCCGGCCGCGTGCAGCGCATCGACCACCGCGACGTTGCCGCCTTCGGCCGCGTCGAGCAGCGGCGTGCGTCCGTCGCCATCGCGCGCGCGCGCATCGGCGCCGGCTTCGAGCAGCGCGTGGGCGATGCCGGCATGGCCCGCGCGCGCCGCCGCATGCAGCGCGCTGCGGCCGCGCGCATCGCGCGCATCCACGCGCGCCTTGTGCTTGAGCAGCAATTGCACGCCGGAGGCGTCGTCGTCGTCGCCGCCGGCGGCCGACAACAGCGCCGGCGCCGCATCGGCGGGTTCGGGTTTCGCGCCCAGCTCGAGCAGGAAGCGCGCGAGCCGCCAGTTGCCGCAAGCGCAGGCGATGCCGAGCGGGGTCACGCCGTCGTCGTTGCGCGCATCGAGTTCGGCGCCCGAATCGCGCAACAGCGCGGCCACGCCCGGGTCGGAACTGCGCGCGGCGTGGTGCAGCGGCGTGTTGCCGTCGCGGTCGCGGCCGCGCGCGTCGGCGCCGTTGGCGAGCAGGGTCATCACCGCCTCGGGGCGACCATGCCAGCTGTCGCGCGTCGCCGCGAGCAGCGGCGTCATCCCCGCATGCGCCTGGTTGAGGTCGGCGCCGCGCGCGATCAGCGCGCGCAGCAGGCGCAGGTCCGGCAACACCGCCGCGAGCACCGGCAACACCCGCTGGTCGCGGTCGTCCGCCGGCGGCATCGCATGCGCGTCGACGCCGGCGTCGAGCAGTTGCAGCGCGCGTTCGACCCGGCCGCCGCGCGCCGCGGCGTACAACTCCGGCACGAGATCGATCGCCGGCTCGGCCATCGGCACGGCTATCGCCATCGATGGCGTTTCCAAGCCGGCATCGGCGTTGGCCTCGGCGTCGTTGTCGTCCGCCGCGGCCGTGTCGTCGCGCGCCTCGGCCGGCGTTTCCGCCACGTCGCGCTGCATCCATGCGTGCAGCGCCGGCCACAGCAGCAGGCAGGCCAGGGCGAGGCCGCGCCGCGCATTCACCGGCAATGCCTCCGGCCAGGCGAGCGCGACCACCGAGGCCAGCACCAGCGCCACCGCCACCGCCACGCCGAGGCCATGCCACGACGTCCACGGCAAGGCGTCCTCGCGCATGCGTCGCGCCGCGCCCCGGGATTCGACCCGATGCCAGGCCGTCCAGCCGTGCCAGAGCACGACCAGGCCGAGGCCGAAGGCGGCGCTCAGGCCGAGCACGCCGCCCAGGCTGGGCTTGTACAGCAGGCTCGCCATCGGCCAGGCCAGCAGCAGGCCCGCGACCAGCAGCGCGACGCCCCAGCGCTGCGCCAGCGCGAGCGCATCGGCCCAGGCCCAGGCGCGTGCCCCGCGCGGATCGCGCACCAGCAGGGCGAGCAAGGGCTGCGCCAGCCAGCCGCCGACCGCGGCCACGATGCCGCCGGCCGAGGCCGCGGCGATGGCCAGCAACGCGCCGGCGCCGAGGGCGAGTGCGCGCAGCATTCCCGGGCGCTCAGGCATCGGTGCCCCAGTCTTCGACCATCGGGTCGGCCATGGTCCGCGGGAACTGCAGGTGGAAGCCGCGCGCAGCGAGGTTGGCGCGCACCACGTCCGGGTCTTCCTGCGCCAGCGCGCGGTCCGGGGCGAGGTCGAGGTCGAGCACGAACTGCAGCGGGCCCAGTTGCGTGCGCAGCGGCTCGGGCAGGCGGGCGAATTCGTCGCGCACGGCGAGGTAGACGTAGGTGTCGGCCTTTTTCAGGCTCTTGTAGACGTGGGCCAGCATCGCGATCCGGGGGAACCGCCTTTCGAAAGGAATCGCGGCGATTGTGCGGGAAAGCGCGCAGCGGCGGAACCGCCGCGTTCGGCACCGGCGCCCCGCGAGCCCGAGTTCAGTGGTATCCGGCGTCGGCCTCGACCTTGCCGGCGAACACCCGGTACGACCACCACGTGTAGCCCAGGATCACCGGCAACAGCACGACCAGCCCGACCAGCACGAAACCCTGCGAGGACGGCGGCGACGCGGCTTGCCAGATGGTCAGCGACGGCGGCACCAGGTACGGCCACAGACCCAGCACCAGCCCGGCGAAACCCAGCCCGAAGAAGCACAGCGTGAGCACGAACGGGCGCGCATCGCGGCCTTGCGCCATCACCGCGCGCCACAGCGCGAACGCATTCAGCAGCACCAGCAGCGGCACCGGCGACAGCCACCAGAAATGCCCGCCCTCGAACCAGCGAGCCATGATCCGGCTGTTCAGGAACGGCAGCGAGGCGCTGACCAGGCCCATGAACACCACCACCACCAGCACCAGCGGCCGCGCCAGCGTGCGCGCGATCGCCTGCAGCCCGCCTTCGGTCTTGAGGATCAGCCAACACGCGCCGAGCAGCGCGTAGCCGAACACCACCGCGGCGCCGGTGAGCATCGCGAACGGGCTGAAGAAACCGAACATCCCGCCGATGTACTTGCCCTGCGCCAGCGGCATGCCCTCGACCACGGCGCCGAGGATCACGCCCTGCCAGAACGCCGCGCACAGCGAACCGAGCGAGAAGGCGATGCCCCACAGGAACTTCGAACGGCGCGCCTTGAAGCGGAATTCGAACGCGACGCCGCGGAACACCAGCGCCACCAGCATCATCAGCACCGGCAGGTACAGCGACGACAGGATCAGCGCGTACGCCTTGGGGAACGCCGCGAACAGGCCGGCGCCGCCGAGCACCAGCCAGGTCTCGTTGCCGTCCCAGATCGGCGCGGCGGTGTTCATCATGTGGTCGCGCTGGGGTTCGTCCTCGGCGAACGGCAGCAGGATGCCGAGCCCGAGCACGAAGCCGTCGAGCAGCACGTACATCAGCACGCCGAAGCCGATCACGCCGAACCAGGCGATGGGCAGCCAGTGTTCCATCACGCGCCGTCCTCGATCTTCTCGTCGGGCAACGACAGCGGCCGCGCCGGGGTCTTTTCGCCGCCCTCCACGTGCTTGGGCGGCTGCTTCACCGGGCCGATCGTCAGCAGCTTGCGCAGGTACCAGATGCCGAAGCCGAAGATGAAGAAATAGACCGCGGCGTACACCAGCAGCGAGGACAGCACCGCCGCGGCCTGGATGTTCGGGCTCACCGAATCGGCGGTGCGCAGCACGCCGTACACGGTGTAGGGCTGGCGCCCGATCTCGACCACGTACCAGCCCGCGAGCAGCGCCACGAAGCCCGCCGGGCTCAGCCAGCGCCAGCCGTCCAGCAGCCATTTCGACTCGAACAGCCGTTTGCGCTTCCACGCCCACAGCGAGGCGAACGCGAGCAGCAGCATCGCCATGCCCAAGCCCACCATCACCCGGAACGCGTAGAACACCGGCTTCACCGGCGGGCGCTCGCTGCGCGGCACCGCGGTCAGCGGCTGGATCTCGCCGTGCAGCGTGTGGGTGAGGACCAGGCTGCCGAGCTGCGGGATCGCGATTTCGTAATCGTTGCGCTCGGCGTCTTCGTTCGGCACCGCGAACAGCACCAATGGCACGCCGCGCCCGTCGCCCTCGCTGCGCCAGTGCGCTTCCATCGCCGCCAGCTTCACCGGCTGGTGCTCGCGCACGTTGAGCCCGTGCAGGTCGCCGGCGACGATCTGCGCCGGCACCGCGATCGCGGCGAAGGCCATCGCGTGCACCAGCATCCGCCGGGCCGCCGCCACGTGCACGCCGCGACGCAGGTACCAGGCGCTGGCGCCGCCGATCACGAAGCAGGTGGTGATGAACGCGGCCAGCACCATGTGCACCAGGCGGTACGGGAACGAGGGGTTGAACACGATCGCCCACCAGTCGGCGGGCTGCAGCACGCCCTGCGCGTCGACGATGTAGCCCTGCGGGGTCTGCATCCAGCTGTTGGCGGAGATGATCCAGAACGTCGAGATCAGCGTGCCCACCGCGACCATGCAGGTCGCGAAGAAATGCAGCCGGTCGCTGACGCGCTTCCAGCCGAACAGCATCACGCCGAGGAAGCCGGCCTCGAGGAAGAACGCGGTCAGCACCTCGTAGCTGAGCAGCGGACCGAGGATGTTGCCGGCCTTCTCGCTGAGCACCGCCCAGTTGGTGCCGAACTGGAAGCTCATCACGATGCCGCTGACCACGCCCATGCCGAACGACACGGCGAAGATCTTCAGCCAGAAGAAATACAGGTCGCGCCAGAGGTCGTCGCGGGTGCGCAGCCAGCGCCATTCGATGAAGGCCAGCCAGTTCGCCAAACCAATCGTGAAGGCCGGGAACAGGATGTGGAACGAGATCACGAACCCGAACTGGACACGCGAGAGGAACAGCGGCGACAGCAACAGGGGATCCACCGGGTCCTCCGCAGCGCCGCGGGCGGGCGCGCGGACGGCATTTTGCGCCGTGCGGGCCGGTGGCGCAAAGAATGCATGACCACCGTCGGATTCGCGTCCGGCCGCGGGCTGCTACGCTCGCCGGGTTTTTTCGACACGGAACTCCGCCGATGCGCCGCATCCTGCTTCCCTGCCTGCTGCTCGCCGCGTCCGCGGCCGTGGCGCAACCCGCGCAACCGCTGACCCTGGCGCAGATCATGGCCGACCCGGACTGGATCGGCCCGCCGGTGGAACAGGCCTGGTGGCGCTGGGACGGCAAGGCCGCGCAGTACGTCCTGAAGCGCGCCGGCGCCTCGATCCGCGACACCTGGCAGCAGCCGCTCGCCGGCGACGCGGCGAAGGTCGGCGATGCCGAGCGCGCGAACCTCGATGCGCCCGACCCGGCCTACGACGCCAGCGGCACGCGCATGGCCTTCGTGCGCAACGGCGACGTGTTCGTGCGCGACCTGCGCAACGGCGCGCTCACCCAGCTCACCCGCAGCAACGAGGAGGAATCGCGGCTGCAATGGGGCAGCGACGGCGCCCTGGTGTGGCGCAATGGCGATGCGTGGTACCGCTGGAGCGGCGGCGTGGTCAGCCAGGCCGCGCAACTGCAGGCGGCGGATGCGCCGGGCACCGCGCCCGCGGACGACAGCCTGCGCGATCGCCAGCTGCGGCTGATGCGCACCCTCGCCGACGACAAGGCCCGACGCGATGCCGCGCGCGAACAGGACGAGGCGTGGCGCCGCGCCGACGCCTCGCGCGCGCCCGCACCGCTGTACCTCGGCAAGGACGTCGACATCGTCGACAGCGCGCTGTCGCCCGACGGCCGCTGGCTGCTCGCGGTCACCTCCGAAAAGGGCGCGGACAAGGGCAAGGCCGGCCAGTTGCAGAAGTTCGTGACCGAGTCCGGCTACGAGGAACAGGAAGAGGAACGCACCCGCGTCGGCCGCAACGACCCGCTGCCGCAGAAGCTGTGGCTGGTGGATGTCGCGAGCGGCAAGGTCAGCGAACTCAAGTTCGACCCGCTGCCGGGCATCGCCACCGATCCGCTTGCCGCGCTGCGCAAGGCCGCCGGGCAGAAGCCGCTGCAGGGCCAGCGCCCGCTGCAGGTCGCCACCAGCGGCGACAACGGCGACGCGCCCTCGATCCGCTGGAGTACCGATTCGCGCAACGTCGCGGTGATGCTGCGCGCGATCGACAACAAGGACCGCTGGATCGCGACCGTCGATTTCGCCGGCGCCACGCTGCAGCCGCGCCACCGCCTGCACGACGATGCCTGGATCAACTGGGAGTTCAACGAGTTCGGCTGGCTGCCCGACGGCCGCACGCTGTGGTACCTCTCCGAGGAGAGCGGCTGGTCGCACCTGTACACGCTGGCGGGATCCACGCGCAGCCAGCTCACCGACGGCCGGTGGGAGACCTCGCAGGTCGCGCTCTCGCGCGACGGCCGCAGCTTCTGGTTCCTGTGCAATCGCGAGCGCCCGGTCGATTACGAAGTGTGCAACGTGCCGGCCGGCGGCGGCGCGGTGCGCGAGGCCACCGCCTACGACGGCGTCGAGGATTTCGTGCAGTCGCCCGACGGCGCACGGCTGCTGGTGCGGCATTCCTCGGCCTACGTCCCGCCGCAACTGGCGGTGGTCGATGCGAACGGCGGCAACGCGCGCGAGCTCACCGACACGCGCAGCGCCGCGTTCAGGGCGATCGACTGGATCCGGCCCGAATCGGTGCAGGTGCCGTCGAAGCACGGCGCGGGCACGATCTGGGGCAAGTACTACGGCCCGGCGAACCCGGAACCCGGCCGCAAGTACCCGCTGGTGATGTTCGTGCACGGCGCCGGCTACCTGCAGAACGCGGAACTGCGCTGGCCCGACTACTTCCGTGAACAGATGTTCCACAACCTGCTGGTGCAGCAGGGCTTCGTCGTGCTCGACCTCGACTACCGCGCGAGCGAAGGCTACGGCCGCGACTGGCGCACCGCGATCTACCGCTGGATGGGCAAGCCCGAGCTGGAGGATTACCTCGACGGCCTCGACTGGGTGGTGGCGAACCGGCAGGCCGACCGCGACCGCGCCGGCATCTACGGCGGCAGCTACGGCGGCTTCATGACCTTCGTCGCGCTGTTCAAGCAGCCGGGCGTGTTCAAGGCCGGCGCCGCGCTGCGCCCGGTCTCGGACTGGACCCAGTACAACCACGAGTACACGTCCAACATCCTCAACACGCCGGACATCGACCCCGAGGCGTACACGCGTTCCTCGCCGATCGAATACGCCGACGGCCTGCAGGACCGCCTGCTGATCGCGCACGGCATGATCGACGACAACGTGCTGTTCAAGGATTCGGTGGACATGACGCAGAAGCTGATCGAACTGCGCAAGACCGGCTGGAGCATCGCGCCCTACCCGACCGAGCGGCACGGCTTCGTCCATCCCGACGCCTGGTACGACGAATACCGCCGCATCGACGAGCTGTTCCTGGACACGCTGAAGCCGTGACCGCGCCGTCCCGCGCGGTCCGACCGCTTTCCGACAGCCATGCGCGCGTAATGGGCGGATGCCTGCGCCGATGATCCGCCAACGCCCGGCGCTGCGCGCCAACACCCTGCTGCTGCTGGCGACGCTGTTCCTGGCGCTCGCCGCCAATGGCCGCTTCTGGCAGGTCGTGTTGCCGCTGGCGCCCGCCGGCATGGCGGGCGTCGGTTTCGTCGCCGCGGTCGGCGCCCTGCTGCTGGTGCTGGTCGCGATCGTGCTGCTGCCGCTGAGCTTCAAGCCACTGTTCAAGCCGTGGCTGGGGTTCGTGCTGTTCATCGCCGCCGGCGCCGCCTACTTCATGGACAACTACGGCGCGGTGGTGGATCGCTTCGCCGTGCAGAGCGTCGCCGAGACCAACCTGCAGGAAGGCGGCGAGTGGCTGTCGTGGAAGATGCTGTGGGCCTTCCTGGGCCTGTGCGTGCTGCCGGTCGCCGCGCTGTGCTGGGTCCGCGTCGAATGGCGTCCGTTCCGGCGCGAACTGTGGTCGCGCACCAAGCTGGTCCTGGTCCTCGCGCTGGCGCTGGTGCTGGTCGCGGTGCTGAGCGGCCGCCAGATCGCCTCGACCCTGCGCAACCACCGCGAACTCGGCCACCTCGCCAACCCGGTTGCGGTGCTCTCGGCGTCGCTGTCCTACGCCCACCACCTCGGCGGCACGGTGAACATCGTCGCCGCGCCGCTCGGGCGCGATGCGCGGCGGGAAAGCGGCATGGTCGCGGGCGGCAAGCCGGTGGTGTTCGTGCTGGTGCTCGGCGAATCCGCGCGCGCGGCGAGCTTCTCGCTCGGCGGCTACGCGCGCGACACGAATCCGGAACTCGCGCGCCTGCCCGTCGACTACTTCCGCAACGTGCAATCCTGCGGCACCGACACCGCAGTCTCGGTGCCGTGCATGTTCTCCGACCTCGGCCGCGGCGAGTACAAGGAAGCGAAGGCCGCGGCCCGCGAGAACGTGCTCGACATCCTCTCGCACGCCGGCTACCGGGTGACCTGGTACGACAACAACACCGGCAGCAAGGGCGTGGCCAAGCGCCTGGACGAACGCGACGAATACGACAGCCAGGACCCGCGCTTCTGCAGCAGGATCGGCTGCTACGACGAGATGCTCGTCGACAACCTCCGCCAGGAACTCGCCGCCAGGGGCGGCACCGACGCGCCGGACAAGGTCATCGTCCTGCACACCAAGGGCAGCCACGGCCCGGCCTACTACCAGCGCTATCCGGAGGCGTTCGCGCGCTTCCAGCCGACCTGCAAGACCAACGAACTGCAGATGTGCACGCGCGGCCAGATCATCAATACCTACGACAACACCATCGTCTACACCGACCACATCGTCGCCAGCGCGATCCGCGCATTGCAGGCGAACGCGAACGTCGACACCGCGCTGCTGTACATCTCCGACCACGGCGAATCCACCGGCGAACGCGGCCTGTACCTGCATGGCGCGCCCTACGTGATCGCACCCGAATCGCAGACCCACATCCCGATGGTGCTGTGGCTGTCGGACGGCTTCCGCGCCCGGCGCGGGCTGGACGCGGCCTGCGTGTCCGGGCAGCGCTACACGGAGCTCTCGCAGGACAACCTGTTCGACACCCTGCTCGGCCTGCTCGGCGTGCGCACCACCGCCTATCGTTCCGCGCTCGACGCCTTCGGCAAATGCACGACGGCCGCGAACACCGCGCAGCCCGCGCCGGCGACAGCGCCGCAAGCGGGGCATTAAACTCGGCGCCATGAGCGCCCTCCCCGACATCGCCCTGGTCCGCGACTACCTCACCGGGCTGCAGGACCGCATCTGCGCCGCGATCGAGACCGTTGACGGCACGGCGCGCTTCGCCGAGGACGCGTGGACGCGTCCACCCGTCGGCGCGCAAGCCGACGGGAGCACGCATGTTCGCGGCGGCGGACGCACCCGCGTGCTGCGCGACGGCGCGGTGTTCGAACAGGCCGGCATCGGCTTTTCCGATGTCTGCGGCACCCGGCTTCCGCCCTCGGCCAGCGCGGCGCGCCCCGAGCTCGCCGGCACCGCCTGGCGCGCGGTCGGCGTGTCGCTGGTGTTCCATCCGCGCAACCCGTACCTGCCGACGACCCATGCCAACGTGCGCCATTTCCGCGCCGAACGCGACGGCGAGACGGTGGCGTGGTGGTTCGGCGGCGGCTTCGACCTCACCCCGTTCTATCCGTTCGACGAGGACGTGCACCACTGGCACCGCACCGCGCGCGACCTGTGCGCAGCCTTCGGTGGCGACGCGCGCTACCAGGCGCACAAGCGCTGGTGCGACGAGTACTTCTTCCTCAAGCACCGCCACGAGACGCGCGGCATCGGCGGTCTGTTCTTCGACGACCTGCACACCGGGTTCGACGCCGACTTCGGCTACCTGCGCGCGGTCGGCGACGGCTTCCTCGATGCCTACCTGCCGCTGGTGGAACGCCGTCGCGACGCGGACTATGGCGAACGCGAACGCGCGTTCCAGTTGTACCGGCGCGGGCGCTACGTGGAATTCAACCTGGTGTACGACCGCGGCACGCTGTTCGGGCTGCAGTCGGGCGGGCGCAGCGAATCGATCCTGATGAGCCTGCCGCCGCTGGCGCGCTGGGAATACGGCTTCGAGCCCGAGCCCGGCAGCGACGAAGCCCGCCTCGCGGACTACCTGCGCCCGCGCGACTGGCTGTCGGAGGCGTCGGCGTCGGGCGCATCCTCGGCCTCGCCCAGATAGGCGAGGTAATGCGCGGCGCGGTCGCCGCCATCGCCCTCGCGCGTCACGATGCTGATGCTGCCGTTGGTTTCCAGCAGCGCCAGCGCGACCTGCGACACGCTGACGACGTCGTGCTGGCGCAGCGCCTTGTGGAAATCGGCGTCGCTCACCAGCTGGCGCCGCAGCATCTCCTCGAACACCTGCCCGTCGCGCGCCAGCACCACCGGTACGCCCTCGACCACGCGCTCGACCTTGCGGTTGCGCGAGGTGACGAAGGCCACGCTCCAGTTCAGCGCGATCAGCGTCGTCGCCATGAGCAGCGCCCCGGTCAGCGAGTTGTCGCCGCCGTTGATGCCGTTCTGCACCGCATTGCCGATCAGGATCAGCAACACCAGGTCGAACGGGGTGAACTGCCCGACCGCGCGCTTGCCCGAGAGCCGCATCAGCAGCATGACCATCACGTAGATGGCGACCGCGCGGAGCACGAAGTGCCACCAGGGCGCGGAGAGGTGGAACAGGTCGGCCATGGGATCCATCATCGGGTCGATGACTACAGTGTGTCGCGTTTCCGGTCTTTCTGCACGGATGACCCGGCCACGCTATTGCCCTTCGAGCCGTTGCAGGATGAAGGCGATCTTTTCCGGAACACGCGGGTTTTCCGATACATGCTCATCGGCGCAGATCGTGCCGGTAAGGCAATAAAAGGAGCTCACCTTGCCTACGTACCACTCGACCGGGTGGTCATGCAGCCGGTGCCCGCGGGACCCGGACTCGTCACAGGCAAAATAGCCCTGGACGAAACCGGTGCGCTCCGGCTCGGACAACTGCCGCCAGTAATCCCCGTCAAAAAAACCATGTGGCCCCGAGTAGACCTCTGGCGCGGGATCGGTCGAGGACGGACGGCCTGAGCCGAAACGCACGAACAGGGCGGGCACTGTCTCCGCGGCATCCTCGTGGGTCGCGTAGTACCGGGTGATTTCCGGTTCGATCACATCCTTTCCAGCACATTGGGATCCTAAGCTTAGAATTCCACGTGGACAAGTTGTCGC
>JADMIO010607349.1_pt1 | contig 11033 bp, 7 predicted proteins | sample 8958161 | NCBI WGS metagenome assembly JADMIO01 (sample SAMN16585339, study PRJNA669376) | soil metagenome | isolation source: Crop rotation soil | place: USA: Cullars Rotation, Alabama | collected 2011 | reverse complement strand
GAAGACTACCTGAGCGTGCTCGAGTCAATGCGTCTCGCTGACGGAACGCTTTTCTCGATGCCGATCACTCTGCCGGTCGCGCCGAATCCGAATATTTCAGAGGGCGCCGAGATCGCGTTGGCAGACGAGCACAACGATCTGCTGGCGATCATGCGAGTGGAGGAAATCTACGAATGGGATCGCGAGCGGGAAGCGAAATTAGCTTACGGCACCACGGATCTACGTCATCCATTAGTCTCTGAAATGCAGAAGTGGGGTGAGTTGTGCATTTCGGGCGAGCTGAAGGTTGTGCGGCTGCCGAAGTATTACGACTTTCGTCGGCTGCGACTGACGCCCGCGGAAGTGAGGACAAGGTTAACTGAGTTGGGCCATGAAAGGGTTGTTGCTTTTCAAACGCGCAATCCGCTGCACCGCGCTCACGAAGAGATGACGAAGCGAGCTATGCAACGGATCGACGGCGCGCTCTTGCTGCATCCCGTTGTGGGTATGACGAAGGCCGGCGACATCGATCACTACACGCGCGTGCAGTCGTACAAAGCACTCACCGAAAACTATTACGACAAAGGTTCGACGTTGCTGTCGCTGCTGCCGCTCGCGATGCGCATGGCTGGACCACGCGAAGCGATCTGGCATGCGATGATCCGGCGCAATTTCGGCGCAAATTATTTCATCGTGGGCAGAGATCATGCGAGCCCGGGCGTGGATTCGAATAACAAACCTTTTTATGGTCCATATGACGCGCAGCGCTTGTTGACTGAGCACGCGACGGAACTGGGCGTGCAGCCGATGTTCTTCTCGGAGATGGTCTATCTCACTGAAGAGAAGCGCTACGAGGAATCGGCGCTTATAGAAGAGGGGCATCGCACTGCTTCAATTTCCGGCACCAAAGTCCGCGAGGATTTTCTGCAACGCGGGCGGCCGCTGCCCGCCTGGTTTACGCGTCCGGAAGTTGCCGGCATTTTGAGCGCTGCGCATCCGCCGCGTCATCGACAGGGTTTTTGTCTCTGGTTCACGGGATTGAGTGGATCAGGCAAGTCAACCACGGCTGACATACTGACGATCATGCTGCTGGAGCATGGCCGGCAGGTCACCGTGCTGGACGGCGACGTTATCCGCACACATCTTTCGAAAGGACTCGGCTTCAGCAAGGAAGATCGCGAGACGAACATTCGCCGCATCGGTTTTGTGGCTTCAGAAGTCGCTCGACATGGAGGCGGCGTGATTTGTGCCGCGATTAGTCCGTATCGTGCGACTCGCAATGAGTGCCGGACGATGGTCGGCAGCGATCGCTTTTGCGAGATCTTTGTCGCGACGCCTCTCGACGTCTGCGAGGATCGCGATCCGAAGGGCATGTACGCACTCGCGCGCGAGGGCAAGGTCAAAGGCTTCACAGGAATCGACGATCCATACGAGCCACCACATAACCCCGAGATCACTCTCGATACCGTAAACTGTTCGGCCGAGGAAAACGCGGAGCGGATCGTCGCGTATTTGATCGAGCGTGGCTTCATCCGTCCCGCCGGCAGCGCTCTTGAAGCAGATTACGAGGAGCAGTTAGTGAAAAGCACAGCGGGCTAAGGCACGGAAAACCGTTGAAACGGTTTTCTGCTGATCGCTCACGTCTACCACCGGGCTAAAGCCCGGTGTGAATGAAAAATTTGCGCTGGAATTTTTGTGTCTTTTGTGCTTTTTGTGGCACATGACATTCCTGCTTGGAATAGATCTCTCGACGACCGGGGCCAAGGCGCTGCTCATCGATCCGGAAGGACGCGTGGTCAGCAGTGCCACGACGCCATTAAATCTCTCGACACCTTTTCCCCTCTGGTCCGAACAGGAACCACACGAGTGGTGGGAAGCCACTATCAACAGCATCTCGCGCGCGCTTGCTGACGCGAACGCCTCGGGCGAAAACGTTGCCGCAATCGGCTTGACCGGACAGATGCACGGGCTTGTCATACTCGACGAGCAACGCCACGTCCTGCGACCCGCGATCTTGTGGAACGATCAGCGGTGCGGCGCCGAGTGTGACGAGATTCGCGCGCGCGTCAGTCTCTCAAAGCTGGTCCAGATCACGGGCAACGACGCGTTAACAGGTTTCACTGCGCCGAAGATCCTCTGGCTCGAGACGCACGAACCGGAAATCTATCGTCGCATTCGTCACGTCCTGCTTCCGAAAGACTACATTCGCTACAAACTCACCGGCGCCCTCGCGATGGACAAGGCGGATGGCTCGGGCACGATGCTCTTCGACCTTCGCAAGCGTACCTGGTCGTCTGAAATACTGGATGCACTTTATATCAACGCTGAATGGTTGCCGCCGACGTATGAAGGCCACGAGATAACAAGCGAAGTGAGCGCCGAAGCGGCAGAGCTGACTGGCTTGCGTCATGGGACCCCGGTCGTTGCGGGAGGAGGCGATCAGTCGGCGCAGGCGATCGGAGTCGGCGTTGTGCGTCCGGGAACGATAGCGATAACGCTTGGCACTTCCGGCGTTGTGTTCGCGTCGACTGAGTCGCCGTTGATCGAACCGCAAGGACGGCTGCACGCGTTCTGTCATGCGGTCGCGGGGCGTTGGCACTTGATGGGCGTGATGCTCAGCGCTGCGGGCAGTCTTCAGTGGTATCACGACAAGTTGGCGCGCGATAAAAGTTTTGCGGAGCTTGTTGGTGAAGCGGCTCAGGTTCCCGCCGGCAGTGAAGGTCTAATCTTCCTGCCGTATCTGAGTGGCGAACGAACTCCGCATCCCGATCCGTTGGCACGCGGCGCCTGGATTGGATTGACTGCACGCCACGATCAAAATCACCTGACTCGCTCGGTACTTGAAGGCGTGGCGTTTGGATTGAAAGACATCTTCTGCCTGATGAAAGAAGCGGGTTTGGGCGCGATCGATCAGGTTCGACTATCGGGTGGCGGAGCGAAAAGTTCTCTCTGGCGACAGATACTTGCCGACGTACTCGAAGCAGAACTCGTCACGGTGAACACGACTGAGGGCGCCGCGTACGGAGCTGCGCTGCTCGCGGGTGTCGCTGCCGGCATTTGGCCCAACGTCGATGCGGCGTGCGCGCAAACAATTTCGGTCGGTGATCGTATTTCTCCAAACGAGCGAGCCGTCGAAACTTACAAATTGGTCTACGAGCACTATCGCAATCTCTACCCAATCTTGAAATCAACCTTCCACGCCCTTGCCACTCTCGAGTGACCAATCCCGGCTTTAAGCTCAGGTATTGACGCCCTCCTAACAGGGCTCGTAAGATGTTGCAAATGATGAACGTATCAGGGGAAGCCAACTCGCTTGACGCTCTTCACGAGCAAAGCGCCAAGTTGATCTTGCACGCGAACCGATTGCGGCAGGAGTCGACAGAATTGCGTGACGCCTCAAAGCTGTTGCGCGGCGAAAGCATTCAGTTGAGAGACGATTGCGGCACGCTGCGGAGCCTGGGAAAGCTTCTTTCTTAGAGGCTAGGCAGGCTTCTCGACCAGGTAAGCGATCCGCGACAAACGTCTCTCACTCGTGAGTCGATGCACCGCGGCAAAGAATTTTTGCAGATCTTCGAAACGCTCTTCGCCTTCGATCTGGACCAGCGCCTCTTTATAACGCTGTCGCGCCTCGTGCCAGCGACCTGCTACTGAAGCACAGTTCTCGCTTACATCTTCCTGTTGGACCAATTTGAAACCGGCACGATCGATCAGTTGTTCGTTAACTCCCGGCGGCACAAACAAGAACACGCCAATCGAACTCCTCAGCGCCAGTTCGTCGTTAGTCACCGGACCGGTGATCAGCACGGGATCGGTGAAGACTGCGCGGCGGCCAGGGCGCAGAACGCGCTTCCATTCCCGAAACACGCTCGAGCGATTCGGAAGATGGTTCAACGCGTCGATGCACGTCAAGCCGTCGAAGGTGTTGTCGGCAAATGGCAGGCGCGCAGTGGCATCGGCGACTTTGAACGTTACGCGATCGGATAAATTCGTTTGCTGCGTGGCGGTTTCGACGCCGCTCGCATTGGCATCGATGCCGGTGACGTAGCATTGAGTGTGTTCGGCGAGATAGCGTGCTGGACCACCAGAACCACTCGCGACTTCGAGAACGTGTTGTTGTGGCTCGAGACGAAGCCAGGAGATAAAGCGATCGTATTCATCGGTAGTGAGCCAACTGTTCTGCCCGATATCTTCTCCGAACGTTTCGTGGCGAATGGCGGTCAACACTTGTTCGGTGAAGTGACTGTAGTTGCTGTATAGATCGACGTGTTTGGTCATCTAACTCCTTCGTAATAGAGCCACAATAGTTACCTCAAGGTAACTTCTTGACCCGATCCTCTCATAATGCCTAATTTGACGGCCATGAAATACTTTCTTTCGCTTTTGCTCCTCGCACTTTGCTCCATTCCGGCGATTGCTCAAAGAGACGGGCAGCACGATTTTGATTTTGAGATCGGCACGTGGAAGACGCACTTGCGGCGTTTGCAGCGTCCGTTGAGCGGATCGACGACGTGGGTCGAGTATGACGGCACGACGGTGGTGAGCAAGGTTCTGGATGGGCGTGCGAACCTGGTCGAGTTGAAAGTTGATGGTCCAGCCGGCCGGTTGGAAGGTTTGAGTTTGCGTCTCTACAATCCGCAGTCACGACAGTGGAGTCTCAACTTCGCCAACATCAGCAGCGGCACTCTGAGCACGCCGACGATTGGCGAGTTCAAAGACGGGCGCGGCGAATTCTACGACCAGGAGACCTACAACGGCCGCGCGATACTCGTGCGTTTCGTGATCACGAAGATCACGCAGGACCAGTATCGCTTCGAGCAATCGTTCTCAGACGACGGCGGCAAGACATGGGAAGTGAACTGGATCGCCATAGACACGCGCGTGAAAGAAGGCGGTGGCTAAAATGCGAAGCGCTCGACGCGATTGATCCATTTGAAAAAGAGCTCGTGGCTTAGCGGGGTCGTGAAGTGTCCGAAGGTCGCGTCGTAAACCTGCTTGAATTGGAGCCAGCCCGGATCGACTGCTTGTTCTTCAAACAACTCTGCCGGATCAGTCGCAAGTAACTTCGCGAACCAACCTCGCGCCACCGCAGGATAACCTGCCGCCGCGGCCAACAGCAGCATGGCGACGCGAAACTCGCCGTCCCACCTGTGGTCGCCGGCAAACGCCGCCCATTCCGATTGCGGAACACTCGCGCGCACTAACCGGTACGTGTTCAGTAAACGTTTGGCGCCACGCGGCGTCTGAATCAGCGGGTGATAGGCTTGCAGCGCTTCCCGTTCCCAACGTTGCAGCGTCTGCGAAATGCTGCCGGGTTGCTCGGTTGGTGTTGGTTCAACCTTCTTCACTTTTTCTTCCGGCTGCTTTGGTTCGACGGGCAGTGATACTGATACGCTCGATTTTCGCCGCGCAGATGGTGGCAAATCGACGGTTGTCTTCATCGGCTCGGTAAGTCGATCGATCAGACTCCTGAAACCTGTCTCTTCCATCGGCGGAAGATGGAATGGCACGTGAAAGATCTTCTCTAAATAGTCCAAAGGCGTTGCGGGACGTTCGTCCTCCTGAGTCAACAAGCCTTTAAGTTCCATCCGCAGACTCTGTCGCAAACGACGCTGGTCTACACCCACGACGACAGCAAACAGCGGAAACGCGAGCAGCAAATGAACAGCCTGCAGCACCTCAACAATCTTGTCGGGCTGACAACGATCGAGATCGTCGACGAACAACACGATGCGATCGATTGATTTACTCAACTCCTCGAGCTGCTTCGCCTTTTCGGGAGCTTTGGCGATCTTTGCTTGCAGCGCGTCACGGTCAGCAAATATTTCGCTTAGCTCCTGGAAGTCACGCCGCGCGAGACTCACTAAACCAAGTTGCCCTCGATAGTCCTGCGATTGTGCTCGTTGTTCGATGAACCGGCTGAGACGGCGTTCGGGCGTGAGGTTTAGCGCCTCTTCTTTTAGCAATTTCTCACGTCTCTGCGCCTCTGCCAGACGCATTCGCGCTTCTTCCTCTTTCGCCGTGGCGTCTGTGAGTTTTCCTTTCGCCGCTTTCACTGCGGGTGTTTCGCGAGCGTCTTGCTGTGCCGCTTCTGCCTGCCTGGTCCAACTCTCCAACTGATTCAGCCCTTTATTCATTTCAGCGAGTATCGGGCGGAGCCACAAAAATAAGGCCGAAAGCGCACCGAGCAGTGCAGCGATTTGCTGACGAACACCGTGCAGCCGGTCTTTGAGGAACGGTATCTGCGGCGCAAGGAAATAAACGATGACCGCACTGCCCAACACTACAGCCAACAGCCAACCAAGCCGCCACGCACGTCCAGGTTGCACCCACAGTCTCTTTCCAACTGCGCGAACACGCGCTGTGAGCGATTGCGCTTCGTTAACGACGTGCCGAAGGTCGTCAACGGTTTTTACTTCCTTCCGCACGCCGAGCAGCGCAGCAGTCTGGTCCTGGATCTTTTTCGCATCTACGTTGGGAAGCAGATGCCGCAAACCATTCAGTAGTCCATCGACAAGCGTTTCGCCGTCGCGCCGGGTCTGCTGTGCCTGTTCCAACTCGTCCCGCGCCTGTCTGGTCACCCTCTCGGCAACTTTCACTTCCTCAGCGGCGCGTGCTGTTGCTCCTGAAGCGTCTTCAAGAAGCTCCTGCACTTTTCTCAACTGATCGGCCTTCGGGCGTAGATGTGCGAACAGACTTTCGAAGATCTGAGACACGAGACTGGCCCAAAGATTCGCGTCGAGGTAGTGCCAGGCGTTGAAATAAACCGGCACGATCTCTGTACACCAGCGATCATCGCCATCAGCTTCCTGCAGTCGAGACTTCAGCTTGCGATCGATCAAGTTCATGAAGTGACTCTTGCCCGATCCCCAATTGCCGAACAGTCCGATCGCAAGCGGCAGTTTTGTTTCTCGCAGCGCGATCAATTCGGCGAGTTGGTCAGCCCAGCCTCCGACACCTAGCTGATCTTCAACGTCGCCGGCGCCGCCGAGGCCGCAAAACTCGGAGTTGTATCCTGCTGGACCACTCTGAAATACTTTTGTCGTTAGAACCGCCGCCCATCCAGCCGAATCTTCCGAAATGTCTTTGCGCTGGCGAATGAATTCCAGAAATTCAGAACATAGTTCGTCAGTCTTGATTCCGAAGAGAGCCGTTAATCTTCTCCCCGCATCAGGAGTTCTCCTGACATCGGGAGTGACCAGCAAGGCTGCGAAGATGTGGCGAGGAAAGATCGTATTGTCGGCACTGCGCGAAACGCGCGCGGCGATGGCTGAAGCATTTGACAGCAATACTTCTACGTTCTTACTGACTCTTCCGACCAGGCCCGGAACTTTGCCCTCGCTTTCCGCTGCTGGAGCGCCTCCATCCACGAGAAATCTCTGAAAGGCTTCATCGTAACGACCGGTACGTTCTAATGTGGCACGAACAAACTGCGAAGTGTCGTTCTGCTGGAGAGCTAGTTCGGCAAGCGCGAAGAGGACGCAGGTCCAAGTCACGCCCGCGCGATCGCTTCGCGTTGCCAGTTCGCGCGCACGTCCGAGAACTCGTTCACCAGCTTCAGAGAAGTTCGGAGGAATCATGAAAGTGGCTAAACTAACTGCATTTGCCGCGCTAGCTCCGTCGCTGTCTGAGGCCTGTCGTCCGGATCTTTCGCGAGGGCGTGCATGATTCCGAGCGAGACTCGTCGCGGGATCGCAAGCGATGCAGCAAATGGCGGAGGCGGCTCGTAGAGGTGCCGATTGATAACGCCCGACACGGTCGTCTCCTCAAACGGCCGCTTCCCGGAGAGCATTTCATAAAACATCGCGCCCAAACTGTAAACATCCGAACGCGCATCAAGCGGCTCACCCAAACACTGCTCCGGCGACATGTAGAAAGGCGTCCCGACCACCGCTCCCGTCGTTGCAGCACCCGCGTCGGCGAGTAGTTTAGCCAATCCGAAATCAACTACTCTGACACTCTCGAGCTCGAAATCATCATCAGGTGCGACGACCAGAATATTCTCCGGCTTGAGATCGCGATGGACCACCCCTTGTCGGTGCGCCGAACCAACGCCTGCACAGATCCCGCGCATCAGTCGCACGCCACGCTCAACCGAGAAGTGATTCTCGCTTCGCAAAAGTTCGCGTAGCGGCGTTCCTTTGACAAACTCCATCACGATGTACGCGGGCGCATGCGGATCGTCCGTCTCTCCGAAATCGTGAATCGTAATCACGTTCGGATGACGCAGCATCGCCGCCGCACGCGCCTCTCTGCGAAAACGCTCCAGCGCCGCGTCGTCTTTAACGAACTTGCCCGTCAGGATCTTTACCGCGACGTCGTCTCCGATGTGAACGCGTCGCGCGCGATAGACCACGCTCATCCCGCCCTCACCGAGACGCGCCACGAGCTCGTATTTGCGGTCGATCTTGTGACCGATCAGCGGATCGGGATTGGCGAGGCGAATGGTGGGAAGGGCAGACTGAAAGTGATTCTCGTAATACGGATGCGCGCCCGGCCCCGGCAGAGTCAACGGCGAGCCGCAGTTTGCACAAAACAAAGCCTCTTTGTTGAGATACAACTCACACGCCGCGCAAAAAGGATTGCTCGCGCGCAGCTCGACGAGCATCTGGTCCAGCTCATCTTCGATGACTTCCAAACTATTAGCTCCGGTACGGATCTCTCCCTCCGGATCGAACAAGAAGTACGCCGGCAAGTCTTTCTGACCCTGGCTGACTTTGAGATCGTTATCGAGCGCGCAAGGCTCGGTGAGGTTGAGTCGCGCGATCGCGTCGCGCACTGCGCGTGAATTCTTCTCCGCCTCGGACTGCGGCACATGTACCGCAATCACGCGCAATCCTTCACGTTTGCGTTGATCGCGCAACTCGGCGACGTGCGCGAGGTTGGTTTTTGATGTTTCGGAACTGATGGACCAGAAGTGAACGAGCGTTGGATGACCTTTTGTTTGCTGTGCCGTGGTTTGCCCGTTGAGCCACGCACTGGCCCGCTCAAATGACGGCAACTGTAGGTCAACCTTCATCCGCTCGCATCGTCGGGACTCTTCTGAAGTTTACACTACTGGTCCATCTCGTCCATCACTCCTCGGAGGTTGTCGGATCGATAACAGTCTTCACTTGCGTGACGTGGTTCGCCGGAAATCCGCCGAGCCGCGCGTGTTCGTGAATCAGTTCCTCGTTCGGTGCGATGTAAACGCAATAGAGCTTGTTGTCTGTAACGTAGCTTTGTATCCACTGAATCTGCGGTCCCAACTGATTCAGCACATTACACGATCGTTGCGACATCGTTTTCAACTCTGCAGGCGTCAGCTTGCTCGCGCCCGGCACTACACGCTCAATAACGTATTTTGGCATTGATGTTCTCCATTCTGTATTAATGCAATTCAGTTAATAACTTCTGAAACTCGTCATCTCGACGAATCGGATCAAACGCACTATCAGCCCTGGCCCAGTGTGCGACCGTTCTGAACCCACTATCAAACGCGCGACGCAGCAGGATTAAGGACCCTTCTTTTTCACCGAGCAGCGCATAGGCGCACGAACAGTTGTATACGGCCAGGCCGTCGTTCGGTTCCAACTCCAGCACTCGCCGCAAGGTTGCCGTCGCCTCTTCTCGACTGCCAAACCGCGCGTATGCTTCCGCAAGCCGGCTCATCACGATAATGTCGTCGAGACTTGCCTCGAGTTTTCGTGAAGTGATTTCGATGACTTTGAGCGACGCTTCTTCAGCGGCTGCGACGTTCCCGCGCTTGCGATGAATTCCAGCCAGAAACGTCCAGGCGTCCTCGTCGTAAGGCTTCAGTTCCGCGGCGCGCCGATAATGTTTCAACGCGGCTTCGAAATCGTTTGACAGTTCGGCGATCATTCCGAGCCGGAGATGTCCGGGATAAAACTCGGAGTTTTCTTTGAGAATCTCTTCGATGCTTCGCTTCGCTTCGGAAAAACGGCGGTGATTGAAGTAGACCATCGCGATGCCAAACTTGGCATCCAGCAACGTCGGCTCCAGCGCCAGCGCTTTCTGGTTCATCTCGATCGCTTTGCTCAGCCATGATGAAGCGCCATCGTACCACTCGTACATCGTCGAATATGCTTCGGCGAGTCCCGCGTACGACGAGGCAAATCCCGGATCGATCGCGACCGCGTTCCCAAACATCTTGATCGCACTCTCCGTGTTTCGCTTGCCCTTGAGATAGAGAAGCTCGCGACCGCGCATGTAGAAGTCGTACGCCCTCAGATCGTCGGTTGGCTTTTGTGTCAGCAGTTGTCGCTCGGTATCGCTGAGTGACACTTTCAACGCTTCGACGATCTTTTGCGAGACTTCGTTCTGCACGTCGAAAATATCTTCAACTAAACGATCGAAACGCTCGGCCCAGAGGTGATAACCGTCACGCACGCTGATGAGCTGTGCCGTGATCCGGATGCGATTACCTGCTTTGCGCACGCTTCCTTCGAGGATGTAATTCACGCGCAACGCGTCGCCAACCTGGCGTGTGTTCACTTCTTTGTTTCGAAAGGGGAACACATCAGTGCGCGACACGACTTTCAATTCCTTGATCTTCGAAAGGTCGGTGATGATGTCTTCGGTCATGCCGGCGCAGAAATAGTCACTGTCTTTTTCCGAGTTCATGTTTTCGAAGTAGAGGACAGCAATCGAATTCTCCGGCACTGTCTCGGACGGCATCGCGCCGGAAGATTTGGAGAAGGAGAGCCTGTGTGACTGCGTCTCCACTTCTCGCTTCAGATCTTTAAGATCGGTTAGCAGGTCTTTAACGGTCTGATATCGTTCTTCGCGATCTTTTCGCAGCGCGCGCTGGATGACGCGATCGAGTTCGCGTGGGCCACTGGATAAGTGCGGCAACAGCGATTCGGGTTCGCGATCCAGGATTCTCGACATCACATCGATCGTGGTTGGACCATGAAACGGTTGCTGACCCGAAATCATTTCGTAGAGCACACAACCCAGGCTCCAGATATCGGTCCGCTCGTCTAAATCCATGCCCCGGGCCTGTTCGGGCGACATGTAGGGAGCGGTGCCGAGCACCATGCCAACCGCGGTGTTGA
>JADMIO011124247.1_pt1 | contig 11034 bp, 11 predicted proteins | sample 8958161 | NCBI WGS metagenome assembly JADMIO01 (sample SAMN16585339, study PRJNA669376) | soil metagenome | isolation source: Crop rotation soil | place: USA: Cullars Rotation, Alabama | collected 2011 | reverse complement strand
GCGCATTCTCGTCGATCACTCCGCTGTTCTGAAATATTACGAGGAGCATAAAGCCGAGTTCGTTCGCCCCGAGCAGGTGGTTCTGCGCGAAATGTTTTTCAGCACCGCCGGTAAGTCGGAAGCCCAGATCGCCGATCAGCGCAAAAAAGCGGATGGAATGCTCCAGCGCGTCAAGGATGGCGAGGATTTTGGCGAGCTTGCCAAGCGCTTCTCCGACGGCAGTACCGCGTCGCAGGGTGGCGACCTTGGTCTCTTTGAGAAGTCTCAACTGGCTGGAAACCTCGCGGATATTGTTTTCAAACTCAAGCGCAACGAGACCACCGGCGTTCTCCCCACCAAAGACGGCTTGCTGATTCTTCAGGTCCGGGAGCACTATCCCGCCGGCCAGCAGCCCGAGGAGAAGGTCGACGACGAAATTTCGAACAAGCTCTTTAGCGAGCAGATGAAGCCTAATCTGCGCAAGTATCTGAAGACGCTTCGCGAGGATAGCTACGTGCAGGTGAAGCCCGGTTACGTGGATACCGCAGGCGTTGCCGAAAACAATATCGAAGAGACCCCGCCCACACCCGACAGCAGCGACATCAAGAACGCAAAAGGGAAGGGCAAGGGCAGCGGCAAAGGCGTCAAGAAAAAGTCCGCATGAAAACTGCCTTCGTCTCCGCACTGGCTCCCGACAGCACCGTTACCTCTTTTTTCCTTGTCGCCGAAAAGCAGTTGCGGCCCACGCGCAATGGCAAGACCTTTCTCCGCCTTGACCTCAGCGACCGCTCCGGCCATATCGAAGCGTGTGTGTTCGAAGATGCCGAGCCGCTCTCCGCGACGTTCGATCGCGACGACATCGTCAAGGTTCAGGGGCGCGTGGACTCCTATCGCGGCAAGCCTCAGCTTGTGATCGACAAGCTGCGCCGCGCCGAGCCCGCTGAAATTGATTTAGCCGATTATTTCCCGCATACCAAGGAAGATATCGAGAAGCTCTATCAGCAGCTCCTTGCGCACGCGGAGATGATCAAAAATCCCTGGCTGCAAACGCTCGCCACAGGCGTCATCTGCGATCCGCTCATCGTCCCGCGCCTCAAGCGCGCCCCTGCCGCGAAGATGATGCATCACGCCTTCATCGGCGGGCTGCTCGAACACATGGTCAGTCTCTGCGGGCTTTGCTGCCTCGTGGCCGGACATTACCCCGAGCTGGATCTCGACCTGCTCCTCACTGGCGCCATCCTGCACGACATCGGCAAGCTCGACGAGCTCTGCTACGAGCGCGCCATTCATTACACCGATGAAGGCCAGCTGCTCGGCCATATCATCCTCGAGCTCGAGCAGATCGGCCGCAAGATGGACGCCATCAATGGCTTTCCGCCTGATCTGAAAGTCCTCATCAAACATCTGCTCATCAGCCATCACGGGCAGTACGAATTCGGCTCGCCGAAGCTGCCGATGTTCCGCGAAGCTCTGATGCTGCATTACCTCGACGATCTCGACTCCAAGATGGGCGCAGCCCGCGCCGTTCTCGGCGCCGAAGGTGGCGAAGGCTCATGGACCGGCTTCAGCGCCGCCCTCAACCGCCGCATGCTCCGGCTCGATCTCTTCCGTTCCACGGGCGCAGCCGTGGTGCCCGGCCTTCTTCCCAAAACCTCCGCCGACGCCGAGTAGCTCGAAACCTCAGAGATACTTTTGTAGGTATGCGATACACTTTTGTCGGCTGGCGCCGCTTGGCTTCAATTGGCTGAGGACCTGCCGGAAATATCATCTGGAGGCGCTGACCCCTTCCGCCTGGGGCAGTTTCGCTATGCATCCGAAATCAGCGCAACGGCATGCGATTCTCGATCTTTCGCCACTCGAGCTCGATTGCATGAACGCACTTTGGGTTGTTGGTGAAGCCACAGTGCGGGAGGTCTTTGATGCGCTCAAACCCTCGCGCCCCCGCGCTTACACTACAGTAATGACGGTTCTCGACCGCCTAGCGCGGAAGGGAATTGTGCAGCGGCGCAAATCCACCCGCGCCTGGGTGTATCGCCCCAAACTCTCCAGGGACGACGCGCGCTCACATGCACTCGCCCGCGTCATCGATGGCTACTTTGCAGGATCGGCCGAAGCCCTCGCCGAGCACCTCGCCTCCCGCGAATCGTAGTCCTCAAACTTTCGCATTGCGCGGCGCTGAGTGTGTTGCGTGCCCTCGCATTTTCCTGCCCTAACGCCGGCTCCCCCGCGCAATCTTGGCACGGTGCACTCCGCCCACCACCTTGTCATCCCGCAGGTCGTCTGCGCGAAGCGTGGACGATCAAGGGATTTGCATTTTGCCTTGGTTTGTTGTCTGCGCGTCCTTTTCCCGCATTCCTTCCGATCTTCCACCCAATGTTATGATTCTCTTTCGCGATGCTCCTCAAGCTCCTGGGCAACACCTCGACGCAAATTCCTGAAATCGCGTTCGGCACCTGGAACTACACCGGCGGCCTCGAACCTCTCCGCGCCCTTATTGCCCATGGTCCATGCTTCATTGACACAGCCGAAAGCTACGGCACCGAGCCGCTCGTCGGGGAAGCGATACGAGGCGCGCGGGATCGTGTGTTTCTCGCGACGAAAGCCCTGCCGCGCAATTTCCGGCGTCGCGACCTCATTGATGCCGCCGAAGGCAGCCTGCGCCGCCTGGGCACCGATTACATTGACCTGTACCAGCTCCACTGGCCAAACGAACTCGTCCCCATTGCGGAAACAATGGAGGCGATGGCGCAGCTCGCCGATGCCGGTAAGATTCGCTTCATAGGCGTCAGCAACTTCGGTCCCGGCGCGCTTCGCGCAGCGCAAGCAGCGCTTCCAAACCATCGCATCGTCGCGGACCAGGTCCGCTACAGCCTCGTCGAACGCACGATTGAGCAAGGGCTCCTTCCGATTTCGCGCCAGAGCGGCGTCACGATTGTCGCCTTCAGCCCGCTCGGTTCCGGCCTTTCGAATCTGCGAGCGTCTGATCCCGAAGGCGTGTTGCCGCGCGTCGCCAGCATGGTAGGGAAAAGTGAAGCGCAGGTCGCGCTCAACTGGCTGACTTCGAAAGAAAACGTGATCGCGCTGACCAGAGCCTCGACCGTAGAGCGCGTGCTCGAAAATCTCAGCGCTTCCGGCTGGCGTCTTCCGCCGGAAGCCATGCAGCTCCTCGACTCCAAAATTCGGTTCCGCAGCCGCGGCCCATTCGAATCAGCCGTGCGGCGCGTTGCACGCGCCGCCTTCCAGCTCCTCGGCAAAGAGCAATGAATGCAGATCAGAAGGTATTTCGGTGGTGAGGAAAGAATTGTGACGACCGCGAAGGGTCTTTAGAAGCAAGCGGTGGCTGACGTCTTCATTCCGCTTTGGTTTCGCTGATACTGAGCGCAGCTGGTATTGCTGCCTTCGCCGATATTCCTATCCATCCGTCCAGCTGCTTTCGGAGCAGATTAAAATCAATCGGCTTGGAAATGCATGCATTGCAGCCCGCTTGCAGGATGCGTTGCTGTTCAACTGTCATCGCATGCGCGGTAACTGCGATGATCGGGATCTCTCGAAGTTTAGGTTGCTGACGAATCCAGGTGGCCAGCTCGGCTCCGTCTTCCGTGCCCAATTGAATATCGAGGAGAACTGCTTCCGGTTTCTGGCCTTCGAGTCCAGCAAGAGCTCCTTTTAAGTCTTCGGCCTCTGTGACCTCGTAGCCTTCGGTTTCCAGCCACTGGCTGAGCAATTCGCGATTGAGCGGGTGGTCCTCTACGACTAGGATACGATGCTTCACGCGTCCTCCATCTGGCCCAGCCTGACCACTCGATGCACTTCGCTTGTCAGAGCCTCCTGCCAGGGTTGCTGCTTTCGGAAGAGGTGCTCGGCATGGTTTCGGAGGTAGAGCTCCTCTTCGTGACTCAGATCCTTGCTCGTGAGCACAAATACTGGAAGATCGGCAGTGCGCAGGTTGGCTCGCCATTCCGCGAGCAACTCGAGACCGCTCACTCCAGGCAGCATCAGATCGAGGATCACCAGCTGCGGCAGAACAGTGCGGACGTGCGCCCGGGCTTCGGCCGCATCGATGGCCGTTATGACGGCGTGACCTCCTGTTGTAAGCAACTCACTGATGAATTCGCGGGTGGGTGCGTCGTCCTCGACGACCAGGATCGACTGTGCTCGGGGCACCACCGCGTTGCCGAGACAGCGTTCCAGGGCAGCGAGCAACGCCGTTCGGTCCACGGGCTTCACCAGGTATTCATCCGCCCCGACGATGGCTCCCGATCCAGGCTGATCCGCGATCGTAATTACGATTACGGGAATGCTTGCGGTTCTCGGATCGCCTCGTAATTCAGCCAGTACTTCCCAGCCGTTTTTTGGCTTCATCAGGAGATCCAAGGTAATGGCGTTTGGCTGGAGTTCCCTCGCCATCCTGCCGGCGTGCTGTGGCTGATCGCAAACGACCACCTCGTACCCCACAGACATGAGCTGTAGCTCGATCAATTGCGCTGTTGCAGGATCATCCTCGATGACCAGCACTTTCGGGCCATCGCTTGCTTTCGTTATGGAGCCGCCCTGCGCAGGACGGCGCTGACTAATAGCTATCGCCAGGGAAAGCGAAAAGTAGAAGCGGCTTCCATGGCCCATCTGGCTGTCCAACGCCAGCTCACCCCCATGCAGGGCGACAAGCTTCTGCGTAATGGCTAAACCCAATCCTGTCCCTTCGATGGACTTTTCCGATCCGCGCGCACGATAAAACGTCTCAAAAATGCGCTTTTGTTCTTCGGCCGAAATGCCTGGTCCCGTGTCGCTTACTTCCACGAGGATTTTTCCGTCGATCAAGCTGACCGCCATTTCGATGCGGCCACCTTCGGGACTGAACTTGATCGCGTTTCCGACCAGATTCATCAAGATCTGCTTGAAGCGGGTCGCATCAGCCCGGACGTTTAGGTTATGACCTCCCTTCTGAACTAGAGTCTGGGATTTCTTGTTTGCCAGAGGCCGTAAAACACTGAGCACCTCCGTGAATGCTGCTTCCACCGGAACACTCTCAAAATCCAATTCCAGACGTCCCGCCTCGATTTTAGACAGGTCCAGGATGTCGTTGATGAGACTAAGCAAGTGTTGTCCGCTGGTGTGGATGTGCGCGACGTAGCGGCGTTGGCGCTCGTTCAGCGGACCGTAGCGTTCATCAGGAAGCAGCTCGGAAAAACCCAGAATCGCGTTCAGCGGCGTGCGCAGTTCGTGGCTCATCGTGGATAGAAATTGATCCTTGAGCCTGCTGACGCGTTCCGCTTCATTCTTTGCTTTTTGCAGCGCTTTTTGCGCGCGCTTTTCTGTCGTGATGTCGCGAAGGATCACAACGCCCCCGCGCAGAGCGCCGTCCTCACCTTTCAGAGGCGCGCCTGAGATGCTAAGCAAGCGGCCCTCCGGCACGTTTGCGCTTCTGACGAAGACTTCCGTTGAATCCACAACCTCGCCCCGCATGGCGCGCGGTAGCGGCAATTGTTCCGAAGGATAGGGAGTAATGGTGTCCGGCAAGTAAGCGCCAAAATGTTTTGCCCAAAGTTCAGAGCCCTTATCCGTCGGCCCCGTGCCGAGGACTTCCTCCGCTGCCCGGTTGAAAAGGAGGAACTTTCCGTTCTCATCCGCCACAACGACGCCATCGCCGACGCTTTCGAGAATCAGTTGCAGCAGGTCTTTTTGCCGCTTGGTCTCCTCCTCTGTCCCCTTTTTTTCCGTGATGTCGCGGAAAACGAGCACGATTCCAAATCCCTCCCCTTTGTTGGTCAGAATGGGGGCCGCGCTGTCCTCAATATCAAACTCCCTGCCGTCTTTGCAGAGCAGAAGGGTGTGGTCGGCCAGTCCAACGGCTTTCCCTTCGCGAGCGACCTTCTTTACTGGGTTTTCCACGGGCCGGCGCGTATCCTTGTTCACGATGTTGAACACCAGGTCCAGGGGTTTGCCGATTGCCTCTTCTTGGCTCCATCCGGTGAGCGACACCGCGATGGAATTCATGAACGTCACTCCGCCGTTCAGGTCGGTGGCGATCACTGCGTCACCAATGCTTCCAAGGGTGGTCGAAAACCACTTTTCACTCTTTGTGAGTGCTTCCTGCGCTTTTGCGCGTTCGGCCAGTTCCCGTCGCAGAAGTCCAAAAGACAGCACCAGCAACGACACGCTCAGCATGGTTGCACCCAGGGCGCCATGCTCCGACCGAGTGACACTCTGGTTGTTTTTCTCTATTCGAATCTTCAGTAGACCGTTCTCTTCGTTCTTCATCCCCGAAAGCTGGACTCGAATCTGATCCATCGACTTTTTTCCGAACCCTTCCAGCACTCTTGCCTGTGCGGCTGGCAAGCCTTCGGTTGTACGTAGGTCAATCGTGTGGCGAAGTTCAGATAGCTTCTCTTCCACCAGCGGCTCAAGCGTCTGGAGGCGTTGTTGCTGTATCGGATTGTCGGACGTTAGGGTCTTCAGGTCTTGAAGTGTTCGACGCACATCACTGATCGCTGAGCGGTATGGTTCCAGGTATGTCGAATTTCCGGTGAGGAGATAGCCTCGTTGTCCGGTTTCCGCGTCAACGAGGAGGCCTTGTAACTCAGTGACTTTCCCCAGAACCTCGTAGGAGTGCTTCCGCCACTCGGACGCTTCGGCAAATCGGATTGTGTTCCGGTAAGATTCCCAACCTGCAAGAATTAGAATGCCGGCGGCCAGTACAAATCCCCAAAGGACTAACCGCCTCTGCATTTTCCATTGCATCGCATTTCACCGTCTTTCAGGGGACTTCGGAGGTTACCAGCGAGCCATCTCACATGGCTGGTTTGTGGTTTCCATCTAATCCTAAAGGAATCCTGGGTTCTGCGACGCGTCACCTTCGCGGTAAGAACCGAAGTAGTAAATGCGTTTGGAGTTCGCGAGGTTAGGCTTTACTGGCTGCGCGGGGAAGCTTTGTGACTGGCGGTCTGGACTCCCTATATTAGCGGTATCCCGCAGGTCGTCGGCTTTCGGAGCATTCCTTTTGTGGTATTCTGCGAGCGCGATTTGCCGCTCCCGAGCTCCATTAAAACCATGAGTCCCGCAGCGCGCGAATTTCCACGCCCGGTTCCCGTACACGTCGCCGTGCTTGGCGCAGCCGGCGGTCTTGGTCAGGGCGTCCTCAGCGTGTGTCGCTTGGAAGGAATCGGCTTCACAGCGATCGTTCGCTCTCGCCCGGAACGCATCAGTATGGTGCCAACAGGTTCCCGTGTCGCCGTGGTCACTTCGCTCGCCGACCGCGCCGCCCTAACCGAAGCCTTTTCCGGATCAACGGCAGTGCTGACCGCACTGGGAGTCACCGGGACGAGTTCAGAGAACGCCGCGCTGCTCTCCGCAAATATGGTGATCGTGCAGGACTCAATGCTGGCCGCGGGGGTTGACCGCATCGTCCTCATTAACACGCTGCTCGCGTCGTTGCCTGGCAAGCCCGCTAGCCGAGCCATGCGGTTCTTCTCCTGGATGCCGGGGCGAATCGGACGAGGGGCGCGCGAGCAACAGGCGATCGTGGATGCTCTCGGCAAGGGTGCATTTTCATTACTGCGATGGACACTCGTACGCGCCGGATTGAACTCTCGCGGAAAAGACGAGCGGCCGGTCGCCTCAGCGGATTGGAAAGCGGCGCAAAACTCCTGGTCACCAGTCTCGTACCAAGCCATGGGCCGTTGGATGCTCGAGGAGGCCGCCGCAAATGAATTCGTGCACGCGGCGCCGCTCGTCTCCCGTCGCCGGCGAATTCGTTAATTTTGAGCGGTGCGTTTGAGCTTGAAAAATCGTAGCTTCTAGAGTATACTTCCTCGTTAACTGTAGCTATGTTGCTACCCGAGGGTTTCGGTGGCCTCCAGAGCGAAGGCAGCCCAAAACCTTTCGCACGCACCCGCTTAAGCTTTACAGATGAAAAAAGTGCCGCGAAATGGATCGCAAGTACCTTTAGAATCAGCAGATACGCGTTTCCCTTAACCTAACCCCTGCATAATCAGCACTTACGCAAAACAGGGGGTGGGGGGTAGGATATTGTTAAGTAGTTGGGGTAAAAACGTCACGAGCTTTCGCTAAATCATGCCGCCGACTCACTTCACGATCCGCGATCTCCGCATCGCGCCTGCGACCGTCCTCGCACCGATGGCGGGAGTCACGGACACCGTGTTCCGTCGCGTGATCCGCGACCAGGGCGGCTGCGGCCTGATCATGACCGAGTTCACCAGCGCTGACGGCGTGGTGCACAAAGCGAAGCGCATCCTCACCTACCTTTACTTCGAGCCGGACGAGCACCCCATCACCGCGCAGCTCTTCGGCGCGAATGCAGATGCCCTGGCCGAAGGCGCTCGTGTGGTCGAGGAACTTGGCTTCGACGTGGTGGATATCAACCTCGGCTGCCCTGCAAAAAAAGTAGTCAAGTGTGGCGGCTCCGGGCTGCTTCGTGATCTGCACGAGCTCGAGCGCATCCTGCGCACGATTCGCGCCGCCGTGAAAATGCCGCTCACGATCAAGATTCGCGCCGGCTGGGATGAAAAGAGCATCGTCGCCGTGGACGTCGCGCGACTCGCGGAAAATGTCGGCATCGAAGCCATGGCTGTTCACCCGCGCACACGCGCGCAGGGTTATACTGGCCGCGCCGATTGGAACCTGATCACTGCCGTGAAAAAGGCCGTGAAGATTCCCGTCATCGGCAACGGCGATATCGTCACTCCAGAGGATGCAGTGCGCATGTACAACGAAACTGGTTGCGATGCCGTAATGATTGGCCGCGGCGCTTCCACGAATCCGTGGATCTTCCGGCAAATCGAGCAGTACCTTGAAACCGGCCGCTACGATCATCCGACTGAAGCCGATCGTTACGGCTTGATCTCCGATTATTTCCGCCGGCTCGTCGCGGCAGGCATGCCCGACGCCGTTGGAAAAATGAAGCAGTTTGTCTGCTGGTTCACCCATGGCGTGCGCAACGGCACTGATCTGCGCCGCCAGGTGCATTTGTCGGATAGTTCCCAGGAAATTCTCGATCGCGTGGATGCGTTTTTTACTCCCGTACTGATGGAGAAATCGGCATGAGCGACGTACCCGCTGGGCTGCCCGCGGAGGATCCGGGGCAGGATTCGCCGCAAAGAAAAGAACGCCGCATCCGCGTTCAGCTTCCCGTGGAGGTGCGCGGCACCGATCGCAACGGCGCGCGCTTTAACGAGCGCACCCAAAGCGAAGACCTATGCCGCCAGGGAGCAGCCTTTGCTCTCTCACACGATCTAGAGGTCGGCGCGGAACTCGACATCTTCATTCCTCTCGCGCGTCCCGGCCGGCAGGTCCGGGCGATTTCTCCACGCAGGCTCTTGTCCGGCACGTTCGCACGGCCGAAGGAACACGCGTCATCGGAGTCGAATTCATCGGCTCTCATTTCCGCACTTTTTTTTCGGAATCGGTGGACCCCGCCTGATCTGGCGGGCTTTATCTTTTAACGTGATTAGTTCTCGGTGAGCAGTTGCTTGTAGGCTGCGCGTTTCGTCAGGCCGCGTTCCCGCGCCGCAAGCTTCAACGCCGCCTTGCGATCCAGGCTCTTTTCGCGGGCGATCTGTTCCACGCGTTCAGGCAGGCTGATCGATGTCACTTTCGCTAACGGCACTTTGCCGTCGAGCGGCGGCCCGATCAGAATCGTCAGTTCACCGCGAACGGTTTGCTGCTGCACGCGGGTGACAAGTTCTTCGAGGTCGCCCCGCCAGAACTCCTCATGCATCTTGGTGAGTTCGCGCGCGATCACCGCCGGACGTTTTCCTAGCCGATCGAGCGCGTCCTGAAGGGCCTCGGCCAGCCGGTGCGGCGCTTCGTAGAGCACGAGCGTGCGCGTCTCGAGCGCCAGCCTGTCGAGCGCTTTACGGCGTTCGTTGCGGCGCGGCGGCAGAAAGCCGATGAAGAGGAACTCGTGCACGGGAAGTCCCGAAGCTGCGAGCGCTGCGAGCGCCGCCGAAGGCCCGGGAACTGGAATCACCGGGATGTGGTGGCGCAGGCATAGAGAAACCAGGCGGTGCCCCGGATCGGAAACCACCGGGGTGCCCGCGTCGCTCACGAGAGCGATCTTAGCGCCCTCTTCCATCTGCATCACGAGTTCGGCCGACCGGGTCATCTCGTTGTGTTCGTGGTAGCTGATCATGCGCTTGGCGATGGCATAGTGGTTCAGCAGCTTGCCGGTCTGTCGGGTGTCTTCGCAGGCCACAAGGTCGGCCTCTTTGAGGATGCGCAGGGCGCGCACCGTAATATCTTCGAGGTTGCCGATGGGGGTGGCGACGATGTACAGGCACCCGGTCGAGGGACCGTCCAGCTTGGATGTGGGTGCCGCGTTCATACTGAGTGAGTCTACCATGCCCGGCGCACCCTCCTCGGCCATGATAAGATTTGGGGAAATCGTCGCAACGAAAGGGATCTGCTTGCCTCTTTACGAATACGCGTGTGAAAAATGCGGCCGGCGCACGGAACGCATTGAAAAGATGAGCGGCCCGCACCTGAAGAAATGCCCACATTGCGGCGGGCGCGTAGAGCGGATGATCTCGCGCACGGCCATCCAGTTCAAGGGCAGCGGGTGGTACGTGACGGATTACGCGAAGTCCGGCTCCGCCGGCGATAAGAAAAACGCGGAGGGCGGCGGCAGCGATGGCGGCAGCGAGCCGGCAAAATCTGCAGAAAAAACGGATGCGAAGCCCACCGAAAAAGCTGCGCCTGCCTCAAAAGAGAAAAAGAAGGCAACCAGCAAAGAGAAGTAGCAGCCTGAGTGGTTGGCGGTGAGGCTAAAGCTTGAGGCCCCGCAGGTAATCCCGGAAGTCCTTGCCGAATTCCTCGTTCTCCAGCGCAATTTCCACGGTCGCTTTGAGAAATCCCAGTTTGTCTCCCGCGTCGTACGATTGCCCCTCGTAGGAAAACGCCAGCAGCCCTTGCTCCTTCACCAGCAGACGTAGCGCATCCGTGAGCTGAATCTCTCCGCCTCGTCCGGGCTCGGTTCGCTCCAGGCACTTTCCAGCACAGTGGGATCCGAAGCTTGGAATTCACGTGACTTGAAGTCGCGGC
>JADMIO011081562.1_pt1 | contig 11035 bp, 11 predicted proteins | sample 8958161 | NCBI WGS metagenome assembly JADMIO01 (sample SAMN16585339, study PRJNA669376) | soil metagenome | isolation source: Crop rotation soil | place: USA: Cullars Rotation, Alabama | collected 2011 | reverse complement strand
ACAACTTGTCCACGTGGAATTCTAAGCTTAGGATCCCAATGTGCTGGAAAGAAGCCGCTCGCGATGTGGCGCGCGCCGAAGTCATAGTAGTGGCCGTCCCACACCGGCTCGCCCGCGAGCGCACGCGCTGCGAGCAGACGCAGCGCGAACGCGACCGTGAACAGAAAGGCCGCGAACAGGGCATCGAGATCTGGCGCCGGCCAGCTCCCGGACTGCCGCGTCGAAGGGGTCACGACACGTTCTTCTCGCGCATCCGCCGCAGGTAGGTGCGCTGCACGTGCGCAGGATCGAGCCGCAGGTACTTCGCCACCTCGGTCACGAAGCCGCGGACGTACACGATCGCCGGTAGCGCTTCGTAGCTCTCCTCTTCGAGCGCCATCAGGTGGGAGCGCGAGATCTTGGTGCGCGAGCTGATCTCCGTCAGCTCGATACCCTGAGACTCGCGAACCTTGCGGAGGAGGGGCCCGGTGAACTCGGTGTCAGGACCGATCTCGCGCGCCAGCTCCCCTTGCAGCATGAGCTGTTCGGCCGCGAGCGCCGGCCGCGCGATGCTGTTCGACTGCGCGGGCGCGTCGGTGTCGGGGAACATCGAGAGGTCGTATGCGCGGCGACGGACCGGATCGAGGAGCGTGTCATGTGCCTCTTCCACCCGTGCCTGTGCAGAAGCGAGCTCACCGTCGTCGATGAGAGACGTGGTCGCCAGCCCCCCCGTCACGTACACCTCGCGCTGGCGCTTGTAGGCGCGACGGATCTCCTCGTCGTTCGAGGAGCGACCGATCCCGAGGACCGCGTATTGATCCGGCGCGTCGAGCGGGACGGGGGGCGCCACCTGGTGCGGCTCCTGCTTGGCGGCGGTGAGCGCCACCACCCGCCGCGCGATGCGCTCGATGTTGCGCGCGGCCTTCGATGTCGGACTGTCGACGAGGAGCGGCTTCCGCCTCCGCACCGAGAGCCATACGGTGTCGTCGTTCTCGACCCAGCCGAGCTCGTCGAGAGCAATGCCGTAGTGGCGCAGGCAGAGCGCGCTCATCGACGTCGCGAGCTCGAGGTCCGTGCGCACGCGCGTCTGATTGACGGCGAGGTAAAGGTGCATGCGCTGCGCCTCCGCCCACGCGATCTCGGCGAGGTTGCGATCGATCTTCGTCAGCGCGCGGATCAGCTCGAGCGGCGAGGGCAGTCGGCCGATCTCCTTGATCGCGCGGTCGACGAGCGACAGTCGAAAGCGATCCTTCACGAGCGCACGCCGGAGGCGCCTGCGGTACGCCGCGCGTACGAAGCGGTAGGTTGCCTCGATGGCGGGCGGCTCGGGCACCGTCACGCAGATCGCAAAATCGGCGGCAAGCATCACGTCGAGGGCGAGGTGCGCGTGTCCGGGGCCGACATCGATGACGAGGTAGTCGACAGGCAACGCCCGCAGGCGCGCAAGCCAGCGACTCTTGCGGCCGGCCCTCAGCTGTAGCGGCGGCTCGATCGCGTCGTGGGGGCCGGGGAGGATCGAGAGGCCTGGAACGCTGGTCGGGATGAGCGCCTTCGCGAGCTCCTCTGGCGACCCGTCGAGCGGGAGCGGATGCGCGAGGGCGGTGAGGCCGAACTGGGTGTGCAGGTTTGCGCCGGTCGGATCACAGTCGACGAGCGCCACGCTCTTGCCGAGCTGGGCGAAATAGACCGCGAGGTTCTGTGAAATGAGGCTCTTGCCGACACCCCCGCGGCCACCCCCGACGGCAAGCAGCCTCCGCGCCCCGCGTACGCCTTCCAGAGGATCGAGCTCGCTCGGGGCCGCGCCCGATGGCGGCGGAACGCTGTCCGTCACGGGATGCCGCCCCGTCCTCCACTCGACCGCGGACCGCTCGTCGAGCCGGGCGCGACGGAGCCGAGTCGCGAGAGCCGGGCGCGGCGCAGAAGCCCGAAGATGCGGGCGCCGAGCTCCGGCGCACGGAACGGCTTCGGGAGGAAGTCGTCGGCCCCGCTCGCGAACGCGTCGACGACGTCGCGTGAGGAAGGCCGATCGGAGAGGATCAGGACCGGGAGTGGACCGCGCCCCTGCCCCTGCTCGCGGCGCTCGCGCCCTTGCTCACGCCCTTGCTCGCGACGCAGCGTGCGAACGAAATCGAGGGGCTCCATTCCCTGGGCGTGAAAATCGAGCACGAGCGCGTCGAACGACACCTCCAGCATGCGTGCCTGGGCCTGCTCGGCGGTCTCGACCACCTCGACCATGAGGCCGATCTCCGCGAGCATGCGCCGGATCTCTTCACGCGGGCCCGCGTCGTCGTCGACGAGCAGGATGCGCGCGCCGAAGGGGACGCGGCTCGATTCGAGGACGCTCGAGGGAGGGTCGGACGACTCGCTCTCGATGCGATCCACATCGCTGTCGCGCATGCTGACGCGCTCCTCGACCGGCAGCTTGCCCGAAGAGATCCCGGTCCCGGAGGCCGGGCGCGCCGCACGCATGTGCTCGCTACGCGCGGCAACGAACTGGAGGAGGCGGTCCCAGTCACGCCGCTCGAACGCGATGTGGGGGTCGCCCGCGGCGCAGACCGCGCGCGCTGCCGCGGCCGTCGCTCGCCGTCGCGAGCCGATCTCGAAGATGGCGAGGATCCACTCCCCGTCGGAGACGGTCTCACCCTCGGGCAGCGCAAGGGAGCCCTGTGCATCTCCGAGCGCAGCGGAGAAGCCGGCGATGTCTTCAAAACGAAAGACGACGCTGCGCAAGTTGGGATGATGTCTAGTCGCATGCGGCCCGCTGCGCAAAGCCCTCTCCATCGGTCGGGGCCCGTGCACTTCACAGGCCAGTCCCCAACGGCGGTCTGCGGTGGTAAGCTCGCGCCCGCTCGCATGGCGATGAAAGCGTTAGCCGTCGGAATCGTTAGTCTTTTGAGTATTTCCTGGTCGACTTGCGGAAAGTCGACCGCCGAGGACGTCACAAAGGACAAACCCACACCGGAGGTCGTGCTCGAGGGCGTCGACACGAGCGCCCTCACCCCACGCGAGAAAAAGGAGTGGGGAACCTACGTCACGGAGTTCCTCTCGCCCTGCCAGAACGTGCCCGTTCCGATCGCGCAGTGCGTGCAGGAAAAGCGCGCGTGCGCGAAGTGTCTCCCCGCGGCGAAGTTCGTCCTGCGCGGCGTGAAGGACGGCATGACGCGTGAGCTCATCGAGAAGAGCTACAAGGGGCGCTTCGACACCTCCGGCGTGAAGAACGTGCCGATCGACGGCTCGCCGGTCCGCGGCCCCGAGAGCGCACCGATCACCATCGTCGAGTTTGCCGATTTCGAGTGCCCGCATTGCGGCGAGGTCGCGCCCGCCATCGACAAGGTCATCGAAGCGCACAAGAACGACGTTCGTTTCGCGTTCAAGTTTTACCCGCTGCCCGCCCATCCCCACGCGGACATCGCGGCGCGGGCCGCCGCCGCCGCGATCAACCAGAACAAGTTCTGGGAGATGCACCACGCGCTCTTCACGAACCAGCGCCATCTCGAGCAGACCGATCTCGACAGCTACGCGAAGGAGCTCGGAATCGAGGTCTCGCGTTTCCACGCCGACATGCAGTCGAACCAGGTGACGGAGCGGATCGCGAAGGACAAGAAGCTCGGCGAGGACCTGCAGATTGGCGGCACGCCGACCATCTTCATCAATGGGCGCCTTTACGACGGCCACCAGGACATGAACGACTGGATCGTGCAGGAGCTCGCGAACCTCAAGGAGGGCGGGGGTACGCCGCCGGCGCCGCCGCCGTCCGCGAGCGCAGACGCGGGCAAACCGGCGACGCACCCATCCGAGGGCCGCGACGCAGGCGCGATTCCCGGCCGCAAGTGAGCCGCGTCGTCTCCGACGGATGCGGCTGCTTCCCGACGGGCCGCCACTATCCGGGCATCGCGCATCTTCTCAAGGTGCAGATTCGCGGGCTCGTCGCGGGCCTCGCGAACGACGTTCCGTGGCAGGAGGTCGACGTCGCGCTCCTCGACGTCGAGACGACCGGGCGTGATGCATCGGTTGACCGCGTCGTCGAGCTCGGGATCGTCGTCGGCCGCCGTGGCGAGATCGTTGCGAAGTACAACTGGCTGATCAACCCCGGCATGCCGATCCCGGCCGAGGTCACCGCCATCCATCACATCACCGACGAGATGGTCGCCGACAAGCCACGGTTCGAGACCGTTGCCTCCGAGATCGCGGGCGCCCTGCGGGGGTGCGTGCCTGCCGCGTACAACGCGCTCTTCGATCGCGCGTTCCTCATGAGCGAGTTCTCGCGCGCCAAGGTGGACGGCGTCGCCGACGTGCCGGCGCTGACGCGCGAGGTCGAGTGGCTCGATCCCCTCGTCTGGGCCAGAGACATCCAGGACGGTGAGAAGTCTCGCTCCCTCGGCGACGTCGCGGCGCGGCTTGGCGTCGCGCTCGAGAAGGCGCACCGCGCGCAGGACGATGCGGAGGCCGCCCTTCGCGTCCTGTACGTGCTGGGCGGCGACGCCCGGATTCCCCGAGCGTACGGCGCGATGATCCAGGAGCAGCGTCGACTGTCCCAGGTCCAGGCGGACGCCCGCCGCATGTGGCGGTGACCCCTGCGGGACGAGACCGGCGGAGCCGCGACATAAACGGGTGACGCGCCGCGCCACCTTCCCTATCATCCACGGTCCGCCGAGGAGGCCCGCCCGTGACCGACAAGGTTGAAATCAAGCTGAAGGACTCGTCTTTCGACGCTCCCGTCGTGGTGGGCACGGAGAACGAGCGCGCCATCGACATTGCGAGCCTGCGTTCCAAGACCGGCCTCGTGACCCTCGACCCGGCGTTCATGAACACGGCGTCGACGAAGAGCGCGATCACGTTCCTCGACGGCGAAAAGGGGGTGCTCCGCTACCGCGGCTATCCCATCGAGCAGATCGCTGAGCGATCGCGGTTCGTCGAGACCTCGTACCTCCTCATCTATGGCGAGCTGCCAACCCAAGCCGAGCTCGACCGGTTCTCCACGAACCTCACGCGTCACTCGTTGATCCACGAGGACATGAAGCATTTCTTCGACGGTTTTCCGTCGACGGCCCATCCCATGGCCGTTCTCTCGTCGATGGTGTGCTCGCTCTCCACGTACTACCCGGAAGAGCACGACATCAACGACAAGGAGAAGATGGACATCACGATCGCGCGCCTCATCTCGAAGGTGCGGACGATCGCGGCCTACGCGTTCAAGCGCTCGATCGGCCAGCCCTTCATCTATCCGCGGAACGATCTCAAGTACGCGGCGAATTTCCTCCACATGATGTTCGCGGTTCCCTCGGAGCCGTACGAGATCGACCCCGAGATCGAGAACGCGATCAACCTCCTCTTCATCTTGCACGCCGATCACGAGCAGAACTGCTCGACATCGACGGTCCGGCTCGTCGGCAGCTCGCGCGCGAACCTCTTCGCGTCGGTCGCCGCAGGCATCCTGGCGCTCTGGGGCCCGCTCCATGGCGGCGCGAACCAGGAGGTCATCGAGATGCTCGAGCAGATCAAGGCCGACGGCGGCGACGTGAAGAAGTACGTCGAGCTCGCCAAGGACAAGAACTCGAACTTCCGTCTCATGGGCTTCGGCCACCGCGTCTACAAGAACTTCGACCCGCGCGCGAAGATCATCAAGGCGACGGCGGACACGGTCCTCGGCAAGCTAGGCATCAAGGACCCGCTCCTCGACATCGCGAAGGAGCTCGAGGAAGCGGCGCTGAAGGACAGCTACTTCGTCGAGCGGAAGCTCTATCCGAACGTCGACTTCTATTCCGGCATCATCTACCGGGCGCTCGGGTTCCCCACGAGCATGTTCACCGTCCTCTTCGCCATCGGTCGCCTGCCGGGCTGGATCGCTCACTGGAAGGAGATGATGGAGGACCCTACGACGAAGATCGGCCGTCCTCGTCAGATCTACACGGGCGCCACCGTGCGGGAGTACGTCCCGATCGACAAGCGCAAGAGCGGCGGCAAGTAGCTCGTTCCCTGTTCGAGGATCGCGCTCACGGTTTCAGGGCACGAGCCGCTGCGCGATCCACTCGCCGGCGAAGAGGAGCTCCAGGCACCCGAGGATCAAGAACGGTCCGAACGGTATGCGCGCGCGCGGCACGCTGACGTCCCCCTCGGCGTCCGCGTGGCCACCGTCGGGGTGCGCTTCCGCATGAGGCGTGTGACCGTCCACGGTCGCCGTCGCCGCCGCGGGCTTCATGATCCCGAGCCGCCTCGCATGGGCTGCAAACCAGGTCACGATGAACGGGTCCCCGTCCTCGGTGAGCGGATCTCCTTCGAGCGCCTTCTTCGCGTCCTCATCGCCTTCCGCCGCGGCCTTCTCGAGATCGTCGATGTCCTCCTGGACGGCATCCGGCAGCTTCAACTCGATGCCGAGCAGCCTCGTGATCCCGGCATAGACCGATCCCTGGATCGCGCCCGCGAAGAGCGCAAAGACGGCTCCTTGCCAGCCGAACCAGGCGCCCGCGAGGGCGAGCAGCTTCGCGTCGCCCATGCCCATGCCGGTCCGCCCGAGGAGCCCCTTGTAGAGGAAGGTGAACGGCAGCCACACGCCGACGAACCCCGCGATGGCGCCGAACAGGGAGCTCGTGAAGGGGAGGCCCCGGAGCGTGGCCGTGAGGATGCCGAGGACGGCCCCGCCGATCGTCACGGTGTCGGGCAGGAACATGTGCTCGGCGTCGATGAACGCCGCGGCGACCAGCCCCATGCAGAGCGCGAAGTCGGCGCCATAGACCGCGAGCGCCCGCAGCGCCGGGGTCGAGTCTGGCATCTTGAAGATGATCGCCTCGAGGATCGCGAGGGACAGCGCGCCACCGAGGAGCTCGACCAGGGGATAGCGCGGGCTCATCTTCGCGCCGCAGCACCGTGCCCGTCCGCGTAGGAGGAGGTACGTGAAGACCGGGATGTTGTCGTAGCCAGCGATCGGCTTGCCGCAGCCGGGGCAGTGGGACGCAGGCCTGACGACGCTCATCTCCCGGGGAACCCGGTAGATGACCACGTTGAGGAAGCTGCCCCAGATCAGCCCGAAGAAGATGACGAAGCCCCGGACCACCCACGTTGGAACCCACGTGTAGAGCTCTCCCAGCGTGCCAAGTCCCGGCAGATCCATTTCCATCGTCACAGTAACATTCGTGCGGTGCGAGTCGCGAACTCGCCGCGGGCCTGATAGGTTGCGGTCGTCGTGCTCCTCGAGATCAACGCAGAACATCCGGAGCCCCGGAAGATCAAGAAGGCGGTGGACGCGCTCAATGCGGGCGAGATCATCGGCTACCCCACGGACACGGTCTACGGGCTGGGTTGTGACATCTCGAGCAAGAAGGCCGTCGACCGGCTGTACCAGATCAAGGGAATGGACCACGCGCATCCGCTTGCGTTCATTTGCCCTGATCTCTCGGAGATCGCGCGCTACGCGGTCGTCGACAATCAGGTCTACCGCGTCCTCCGCCGCTTCCTTCCCGGGCCCTACTGCTTCATCCTCGAGGCGACGCGCGAGGTCCCGCGGATCCTCCAGACGAAGCGCAAGACCATCGGCATCCGCGTTCCCAAGCACGAGGTCATCGCCGCCGTCGTGCGCGAGCTCGGCCGTCCGGTGATCTCGACCACCGCTCAGCGGAGCGGGGCCGAGCACCCCCACGTCGACGCGCGCGAGATCGACGAGGACTTCAAGGGCCTCGGTCTGGTGATCGACTCCGGCGCGGGCGGGCTCGTCCCGACGACCGTGGTCGATCTCACCGTGAGCCCGCCCGCGGTCATCCGTATGGGCGCCGGCCCGGTCGATGACTTCACCGAGGAGGTACCCCGCTCCCTCCGCGGCGTCCGCGCTGCGATGAAGCAGCTCAAAGAGGACATGCGCGGCTAGATCACCGAGCAGGGATTCTCGTCCCGAGAATCGAGCGCGGGTGGGGCCTCACAGGATCACAGGATCACGACCCGGAGGTCGCCGCCCACGTCGCGGGTTCGGCGCAGCGCTGCGTGGTGGAGCTTCTTCGCCCACCGCACGGCGCTCACGAGGGTCGCGCTCGGCTCGGCGCGGTAGGCGTCGTCCATCATCGCCAGCCTCCCGGCGATGAGGGACGCCAGGATGCATCCGCCACCATGGACGGGGGCCAACGTGAGACGCGGGGCGGAGAGCGGGATGACGCGCGGAGCGGTCTGCCGCTGGGCCCGGTCCGCGCGCGTGGCTGCCGCTGGCGCGAGGACCAGAAGGTCGACGGCCCGCGGTCCGCCGAGGTGTCCGCCCTTGAGCAGCACCGCTCCGGCGCCGAGCTTCAGGAGTGCGAGCACGGCGTCGTGGGCCTCATCGAGCCGGGTGACGCGCCGACCCGTGAGGACCTCTGCCTCCGGCGCGTTGACCGTGACGAGGACCGCACGCGGGAGCACGCGGTCCCTGAGGATCGTGACCGCGCGCTCCTCGAGGAGACGCGCTCGCCCGCGCGTAGGCACCATCACCGTGTCGACGACCGCCGGGAGGTCACGGTGAATCGCGAGGAAGTCGGCGATGGCTCGCGCGTTCTCGTCGGAGCCGAGCGCACCGACCTTGATCGCACGAACCCGCTGGTTCTTGACGACTTCCGTGCATTCTGCAATCAGCTCACGCTTGCCGACCGCCGTGGCCGTCCGCATGCCGGACGTCGATTGGACGGTGAGCACGGCGATCGCCGCGCTCGCAAAGGCACCAGCCCGTGCGATGCCCCGCGCGTCGGCGAGCACGCCCGCACCTCCGCCCGGATCGAGTCCGCCAATGGCGAGCACACACGGGATCGGCGGGAGCGTGACAGGCGAAGGTCGTCGGGGACTGGGCTTCTTGGAAGTCGCCATCGCTTGCTCGCTTGCTCTCCGGAGTCGCGCAAGCGAGTATACGCGCCAATGCGACGCACCGCGCTTGCGATGGTCATCCTGATCTCGCTGGCTGCCATCGCATGGCCGACTTCGTCGTACGCGCAGTGCGTCGATGACGAGCTCAAGGCGGACCTCGTCGGGGGCCGCCACTACCGCGGCGTGCAGGAGCGCCTGTTCACGAAGGCATTCCGTCACGAGCTTTCGGGGATGGGCGGCTACTACGCTGGCGATCTCTTCTCGTCGAGCTGGCTCGCCGGCGGCGCCTACACGTTTCACTTCAGCGAGGACCTCGGGCTCGAGGCGAGCGTGCAGTTCACGCGCTTTCGCACGGCCGTCACCGACACCTACGAGCGCCGCTATCCGCAGGTGCAGGTCGAGGAACGGACGAATCGGCCGGGTCGGCTGTACTTCGGGCACCTCGTCTGGAGCTTCGCCTACGGCAAGCTGCGCTGGATGGGCGGCGGGATCAGCCGCTTCGATTTCAATGCCGTGCTCGGCGCAGGGGTCACGGACGACTCGACCGCGCAAGGCCTCACGGGCAGCTTCGGCTTCGGAACGAAGTGGTACTTCGGAAAGTGGTTCGCGGTCCGCCTCGACGTCCGCGATCACATCTTGCGCGAGACGCTCATCGGCGAGGACCACCTCGTCAACGACATCCTCGTGACGGGCGGCTTCAGCATCTTCATCCCGTTCGGGGGCTGACGGCTTCCAGCACGCCTTCACGTTTCGCGTGAGGCGGGAAACGGCTACGGCGGAAGGGTCAAGGATTGCGGCGGAACCGCACGTTCTCTTGACGGGGCGCGGAACGACCGTAGTCAGGACGTCATGAAGCCTATGTCGGTCTCCGACCATCACCTGATGGCGCTCGCGGTCGTCGCCGTCGTCGCCGCCGTGCCGGCCTGCGCCGCAGAGCAGGCCGAGGCAGCAGCTCCTCCGAGCGCCGAGGAAGCGCTCTCGAGCGCTCCGGACATCGTCTTCGCGGCGGACGGGTCCGTGAAGCTTCCGAAGTCGATCGCCCGCGGTCAGATCGTCAAGGTCCGCGTCATGCGCGGCCGCCCGAGCCCGTGTGGCGGGGGTCTCGGTGAGGACTTCCTCGTCGCGTCCTATGCCTATGGTCATCAGTCGAGTGCGTTCGGCATCGCTCCCGGACCCGTGGGGAGCAACGTCGAGCTCTTCAAGGAGGGGACGATGCGCGTACCGGATGACGCCGACAGCCTCGGCTTCTATCTGAGCAGGCAGGAGGCGACGCCGCCGTTCCGCTTCTACTGTTACGACTCCAACCACGGGAACAACTACGTCGTTCCCGTCACTCACCATCACTGATGTCGGGGGCAAGCCTCGAGTGCGTCGCCGACCTCTCGGGCGAGTGCGGCATCACCTACGATCGAGGGGCGACGTTCGAGAAGACGCGCGTCGTCGCCGACCGGCCGCTGCTCTACTTCCCTCGCAACGCGAGCGCGTTCATGGTCGAGGTGGAAGACCCGCGTGCCAGCCACCGGGTCGACGCCTCGTCGGTGATGCTCCTGCCGGGCGGGGCGGTCTACGACATTGCCAGCGTGACGAGCGTGGCCGAGATCGTCGCGGTTCTTCCGTCGCGTGAGCTCCTGCGGAAGACCGCACGTCAGTACGCCATCGCCGAGGCGGTCATGGACGCGTTCTTCGAGACGTCGCACCGTCTCGTACGGACGACGTGGCTCGACGAGCTGCACCACCGCTACGTCTTCGAGCGACTCGCGTCGGGCCAGACGGGGAATCTCGCCACTGCCTTCCTCGAGATGGAGATCGTCAAGGAGGCCTATTTCCTGGGCACGAACGGCCACCGGAGCTGCACCTGCGTGCAGCTCTCGCACCTCTCCACCGGCGATACGCTCACGAATCGTGCTCTGGCCTTCATCGAAGGCCGGCTCTTCGAGCCCCTGACGCTGCCGGAGATCGCGAACGCGGTCGGTGCCAGTCGCTCGGGGGTCCTCCGCGCATTCCGCAGGCACGTCGGAAAGCCGCCCAACGAGTACTTGCGCGACCGCCGCCTCGAGGAGGCCAGCATCCTGATCGGCACGGGCCGCTACGCCGTGGGTCACGTGGCTCGCATCGTCGGCTACGAGAACGTCAGCGCCTTCTCCCAGGCCTTCAAGCGGAAGTACCAGGTGCTGCCCTCGGAGTGGGCCTGCGCCTAGGAAGATGCGAAGAGGACGAGCGCGAGGCCGATCGCGGCGGGCGT
>JADMIO011419627.1_pt1 | contig 11036 bp, 4 predicted proteins | sample 8958161 | NCBI WGS metagenome assembly JADMIO01 (sample SAMN16585339, study PRJNA669376) | soil metagenome | isolation source: Crop rotation soil | place: USA: Cullars Rotation, Alabama | collected 2011 | reverse complement strand
GCGTGCGTCCCGCGAAGCCTATCAGACAGGTGGCCAGAAGGCGCCGCCGGTGCAGCTGCCGCCGCCGTCGATCTCGCATGAGGGCGGCGCGCTCGTCGAGCTGCTCACGACGCGCGCCGAGCGGCTCGAGACGTCGGAGGACACGGTCGGTCTCTCGCGTGCGCACGTCGAGCTCGCGATCGTCCACGAGACGATCGCGGATGACACGAAGGTGAACGCCGCCGCAGACGCCGCGCTCAAGGTCGATCAGGACATGGCGGCCGCGCACGGCATCCTGCGCCGGCGCCTGCATTCGCGCGCGCAGCTCGTGCCGATGCTGCGTCACCTCGAGCGCGAGCTCACGGTGGCATCGAGCGAGTCCGCGGCCGTCGAGCTGCTCGCCGAGAAGGCGCGCCTCCTCGAGGCAGGCGATCGGTCGGACGACGCGCGTGAAGCGTGGGAGCTCGCGCTCGGGCGCGCGCCGCATCACGCCGCCGCGCTGAAAGGGCTCGAAGCCGATCTCGTTCGTCGCGCATTCTCCGACTCGGCGGACGAAGACGCCTGGGAGGATCTCGTCGCGCATCTCGGACGCATGTCGGATGCGTTCGCGTCGCAGCCGAACCTCGCCGGCTGGCTGCACATCGAGCGTGCGCGCATCCTCGAGCTGCGCCTCGGGCGTGTCGATGCTGCACGCGGCGCGTACGAGCGCGCGTTGCGGCTCGATCCGGGCGTTGGTCCGGTGCGCGATGCGTTCACGATGCATGCGGCCGCGCATCACGATTCGGCGCGCCTGGCGGCCCTCCTCGCAGACGAGGCACGCCTCGAGCCCACGTCGAGCCGCTGCGCGCGGCTCGAGCTCGATGCTGCGTGTATTACGCACACATTGCTGGGGGACGACCAGCGAGCCATCGACTTGCTCGAGCGCGCAGCCGCGCGCGCACCGACCACGCCGTCCGTCGATCGGCGCGTGCTCGACGAGCTGGTGAGGCTCTACGAAGCCTCGACGCAGTGGCCGGAAGCGGCGCGATCGCGACGCCTCCGCCTGCGCTTCTACACGGATGCGACGGCGCTCGTGTACGAGCTCCGTCGTCTGTCGAGCATCGAAGAGCGCCTCGGCAACATGGAGGCGTCGATCGGAGACGTCGAGCGCGCGCTGTCGCTCGATCCCGAGGACGCGACGCTCGTCGAAGAGCTCGACCGGCTCCTGAGCGCCGCAGGCAAGGACGACGAGCGCATCGCGCTCTGGCACAACGAAGCGCAGCGCGCCGAGGACAACACGAAGCGCGCACGTGCGCTGGGCCGCGCGGCGCAGCTCGCCGAGAACCTGGGCCGGCACGAGGAAGCCCTGCGGCATCTCCGCGCGGCGTGGGTGGCGGCTCCGGGAGACTCCGAGATCCTCGATCAGCTCTCGCGACTGATGTCACCGGCACCGTCGGAGACGTTCGATCGTGAAGTGCGCGCGCTCATCGAGCTCTACGCGCAAGCGGCGCAATCGACGCGCGACGGCGGGCGCCGTGTGGCTTACCTCGAGAAGGTGGCGATGCTCTGGGAGGAGCTCGTCGGCGATCCGCTTCGCGCGGCGCGGACCTACGAGGAGATCCTTCGCCTCGAGCCGGGCCGGCGCGGCGCGATCCTCGGGCTCGAGCGAACGGCAGGGCGCGTCGGCGACGATCGTTCGCTGTCGAAGGCGCTCGTCGAAGAGGCGAAGCTCGCCGAGGACGGCGCATCGGTGCTCGCGCTGCGCGTGCGATCCGCGCAGGTGCTCGCACGCGTCGATCCCCCGCGCGCGGTGGCGCTCGTGCAAGAGGTCCTCGAGCAGGATCCGCAGCACGTGGCGGCACGCGCGCTCGAGACACGCCTCCAGGAGGAAGCCGGGCGCTGGGAGCAGGCCGCGGCGTCCATTCGCGCGCGGATCGACATCGCGATCACCACCCGCGACAAGGTCGCTCTCTGGCTCTCGCTGGCACACGTGCATGATGCACGCTTGCGATCGCCGAAGGACGCCGTGGAGGCGCTCCAGGCCGCGCGGACCGTGGATCCGATCCATCCGGTTCCGCCCGAGGAGATCGCGCGCGTCCTCGAAGCCGCGGGTGATGCGCGGGCACTGCGCGTCGCGATCGAGCAGCTCGCCAACGACGCGATCACGCCGCAGGAGCGAGCGCGTCACCTCACGCACGCGGCGGAGATCGACGAGCTCCGCCTCGACGACGACGTCAGCGCAACGTCGCTCTACGCACGCGCCCTCGCGGAGACGCCCGAGGACGAGATGATCGCCGATCGCCTCTTGCGCGTCCTCGCGCGGCGCGTCGTCACGACGGCGGGCGCCGCAGGCCCGCAGATGTTCGGCACCTCCGCATGGGACGACCTGCTCGCGCACCTCGCGAAGCGCGCCGAGAAGGCGACGACGCCGGCGCAGGCACAGGGCTTCTCGTTCCAGCTCGCCGCGCTGCTCGTGGCGGCGAACAAAGACATCACGCGCGCGGGGCGGATCCTCGAGGACATCACCGACACCGATACGCGTCACGTCGGCGCGCTGCGCCTCACCGAGGCGATCGCGCGGCGTGGAACGGCGTATCCGCCGCTCGCGCGCATCCTCAAGATGGAGGGCGAGGGCTTCACGGACGTCCGCGCGCGGCTCGGCTCGCTCTGGGAGCTCGCGGCGCTGGAAGCGTGGCGTCTGACCGGCGGCGAATCGGTTGCAACCTACACGCGTATTCTCGAGCTCGATCCCACCGATCCTTCGGGCCTCGAGGCGGCGGTGCGCTTGTCTCTCGGCGCGGCGCGCAAGGGCGATGCCTCGGCGCGGCGGGCCGCCATCGCGGCGCTGCGTTCGCTCTCGGCCCTCGCGCAGGACGAAGGAACGCGCCTCGCCACCGAGCTACGGCTGGCGCTGCTGCTCGAGGCTCATGCCAGCGAGACGAACGATCGCGATCAGAGCCAAGCGTCTGCGCGCGAGGCCCTCGAGCGGCTGCGTGAGGCGCTCGCGCTCGACAACCTGAGCGTCACCGCGGCAACGTCGTTGGCACGCCTCGCGAACAGGCTCGGTGATGCGAGCGGCGCTGCAGCAGCGGCCATTGCGCTCGCGGATCTCTCCGTGCAGACGAAGGTGCGCGCGAAGTACCTCGTCGATGCGGCGAATCTCCTCCTCAGCGACGCGCCCGACGAGGCGCTCGGTCCGATGGGCGAGCGCACCGAGCGCGCGGCGCAGCTCCTCGAGCGCGCGCTCGATGCGGATGCGAACTCGATCGTCGCAGCGACGCGCCTCTCTCAGGTTCGCACGACGCAGCATCGCGGCGAGCGGCTCGTCGACGTGTTCCGCAATGCGCTCGCACGCGCGACCTTGAAAGAGGCGATCGTGCAGCTCGGCTCGGAGATCGCACGCGTCGCACGCGACGACATCGGCGACATCGGCGTCGCGATCGAGGCGATGCGAAAGGTGCGCGAGGCTGCGCCCGATCACATCCCTTCCCTCCTCACGCTGTCCGAGCTCTTCATCGCGCAGCGGGCGTGGCCCGAGGCCGTCGAGACGCTCGAAGAGGTCGTGGAGCGCGGCAAGGAGACCGGCCCTCGGATCACGGCGCTCTTCGCGCTCGCGAGCGTCTACGAGAAGATCCTCGCGCGTCCGAGCGACTCGGAGCGCGCCCTTCGCAAGGCGCTCGCGATCGAGCCGGAGAATCCGCGCGCCATTCGCGCGCTGATCCATCGCCTCGCAGCGAAGCAGAACGAGCCGGACGAAGACGGCCAGCCGCAGGCGAAGACGCCGGCGAAGCTGGAGATCGCGAGCCTCCTCGAGCGCCTCGCGGTGGTCGAGAAGGATCGCCACGTGAAGTGCGACATCCTCCTCGAGCTCGCCGACATCCGGATGGGCCTCAAGGATCTCAATCAGGCGGAGAAGGCGCTCGTCGATGCCGTGGCCGTCGCGCCGGATCATGCGCGCGCGTTCGCGCGGCTCGGGCGCTTCTTCCGCTCCGCTTCGGCGCCGGGCGGCGTCGATGCCGTCTCGTATGCCCGTGCGTTGGCCGCGGTGATCGGGCGCGGTCAGCAGCTCGGCAACTCGGATCCGCGGTGGTTCGCGTCGCTCGGTCACATCGAGGTCGAGCAGCTGAATCGCCTGCGCGACGGCGTCACGCACCTCGCGCGCGCAGTGCAGATGGATCCGAAGATGCACGAGTCGCGCTACGAGCTCGCGACGGCGTACTCGCGTCTCGGCGCGCACGACGAAGCCGCGAAGACCGTGATGTCGATGCTGCATCCGACATCGCAGCCGCTGATTGCGATCTCGGATCCTGCGGCGGCGCTCGAGCTCCTGGAGCGCGCGCTGAACGCGGAGCGGCGTCAGGAGGAGGCCATCGTCGTGAGCGAGCTGCGCGCGATCGCCGGCGAGCTCGACGAGGGTCGTCATGCGTGGCTTCGCTCGCGTCGTCTCGGGAACTTCGACGCGCATCACGTCGCGCTCGACCGCGGAACGTTGGTGAGCCACGTCGTGCCTCCGGAGGGCCGTCACATCCTGCTCGATGTCGCTCAGGCGATCTCGGGCATCGAGACGAAGCTCCTGCGGGCGGACATCAGCGAGATCGGCGTGGCCTCGCGCGATCGCATCGGCAAGCGAAGCGGAAACCCGACGCGCATTCTCCTCGATCGGCTGGCGAAATCGCTGGGGCTGAGCGATGTGGAGCTGGTGATCACGCCGAACGTGTCGCGCACGCGCGTGCTCGCGCAGGACGCGCTGTGGGTGGTGGTCCCGAAGGCGCTGACCGAGCTGCCCGAGCCGACGCAGCTCGCGTCGATCGGCCGTGCGCTCGCTCGCATCGCGCTGAACGTGCCGTGGCTCGAGGAGCTTCCGCCGCCACACATCGAAGCGATGCTCTGCGCGGCGGGCCGTGCGGTGAACCCGGCGTTCGGCAAGGATGACATCGACGTGCTCTCACTGAAGCTCGTCCTGCAATACGAGCCGAATCTGATCAAGGAGCTCACGAGGAAGCAGAAGCAGAACCTCGAGAAGCTCGTGCCGCTGATGAACGGACCACAGGGGCGGCTCATCGGGATCGACGTCCTGATCGGGGCGCTCGCGCGAGCCGAGCTGCGGATCGCGTATCTGCTCACGGGCGACGTGCTCGCGACGATCGACGAGCTGCGCGGCCTCGACGGCGCGTTCTTGCAGGCGACGGAGACGCCGGGCCGGCAGTCTCTCGGCGCCGTGCTCGATCATCCGTTCGCGGGCGACGTGGTCCGCTACGCGCTGACGACCGAAGCGACGGCGCTGCGGCGACGCGTAGGCTCGACGTGGGCGGGCTGAGATCGAGAGCGCGACTGTCCTGCGCGGCGTTGCTCGCGGCCGTTCTCGTCGCGGCAGCATGCTCGGATTCGTCGAACGGTGGCGGCGCCGGTAGCGACGCGGGCGGCGGCGGCGGCGACGGCAACACGTCGGCGGACAGCGCATCGGGAGGTGTCGACGGCTCGACCGACGGCACGACCGCGAACGATGGTGCCGTCGACGGCGCGAACGATGCGGCGACGGATGGCGACGCGGCGTCGGGCCCGCTCGTGCTGACGAGCACGGCGTTCGCGGAGGGCGCGGTGATCCCCGCGGCGCAGGCGTGCAATACGAACACGTCGCCGCCGCTCGCATGGAGCGGGAGCCCGGCGGGCACGCTGAGCTATGCGGTGGTGATGCGCGATCTCACGCTCGTCGGCATGCCGAACTACCACTGGGTGATCTACGACATCCCGGCGACCGAGACGGGCCTCGCGCAAGGCGTGTCGGCCGAAGCGACGCCTCCCGTGCCGCTCGGCGCGAAGCAGACGTTCTGGAGCTTCAGTGCAAACTACAGCTATCTCGGCCCGTGCCCGCCGGTGGGCAACGGCTTCCACAACTATCAATTCACGGTCTACGCGTTCGCGACCGCGACCATCCCGGTGCCCGGCGGAACGACGGACCCGGCCATCGCCGACGCGGTGATCCAGGCGAACAAGACGGCGAGCGCATCGCTGACGGGCAAGTACCAGCGTTAGCTTCGGAGTCGCTACGCATGGCCGCTGCGAAGAATGACGATCCCGAAGCGCTCTACCAGCAGGCGCTCGCATTCGACGAGCGAGGCAAACCGGCGCTCTCGCTCGCCTTCGTCGGGGCTGCGATCGGGAAGGCGCTGCTCCGTGATTTCCCCTCCGTCTCGGCCGCTCGAAGAATGCGCGCTCGGCTGCGCAAGAAGGTGTCCGCAAAGCGGCACGAGACGCCCGCTGCAGAGGTCGAGGAGATCACGCACACGCTGATCGAGTGGCGCAGTGGCGGCACCGAGCTGCAAAGTCAGCTCCGCGGAGCGATGGAAGCCATGCTCGGAGCGGTACGAGAGCTCGACACGCTCACCCGATTCCACGTGGGTGCTTCCACGCATGCAGACGCGAAGAAGCTCTCTCGCGACGTGCCCGACTCCCCGGACGTCGCCTACAAATTCGCGTGGAAGTGCTCGAACGAGAAGCAGCTGGCGATGCTGGAGGAGGCCTTGCGCCTTCTCCGCAGCAACGAGCCGCGATCGGCAGACGCTCGACGCATCGAGGAGCTGCAGCGCGCAGGCCCATCGGCGCTCACAGAGGCCGTGGTGCTCGGTCGACTCGTCACCGTCGCGTCCACAGAGGAGCTGTGGGACCGAGCGGCTGCATGGGCGTCGGAGCTGACGCGTTTGGCTCCGGACGACCCGTCGGCCTGGGTCGCTCGGGCTGATGCGCTCACGTTCGGCCAGAGGCATGAAGAGGCGCTTCGCGCGTACGACGATGCGTGGCGCGTGCTCACGCGAACCGACCACGCTGCGAACGAATCCGACGCGCGCCCGCGCATCCTGTTCAACAAGTCGTGCCTCCTCGCGAAGCTGGGTCGGCGCGACGAGGCGCTCGCGGAGCTCCGTCGGGCGATCCGCATGGATCCGAAGAACGCGGCGGGAGCGAAGAGCGACGACTACTGGAAGGCCTACCGGCGAGATCGAGAGTTCGTGCGCCTCACGAGCGGCGACGCCCAGGCGCTCGTCGATCCGGCGGACGCCGACGAGATCAAGAGGCTCGTCGCGCTCTCGCGCTCCCTGTACGGAGCGGCCGACAGGGCCGAGAGACAGGCGGCTGCAGCGCGCGCGGTCACGCTGGCCGAGCTCGGAACTGACGTCGAGCTGCTCGTCGTGGCACTCACCGAGTGCGGTCACGCGCTCGACGGGAAGGCGGGCCTCGAGCATTTCGAGCGTGCGTGGGCGCTCGCGGAGCGCGACGCGTCGATCGCGCCGGAGACGCGCGTGGAGGCGGCGCACGCCCTCGCCGATGCGCTAGAGCACGGCGGGAAACCAGCCCGAGCGATGCAGCTCTACGAGCAGACTCTCGCCATGCGCATCGCGATGCATGGCGAGTCGCATCCTGCGGTCGCCAAGGTGCTGCGTGACATCGCGACGTTTCAGATGGAGCGGGTCGCGCGTCGTGCCGCGGTGACGAAGACGCTCGCGCGCGGCATCGAGCTGCTCGAGCGTTTTCTCGTCGGCCACACGAAGAAGGACGCTGCCTGGGGCGACGCCACGGCCGACCTCGGAGCGTTCCTCGTCATGCGCGCGCACGTCGAGACCGAGAAGGACGCCGTCGCCGCCGTCGCGACGCTCGATCGCGCCGTGACGAGCCTCGAGGCTGCCGTCGATGCGGGATGGCGCAACGCGGTCGACGAGCAATCGCTCGAGGATGCGACGAAAATCGCAGTCGCCCTCGCGTTCCAAGCCGAGGAGAGCGGCGCTCGGAAGCAGCAGAAGAAGATCGCCGCCGTGGACGCCCGCATCGACGAGCTGACGCGTCTCACTTGCGTCCCCTCGCATTGAGACACGCGTGTCTTCATTGCGGTCCGTGCGCCTCAGGACTCATATGGCGGGCATGCGATTGCGCCATCAGGTCCTCAGTGGGCTCGCCGTTGCTCTCGGAGTCGCTTGCGGAAGCGGGGACGAGACCTCGCCCCCGGTCGATACCGCCTCGACAGTGCCGCCTCCCGCCAGCACCACCGAGCCCACGAAACCTGCGCCAACGTCCTCTCCCACGACGCCCGCGCCGGCACCGACCACGCCCGCGCCGAAGGTGCCGCTCACCGCAGCCGAGTGCTTCAAGACGCTCAAGGGATCGATCACCGGGCCCGACTACGACAAGCTGAAGCCCACCATCGCGCCCAGCTGCGCAGGCACGCATCATCAATCGATCAAGGGCGTCGAGCGGCTCGTCTTCCTCGGAGACTCCGTCACCACGGGCACGCCGCCCACGCTGCCGAACGACATCTATCGCTCGCGCGTCTCCGAAGGCGCGAAGAAGCGCTTCGGGAACAACCTCGTCATCTCCGATTGCTCCGCATGGGGCGCGCGCACGGACGATTTCCTCGAGGGCAAGAACCAGATCGCCAGCTGCTTCCCCGGTGTGGAGACGAAGCGCACGCTCGTCGTCATGACGATGGGCGGCAACGACATCGCGAACTGGGCGAAGAACAAGCTCTCCACCGCCGACGCCCTCATCGCAGCCGACCAGGCCGCCGATCGCCTGCGCGCCGCCATCGATTGGCTCCAGGCACCTGGACGCTTTCCGAACGGCGTCTACGTCGTCTTTGCGAACGTCTACGAATACACGGACACCTCCGGCGATCTCGCAAGCTGCCCCGCGTCGAGCGCCGCCGGGATGAGCGGTGCCTGGCCGACGGGCGCGCCCGCGGTCGTCCACTTCCAAGAGCGCTACATGGAGATCGCGACGAAGACGAAGACCGACATGATCTTCCTGCTCGAGCACTTCTGTGGCCACGGCTACAAGCGCAACGACCCCTCGCTGCAGTGCTACCGCGGCCCCGGCGCGGAGCTGTGGTTCGACTTCACGTGCATCCATCCCACGCCGAAGGGTCACGAACAAATCGCGAACCTCTTCCTCGAGGTCGTGGACGGAACCTGACCGCGCACCTGTGGTAGATCGGTCGGATGCGTGGACGCCTCCTCGCGTTCGCCATTGCCCTAGCGGTCACGTTGATGCCGAGCGCCGCGCGCGCTTGGTATTTTCCCGAGCACGCCGTTCTCGCGGGTGACGGGCACGACGCGCTCGCGCCGGAGCTGCGAGCCATCATTGCCGGCGCGGTCGCCGAGGCGCGCAAAGAAGGTCTATCGCTTTGTGAGCGCACCGATCTGCGCCTCGAAGATGCGCTCCGCGACGTTCGGCTGGAGACTCCGGTGCTTCGCACGCCGTCCAGCGTCGCGTGCGTTCCCTACGCCTCGCTCGCGGGTCTCGCAGGCGATCACGCCATCGACGTCGGCGAGCTCGAGAAGCTGCTGAAGACACCGAAAGGCCTCGAGCTCGTCTCCGCCGTCGCCTACGAGTGGCGCCGCTTTCGCGAGCAGGCCGCCCGCGCGCCCGCGACGCTCGATCGCATGTCCTTCGTGCACGATCTCGACGTCGCCCTCTATTTCGTCGACGACCAATACGCGACGCGCGCATCGGCGACGCACTCTCACTTTCGCGACCTCGATCGCAGCTTCGACCTCGTCCTTCGCGACCTGGCCTCGCAAGGTCGGATCGACGAGCTCCTCACCCGCTTCGTCTTCCACCACGTCCGGTCACTGGTGCTCGCAGCATCGTCGAAGCACGTCGAGGCCCTCCTCGAGCACGCGTTCGCCGTTCACTTCCTCGAAGACGCGTTTGCATCGGGGCATCTCGTGATGAACGCGGAGTCGTGGGCCGCGGGTAACGACTCCGTCCGCCTCCGTCACGACGCCTTCAACACCGACGGCCTCGACGTGACCCGCGCGATGGCGCGGGAGCCGTGCTCGTCGCTCGCGACCGGGACCATCGAGATCGCCGGTCTGCCGCCGTGCTGGCACACGACGGGAGACGGATACCTCGGCCTCACGGCAGACGCATCGGATCGACTGCACGCCGCCGCGGCGATCTCGCGCGCCGAGCTCGCCTTCGCCATTGCGCTCGATCCCGACAAGGTCCTCGCCTACGCGACGGCTCTGGGCGACATCGCCCTCGTCGACCTCGGCTCGAAGCTCGATCCGTTTCCGTGGTGGACGGTCGCCCCCGACGCACGTCGCAAGCTGCCCGCCGGCCCGAAGCACGCCATGCGCCTCGTCCGAGCGGCCACCGCCGCAGCCGTGAAGCTGCGCGACATGCCGCTCGCACCGTCCACCGCGGTCGGCGTGGCGCGGCTCGCGAACGCCGTGGATCCCAACATCATTGCCGGCGTCCTCGACCCCAAGGACTTCGGCGCCGAAAAAGGTACGGAGACCGACGATTCTCTTCCGGCCGATCCTGGCCTGAGCCTCGTTCGCCCGACCCTCGCGCAGTGGCCTACGTCCCAGGTCGATACGGGTACTCTACATCCAGTTGGACACCTCGATCACGGCTGGGCAGCGCAGATCTTCGCCTCCACCGGCGCCGCGATGCTCGTCCCCTCGAAGGCCGCTCCGGTCGATTTCTTCGGCCCCGGCGTCGGTATGTCGATCGGCTTTGCGTACCGATGGGGAACGCTGCTGCCCGGACGTCGCGCGCGCGCCGTCGCAGAGGTCAGCGTCGGCTTCTCCGAGACACTGCACGTCGACAGCCGCGGCAGATCCGGCGGCAACGCCACGATCACGTTGCTCGACCAAGAGCTGCGGTGGCCCGTCGTGTGGGAGGCGCTGCAGACGTTCCCGCCGCCGCTCGATCTCGTCTCGATCCATCGCGCAGGGCGCGTCTTGTTCGTCAACGGCGTGCGAGCCCACGAGGTGCTGGCGAACGGCTCGCTCACGTTCCTCGGCGCCGAGCTCGAGGCGCTCGCGATCGCCCTCTCCGACGGACACGGCGTGCATCCGCTCTATGCGGTGTCGCCCGAGCTGCGCTTCTATCTCGGCATCGCAAACCCGAGCGCGGCGCATTCGTCGTTACCGAGCACGCTCGGATTCACGTTCGGCCTCGCGCTAACCGGCGGCTACGCGACGTTTCTCTGATTGGCCGAGGGATGGCTCGGGGCCGAGGGACGGCTCGGACGATGCCCCAGACCCCTTCGTGGCCAGATCTTCGACGAGGCGCGTCTTCAC
>JADMIO010809426.1_pt1 | contig 11036 bp, 6 predicted proteins | sample 8958161 | NCBI WGS metagenome assembly JADMIO01 (sample SAMN16585339, study PRJNA669376) | soil metagenome | isolation source: Crop rotation soil | place: USA: Cullars Rotation, Alabama | collected 2011 | reverse complement strand
GGCCGCGACTTCAAGTCACGTGAATTCCAAGCTTCGGATCCCACTGTGCTGGAAAGGTTCCACCAGCCCCCGATCGCGCCATAGATTTGGTCGGACGTCAGGCTCGTCGGAAACATCGTTTCGATGATATTCATGTACAGCTTCACGCCGCGACCCGGTAGCGACGATCGGCGGAAGTCGTCCACGGCCAAGCTGAGAGTATCCAGGACGGCTTGGTACGACGTAATGCCCCAAGAGCCATCGCTGCAGCGGGCGCCCGGAATACCCATCAGGTGAGCTGGCTCGTTCATGGCCGTCAGGGCACCCAAGCCGTCGGCATAGGATCGATCTGACAAGCCGTACAGGCTCTCGGCCCACGTCAGCAGACTGTGGAATACCGTCTGAAAGTTCTCTTGATAGATAGGCGTGCCGTTGCCGTCGGTGCCCGTATTCCAGAATTCGGGCTGTAGGGGCCAGATGCCATTGTACGTCCCATCGCTCGATCCGCCCGGGTACGCATGGATGTCGAGGAGTACCTTGACGCCATGGGTTCCGGCGGCCTTCAGCACCTGCGCGATCTCGCTTACCGGAATGGAGGCCCACTTCAGGCCTGGATAGAAGGGATCCTGGATCAGGGTCACCTCCGTGGTCGCCGGCACGACGATCGGCGATCTGTCGTGACCCGGATTGATGGTGTACGACGTCGCGGGATAGGTGAGCGCCCAGGTGATCGGCAACCTGACTTGTCTTATCCCCAATTCGCCGAGGCGCGCGAACGTATCATCCAGGGTATCGAGGTGGTTCGCGGGATCGCGTAGGTAGTTGGCGCGGTGCGATCGGAACAGATCCTCGATTTGGAGATCCGTATAGCCGCGCTCCAGGAATTGCTTGACCATGTTGGTTTCTGAAGTCCAGGTAAAGTCCGGCACATCGGCGCGTTGTGCAAAGATCCGGCTGCTCGCGATGCCCGTATCTTTGTACGTACAGGGTGTCGACACGTAGTGTCCGACCTGGCTGGAAGAGAAGAACCAATCCTCGAGAACGAAGAGTCCTCCTAGATTCACCCCGGGCGGGCGAAGCTCGGCAGTCGGATCGCCGTCGCTACGGCAGCCGAGAAGCAACAGGGATGTCGACAGGAGCAGGAGCTTCATCGCGTTGCGAGAAATCATCGCTTGTCATCCTCAACGTTAGCCGGGGCGACCCACGGTCTTGGCTGGCAGGGACGCGTGGTCACTGTGGCTCTGGCTGGGGGCAGCTGCCCCTCCTTCCCGCCACCGTTTTCGGGCGATGAGCGGGTCTGCTGATCGGGGATCAGTGACGGCGGCGAGCGAAGTACTGCTTGTAGCTCTCTGCCGATCGCGCGAGGTCGGGACGGGCGTCCAGGATGGGCTGCATCTTCCTCCAGGCGTGGTCGCGCTTGGCCGGATAGTACTCGGTCGGCCAGAAACCGGAGTGGGGCTGGTAGTCCCGGAGCACGCGTCGCGCGACCGTCGCCATGTGGACCTCGTCGACGCCGTCCGCGATGCCCATCGTCGGCGCCGCGGCGTACATGGCCTGGATCGGCGTCAAGTCCGTCGTTCCGAGCGAGCCGAGGATGTGGAGCGCGTTGAACGACACCTCGCGCAGCACCCTGGCCATCGTGAACTTGACCGCGGCAATGTCGGTGCGGGCTTCTTGCGTCGAGCTGTTGTCGATCTTCCAGGCCGTTTCGAGCACGAACAGACGCAGCATGCGGATGGCGGCGTAGGACTCGGCGATCTTCTCCTGCACCATCTGGTGCTCGGCGATGACCTTGCCGTGACTCTCGCGCGAGAGGGCGCGCTCGCACATCACGTCGAACGCGAGCTTGCACTGGGCGATCGTGCGCATGGCGTGGTGGATGCGACCGCCGCCGAGCCGGCGCTGGGCCAGCACTTTGGCGCCGTCTTCGGGCCCGAGCAGGTGATCCCGGGGCACTCGTACGTCGCGATAGACGATGTGGTTGTGGTTGCGGGGCTCGGGGAGGATCTCCACGCCGGGGGTGTTCCGCGGCACGACGAACATGCCGTTCACGCACATCACGAAGAGGATGTCCGCCACCCTTCCGGCCGAGGTGAACCACTTCTCGCCGTTGATCACCCACTGGTCGCCGTCGCGCACGGCGTGGGTCTTGAACAGGTTCGGATCGCTCCCGCCCTGCGGTTCGGTCATCGAGTAGGCGGAGAAGATGTCCTGGTTGAGGAGCGGCTTGAGCCATCGCTCCTTCTGCTCCTCGGTGCCATAGGCCGCCAGCATCTCCATGTTCCCGGTGTCCGGGGCAGCCGCGCCGAACATCTGCGGCGCCGACGGGTAACGACCGATGACCTCGTTCAAGAGGCCGAGCTTCAGCTGGCCATAGCCGGGGCCACCGAGCTCGTGGTCGAGGAAGATCGCCCACAGCCCCTGGTCCTTGACCTCCTGCTGGAGCTCACGGACGTACGCCTTCACGACCGGATCGGGCGAGCGGATGGCGTAGGGGAAGACGTACTCGAGCGGCTCGACCTTTTCCCTGCAAAATTGGTCGACCCAATCGAGCTTCTTCTGGAATTCCGGCTCCGTCGAGAAGTCCCACGCCATGATGCTCCTCCGTCAGTGATGCGCCGTCATCGCCATGCGCACGTTACCCATCCTCCGATCCTATCGCGACGGCGGATCGCATCGAAACGGACGCATCGCGGGCGGACCGAGTGGCGATCCGGGGCTGGATACATCCCCGCGCGCTTCGCGCGCGGACCGAGCGCAGCGAGCCGGGGAGTGGGGGCCCCGGCCGGCTTTGCTGGACGGGGGCGAGGGGAAGATCCCCTCGCTTGAACTACCGCCTCATCCGCAGTGGCCGAACGGAACGCAGCCGTGGCCCGGGCAATACTCGTGGCCTTCCGGGCAGCACTGGTCGTACTCCGTATCGCAGTAGTTGCCCGGTCCGCAGCCTACGCTGCCGCAGCAGACCGTGCCCTCGGAAATGCATCCTCCACCGCAGCGAACCGGCTGATTCGACGGACAGCAGCCGCCATCACCGACGCATACGGAGCCGCCAGGGCAGTACGCGCCGCCACCTCCTACGCAGCAGTCGCCGGCTGCGGGAATGCACGTCCCCTCGCAGCCCTTCTGGCTGCCTGGGCAGCCGCCCGAGTTGCAGCCGCTGGTGTCGAACGTGCAAGACGAAGAGCAGGCGAGCGTGCCGCCGCCGTAGCCGAGCCCGCCGCAGGTTGCGCCACCGAGATCGGCGCCGTCGCACTGCTCCGCCCCCTCACGAGCGCCGTTGCCGCACGCCGGGCAGGGGCCGCCGCCACAGCACTGAGCGTTGTTCGGAATGCAGGCGTCGCCGCAACGTTTCGGGAAGTTCGCCGGGCAACAGGAGAGATCGCCGACGCAAACGCTTCCCGGATTGCAGTATGCTCCGCCTTCGCCTTCGCAGCAGTCCGCTCCGGCCGGGATGCATGTCCCTTCGCACTCCTGACGGCCCGGGCAGGGCTCGGCTCGGCAGCCGCTCGTGTCGAACGTACACACGTTCGTGCAGGCAAGCGTGCCGCTCTCGAACCCGAGCGAGAAGCAGCTGTTGCCGCCGAACTGCGTACCGTCGCACTGCTCGACGCCTTCGCGGACGCCGTTGCCGCACAGCGCACCCGTCCGGCAATTGCTCTCGTCGATCTTGCAGGCCGACGTGCAGCGCAGGGTGCCACTTTCGTAGATTCCCGGCCTGTACTCGGCGCAGGAAGAAGTCAGGAACGCCGTATCGTCGCACTGCTCGCCACTATCGATCCGCCCGTTGCCGCACAGGGAGACGATGCAGCCGCTGGTGTCGTAACGACAGTCCGGCCCGCAGCGCAGGTCCCCGCCCGCGAAGCCGCGGTCGATCGAGCTGCAAGTCTCGCCTCCGATGAACGAGCCGTCGCACTCCTCGCTCCCGTCGCGTCGTTCGTTGCCGCAAATGGCTGCCCCGCTGTAACGGCAGGCCCTGAAATCGCGACGGCAGCTCGCCGAGCACTGGATCTCGCCGGTATCGTAGTAGCCTTCGGAGTATGCGCTACACGACTCGGGCTGATAGTCGCGGTCGCACTCCTCGGGCAACTCGCGCTTGCCGTCGCCGCAGACGGCGTCCGACACGCAACCGGCGGTGTAGTATTCGCAGATCCCCGAGCACGCGAGCATGCCGCCGGAGTAGCGCAGGTCCGTGCAGCTCTTGCCGTTGAGATTCAATCCGTCGCAGGTCTCGCCGGGCTCGATCGCACCGTTGCCGCACGTCGTACCGGCCCTCCGACAGTCGCGCACGTCCAGATGGCAATCCCCGAGGCAAGACAGGTTGCCACCGCCCGTGAAGCCGATGCCGAGACAGGTGCGGCTGCCGATGTTCTCGGAGTCGCAGTCCTCGCCGGCCTCGATCGTCCCGTTTCCGCAGCGCGGCTGGTTCTTCGGGGGATCGGTCACGCCTGCGTTTGGCTTTTCGGGTTCGACCGTGTTGCCGCGTTCGTCGACGAGCGTCGGTACCAGCCCGTCCGATAGCGTCACTCGGCCGCCGCCCGCGAGGACGGCGAGCACCTGATTGAGGTCGTAGCCTCGGTCCACGAGCGCGACGATGAGCAGGACTGCGATGATCTGCTGCTCGTTCGCCGTCAAGTTCGTCTGGTCGCCGAGCTGCTTGAGCTTCGGGTCGTTGGGCAGGTCGGCGGCGGGAGCCGCGGCACCGGCCGTGGCCGACGGTGGGGAGCGGAATAGACCTCCGGCCGAGCCTGCGGGGGCCTCGATTCCGCCCGCATGCTTGACGATCTTTCCGGAGGCCTGCAGCCGACCCGAAAGCGCGGCGCGGGCGACCTGACGCAGCGAGTAGCCGCGGTCGATCGCGAGCGCGACCGCATCGAACGCCGCGTCGGCCCCGAGCAAACCGGTGAGCGCCTCGGCGAGCGTATCGATTGGGACGCGATCGCGCGGCGCGAAGAACGACGCCGGCAGGGACACCGCGGAGATGAACTGCCAATCCTCGGGATGACACGCGCCCCGCTGACAAGGCGGTGCGCCGTAGCAGGAAAGCTCGACGGGATCGGGCGTCGCACTCGTCGGCTCGCACCATACGAACTTGGGATCACCGCCTTCGGGCAGGAAGACGTTGCCGGTGACGGTCCCGTCCTCGTTGCGGCTGATCGCCCAGCGCTCGACGCCGACGTCCTTGCTGATCAGACGCAGCCCGCCGTCGCGCGAGATCTGCAGACCCGATGGTCGATTCTCCGTCGCGCCGGCAGGCTTCGCCGAGCTCGCGCGCGCTGCCCGCCCGACCGGCACGGCGAGAAGCTCGGCCGCCGCGGTCTCCCCCGCGCCCTCGACGCTGAAGAAGCTCTCGGGGAGCGTGACCTCCGTCAAGAACAGCCACTCGTCGACATCGCACTCGGCGAGCGGGCAGAGATCGGCGCCGTAGCAAGAAAGCCGCACGTTCCCTTCCTCGTGCGAAAGCTCCTGGCACCAGATGAATTGGGGTGGGCCGCCGCCGGGGAAGAAGACGTTCCCGGTCACCGTACCGTCGGGATTGCGCGCGATCGCCCAGCGCGCGCCGCCGACGTCCTTGCTCACCATCGTGCGTTTGCCGTCGCGCGAGAGCTGAACACCCGACTGAGCGCGAGCAGCTCCGCACAACGAGAGCAGCATCGCCAGCCCGACGCCCGTACGGAGTAGCGCCGCCAAACCGCGACGACGCGCAGAGAAGCCCGCAACGCGCGCTGCACGACCGCTTCTTCCGATGTCGTGGACCATTCGATTGATCTATTCCCGAGCCCCCTTCGTAGTCAACGCTTTTTCGTTTGATACCGGGGACTTACCGAAGTCTCGCCGCCGCCTCCTGGCTTCGCAAGCCATGCCTGCGCTGATATGTATTCGACCCGTCGGCCAATCGATCCGAACACTTGTTCGCGAGCCGACAGGGCGCTCATGGGAAGGAGAAAGCCGTGCCGGAGAGCTTCGATTTCGTCGTGGTCGGAGGTGGTTCGGCGGGCGCAGCGATCGCGGCCCGGCTGTCCGAGGATCCGAGGTGCCGTGTCGCGCTCATCGAGGCCGGGGAGCGTCCGCCCGACGCGGAGTTGATGCCCGTGGCGTGTGCCGCCTTGCAGCTCGATCCCGCCACCGACTGGATGTACACGGCCGATCCGGGCAAAGCGGGCCTCGGACTGCGCGGCGGGAGGGTTCCGGTCCCGAGGGGCAAGATGCTCGGCGGGTCATCAAGCATTAACTACATGGCCTACGTACGCGGCCATCCTGGCGATTTCGACTCCTGGTCGGAAGGAGGTGCCGCCGGCTGGAGCTACGCCGATGTGCTGCCGTATTTCCGCAAGAGCGAGGGTCTCGCACCGAGCGACGAGGTTGCGATCGACGAGCCGGCGCACAATCGCCACGGCCCCCTCGGCGTCTCGGTCCGTTCGCCCGTGCTCCCCGGGGCATTGGAGTTCGTCGAAGCCGCCCAGAGGGCCGGGATCCCGCGCGGAGACTACAACGGTCGCGATCGGGGCGGGTCTTCGGGCGTGGTATCGCTCCTGCAAACGACGACGCGCGACGGTAAGCGCTCGAGCACGTATCGCGCCTTCCTCGAAGGAGACGTCGAGCGACGGCCAAACCTCGCCATCCTCACCGGGGCGCACGCGACTCGAGTGCTGCTCGAGGGATCTCCCCGAGAAATCGAGGCCAAGGGGGTCGAGGTTCGTACGGCGAGGGGGGAGACCCGAGTCGTGCTGGCCGAGAAGGAGGTGATCCTGAGTGCCGGCGCAGTCGGATCGCCCCAGCTGCTGCTGCTCTCCGGGGTCGGCCCACGGGAGGAGCTCACGGCAGTCGGCGTTCCCTGTCGCGTCGATTCACCGCACGTCGGCAAGCACTTGAAGGACCACATCCAGGTGCCGCTCTTCTTCCAGGCGCCAGGCGTCGGAGTGCGAACGGCGGACGTCGCGTGCTCGATGGGGGCCATGGCGCTGCGCGGGCCCGGCGGACCGCTGCCCGCCGATCCTCGGGAGGACGAGGGGCTTTCGGCGGAGCTGCGAGCCCTGGCGGAAGAAGCGGAGCGGCGCCTTGCCGAATGGCGATCGAGCGGCCGCGGTCTGGTCGCCTCGTCGCTCTACGACGCCTGCGCCTGGTTCTCGACCGGGCTCGGCGACAGTCACAGCCACGATGCGCAGATCGGCTTCATCGCCAGCGCTTACGATCATCGGCTCTGGCACGAGTGCCTGCGAGTCGACACCGAGAGGTATTTCGACGACGTCTCGAGCCGGCTGGCGTCCGATTCGGAGGGCATGATCGTGCTCGCGAATCCGGTGCTGCCGCACAGCGAAGGCGAGATCGTGCTCGAAAGCCCCGACCCCATGGCTCACCCGGCGATCCGCATGAACTACTATGCCGACGCCCACGACATGAAGGTGATGCTCGCAGTGCTCCGTCGAGCCCTGGACATCGTCGAGCGCTGGCCCTCGCACCGCGCGATCGGACCGCTGGTGGTGCCGCCGTTCCTCGCGCGCCGGCACGGCCATCGCGAGGGCGAGCCGCCGAGCGATGCCCTGCTCGAGGACCTCGCGCTCCACTTCTCGCTCACCGTGTACCACCTGAGCTGCACCTGCAGGATCGGCAGCGTCACCGATGCGCGATTGCGCGTGCTGGGCGTGGGAAAGCTGCGCGTGGCCGATGCGAGCGTCATGCCGAACGTCGTGAGCGGCAACACGAATGCTGCGTCCATCATGATCGGCGAGAAAGCCGCGGAGATGATCGCTGCCGACCATCGGGTGAAGCTCGCGGAGTTCGTGGTCGCACGGCCATGACGCCCGCAGCCGGACGACGAGGCGCCAAGAGCTCTGGCGCAGCGAAAACGAGGTGAGCCGAGCCTCCTCAAGACACCCCCGCGCGCTTCGCGCGCGGACCGAGCGAAGCGAGCCGGGGACAGCGAGCGCAGCGAGCGCTAGGGAGTGGGGCCCCGGCGGGCTTTGCACGCTGGGGCGAGGGGCAAGAGCCCCTCGTTGGACAATTCCCCGGGCCGGCTTTGCCGGACGGGGGCGAGGGGAAGATCCCCTCGCTTGAACTAAAACCTTCCCTGCAGGCTCGCGACGAAGCTTCGGATCGCGCTCGCGATTCGCTCGGGCTGCTCGGCGTGCAGGTTGTGGGTCGAATCGGGGATCTCGACGGCGCTTGCGCGTGGAATGCGCGCCGCCATGTCGGCGTGATCCTCGGGCGAGAGGATCGTCGACTCGGCGCCGCGCAAACAGAGGGCGGGGACGCGGATACCGGCGAGCCGGTCTGCAAAGTCCGCCAGCGGGTGTCTCTGCGTGCCGTCGCGGTCGGCGCGAAAGACTTGCCAGTGAAACTTCGAGGTGTGCCCACCGTCCTCTGTCGGCTTGAAGCTCTCTCGGGCGATCGACTGCAGGACTGCGGGCGAGATCCGGTGCGGCGCGGGAAAGGGCTTGAAGGTCCGGATCGCGTCGTCGAGGCTCGGGTAGCGGAGCTGCGGCAGCTTGCGAAATCCGTCGCCGGCGCGCTTCAAACGCTGGCCGGTCGGATGCAGAGGCACGTCGAGCAGGATGATCGCGGCCAGCGGCGCGTCTCCGCGCGCGGCCAGATCCGCGGCGAGTAGGCCGCCTTGCGAGTGCCCGGCGATGAGCCAGGGACCCGGATCGAGAGCCCGCATGACCCGTCGCACGTCTGCCACATCCCGCTCCCAGCCGTAGCGGGTCGGGTCGAGCCAATCGCTGTCCCCATGGCCCCGGCGATCGAAGGCAAACGGGCGGACGAACCCTTCGAGAAGCGGCGCGAGCGGCTGCCACCAGCCCGCGTGCGCCATGCCGCCATGCAGAAGCAGGAGGGGCGGGCGGCCGCCCGGCACGTCCGTGGCCGGCGTAAGCCATTCGAGCACGCGCAAGCGCACGCCGTCGCTGACGACGAAGGAAGAGCGAGGCGGCAAGTCGTCGGTCAGTAGCGCGGCACCGCGGGGTCGACCTCACAGGACCAGGCATCGATGCCCCCCGAGAGGTTGATCACACGTGCGAAGCCGCGCTGCGCCAGGAAACCGGCGACGTGCGCGCTGCGCATCCCGTGGTGGCAGAGGACGACGAGCTCCGCCCGGGGATCGAGCTCTCCGAGGCGGGTGGGGACGTCGTTCATCGGGATCTCCAGCGCACCGGGAAAGCGCGCCAGTCGGAGCTCATCGGGCTCGCGGACGTCGAGCACGGTGAGCTTCTCACCGCGATCGAGGCGCGCGCGCAGCTCGCTCGGCTTGATCTCGCCCGGCATGCCGGCGAGCTAGCGCGCCGGCGAGCGATTGACAAGGCCGCGAGCTGTGATCGACCTCGACGCATGGCCGAGACCCAAACCCGAGCGCGGGTGATCGTGGTAGGCGGTGGCTTCGCCGGCCTCGCGGCCGCCCGCGGGCTCAAGCGTGCGCCGGTCGAGGTGACGCTCTTCGACTCGCGGAACCATCACCTGTTCCAGCCGCTCCTGTATCAGGTGGCCAGCGCTCAGCTCAGTCCGAGCGACATCGCGACGCCGATCCGTCGCATCCTGCGCCGCCAGGCGAACGCCGAGGTGTTTCTCGCCGACGTGCTGGCCATCGATCTCGATCGCCGCCAGGTGAAGCTCGCGGACAACGAGGTCCCGTACGACTACCTCGTTCTCGCGGCCGGCGCCGTCGACTCGTACTTCGGCCACGACGAGTGGGCGGAGCAGGCGCCAGGACTGAAGAGTCTCGTCGAGGCGGTCGAGATTCGCAGTCGCGTGCTGTACGCGTTCGAAGCAGCCGAACGCGCGACCGATGCAGACGAGCGCCGCTCGTGGCTGAGCTTCGCGGTGGTGGGAGGTGGGCCCACCGGTGTCGAGCTGGCGGGCGCGCTGGCCGAAATCGCGTTTCATACGGTGGCACCGGACTTCCGCCGGATCGACGCGCGGGAGGCGCGCGTCGTCCTGATCGAAGCCGGCGAGCGCTTGCTTCCCGCATTCACGCCCCGCTCCTCGGCGAACGCGCAGCGCGCCCTCGAACGGCTCGGGGTCACGGTGCGCCTGGGCACGAAGGTCACGGACATCGACGAGCTCGGCGTTCACGTCGGCAAGGAGCGGATCGCGTCCCGTACGAAGATCTGGGCCGCCGGCGTTCGCGCGTCGCCACTCACTCGAACGCTCGGCGTCGGGCTCGACTCCGGCGGCCGAGTCGCGGTCGAGGCCGACCTTTCGATTCCGGGTCATCCCGAGGCATTCGCAGTCGGCGATCTGTGCGCGATCCGCCACGGGGAACGCCCGGTCCCGGGCGTGGCACCTGCGGCGCTCCAGGAGGGACGACACGCGGCGCGGAACATCGTGCGACGCTTGAACGGCGAAGCGACGCTGCCGTTTCGCTATCTGGACAAGGGTTCGCTCGCGACCATCGGTCGAGCCTCGGCCGTGGCCGAGGTCGCCGGGATCCGCCTGTCGGGATGGATCGCCTGGATGACCTGGCTCGTGGTCCACATCTTCTTCTTGATCGGGTTTCGCAATCGGATCCTGGTGGTATTCGAATGGGCCTGGGCGTACTTGACGTTCCAGCGCGGCGCTCGGCTGATCACCATTCCGCCGCGCAGCTTGAGTCAGGCGAGACGAGGGCAGGCTCAGCCGGACGCGGTCGTCGCAGTCGCCGAGCCGGCAGAGCAAAAGCCGAGTTGAGAGATCCCGCGCGCTTCCACCCGCGAACCGAGCGAAGCGAGCCGGGGAGTGGGGGCCCCAGCCGGCTTTGCCGGATGGGGGCGAGGGGAAGATCCCCTCGCTTGAATCATCGCGCAGCGAGCCGGGGACTGAATCGCCCCGGGTTTTCCGGAGGCTCCTTTTGTTGGAAAGGAAGGAGCCATGGGAAAACCGAGCAGGTTCGCACCGGAGGTGCGAGAGCGGGCGGTGAGGATGGTGCGTGAGCACCGGGACGGACATCATTCGGAATGGGCGACGATCTCCTCGGTTGCGGAAAAGATCGGCTGCGGATCGGAAACATTGCGGAAGTGGATTCGACGGTCAGAATTGAACCGCCCCGGTTTCTCCGGAGAGCTCATTGCATGAGTCCAGCCCCCACGGCT
>JADMIO012727179.1_pt1 | contig 11037 bp, 9 predicted proteins | sample 8958161 | NCBI WGS metagenome assembly JADMIO01 (sample SAMN16585339, study PRJNA669376) | soil metagenome | isolation source: Crop rotation soil | place: USA: Cullars Rotation, Alabama | collected 2011 | reverse complement strand
CTTTCCCAGTTAGGAGCTGATTATGAAAGGCTTGCTTAGAGACATTCGCTACGCTATTCGTTCGCTACGCAAAGACGCGCGATGAGAGTCGATCCCTTGGTCGCGCTAAGATATGAATAACTACAAGGAGGCACGAAATGAAAGAAGTATCACGCCGGAAAGTAATCTCGACGCTCGCAACTGGTGGCGCGAGTCTGGCACTCGCAGGGTTTTTACGTCCGGACGAAGCCCTCGGGCAAACCACTGGATCTGTGGCTAAAGCCTTCCAGGGACAACACACGCCAAAGCCGCTGCCGTTCGATCCGGCAAAGCTCAAAGGCTTATCTGAAAAGCTGGTCCGGTCACACTGGGAAAACAACTACGGCGGTGCCGTTAAAGCATTGAACACGGTCGAGCAACGACTCGCGGCGATGCTAACGGACAAAGATCTGCCAGCGTATATCTACGGTGACTTGAAACGTGAGGAACTGGTCCGCACAGGTTCGGTTGTCTTGCACGAAAACTATTTCGCCAACCTCGGCGGTGATGGCAAAGCCAGTGGTAAGGCATTTGATCTGCTCAAGCAATGGTTTGGAAGTTACGAGCAGTGGGAATCAGAGTTTAAGAAGACCGCCAACGCGCTGGGCGGCGGTTCAGGTTGGGCCATCCTTTCTTACAACCTGCACACGGGTGAAGTTCACAACTACTGGGCCTGGGATCACATGCATAACGCGCCGATGGGCTATCCGCTGTTGGTGCTCGATATGTACGAACACGCGTATCACATGGACTACGGCGCGGCCGCCGCGAAGTACGTCGACGCTTTCATGCAAAACGTGAATTGGGATGAGGTGAACCGACGAGTTGAGACGGTCGGCAGTCGGAAGTAGTTTCGAATCATGCGAGCGTTCGCATCTAACAATCCCAAGAATTTGACGGTCTTTTTGAAAGGAGGGGCGTGAGGAGTTTTTTACAGTACTGACGATAAATAAAGTGACATGTTGATGGCGATCAGCACCACCCAACTAACCGTCCAATACGAGCGGAAGCCATCGCGGCGCAGCAGTACGTGCAACGTTACTGCCATCAACACCACGCTTGCCAGCACATTGGCAATCGATATCCAAACCCGCGGTTGCACGGTCAGAAAGTTATAAAACGCTGCCGGCAGCAGTGCGATAGATCCGATCAAACAAACCCAACCGAGTCGATTCCAATACCTCAATCTACTTTTTCGATCCAAAAAGACAGCAGACAAAACCAGCTGTATGGTCCACGTAAAGCACGGGATCAAAAGTCCCTTGGTCAGAACCTCTCGCCAGCTAACAGTCTGAAAGAAAACTTTCAATGATGCCGAGAACACGGCCGTTACGAAAAAGGAGCCGATGAAAAGAAGAATGATTTTCTTCATTCAGATTTATCGGAAGGAACCGCGATCCGCAGCACGGGCTTGCCATTGATGTTTTGTAGCGGAAAGTAAACGCGATGAGTGTTTGAATCAACGGCAACGCTATGAGCACTAGGCGCAAACAACCCTTCACCAACTTTTTGTAAGCCACGGTCCTGTTCATCGAAAATTGTGACAATGCCGCTCTCGGCTGACACGTAGAGACGATGAAGGGCCGTATCAAAAGCAAGGACGTCAGGGTCCGCGCCAACGGAGAGAATTGCCGTCGCTTGCTTACTCTGCAAATCGAAGACAACTAATTTTGAATTGTCCTCGCAAGCTGCGAAGGCGAGGCGACGTTCTGAGTCGATGAGTAATCCGTGACTGCCTTTGCAGCCAGTGAGATCATAACGCGCTACCACTTGATCCGAACCTGGATCGATCTCCGCCAGTTGCTCGCGCCCATCGACTGTCACGAAGATCCGATCGGAATTTGAATCATACTGGCTATTTCCGGCGCCGCCGCCAAGCGCAATCGTAGTCAAGCGCTGATTCGTTTTAGCATCGACAACAGTGTCGCTCTTCCCATGAAGATCGGAGATATAAATCTTGTTTGCTTTGGCTGCGTAAGCAATGCCGTCAGGATAATCACCGGCTGGGACTCGAGCGATAACACTTAAGCTTTGATCGTCAATAACAGCTAACTCGTTTGCGCCCGTAGCTGAAGCATACACGCGATGTAACGCTGGGACAGCGAGCACTCCATGAACACGCTTCAAATCTTTCACGTCGCCAACAACGGCTTGCTTATTAACATCGACAACCGTCATCAGATCAGAACCAAGATGCGCGATGTACAAGCGACCATTACTGCTATCGAGACTCTGATAATCAAAGCGCGTTGTGCCGCCCGTCAATGGGACATCAGCGACCACCCGCAACGGCAGGGTGCCTGGCGCTGCAGTAACTGTCGCGTGGTTAGCCTGTGCGTTTGCCGGTGCTTGCGTGGTCGACGTAGAGCAAGCAACCAGCAACACACCAAGTGTGAACGCAACTGTAAGCATTAACTGTTTGCCTCTCGGGATCGTCAAATCGGCCCAACCCATAGCGACTGTCAGAGTGTACGTGCCGAAGATCGTATCGCAAAACTGAGAAGAGTTCTTCATCGATCTTGACGCGCTCGGTTGCAATGCAGAAGAATTGAAACGCACAGCCCCGACGAGAGACTACTGCTGCGATCATTCCATCAGCAAGAAGAATTATGTCGAACGAATCAAGAAGACCGCTTAACAGTTGGATCAGTCGCCCTCGACCAAACGCGCAGGCGATTTTGCGGCTGTTCTGTTTTCCTTACGCCGGCGGCAACGCGATGATCTATCGACTGTGGCCGGAACTGTTACCCGCAAACATCGAGGTCTGTCATGTCAACCTGCCCGGCCGCGGTAACCGTTTGCAGGAGCCCGCGTTTACTGACGTTTCCACGCTCGTCGAAGCCTTGACTGAGCCGGTTGCTGCTTACGCGGATAAACCCTTTGCATTCTTTGGTCACAGCATGGGCGCGCTGATCAGTTTTGAGCTGGCCCGCTCGCTGCGCCGAAAGAACTTGCCGCAGCCTTCGTACATTTTCATCTCCGGACGCATGGCGCCGCAGTTTAATAATCAGGACTCACGGACTTTCGACTTGCCTGACGAAGAGTTTGTCGAAGAGATTCGACGTTTGAATGGGACGCCGCGCGAGGTGCTCGACAACCCGGAACTGATGCACTTGATGACGCCTTTGCTGCGCGCTGATTTTTCAGTTTGCCAGACTTACAACTACACGTTGGAAGAGCCACTCGACTGTCCGATCACCGCGTTCGGTGGTTTGCAGGACTATGAAGTCACGCGCGACATGCTCGAGGGTTGGCGTGAGCACACCAAGTTGGCGTTTCGTTTGCGCATGCTCCAGGGCGATCATTTCTTTATCAACAGCGCGACAAACGTGATCCTCGGTGCGGTAGCGCAGGAGTTGTATCAGTTTGCGGAGCAGTTACCGGCGTGTGCTCGCTAGCTCTTCGGCTTCATCGTGCGCAGCGGGCAGCGGCGTACGCCAGATCATCTTGACGGGGAAGCTCTCAGACGTGCGTTCTTTCGGATAACGAACTGCGTTCTGTACGTAGCGGATGTCGTCGACGAAGCGATCGAGACTGATGTGCGTGTGACCGCAAACGTGAATGGTTGAGTTGAGCGCTCTGATTTGATTGTCGAGCGCCGCGCAGATCGAGACGTTTGGCAGCCAGGTGATTCTCAGGTACTCGCGCGGCGGCAGCAGATCTGCACGCGGCAGAAAATGTGAGAAGGTGATCACGGGCGCGTCATAAGTTTTGAGATGAGGCTCGTTCATGCGCAGAAAGTGATCGGGCAGTGAAGTGATCTCAGCGGGCCATTTGCAGAAATGAAAGTCGGCCCATGCATGACGCGCCGCGGCTTGTTCTTCTTGCATTTCGGGTTCGAAGACGGCGTCGTACCACGAGAAGAGCGGCACGATCCAGAGATCACTTAATCGTAGCGGCCGCGTGGTGATGTCGAGCTCGTCACAGAGGTCGAGGACGCGCTGAAGTTTTTCGAGTGAATCGATATCCGCGCCTCTGACCCAGAGCTCGTGATTGCCGGGCGTGAAAAGCACGTGGCGAAACCTGGCGCGCAGCAGCTGCAGCGTTTCGCGAATAACTTCGAGACGGTCAGAAATATCGCCAGCGACGATCAATGCATCGGTACGATAAGCAGTCTCAGAAAGCTCCTCGAGCCACCGGAGATTTTCTTTGTAGTCGGTATGAAGATCCGACGTCGCAAAGACACGCATACGATTGACTATACAATCTGCGTGCAGCCGTGTCATCCGTGGCTAGAATAGTCTTATCCACAGATTACACAGATTGTTAGAACGGTAGGATTACTCTGGAGTATCCATTTCAACTCGGGTAAAGTAAGGAGGATTCAGTAAATAGGAAGACAATTATGTCAAAGCATTCTGCAGCAGCCACGAATAAGAAGGTTAAAACCGAAAATGTGACCAAGAAGTCTGCGGGTAAAAACTTGCACGTTGTTCCTCACACCGAAGGTTGGGTAATCCGTAGCGAAGGAAGCATCCGCGCGAGTTCGCTCCACGGCACTCAACGCGAGGCGATTGAAGCCGCACGCGCACTTGCTGAGCGAAATGCAATCACGCTGGTCATCCACGGTCGTGACGGTCGCATCAGGTCGTGGGACTCATACAATCGTGATCCAACGCCAGCACGGAAACCCCGCAAAGTCTTATATCCGACAAGCATGCCTCGCACGGCAAGTAAGCGCGCTATTAAAAAGGCGGTCAGCGAGGCTATTACCGAAGCCGCTAGTGCTGCGGCAATAAACCACACAAGGCAGTGACACGTCGGCAACACCGAGCGAACTCACGAAAATCAGCTCGAAGCGTGACCCACCGACGCGAACCTTGATCTAGTACTTGCAACTCTTCACGAGGTCCAGCCCAAATGGCCAAAACGCCGCGTATTCCGGCGAATTACGAAAGAAACGTCTTCATCAATTGTCCGTTCGATCTGGACTATCAACCGCTCTTCTATGGAATCGTATTTGCGGTTAACGACATGGGGTTTCGCCCGCGCTGTGCTAAGGACGAAAGCAACGCAGGCAAAGGCCGAATTGAAAAGATTCAAGACTTGATTGCGGAATGTAAGTACAGCATACACGATATATCCCGAGTGGACTTAGATCTACTGAACAATCTTCCTCGGTTTAATATGCCCCTGGAATTGGGTCTTGACCTCGGTTGTAAGCGATACGGGAAGTCTCATCATCAAGAAAAAGTCTTTTTGGTGTTGGACACTGAACAGTATCGGTACCAAAAGTACGTTTCTGATTTGGCCGGCCGCGATCCTGCAGCGCACCACGATAGTGATGAACAAGTAATCAACGAGGTCCGGAACTGGTTACGCCTGGAACTTGATCCCAAACTAGTAAAGACACCTAGCGGCTCACTCATTCATCAAAGGTACAAGCAATTCCAATCGGCTCTGCCATCAATCTGCGCAAAGCTTCACTGGGATACAAATGATCTGCCATTCTCGGATTTCGCTTGGGCCGTGGCAGATTGGATAACCAATAATCAGATTCCGTAAAAGTTACTGTGGCAAAACAGAATTCGCTTATGTGGCCAAAATATTTACAACACGCCATCTGATCTTGCGGCCTGCATGAAGAACGTGAAGGCGCTGGCGGGGAAGTGGGCGGGGCGTGCCAGGCGTTGCCAACCGTTAGGATCCATGAAGCGGCCGGGAGCGAACTCGCGCCAGGCGTTTGTGTTGTGCCGCACGTAGACGAACACGCCGGGATTCGATAGCCGCAGCAGGCGTTTGCCGTTGCGCGTGGCGCGATAGAGCAACCAGGCGTCCTCCGCGAGATTCACTTCCGGATAGCGGCTGCCTTGCGTCCAAACATCCTTGCGGTAGACCAGCGTCCCGCCGTGCACATTCTCGACGAACATGCGCGCGTGCAGGTGCGGATCCGTGGTCCAGAATTCACCCGTACGCAACTCCAGCACGACCTTGTTTTCCAACCCAGTCAAATCCGCGGCGCCGGCAACGATGGGCGCCACTTGATAACGAAGCCGATCCGGAGAGTACCAATCGTCGTCGTCCCAATGTGCAATGATCTCGCCGCGTGCATGCTGACACGCGAGATTTCGCTTCGCGCCGATCGACAAGCGATGCGGCAGACGCAAGTATTGAATGTTCGGCGCCGCCAGCATTAAGTCTTCGATCGAATCGGTCCCGTCGTCTATCACGATCAACTCGCGATTCGGATAATCCTGCTGCAGGAAAGAGTGTAACGCGTGTGGCACGTAAGCGCGCCGGTTGTAGGTCGGCATGATGCAGGAGACGAGCGGCCACTCACTCGCGCGAAAGTAAAAGTAAATTTCGTCCCCGAGTAACGTCGCAAGCTGATCGCGCGATCGCGAGTGCCACCACGAACCATTGAGATCTTTTCGACTGACGTTGTCCGGATGCGCTGACGCGACGCACAACGACGGATCAGCGAGGTCGCAAATCGCATTTCCACCGCCGCTCCAAACGAAACGCGAGTCTTCGCCAACCTGAATGTCTGCAAATCGATGTTGCGCCCAAAACGATTTGCGATAAGCAAGCGTGTTGCCGCCGACCCAATCCGCGTTGGACCGCGGATAACGGTATTCCCAGGCTTGCGCCGTCGTCACATCGTAATAATAAATTCGGCTGGTGCCGCTGATATCTTGCTCGGAACTTCGCAGCGCAGAGATCTGTCGCGTCACGCGGTCGGACGGGTACCAGTCGTCGTCATCCCAGTGCACGATGAATTCACCGCGCGCCTGCTCACATGCGAGGTTCCGCTTATTTCCGACTGTGGCTCGATTCTCGAGTCGGATGTAACGAATGCGATCGCTCTCCGGAACGCAATCCGCTACCGGGTTTGGTCCATCATCGATTACCAGCAGTTCAAGATTAGGATAGTCCTGCCGCAGGAAACAGCGAATCGCCTGTGGCACAAACAAGCGACGGTTATACGTCGGCATGATGCAGCTCACGAGCGGCGCTTCGACCACGGCAGGAGCCGTCTGCAATGGTGACGTAAAATCACTGGCGAGTGGACCAATAGCCGTGGCTGATGAAACAGGAAGAGGTTTTTTGATTTCGATCAGTGCTTGCGGAGCAAAGTTGCCGCAGGCGTCGCCGCGACAATGTGCGCGATAGTCTGTCTTTTCACCGCGCAGGCGCGCGCCGCAGAACTTGTCCTGGTAGCGACGCTTGCTCGCTTCAAATCGTCTGGCTTCTTCCAACTGCCGCCGGACTGTGAACGGCGCGCGATGTACGTAAGCAGCGCCGACCCAAACGCCGCGCCAGCCTGCGCGCGCCGCGCGAATGTTGTAGTCCATCTCCCAACATGGTCCAAGCGAGTACTGTTCGTCCGCCGCGCCGATGGCGTCGATCACTTCGCGTCGCACGGCATAACAGAAATCGGCGAGGCTATACAACGGCTCGAGCGTGCGAACCTGATCACCAAAACGCGCTTTGGCACCGAGCGCGGTACGCTCGATGTCTTGTTCGCCGGCGCCTGCGTGCGGGAATACACCCTGTTCATTCCATGAGTTGTTGGTTGACGGTCCCGCCAGGCCATTGCGCGGATCGGCGTCGAGTCCCGTCAACAGATGTTCCAGCCAGCCCGGCGCGGGTTGTGCACCGCTTTCAAGGAGAATCACAACGTCTGCATCTGAATATGCTGCGAGCCGGTTGAAACAGGCGGCCGCGCCGCGAGCGTCGGCAGTCGGGAGCTGGGCCAGGTCTGACAATGACGATAACGCGTGACGCGTCGCAGAGTCTGGACCATCAGGCAGCAGAATGATCTCGGCATCGTGGCTTGTGTTTGCGCGCAGGGCGGCGAGAGTCCGCGCGAAGCGATCCGGATGTTCATAAACGTGAATGCCGATGCAAATCTTCTGCATGACGTAATCACTAAGCGCCAACGGCGCGATATATGAAAGCCAGGGGCAAGTGCGAGCGAAGCGAGCGCGTCGCCCCTGGGTAATAGAATTAACAACCAACGCAGCCCTGAAAGGGCGCAATACTATTTCGGCCTTTCAGGCCTCAATTCTTTGTTGCTTATCGTAACCAGGGGCGACGCGCTTCGCGCTTGCCCCTGGCTATCATATTCCGCGCCTTCGGCGCTGTGGCTCCGCGGGCTTGCCTTCGGCGCTGCCGCTGTCCCTCGCTGTTCGACCGCGCCTTTGGCGCTAACGAATGAATTCATTTCAACGCCTGGTTTTCCAGGAGCACGTCATCGGGCCATAACTCGACGACGCGATAAGTCGGTAACATTGCCAATATCTCACTCAGCGAAGGTTGGTCGCGGTACATCTGATCGTCGGAGTATTCGGTGAACAAGTAGCGCGTCCGCGCTAAGGCGGCCCGCCCGCCGCGAATCATTTCAGCCTCGGCGCCCTGGATGTCCGCGAGGATAAAATCGATCACGCCGATGCCGTGTCGCTCACAAAAACTGTCGAGCGTGATCATCTGCACGGGAACACTTTCTCCGAACGTCACGGGATATCGCTGCAGATGATTCAGCGGTTCTTTAATCGAAGACGAGAAAGTCCATTCTCTGCCCCATCCTTCTTTGCTCAACGTCAACAGGCCCTGACCGTCGTAGTCAGCAATCGCGGCCTGGTCCACAAATAGGTTCGGACGCTCCGGCTGATGATTGCGCGGATCTGGCTCGACGGCAAAGATCTTGACTCCAGGAATCTCCGCCATCCAGCCAGTATCAATGCCACAATGTGAGCCCAGTTCCAGAAACGTTTTTGCGCCCCCGTATCCGAACGTTTGTTGCACCCACTCGCGAATTTGCGGCGGCGCCTGCGACAACGCAACTTTTTTCTGATCGAACATCTGACGAACCTGTCGCGCTCTGTGCAAACAAGCATCGAAACTCTTGTTCCAATCCCGCTCGTCAATCACGCGCTCAAACTCGATCGCGCAGCGGTGCCACTCCTCCCACGACCAACGATTCTGATGTCGCAGATGAAACGAGACCGGGAATTCGACCGAATGAATCGGACGGCCGTTGCTGGCGAAAGCATATGGCACCCAATAATCCCAGTACGGCTTGCCTAACGACATGAACGACCGGCCGAACAGTTGCGCATCACGACCGTGAAAGAGGAAGGCGTCGATCCCGTGACCTTCGCGAACTGCGGCCGCGTAATTGCCGTCATGATTGAATCTGACGAAAAAGCAAAGACCATCTTCCGCTATCCACCGCGCACGTTTCAGCGCCCAACTTTCCATTCGCAATTCGATATCTGAATTGATGAGCAGCACCGGTCCGTTGTAACGGCTGGCCCAATCGAGCAGCGCGTTAACGGGAATGAAGTGGCGGCCAAACGTGGCAATGGACGTGTCTTCCACACCGACAAAATCAATGTCGAAATGTTTTTCGAGCTCAGGAATCTCGGAAGGGTGATTAAAAGAAACGATGCGCAGACCAGCGCGACGCCACGAGTCGAGACAACTTGAAATGTGAGACTTGTTTTCCAGATTCGGTGACAGCGAGGTAAGTGCGACGATTGCAGGCTCATCAGATACGCGCACCGCCGCAGATGAAACGTTGTCGAGACCGTTGCGTTTCACTAAGTGATCCGAGACGAGCATCACTTGAGTCGGAACGACGAAGCGTTGACCAGCTTCAGCGACCAACGACCAGATCTCAAACGCGTTGTCGCGCTCGGTCGACGCCTGTGGCAAGTTTTCTTTGTAACCAACTCGCCTCAACCAAGTCGTGGCCGGTTCGTGGCCGGCCCAATCGGTTCCAACCAACACATACAACTTGCCCGCCGAGAGAAACTCAATTTCGACTTCCGAGATGCCTCCTGAGACCACTTGAGTGAACCGGCGTCCGCGCAACGGTTCCGGAATTGATGCAAAAGGTCGATGGTCGTTGTTGTGAGACGACGCGTTAAGATCCAAATTGGCGATCGTGTAACCCATCGACTCGCTGAATGCGATCGCGGCGCATAGAGCAGCAGCAGGCGGCGGCCCCAGTTCGCTCGGATATTGGGTCTCCAGCGCGGTAGCGCTGATCGACTTAACCGATCCGGAAAGACGCTGCCGTTCGGTGTAACGATGAATTCTGGACAGGTGAAGATGATTCGCATGCAGGGTACGAGCAGGATTACTGATCTGCAGTCCGGCGTGTTCGGCTTCCCAGGCCAGACGATTGTCACAGGCCGGCAGTCCCATGTGAAATTCGCAATTCATTTCCGGGATGGGCGCCTGAAAGATCCACGCATCCTGGCTGGATGGATGTTCAAAGAAAATCGTGGAACCATCAGCCTGCACGTCCCAGCGTGAGAGGCAAAACAGTTTCCCGTTGAGATCGTGACCGCGCAAACGTTCAAGAGTCTTGTCGAAGAAAATATCCGCATTCGCAACCAACACGGTCTGCCATTGGAGATTTTCATTGGCGTAATCGAACAGGAAACGAAAAGTTACGCGTCGCCCTAACGGGATCAAATTGACTTTATGATCGGCCGAGATCGTTTCGGGCGCAGTCGCGTCTTCGATAAAAACTCGCACTTCATCGATCCAGTCGTTCGCAGCGTTTCGCTTGATACACTCGAGCAGCTCATCGCGCCGCTGCGGATCTGGATCGTGATAGAAACCGGTGAGCAAGATCATTTCAGCTTCCTTCTTTGAGGCCTTGCGCAAAAAGTGCGCAAACACAAATCAGAGCGCCAACGGCGCGAGATATGAAAGCCAGGGGCAAGCGCGAAGCGCGTCGCCCCTGGTTTGCGATAACCTGTAAATTAACGAGGCCTGAAAGGCCGAAATATGACAGGTATTACGCCCCTTCAGGGCTGCAGGACCTTGTTTAATTGTTACCAGGGGCGACGCGCTTCGCGCTTGCCCCTGGCTTTCATATTTCGCGCCGTTGGCGCTCTGGTCCGACTTTTTGTGCAAAGCTGATCTTCGATTATTGTTCGTCATCGGCCCACGTCTCCGGGTCGCCGTACTCAATGATGCGGATCGCCCGCGCAGGCGTTTCAACTCCCGTGAACACCTGAACCACGCCGTGAAAGAACTCGTCGTATGCTTCGGGGAAAG
>JADMIO011246989.1_pt1 | contig 11037 bp, 11 predicted proteins | sample 8958161 | NCBI WGS metagenome assembly JADMIO01 (sample SAMN16585339, study PRJNA669376) | soil metagenome | isolation source: Crop rotation soil | place: USA: Cullars Rotation, Alabama | collected 2011 | reverse complement strand
CGCGACAACTTGTCCACGTGGAATTCTAAGCTTAGGATCCCAATGTGCTGGAAAGAAAGACCTCTTCCCGCGCTACCGGACCATGCGCGGCTACCTTTGCGAACGCAAAGCCGGCTGGGACACCCACGGGCTGCCGGTCGAAGTCGAAGTCTGCAAAGAGCTAGGCATCCATTCGAAAGAGGAAATCGAAAAGTTCGGCATCGAACCGTTCATCCAGAAGTGCCAGCAAAGCGTCTGGCGCTACATGCAAGAGTGGCAGCGTATGACCGAACGGATCGGCTTCTGGGTCGATCTGAACGATGCCTACGTCACCTACCACCAAAGCTACGTCGAAAGCGTCTGGTGGAGCCTGAAGCAGCTCTTCGACCGTCGCCTGCTCTACCAAGGCCACAAAATCGTCTGGTGGTGGGCCCAAGGCGGCACCGCGCTTTCGAGCGGCGAAGTCGGGCAGGGTTATCGCGAAGTGGCCGACCCGAGCGTGTATGTGAAATTCCCGCTGGTGTCGGATGAGCGAACCAAGCAGCTCGGCGTCGACGGCGCAAGCTTACTCGTTTGGACAACCACGCCGTGGACGCTGCCAAGCAATCAGTTTGCGGCAGTGCATCCGGATTTGGAATACGCAGTCGTTGTTGACCACGACGACACAACGGACACAACGACTTCACACGTGACCGCATCATCCACTCCATCGCCAATAGCCGGGGGCCAACGGACCCCGGAGGCGCCAGTGAAGATGCTGATCGCCAGCGCACTAGTCGAAACCATCGCGGCGAAAGTAAAACGCGAATTGAAAGTTGAGCGGACGATCAAGGGCGCGGAATTGGTCGGACTTCGGTATATCCCACCTTTCGAACATTTCTATCGACGGAAGGTCATGGGAACACCGCGCGGTGAATTGAAGGACGACCTGAAGAACGGCGAAATGGATCATATCGCGTGGAGGGTTGTTGCTGCCGATTTCGTAACAATCGATAGCGGTACAGGAGCGGTTCACCAGGCTCCTGCGTTTGGCGAAGTCGACTTTGATATATTGCTCCGTGAGCAACGCCGATTCGTTGCCGACGAAGGTCCCGAACTCATCAACGCCGTCGACTCCTCCGGCAAGTTCACCGACGAAGGCCCCGAGTACTGCCGCGGCCGCTGGGTCAAAGACTGCGACAAAGATATCATCCACGATCTGAAAAATCGCGGCCTGCTGTTCCACCGCGAAGAGTATCGCCACGAATATCCGTTCTGCTGGCGTGCCGAAGAAGACCCGCTCATCCAATATCCGCGGCGCAGCTGGTTCATCAAAACCAGCGAATTCAAAGAGCAAATGCTCGCCAACAACAGCCAAATCAACTGGCTGCCGGAGCACATCAAAGACGGCCGCTTTGGCAACTTTCTGGAATCGAACGTCGATTGGGCCCTCAGCCGCGAACGCTTCTGGGGCACGCCCTTGCCAATTTGGGTCTGCGAAAAGACCGGCAAAATGGAAGCCATCGGCAACTACGACGAACTGCTGAAAAAATCCGGCCTCAAAGGCACCGAAGTTTGGGACGCCGCGAAAAAGGCGAATCCAAAACTCGCCGACGACCTGAAAGTTCACAAGCCCTACATCGACGAGGTCACCTACGACTCGCCGTTCGAAAAAGGCGCGCGGATGAAGCGCGTCACGGAAGTCATCGACTGCTGGTACGACAGCGGCGCGATGCCATTTGCGCAGTGGGGATACTTGGGTGAACCGGATCAAGTGCGGAGTGCGGAGCGCGGAGTGCGGAGTGATGTGAAATCCTCGCCCTCTGATACTCCGCACTCCGAACTCCGCACTCCGAACTCACTCGCCACTGCGGCAAACAATTTCCACTCCCAGTTCCCCGCCGACTTTATCAGCGAAGCCCTCGATCAAACCCGCGGCTGGTTCTACAGTCAGCTCGCGATTTCAACGTTGTTGTTCTCACGGAATAGTAGCGGCGGCCCTGGCCTTCCGGCCACGGCTAGTGAAGGTGCAGAAACGAAAACTCCGCACTCCGCACTCCCCACTCCGCACTTTACCGCCCCCTACCCCCACCCCTTCCGCAACTGCATCGTCCTCGGCCTGATGCTCGGCGAAGACGGACAAAAGATGTCGAAGAGCAAGCGGAACTACCGCGAGCCGGACGAGATTTTCAACAAGTACGGCGCGGATGCTTTACGTTGGTACTTCTTCGCCACGCAACCGCCGTGGACGACGATCCGCTATAGCGAACGCGCCATCCGCGACAGCATCCCAGAGTTCCTCCTCAAGCTCTGGAACGTCTACAGCTTCTTCGTGATCTACGCCAACATCGACGGATTTGATCCAGCGGCAGCGGGCAGTACGCAGCAGGCAGCAGGCAGTCGCCCGATCAAGGACCGTTCCGAACTCGACCGCTGGATTCTGAGCGAATTGAATTTGACGGCGAAAACGGTCGTCGAGCGAATGGATGCGTATGACAACTACGGTGCTGCTCAGCGCATCATCGAGTTCGTCGATGCTTTGTCGAACTGGTACGTCCGCCGCAGCCGCGACCGCTTCTGGCACGAAGACAAAAACGATCCCGACAAGCTCGACGCATATTGGACGCTTTACGAATGCCTATTGACCGCGGCAAAGATCGTCGCGCCGTTTGTGCCATTTCTGGCGGAAGCGATTTGGCGGAACTTGGCGAAGGGACGAGAGACGAGGGACGAGGGACGAGCCAATGCCCCTGTATCCTCGACCCTCGCCCCTCGCAACCCGTCTCTCTCCCCCGAATCCGTCCACCTCGCCGATTTCCCCACCGGCGACCCTTCCGCGATCGACGAAGCCCTCTCGACCCAAATGAACCTCGTCCGCGAGATTGCCTCGCTTGGCCTCGCCGCTCGCATGGGCGCGAAACTCAAAGTCCGGCAGCCGATGCAGAAGGTCGAAGTCATTCTCGCCGATCGTGCGCAACAAGCATGGCTCGAAGGTCACGCTGAACTGTTGAAAAAAGAACTCAACGTCAAGCAAGTCGAGTTCACGCAGCAGGCGGATCACTACATTACCTACACCGTGCTGCCCGATTTGAAACGGCTCGGCCCGCGGCTGGGCAAAAAGTTGCCGCTCGTGAAAAACGCATTGACGAAAGCTGACGCCGCGAAATTGCTCGCCGAAATGGAATCGGCCGGCAAGGTTTCGCTGAAGCTCGACGACGGCAGCGACGAATTTCTCGACCGCGACGATCTGCAAGTTCGCCTGCAAGCCAAGCCCGGTTGGGCGGCGGCCCAGGGAAAAGATTGCGTTGTCGTGCTTTCGACTGAAATCTCGCCGGAACTCGTCACCGAAGGGACGGCGCGCGAGTTGGTCCACGCGATTCAAAGCCGCCGCAAAGACACGGGCTGCGAATACACCGATCGCATCGAAGTCGGCATCGTGACCGACTCCGCCGAAATTCGCCGCGCCGTCGAACAGTTCAGCGATTACATTTCCGGCGAAACCCTGGCCGCCGCGCTGAAATTGCAACCGCTCAACAGCATCGAAGCCGTCGAAGTCAAACTCGGCGAGGACACGCTGCAACTTTTTGTGCGCGTTCTTTAAATCGAATTAGCCGCGAATGGACGCAAATAAACGCAAATGAGGAATTCAAAAGGAATCAGCAATTGAACATGAATTTGAAAGTGTTCAAATCAACTTCCCCGTTCCTCACTCCTAAGGCTTGAACAAAACGTCCGCCTGATTCGCGTTTATTCGCGTCCATTCGCGGCTAATCAAAAATGCCCTTCCAACTCGGTCAAACCGCCTCGCCCCTCAAGATTGCCGTGCTCATTTCCGGCGGCGGGACGACGCTGAAGAATCTGATCGAGAAGATCGCGGCCAAAAAGCTCGATGCGAAAATCGTGCTCGTCGTCTCCAGCACCGCGAAAGCCGGCGGATTACAAATCGCCGCTGCAGCCGGCATTCCGACTCTCGTCGTCGCACCGAGCAAATTTGCATCACCCCAAGAATTCAGCGAAGCCACATTTAGCCCGTGCCGGGAGGCAGGGGCCGACCTCGTCGCCATGGGGGGCTATCTCAAGCACGTACTGATTCCCGCCGATTTCGAAAACCGTGTCACGAACATCCATCCCGCGCTAATCCCCGCCTGTTGCGGTCCCGGAATGTACGGCCATCACGTCCACGAAGCCGTGCTCGAAAGCGGCGCGAAACTGAGCGGCTGCACGGTCCATTTCGTCGACAACGAATACGACCACGGCACGATCATTTTGCAGAAGAGCGTTCCAGTGCTTGATGACGACACGCCCAACACCCTCGCCGCCCGCGTGTTTGCCGCCGAGTGCGAAGCGTATCCGGCGGCATTAGGGAAAATCGCCCGCGGCAAAGTTTGAGCGCCCTCGTTCCCACGCTCTGCGTGGGAATGCATGCAGTGACGCTCTGCGTCACGGGCTCTGTGTGCCTTCTGTCCGATCCGACTGCCAACACACTCGACGCGGAGCGTCTGGGCATCCCATTCCCACGCAGAGCGTGGGAACGAGAATCAGGTCTGCCGATACCCCAACGCCTCGTAAAACTTCCCGGCCGCCACCCACGCCGAGTGCGTCTCCAAGAAGATTTCGCGATGCCCTGCATCCCACGTCGCGGCTTCCAAATGCGACATCAGCGCCCGCGCGATTCCACCGCGTCGGAAGCGCGGATGGACGATTAACCAATGCACAACCGGCCGGGCATTCTTCGGCTCCCCACGCATTGCCAGGACGACGCTGCCGATAAGCGCCACTCCGTCCTGGCCTTCTGGCGGTTCCCCCGCCCTCCGCCCTCCGCCTTCCGCCTTGAAAGCCAGCCACATCCACTCCGGCCGCCACCACCAACGATTTGTGAACTCGGTGCGAAAGTCGGCCGCTCTCCATTCCCGTACGCCGATCCGCTCCCTGGCAAACGCCCGATGCCGCAGTTCCAGCCAGGGTTGAATATCCGCTTCCCCGGCATAGTTCCGCACCTGGAGCCCCTGCAAGATTTCCGTCGCCGGACGCGTTTCGAGCTTCTTTGCTAGCTGATTGACGGGAATCATCGGTGGAAATAATCTTTCACGTCCTGGCTGGCAGATCAACCACCTTCCGATCCGAACTTCCCGAAGTTGCCGGGGGAGTCGCGGCGCGCCATCTTCGCAAACGTGCGAGAAAAACGAGGGTGGCGCGCGCCACCTTCGGCGGTGCCGGGGAGCGGCAGGCAGAGGCGGATTCTGGAAGAATGTATGACTGAAATCTGTCAATATAGTGATTGATTTCTATCTTCTTATCCATCATAATCGCACCTGTGGCTGGCAACCTGTCAGTCGGGGAGTGCTCATGGTAGTGGTCGACGAACGCCGGAATCGGCTCTTAGAACTCGTTCGGCTGCGAGGGTTTGCCTCGTTGCCGGAGCTGGCTGAAGAGCTGGGCGTTTCGGAGTCTACCGTTCGCCGCGATCTCGATTATCTCGAGGAAACCGGGGCTGCCAAGCGCACTCACGGCGGGGTGTTTTACACCGGCGCATCGCCACAGTTGCCGCACTATGAGGAGGGGCAGCCGGCCCAATGGGATTTGAAACGGGCGATCGCGCGGCGAGCAGCCGAGTTGATTGAGCCCGGCGACACGCTCCTGTTGGACGGCGGAACAACGACGTATGAAGTGGCACGGTTGTTAGTCGGAAAGCCGTTGCAAATTGTCACGAACTCGTTGCCGGTTGCCAATTTGTTTGCCTCGCATGGACAAACCGATCTCGTGCTCTTAGGCGGATATGTCTATCCGCGCACTGGCGTCACCCTTGGACCCTACGCCAATGATCAGCTTGCGCAGCTTAACGTGCGCAAGACCGTGCTCAGCGTGGCCGGCGTCAACGAACGCGGCTTCTACAACAGCAATCTGCTGCTGGTCGAAACTGAACGCGCGATGATGCACGCGGCCGATCAAGTGATCGTCGTCGCCGACAGCACGAAATTCGGCCGCCAAAGCCTGGCTCATCTGAGCCCGCTCAATTCCGTGCAAACGCTCGTGGCGGACGATCAACTGACGCCGGCCTGGCAAGAGAAAATCGCCGCGGCGGGACTCGATCTCGTTCTGGCACGCACCGGTGAATCGCAATCACAAGGCTCAGCGAGTTAATCCCAGCGATGGCTGCAACCATGACCAATCGACTTGATCGCGGAACCGTCGAACGGATCGTTCGCGAGATTCTACTGGCGGGCGCGCCGTCGAAAGGCGAGCCGAAGCTTGTCGTGAGCATTTCCGCGCGGCATTGCCATCTGACCGACGAGCACGTCGAGATTCTGTTCGGCAAAGGCCAGAAGCTGATTCCTGAAAAGCCGCTCTACCAGGACGGATTTTATGCCGCGGCGCAAACCGTCATGATCGTCGGCCCGAACAAACGCCGCATGCTGCCGTCGGTGCGCGTGCTCGGCCCGACACGGCCAGCATCGCAAGTCGAGTTGGCGTTCACCGACAGCATTTCGCTGGGCATCGACATTCCGGTCCGCGCGAGCGGCAAGATCGACGGCACGCCCGGCTGCATCATGGTCGGCCCGGCTGGCGTCGTGGAATTGAAACAAGGCGTCATCCGGGCCGAACGGCACGTACACATGAATTTCGATCACGCCAAACATTACGGCGTGAAAAACGGCGACCGGATGAAGCTTCGCATCGAGTCGAGCTGCACCACTGTGTTCGAAGAACTGCTCGTTCGGGCCGACGCCACGAGCAAGTTGGAAGTGCATATCGATACCGATGAAGGCAACGCCGCCGATTTGGATCACGCGACTCGAGTTGAACTGTTTAAGTAACCTTTTCTTTTTTCGGAGAACCCTGTTATGCCAAAACCGATGGAAGCGCTGGGCATGATTGAGACCAAAGGCTTTGTGTCTTTGGTCGAAGCCAGCGATGCAATGCTGAAAGCCGCCAACGTCCAGTTTATAGGCTGGGACAAAGTTGGCAGCGGACTAGTAACTGCTTTCGTGACCGGCGATGTCGCCGCTGTGAAGGCTGCCACCGATGCCGGCGCTGCCGCTGCAGGCCGCATTGGCGAAGTCGTGAGCGTGCAAGTGATTCCGCGTCCGCATGACGATTTGGACGTTGTATTGCCATCCATGACCAAGCGGCCGGCGAAAGGCGCTGACTGATCGTAAGTCCTTCCGTAAGAAACTTTGAACTCGAACTCTAAGGTTAATTTCCATGCAAAGTGCAATTGGTTTGGTTGAAACAAAGGGCCTGGTGGCGCTTATCGAAGCCACCGACGCGATGGCGAAAAGCGCCAACGTGCAAATTGTGAAGCGCGTTTCGATTGGCGGCGCGTATGTGACGACGGTTGTATCAGGCGATGTCGGCAGCGTTCGCGCAGCAGTCGAAGCCGGCGCCGCAGCCGCTCAGCAAGTGGGCGATTTGATCAGCAGCCACGTGATTCCGCGTCCGGCCGAAGGTCTGACTGCCGCGTTTCTGTCGTAATTAACTCGGGAACGGTCATGAAGATCCTCGTTGCCAATTTGGGTTCCACAAGCTTCAAGTATCGGCTGTTCGATATGGCCGATGAACGGCAGCTTGCGCGCGGAGGCGTGGAACGAATTGGTTCGCCGGAGAGTCGCTGCACCGTGCAAATCGGATCGCACCGCAGCGAATTGATGGCGCAAGTGCCGGATCACGCCGTGGCTGTGCAAATGTGTTTGAAGCAGCTCACCGATCCGGCGAGCGGCTGCTTGAAAGATGCGTCAGAGGTTTCGGCGATCGGCTTCAAAGCGGTGCATGGCGGCGCCTATAGCGGCGTGCAGCGAGTGACACCTGAAGTGCTCGCGGCGATGGAAAAGATGAACCAGGTTGCCCCGGCTCACAATCCGCCCTACATCGCAGCAATGCGTTTGTTGAGTGAAAAGTTGCCCGGCATTCCGCTGGTCGCGGCGTTCGAAACCGGATTTCATGCGAGCATTCCACCGCGGTCGAGAGTGTATGCCGCGCCGTACGATTGGGCCGAAAAGTATCAGATACGCCGTTGGGGATTTCACGGCGCAAGCCATCGGTTTATCGCGACGCGAATCGCGGAGTTGATGGGCCGCACCGACTTGCGTGTCATTTCGTGTCACCTTGGCGGCTCGAGTTCGCTGTGCGCCATTCGCAACGGACGCAGCGTGGCGACCAGCATGGGAATGAGTCCGCAATCGGGCTTGCCGCAGAATAATCGCGTGGGCGATTTCGATCCGTTTGCGTTGCCGGTTGTCATGAAGGCGACAGGCAAAACACTCGACGAAATACTTGACGATCTGGCGGAGCACAGCGGCCTACTCGGATTAAGCGGCACAAGCGGCGATATCCGCGATTTGGAAGAAGCGGCTCGCGGCGGCAACGAACGGGCGAAGTTAGCACTGGATGTTTACATCACGAGCATCCGGCACTATCTCGGCGCGTATCTCGTTGAGTTGGGAGGCGCGGATGCAATCGTCTTCACGGGTGGAATCGGCGAGAACTCTGTGAGTGTTCGTGCCGCGGTCTGTGAAGGACTTGAGCAGCTAGGAATCGTGCTCGATCCGGCGGCGAATTCGATCGCCAAAGGCGAGGCCACGATTCACGCGGGCACAAGTCGCGTACAACTTTGGGTTGTGCCGACGAACGAGGAATTGATTGTGGCTCGACAGGCACGAACGGTGTTTGGCGGGCAGGTTTAGCGAAAGGCAAAACCATGTTTTTGGCAAAAGTAACGGGCGCGGTGGTCGCAACGCAAAAGACCGATTCGATGGTCGGGCACAAGCTGCTGGTCGTCGAACCCTATCGATTAGAGCCGAACGAGCGGCATTCGCTCATCGGCACGGGCCGCACGTTTGTGTGTGTCGATACCGTCGGCGCCGGCGAAGGCGAATTTGTGTTGATCACACAGGGCTCAAGTGCTCGGCTCACACCGGAGACGAAAAACTTGCCGGTCGACGCGGTCATCATTGGCATCGTCGATACGGTGCGCGTCGATCAGTCGAGTGTCTTCTCGCGAAATCACGAATAACAAAACTTTCAATCGCACTGAAATATGCAAGCCACTGAAGAACTAATTCGCTCGGTCGTTCGACAGGTGCTCGCGGAAATCAAAACTCCGCAGCACTCCAGCGCGCACGCGGCGAGCGGCAAAAGTTTCGCCGGCCGAAACGGCGTGTTCGATTGCGTCGACGATGCCGTCTTGGCGGCCGATGAAGCGTTCGAACAATTGAGCGAGCTAGGGCTCGAAGCCCGCAAGCGAATTATCGATCACATTCGCCGTATTTCCATTGATCAATGCGTCGAGCTTGGCACGATGGAAATGGACGAAACCAAAATCGGCCGGCTTGAGCATAAAATTGAGAAACTGAAAACACTGGGCGAACGTACGCCGGGTGTCGAGTTTCTGCAAAGCCAGGTGTTTTCCGGCGACCACGGTCTGGCAGTCATTGAACACGCCCCGTTCGGCGTGATCGGCTGCATCACGCCGGTCACGCACTCGCTGCCGACGATCACCGGCAACGCCGTGAATATGATCGCGGGCGGAAACACGCTGGTCGTCAATCCGCATCCAAGCGGCAAACGCGTGGCGGCGGAAGGCGTGCGACGATTCAATCAAGCGATCTACCGCGATCTCGGCATCGACAACCTGATTTGCGTTATCGCCGAGCCGACGCTCGAAAGCGCCGATGCGCTCTTCACCCATCGCGGCGTGAAGCTGATTTGCGTCACCGGCGGCCCTGCCGTTGCTCGCGCGGCGATGAAAAGCTCGAAGCGCGCGATCGTCGCCGGTCCGGGCAATCCGCCTGTCGTCGTGGACGAAACCGCCGACCTGGATCGCGCGGCCCGCTGCATTATTCAAGGCGGGGCATACGACAACAATTTGCTCTGCATCGCCGAGAAGGAGGTTTTCGTCGTGTCGGAAGTGTTCGACGAGATGCTCGCCGCGATGGAACGTGCTGGCGCGGCCCGATTGAACGCCCGCGAAGTGGATCAGCTCACGAGCGTAGCGATCGCCAGTGTCGGCGAAGGCGAAGACAAGCACGACGTCGCGGCGAAAGATTTCATTGGCCAGGACGCCGCGGTTTTGGCTCAGGCGATTGGCAAAAACGTGCCGGCGAAGACCGAGCTGCTGTTCGCTGAGACCGATGAGCACAATCCGTTCGTCCCGGTCGAACAAATGATGCCGTTCATCCCTTTCGTGCGTTGCCGCAATGTTGATGAGGCGATCGAAAAGGCCAAGTTCTACGAGCACGGCTTCCGGCACACGAGCATGATTCACTCGAACAACGTGCGAAACATGACCCGCATGGGCCGGGCGCTCGACACGACGCTGTTTGTGAAGAACGGCCCGTGCATGGCGGCACTCGGACTGGGCGGCGAAGGGTATTTGTCTTTTTCGATCGCCACGCCAACCGGCGAAGGCGTCACGACGCCGCTGACGTTCACCCGCGAACGCCGCTGCTCGTTGATTGACGATTTGCGCATCATCGGCAAGCCGTAAGGAAACACGCCATGCAACTTGGACTAGTCGTCGGCACCGCAACTGCAACTGTGAAGCACGAAACGCTTCAAGGCTGGAAGCTGCTCGTCGTGCAGCCGCTCATGGCTGACGGAGTGAGCGCCGATGGCGATCCGCAACTCGTGATCGACAAATTCGGCGCCGGCCGCGGCGACCGGGTCGTCATGACGAGTGACGGCAAAGGCACCGCCGAACTAATGAAAACGAAAAAGGCTCCGGTTCGCTGGAGCGTGATGGGAATCGCCGACTAACCGTCAAAAGAACTGTTTGAAAAAATGACCGCCGACAACCGCCAAATCGACGCCATCGTCCACGCCGTTATCGAACGGCTGGGACGCACTGCCGGCGCATCGAGCAGCATCCCGGCGGCGGCGTTGGAAAGCAAGCACGGCGAACTGACGATCACCGATGGCGTTGTCAGCGAAGCGACGTTAAAAGGCAAGTTGGATTACGTTCAAAAGCTGATCATTTCCGCGCGGGCCGTTATCACGCCGTCCGCCCGCGACTTGCTGAAAGAGAAAAACCTTTCCAGCACAGTGGGATCCGAAGCTTGGAATTCACGTGACTTGAAGTCGCGG
>JADMIO010607348.1_pt1 | contig 11037 bp, 4 predicted proteins | sample 8958161 | NCBI WGS metagenome assembly JADMIO01 (sample SAMN16585339, study PRJNA669376) | soil metagenome | isolation source: Crop rotation soil | place: USA: Cullars Rotation, Alabama | collected 2011 | reverse complement strand
GCCGCGACTTCAAGTCACGTGAATTCCAAGCTTCGGATCCCACTGTGCTGGAAAGGCGCGCAAGCTCGCGGGGTCGAAGCTCCTGCTCGCGCGGGTCTTCGATGGTCTCGGGATGACGTATGCGTGGAAGGACAACCCATCCGCGGCGCGCGAGCTGTTCGAGGCGTCGATCGCTCTGAAGCGCGAGACGGGTGACCTGCTGGGCATCGCGGTCACGTACGGCAATCTCGGACGCTTGCACCTTCGCTGGGGGTTGCTCGAGCAGGCCGAGCGCTGCTTCCGCGAGGATCTCGCGCTGAGCGAGCGGGTCGGCGACCGTCGTGGATCGGCGGTGATGGCGAACTGGCTCGGCAAGATCGCGCTCGAGCGCGGTGATTGGCCCGCGGCAGTCGACCTTCTCGCGCGCAGCGTCGAGGCCGGGCGCGAGCTGGGTGAGACGGTGATCGAGGCGTTCGCTGCGCAGGATCTCGCGGTGGGCTACGTCATGCTCGGGGATCTGGGCCGCGCGGACGAGTCGATCCAGCGTGCGTCCGAGGTCTTCGAGAACGTTCGCCAGCCCGAGGGCCTTGCGCACGTCGAGCGCGCGCGGGGTTTGCTGCTGGCGGCGCGGGGGGAGCTCGAGGTGGCCGAGGCTTCGCTGCGACGAGCGCATCGATTCTTCGTCGCCGCCTCGCAGTGGCACGACGCGGCGCGGATTCAGCTCGAAATCGGGGAGGTGCTCCGGCGTGCCGCCAAGCCGACCGATGCGATCGTGCGTGAGCTCACCGAGGCGCTCGAGAGCGCGGAACGGAGTCGGCGCGACTACCTGGTCAAGCAGATCGAGGCGGAGCTACGGAGCGTGCGCGCCGACGCGCTGTACTTGCATCGCTACCGGCGAACGCGTGGGAAAGCGTTCGACGACGACGATCTCTCGCTGACGACGGGCCTGCGCGAGGTCATCACCGTCTTGTATCTCGACGTCAAAGGCTCGACCGAGTCGGGCCTCACCACCGATCCCGAGATCGTCATGCGGGACTTCAATCAGATGATGGCGACGTTCGTTGGCCCGCTCGAGCGGCACGAGGCTCGTATTTCGGGATATCGGGGCGATGGGTTCCTCGCGCTATTCCGGGGAGAAGCACACGCGCGTCGAGCGGTCGAATCCGCCCTCGACATCTTCGCGGTCCTCGATCAGGACTTCAATGTTCCGCGCGAGGTCCTGGGGATGCGGCCTTTTCGCCTGCGCGTGGGGATCCACAGCGGCGAGGCGTTCCTCGGTAACGTCGGGACTCCGCACAAGATGGAGTTCACGGCGCTGGGCACGACCGCGAACTTCGGCGCGCGCGTGGAGGCCAACGGACAGGTCGGGATGCCGTGCATCAGCTCGGACACGCACGCCCTCGTCGGCGCTCACTATGAGTTCGCCCCAGGCAACCCGCGGATCGTCCAGGCAAAAGGATTTCCAGAGGGCGCGCCCGTGTGGGACGTCGCGGGCCGACGGCGCTCGTGAGGCTCGCTACTTCGCGCTGATGAGCCGCGCCTCCGCCGAGCAGCCGCCGTTGTCGATGACCTTGGTCAGCGGGAAGTATCCCGTGTCGTCGTTGTCGAGCCGCACGGCGAAATGATCCGAGCGACTATCCGTGGTCAGACTCAGTGTTCCGTCGAGCTTGTTCGCTGCGGCGTCGTAAGTACCGGCGAGCGCCAGGCCCAGCGCGCTGCCGTTGTAGTCCGTCCCCGAGCCCGTCGCCTCGAACGGCCCGCCGCCTCGGTTGTCGATCTGCACCGTCATCGTCGCGGCGTCGTTCTCTCGGCCGGCGCACCGCAAGCGAAAGTCCCACTTACCGGAGATCTCCACCACGAGGCGGAGCAACTTATGCTGGCTGCCGAACACGTTGTTCGCGCTCGCCAGGCTCATCTTGCGCGGCCCGCGGCTCGGCCCGCGGTTCTTCTCGCATTCGACGCTGCACATGTTCGCGCAGCCCAGGGCTGCGGTCCCGTTGCTTTGCAGCACGATCAGACTTCCCGCCGCGTCCTTCGCGATGATCCCGATATGGCCGGCCCATCCGATGATGTCGCCGCTCTCGGGCGCCGATCCCGTCACGTCGTCGACGCGAAGACCCCAGTCCTGCGGCAAGACGGCGTTCCAGGTGGCCGGGCTCGCCTGCGCCGCCGAGCCCACGAGCGGAAGCGCGATCCCCGCCGCCGTCGCGGCGTACCGCACGAGCCCCGAGCAGTCGAGGCCGTGCACTCGCTCCTGGCAGCCTCCGCCGGGCGGGATCTGGCGGACGTCCGGGTCCTTCGAGCCGTATGAGTAGGCGAGCCCGTCCTGAGCGGGCGCGTCGTCACCTTCCTCGGAGTATTGCCATGCGCTCCGATCGGTCAGCGCCCAGGCGCTCGCGAGCATCTGCGCGATGATGTTCTTGCGGCGCAGCTGCGACCCCGAGGGAGCAGCGTCCTCCTCCCCCAGACCCTGGCGCGATCGAGTGAACGTGGAGACCTTCTCGCCCGACTGGAGAACGAGGTCGTCGAACGACATCTCTGCTGTGGGCACCTCGTCGAGGGCGCGTACCTGCGCCTCGGTCAGGGCTGGCTCGTCGGGGATGGGGACGGCCACCCGCGCGGCCTCTTCGCCGCAAGCGCCGAAGAGCAGGGCGACCACGAACGGCCCGTAGGGACCGCCGAACGAACGATTCGACCTCGATTCCAACATGCGTGACCTCCGTCGAGTCCGAGACTCGATGGAGAGACGGACGACCGCGCCGAACCTGATGCGCGTGGTTGGCTTCTGTGCGGCGCGCGTGCTTTGGGTGGCGCATGCTGCGCGTCGATCCCCCCGTCGTCCGTGCGCTTGCGGCGCGGGGTCCCGTCGTCGCGCTCGAGTCGACGTTGCTCGCGCACGGGCTGCCCCCAGCGCGGCGCCGGGAGGCCGCGGTGGCCCTGGAGGATGCGGTGCGAGCAGAGGGGGCGACCCCTGCGACGATCGCCGTGCTCGGCGGTCGGGCGTGTATCGGGCTCGACGACGAGCTCCTCGCGCGCGTCATCGGCGGCGCGTGCAAGAAGGCGTCGCTGCGTGATCTCGCCTGGGCGCTCGCGACGGGCGAGGACCACGCCACCACCGTCGCTTCCACGATGGCGCTCGCGGCGCGCGCGGGCGTCTCGGTGTTTGCCACCGGCGGGATCGGCGGCGTCCACCGCGAGGTTCTCGATACGTTCGACGAGTCCGCGGATCTGATGGCGCTCGCGCGCTTTCCCGTCGCGGTGGTGAGCGCCGGCGCGAAGTCGGTGCTCGATCTCCCCCGGACGATGGAGAGGCTCGAGACGCTCGGCGTCCCGGTGATCGGGTTTCGGACCCGAGAATTGCCGGCATTTTATCACGGGTCGTCCGGTATCCCGCTCTCGCTGTCGTGCGCGTCGGAGGTCGAGATCGCGCGCGTCGTGCACCAGCAGCTCGACGTGATCACGGGCTCGGGCGGAGCGCTCGTGGTCCAGCCCCCACCGTCCCCGATGGACCCCGCGCGCGCCGACGCGATGATCGCGGGCGCCCTGGCTCTGGCGCGCGAGCGCGGCGTGCGCGGCGCCGCGATCACGCCCTTTCTGCTCGCGGAGCTCGACCGCGCGTCGGGCGGAGACGCGGTCGAGACGAACCTGGCGCTGGTGATCGAGAACGCGCGGCTGGCGGCGCGGCTCGCGGTGGCCCTCGCGGCGCTGCGCAGCGCATAGCGATATTCAGGGCTGCGCGACGATCTTCTTCCAGCGCGGGTGCTCGCGCAGAGCTTCGATCTTGTTCGGCGCCCACCAGACGCGAACCGCGTATTCGCTGCTCCAGAGCGTCGAGAGCGCGCGCTCGAGGTGGTCGAGGATCCGCGCGGCGATCCTCGCCTGGTCGGGCGCTGTCGCTTGCACGGCCATCTGCGCCAGAATATTTGCGCCGACGAAGTGGGCCGCGCCCGCCTCTCCGCGGCGAAGCTCGAACGGCGCCATCACGCGGAGCGCCTCGTCATATCGGCCGAGGCCCGCCAGGAGCGTCGCGCGAAGGCTCGCTCGGGCGTACGCGAAGCTCGTTCCTGCCTTCGTGATCCGACACGTGTTGCACCGAAAGCGCTCGTCCGAGACCGAGATCGATCCGCGCAGCGCATCGAGCCCGAAGCCCGCCTCGTAATACGCGGTATAGAGCTGGTCGAGGCGGTCGATCATCGTGTCGGCGTTCCCGCGGACGCTCTTGATTCGAGGGAAATGTCCCTCCAGATCGATCTCCCAGGCCGCTCCTGCGGACGAGAGACGGACCGTCTTCTGCGATCCGTCGGGCGCGAAGGTGCGCTCGTACTGGACCACGGCCGCGCGACTCTGTCCGTCCAGGACCCGGTCGATGAGGCCGCTGTCCTGATACGAGATCTCGAGCCGAGCGCCGCTCGCTTCGCGCACCGAGATCAGGCGGCTCGACGCGCTCCACTCGAAGTCGAACCGCCTCACGGGTCCACGGCGCGGCTCGCGCGAGACGTACGAGAGGCTGTTCGTGCGCCGATGAAATCCCCGGGTGATGGTCTCGTCGGCGTCGACCTCTCGCACGATGTTGCCCTGGGCGTCGGTGGTCAGCCACGCGTCGCGGTCGTAGTAGCGCCAGCGGAGACGGCCGTCGGCGCGCGGCACGAGGTCTGCGTCCATCAAGAGCGCGCCGTCGACGTACGTCTTTTGATTGTCCAGCCGCTCGTTGCCGGCGGAGTCGCGCCCGTAGTTGAACTCGAAGATACTTGCGTGCTCGCCCACCCAGCGGGTCGCCACGGTGGCTCGTACGACTCTGCGCGAGCCGTTCGGGTTGCGGTCGACGGAATAGCCCAGGGTCCAGGTCGTGCCGTCGCGCCTCGTCAGACCGGACACGTCGTCTGTTTGATAAGTCACCTTCAAGGACGAGCCATCTGCATAGCCGATGCTGGTCAGGTTGTGGCGCTCGTCGTAGCCATAGGTGTACTCATTTCCGTCGACGTCCTTCGAATAGACGAGATCCGTATTCTTGTAGCGGTACACCGCCTGCGCGCCCCACGAGGTGCGAACGAGGGCGACCCGCGCGGGGTCTTCGGTGTCGTAATAGAACTGCAGCCAAGGACCATGGCTCGCGACGATTTTCCGGATGCGACCCTCGGAATCGCGGAACAGCCGGGTGAAGCGGCCGGTGCGGTCCGCCAAGGCGGTCAGCTTCCCGTCGTTGTCGAACGAACGGGTGTTTCCGAAGTGGCCTTCCCAAGAGTAGCCCTCGCTCAGCCGCGTCAAGGTCGCGACCGCGAACCGCGTCGACCGAGCGACCATTCCGATCGGGACGGCGGGCGCCTCCAGCAGACGCGCTCGCTGCAAGCCCATCGCGGTGTCCATGCGGGTGTATGCTTCGATTTCCAACTTATTTCGGTATGCCGCCAGATCGAGGTTGCCGGTGAACCGACCGAGCCGCCGGCCGGCCCTCACGAGCTGCTCGACGAGGATGGTTTCGGCGCCCGCCACGCGCCCGTCGGGCGTGAACATGATCTCTGCGCCGCCACCGAACTCGTGGAGGTCGAGTATCCCGTCGGAGGCGGGAGGCTCGATATACGACTCGAATTCCGTGCCCCAACCCAGGCCAAACATTCCGGCGAAGACCGCCTTCGAGTTGTAGATTCGTTCGATGGACTGGTCGAGACCCTGGGTACCTCCAGTGCCAGCGACATCGGTGTAGCCGAGATTGAGGTTCATATTTTCCAGGCTCACGTTGGGGGGCTCGGCGATCATGCAGCCCGGTGGGCCACACCCAGGCGCCGAGAGCAGCACGGTGCTCAAGATCATCGCCGCGCTCATCGGGCCCCTCCCGCTCCTGCGCCGTACCGGCGCAGCTCGTCGAGCATCCCCGCAGAGGGCGGCGGTGCACGGAGCGGCCACCGAGCCACCTCGCCATCCCGCCGCACGATCAGCATCGCGCTGCCGTCCTCCGCGAACGACACGTGCTGCGTCTCGCGGTCGATCGCGTGATCCGCGATCCACGCGGCAGCCGCGAGGTCCCAGAGCTGGACCTGGCCGTCCTGCCGGAGCGTCACCAGCAACGAACCCGTGCGATCCACGTCGATCTGGGTCCAGGGGTGGTCTCCGCGAATCACGCCGAGGAGCTCACCCGTCGAACGCCAGCGCCTCACGGTCTTGTCGTCGGCCATCGAGATCAAGACCTCCTGGCCCGAGGCCTCGCGCGCGAACCGCAGATCCAGGATGCGGCCGCTGTGGCCGGAGAGCAGGGTCGAGCGCCGCCCATCCTTCGGCCAGATCTTGATCACGCCGTCATCGCCGCCGGTGGCGAAGGAAGCCTCGTCCGGCGACCAGCCGATCTTCGCGACCGGGCTCGCGTGGGCCGCGAGAACGGTCACTGGATCCCGAAGCGCCGGGTCGAAGATCCTGACGGCGCCGCGCTCGTCGCCCACGAGGAGCGCGCCCGAGGCCGCGAAGGCCAGGGCGGTCGCCCTGCGCGTGCGGCTGCCCGTGACCAGCCGCGGCCGTTCGGGCCACCAGGTCCAGATCTCCCCGTCCTCGTTCAGCGCGATCAGCTGGCCCGCGGCCGATATTGCGATGCGCTCGACGCGCGAGCCCGAGGGAGTCTGGGCGATCGTGGCGCTGTTCGCCGTGATGTCCCAGAGCGCCAGCGCGCCCGTCGAGGTGCCGAGCGCGACGATCCGGGAGTCGGCGCTCGCGGCCGAGATCGCCTTGATCGACAGCGGTAGCTGCCGCGCATCGCCTTTCTCGGGAGACCAGACGATCGCGGTGCTCGCCGTCGCGATCATCGCCGTGCGAGCGCCCGGCATCCAGGAGGCGGCGATGGCGGGGTCTTTGGCGTCGATGCGCGCGCTCGTGGCGCCCCGCAAGCTCCACACGAACGCGCGCCCGTCGTCTCCGCTGCTCGCGATACTATCGCCGCCGACGAAAAAGGCGGTGTACCATTCCCATCGGCGGTGTCCAAAGTACGCCGCGACCTCTTTTCCGCTCGCCGTCGACCAGACTCGCACCGAGGCGTCACGATAGTGCGATGACGCGAACCGCGCGCCGCCGGCGTCGAACGCCACATGGACCACGTCGGGCGGGCCGTCGAAGCGCCGGATGAGGGCGCCGCTGCCGAGATCCCACAGCCGAACCGAGCCGTCCGCGTGGCCCGTGATGACCTGAGCCAATCTGGGATGGACGTCGAACGTGTGAATCCAGCGTCCTTCTCCCGCGAGCGTCGCGACCGCCTTGGGTGGATCGGGCGACCATACGCGCACCGGCTCGCCATCGCCGCTCGACAAGCTGACGAGCCGCGCGCCGTCTGCGCTGAAACGAATCCACCGGACCTCGCCCTTCGAGCCGTCGAGCGTTCCCTGGAGCGCGCCCGTGGCGAGCGACCAGAGCCGGATCACGCCGCGGTTGTCGCCGGTCGCCATCCGCTGGCCGTCGGGTGAGATCGCGAGGCCGATCGCGTCGGCGCCCCCGTGATCGAAGTCCCGGACTCGATCGCCGGAGCTCGCGTCCCAGAGCGTCGCATGCCCGTCCTGGCTCGTGGTGACGAGCCGAGCGCCGTCCGGCGTGAAGCACGACCGATTGATCGTCTTTTCGTGGGCGCGCCAGCGGCGCAGGACCGCGCCGGTTCGCGCGGCGAGCACCACGACCTCGCCTGCGCGGCCCTCGGTGGAGATCTTGTCCCCCGCCGCCGAAAAGGCCGGCAGCCGGACGGAGCCGTTCGTCACCACGTGCGCGACACGCTCGCCGGAGCGCGTGTCCCAGAGGCTCAACCATCCGTCGTCACCGACCGTGGCGAGCCGCGCGCCGTCCCCGGAGACCGCCGCGCCGCGCTGCTCACCGACTCGCCCGCCGAGGTGATGCCCGAGCCCCTGAAACGGCGCTGCGGCGATCGCCCAGGCGACCTCGAAGCTCCGCACGCTGGGATAGTTCGAGCGCAGCCCTGCGATCTCGACCGCGATCCGCTCGCGCTCGTCGCCGGATGCCAGGGCGCGGAGCTTCGCGAGCGCGTCTTGCACCGCGGGCTCATCGAAGGGCGGAGGCTTTCGCTCATCGGCCGTGGCCTTGCGGCGCACGAGCGCGCCGCCCTCGTCGAGCCTCCAGGGCAGCTTGGCCAGGAGGAGATCGTCGCTCTCGGAGGTCGCGCGCTCGTGGGGCGCTCGCCAGATCTTGACCACGCCGTCCCATCCCGCGGTGATGAATCGCTGGTGGACCGCGTCGACCAGGAGCGCGGGAACGAGCTCGGTGTGCGCGCCGACGTCGGACAGGAGCCATCCCGACGCCGCGTCCCAGAGCCGCACGCCGCCGTCCTCGGTCACGGTCCACGCCATCGCGCCCTCGGCGTCGAACATGGCGGAGGTCACCCGCCCGGGGTGCAGCAGCGTCATGCTGGTCCCGCTCCCGTCGACGTCCCAGATGCGCGCGGTCCGATCATCGCTCGCGCTGATCAGCTGACCACGCTTGGGGCCAAACGCCACCGAGCGCACCGGGCCCGAGTGTCCCTCGAGCGCGCGCTCGATCCCGCAGCTCGAAGAGCGGAAGACGCGCACGATCCCGTCGAGAGCCGCGGTCGCGAAGCGCTGGGAGTCGGGCCTCACCGCGACGTCCGTGAGCACGGTCGGGTGATCTTGGGTCCAGCAGAGTATCGAGCCCGTCTCCGGGCTGCCGACGTCGACGCCGCGGATGTTCTCCGGCAGCGAGACGATCCGCGTCCCTGCCGCGGCCCAGTGCGCCTCGAGGACGCCGCTGCGGCGCGTCGCAGAGAGCTTCTCCACGCCCGTCGACGCCGTGAACACCCGCCAGGTCTTGTCCGCGCCGCCGGTGAGGATCTTCGTTCCGTCCGCGCTCGGCTCGATACTATTGATGCGATCCTTGTGTCCGCGAAATTCGGCGATCTTTTCTGGGTTGGAGCCGTCGATTTTCCACACCGTGGCGACGCTCGCGGTCACGGTGATCAATCTCGAGCTCGTCGGATCGAACGCCACGCGACGGCACCACGTCGGTCCGACGGAGATCTCGAACAGCGGATTCGGTCGCTCCAGCTTCTCCTGATCCCACACGAGGGCCTTGCCGTCTTCGCCGCAGGTCGCGAGCAGCCGGCCATCGGGAGACAGCGCGGTGCTCGCGATCGGCGCGCTGTGCCCATGGAGGACGCGGGCGAGGAGCACGTCCGGCATCCGCCAGAGCGCCGCGCTGCGATCGCGTGAGGCCGACGCGATCATTCGGCCGTCGGTGCTGGTCGCGATCGCAGTGACGGCCCCCTCGTGGCCTTGCAGCGTCGCCATTCGTAGCCCGCTCGTGGCGTCCCACAAGATGATGCGTCGATCCTCTCCCGCGGTGATCACGACGCGACCGTCCGCGCTCTCCACGAGCCCGTAGATCGGGCCCTCGTGCCCCTCGAGCTTCGCGCACGGACGCTGGAGGTCGTGTCCGAATATGCATCCGCGCCCGTTCGTCGATACGGCCGCGAAGTATCCCGCGCGCGTCTCGATCGCCGCGGCGATATCGCCCAGATCGTTGCTCATCTTCCGGATCTCTTTCCCATCGAAGCTTACGATGGCGAGATCTCCGCCCGCGCCGAAGACGAGCACGCCGTTCTCCTTCGCCAGGAACCTCGCGCCGAAGACGGGCCCAGGCCTCTTGCTCAAGGTCTTGCCGGTGCCGGCGTCGACGTCCCAGAGCCACGCCGTCCCGTCGACGCTGGCCGTGACGATCGAGGCGCCGTCGGGCGAGATGGCTGCGCTGAGCACCTCTCCCTTGTGGCCCGCGAGCTCGTGGAGGCTCTTGCCGCTCGTCGAGCTCCAAACTATCGCGGTCTCGTCGGAGCTCGCGGTGACGGCCATCTTGCCGTCCGCGCTGAACGCGACGGTGTTGATCCGACCGCGGTGACCTCGCAAGACGAGGTTTGGGGCGTTTCCGGTGGTCGAGGTTCCGCTCAAGAGCCCGCCGATATCCCAGATGCGGGCGGTGAAGTCGGCGCTGCCGGTGATGATCCGCGCGCCATCTCCGCTGAAGCGAGCCGACGTCACCGAGTCATCATGACCATCGAGTGATCCCACCAGCTCTCCGCCCTCCGTCGACCATAGCTTCAAAGTATGATCGGCGCCCCACGTCGCGACCCACTTACCGTCCGGCGAGAACGAGGTGCCCGTGACGTCGCGCGCGTGGCCTCGCAGGCGAACTATCTCCGCGCCCGCCGATTCTCGCGCCGTGTGGAGCAGGAACCCGAGGGCAGGGGAGTCGACGCCGCCCTGCCGCGCGGCTGCCAGATAGACGAGCGCGCGATCCGGGGCGCCCGCGAGGAGCTCTTGCCGGCCGCGCTCCAGATACAGGTTCGCGCGTGATTTCTCGGCTTCGCCTCTCGACCGCACCGCCTCGCCGCGCTGCCAGAACGCGAACGTGCCGACGAGGATTGCGATCACCGCGAGGAGCCCGAAGGTGATCGCGATCTTGCGCGCGCGGGTGAGCTCGGCGCGCACGCGGGCTGCGTCGCGCGCCTCTTTTTCACGGACGTCGCGGAGCTGCCGCTCGTCTCGGCTCCGGCGCAGGACGCCGGTGAGCACGTCGTGGGTGAGCTCGACCCAGACTTGCGCGCCGACCTCTTCGCGGCGGATCAACCGCCGGGCGATCAAGGTCTCGATCGCCAAAGGGGTGATGGCGGGCGCGCGGAGCACGTCCTCGAGCGGCAGCCGCAGGCGGAAGCCCGAGGGGCTGACGAGCTCGTCCTCGACGAACACCCGCACGCGGGGATCGAGATCCGCGATCGCCCGCTCGTAAAATCCGGAGAGGACTGCGTCGCGTGACCCCGAGAGGACGTCGGCGGTGATGCGCTGCTCGCCGCGCTCGATGCGCCGCTCGTTGAGCTCGCGACAGGCGACGCTCAGCAGCGCGGGCTCGACGCGCAGGGGGGCGAGGCTCTTCGTGGTCGCGGTTCCGTGCGGGGCACCGGCGACGAACTCGAGGATGCGGAGCGCCGTGTCGTCGTCGACCAGCGCCCGGCCCGGGCCGACCACGCACTTCCATGCCTGCTCCCCGTTCAGCTGCTCCATGCGGAAGCGGCGG
>JADMIO011718095.1_pt1 | contig 11038 bp, 5 predicted proteins | sample 8958161 | NCBI WGS metagenome assembly JADMIO01 (sample SAMN16585339, study PRJNA669376) | soil metagenome | isolation source: Crop rotation soil | place: USA: Cullars Rotation, Alabama | collected 2011 | reverse complement strand
GGTTTTCACACCACGGCCGTCGGACGCGGTGTTAAGCGCGGTTTTCCCCAGGTTAATACCGCCGTTGGTCATGGCCCGGTCATTTCGCGCATACCGAAGGTTGGCGGGACCTTGCGCAAGCAAAGATGAGGCGCGCTGCCGAATTTGGGCCAAAATTTGGTCAGACGAGACACCTTTAGAATTCTCCATATCTCCATGCATACGGTTGGAGGTCTCATGTATGACTCTTACGCCAAGTGAGGCAAAAATTCGCTCCAGAGCACTGATGTGCCGGGCCTTCAAATCCATGGCTATTCCTCTCATATGATAACTATTATCGGCACCACCCGCAGCCTTGTTAGCTGTCAGGTCCCTAAACCCGCTGCTGATGACGACCTCATCATCCGGATACTGTTGTTGATACAGATAAACAGCTATCTTTGCCGCCTCCAGCATTTCCGGTCGCATACCTCTGAGGGTTGGCGGATGGTGGGGGTCATTTTCAAGCATGGCCTCCAGGCTTATGTTCCTCCAAGGCTCATTACCGGCGACGGAACGAGGAATACTGCGAAAATCACCGACTGTATCTGTGGTTGGATATAATGAAGCCAGTTGTACCGCCGTCGGAGAACGCATCTGCGCGACGGAGTCGAGCGGACGGCCGGGATTGACGGCGCTTAAGAGCTGGTCGACCTTGGCGTAATAATAATTTCCGGTCGCATCGCCGCGGTGCATCTTCAGCATTTTCAATCTTGGCTCTAAATAGGCATTGACCGAATTCTGATATTCCGCGGTAAAACCGGTTCCGTGGGTTTTGATGTGATTTTCCAGCTGTGTGAGAAAACCGTTCAAGGCCAAGATCTCTTGCGGCGGTGGGCCTGCCCCAATGACAGCCGCCGGTTGTGGGTTCGGCATTATGCCCGCCGTTGACCCTGTGACGGTTTGTGTGAACTGCGGCTGAAGATTGGCGGCATTCGCCGGCAGCCGCACCTGCGGTTGCTGCGGCTGAACGGCCGGATTACCGACCGAGTTTACAACGGTCTGAGAAAACGTTGGGGCCACGGCCTGCACGGACGGTGCCTGGACCGCGGGGCCCGGAGTTGTCACCACCGGCGCGGCCGCCGCTGGGGCCGGCTGGGCTTGTGCCGCGGCGGCCGGCGTGCTGCCCGGGACTTTACTAAAATCAATGAAGAATTGCCCCTCGGAGGGAATAAAATTTTTTGTGGCCCGAGTGATATGATTGATCCTTCCTCCGGATTGGTAACTAAACGCACCGGCATCGATTGCCTGCTCTATTTTCCCGCCGCTGATGCCGGCCTGTATGGCCAACGTCGAGACGTTGGCGCCGGGATAAAGCTGTACGCTATTGGCGGCCTCCGCCTTGTTGGACATGGCTGTGACCATCAATACCCCTAAAACACCGGCCATGAGGATCATCGGTGTTCTGATCTTTTTGACCGAATGGCCAAGCATGGCCTGATCAGCGCGCGTAATGTGTAACGTCGCCGCCGCAAACCCGCCGGAGAAATATTTGCGCGGGATGAGCGTGCCCGTCGCCGGATCGGTTTCTTCCTTAATAAAGTTGTATACTCCTTTGCGGTACGCCTGCAGATACTGATGATAGATCTTCTCAGCCACGGCTTTGTCGCGGACATTGACGCCGAGGATCTTGTTGTGGTCGGCGTAGGATTGGGTCAGCACATTGTCCTTCAGGTTTTGTTTATACCAGGTCGCTAAAATGAGCGATTGGTACACCTGCCGCAGCGGCGCGAAATTCTTTCCCTCATTGACCTCCCGCTCCAGGGCCGGGATGACGACTTCGCGGATAATTTGAGCGCCCAAAGCACCGGCCGCATTACTGCCGGGTGTGCTGTGCTTTTTGGCCGAGAGATAATCCTGCTCGAGCATGACTTTGAGCGAACTGTCGACGACGAACACCGCATTCAAATCGGAATTCTCATACACGGACGCTTTATCCGGCAAAATCCAGACCTTGTTGAAGGTATTGACCGGAACGTTGGTTGTGCCGAATTTCTGCGCCGCCTCGGCGTAGACCCGCTGCCAGAATTCCCGCCCGAGATCTTTCTCCGGATATAAAGCGGTCGCCATGATCTGCTTTAAAAGGTAGTCCTGGGCGAGCAGTTCTTTACCCATAACGGTTTGACCGAACGCAGCGGGAATGACCCGCTGTTTTTCATAAGGCGAGAGGTTGACCCACATGTCTTTTTCCGGCGTGGTCAGCGCCGCCAGGAAGAAGGAAATCAGTTTGTGCCCTTCCCTCTTAATGTGTGCGGGGTCCGAATCGGCATTACCGGCATCGACGATAAAATCGAATTGGAAGGGATTGTCCGGGTGGAATTTCACACCTTTGATGACGACCGGATCGAATTTGGGCGTCATCTGCACCATTGTGCCGGGCACGGGCAAAAACGCCACCTGCGCCTGCACCGGTGTGAACATGCCGGTGAACGCAAAAAAGAAAGCCGCGGCCGTCGCCGCATATCGTCGGTACCGGAATATCTGCGCCATATACTAAAGTATGACATTCCGTCGGAACAGCGGCAACCGTCGACGGAAACAAAAAGCGTTTCCCGGCCGGCGGAAAACGCTTTTTAATGGGGACAGTCCCTATTTTTATCTCATGGAGTAGTAGGATTTGAAGTGCGACTGCAGGGTCTTGATGTCGAGCTGGCCGGGGGCGGTCGATTGCGAAAGGAAGGTGTAGACCCAGCGGCTGCCGACCGCCGGCAGCATGAGCCGTGATAATGGCCCCCATTGACCGACGCACATGGTGACAATCGGCTGTTTGGCATGCTGGTGGGTAAATTCCATCATACGCATAAAATCCGCCGGTGAATTGGCGCAGGCGGCGATTTTGACCAGGTCGGCCCTGGTGCTTAAGGCTTTTTTCAACAGCTGTTCGAGGGGTGGAATGCGGTTGAAATCATGAGCGGAGATGAGGACCTTCTTATTTAGGGAACGGGCCAAAGCCACTGTTTTGGCGCAGAGCTGGGAGGACATCTCGATGTCGACCCAATCGGTCACCGGCACCAGGGCTTTGAGCAGGTCCCACTTTTCTGCATCGGAAGTTTCCTGCCGGGCCCCTTCACTTTTCTGGTTACGGACGGTCAGGATCAAGGGAATCCGCAGCCGCCGGCGCTTTTCAAATTGCCGCCGGGAGTGGCCGATCTCGGTTTCGCGGAAGAGGTCCACCCGTAATTCCAAAAAATCAACGCCCAAAGGCTTAATTTGGGCGTTGGATTCTTGGTCGGTGACAACTAAGACAATGCTTGGTTTCATGTTTGGATTCGTGTTTGGATTCTGCCGGAACGAAAAATAGGGACAGTCCCCATTTTTGTTTCTGAGAGAAGCCTGATTTTGGTTTCCCTGCAAAAATGGGGACTGTCCCTATTTTTAGATTATAACTTCGCCTTCCTTAGCCGCCATGTCCAAAAACGACTTGATGCGGCGGGAGCGTGTGGGATGGCGCAGCTTGCGCAGGGCCTTGGACTCGATCTGGCGTACGCGTTCGCGGGTGACGTTGAACTCAGCGCCCACCTCTTCCAAGGTGCGGCTGGTGCCGTCCACAATCCCGAAGCGCAGCTCCAGGATCTTGCGTTCGCGCTCATCCAAAGTCTGCAGCACCGCGGCGATTTCGTCCTTCAGCATGGAATGCAAAGTCGCATTCGCCGGAGAAACGGCCTTTTTATCCTCGATGAAATCACCGAAATGCGTATCACCTTCGTCGCCAATCGGCGTCTGCAGGGAAATCGGCACCTGGGAAATCTTCAAGATTTCCTTCACCTTGGTGACCGGCATGCGCATTTCCTTGGCGATTTCCTGCGCCGAGGGTTCGCGGCCGTATTCCTGCACGAACACGCGGGAGACGCGGATGATCTTGTTGATCGTCTCGGTCATGTGCACCGGGATGCGGATGGTGCGCGCTTGGTCGGCGATGGAACGGGTGATGGCCTGACGGATCCACCACGTGGCATACGTTGAGAATTTATAACCGCGCTTGTATTCGAATTTCTCGACGGCGCGGATCAAACCCATGTTGCCTTCCTGGATCAAATCCAAGAACGACAACCCACGGTTGATGTATTTTTTAGCGATGGAAACGACCAGACGCAAGTTCGCTTCGACCAACAATTTCTTGGCCTTGTTAAAGCGCGACTGGCGGGTCTTGATTTCGCGCAGCTGATTTTTGATCTGCTCGACCGGCTCGCCCAATTCCTTGAGCAACGCCTCTCTCTGCTTGCGCAGTTCGGCGGCGTTTTGCGGCTTCTTTTTGTTGCCCAGCTGGCGCTCGATGCGCTCAACTTGTTCGATGAGTTCCTGGATCTTCACTACGATTTCTTCGTTGACCGTCGAGGTCAGCTTGAACTCGGCGATCGACTTGGCGGAGATGTCCGAGCCCACACGCGTGTGGCGCACGTGCTCGAGGATCTTCTCCAGGTCTTTGATCAAACGGCCGCGGCGCTCCAACTCATCTTTGATCACGTCCTCGGCGTTGATTTCTTCCTTGAGAACCTGATTGATGATGGAAATGGCCTCTTTACGGGCAAAGTAGGTCTTAAACAAGCTCTCCGCGAACTTGATTTCCGCTTCTTCGATGCGCTTGGCCAGCGAAATTTCTTCCTCGCGGGTCAACAGCGGAATCGAACCCATTTGCTTCAAATACATTTTGACCGGGTCGTCTAACGGAATGAATTTGTCGGAATAGACATCATCCTCTTTGCTCTCTTCACGCAGACGGCGGACCTGCTGTTCACGGCTTTCCTCGTTGTTATTGGCGCTCTCTTCGCTCAAAGTGCTGTTGGTAGCTTCCTCGTCGGAATCAACCACCTTGATCTCTTTGCCGTCGAGAATGTCGAAGACCTGGTCGATCTCCTCCGACGAATCGATGGCATCGGACAAAGTCTCGTTCACCTCTTCATAGGTCAAGAACCCTTTCTTCTTGCCTAAGGTGACGAGCTTATCCAGATCTTCCTGGAATTCTTTTTCTTTCGCTGGTTCTCTCATATGTAAGCCACCTAACTCTTGATTTGTTTTATAATTTCGATCGCCGATTGGAAATCCCCGGAGCGTCTATGTTCTTTTTGCTCACGTTCCAACCGGTTCTTTTGGATCTTTTTCACACAGTCCTCAAAGATGCGCTGGGGCTCGACAAACAGCTTTTCGTCCATGGACAAAAGCTTGCCGGCCAGCACTTGCTGGGACGGTTCTTGCAATCCGGCCAAAGCATCGCCGGGTGACCATTCTTCCTTTTCCGCCAGCGGCCACAGCCGGCGTACAATTCCCTGCGCCTCGACGGAAAAATCTTCCGGTGTCACCACCTGCGCGGCCTGTCTGACCCATTGTGGGTCGCTTAAGAACAAACTTAAGAGCAGTTCTTCGGCCCGGGACAAGCGGATTGGCACCGTCGGTTCCGTTTTAACGGGTACAGGGACGGAGGGGACTGAGCGCACGGCTGTCGGGGATTGTTTTGTGATCACCTCAACGGGGATCTTGTAATGGTCCGACAGCGCTTTAGTCAGCTCGAACTTCACTACCTCGTCGCGGTAGCGGTTGATCGTGCCCATCATTTCGCGGCATATCTTGGCGCGCCCTTCGATCGTGTCTTCTCCGTATTGGGCGGCCAGCCGTGAAAGTTTATAGTCAAACAGTGACTGGGCTTGATCCAGGCGCAGGCGAAAGGCCTCGACGCCGTATTTTCGAATGTATGAGTCCGGATCGTGCCCTTCAACGCTCCCGTCGGGAGCCGTTGCACTGAGCGTGACTATCCGCACATTCATTCCCTCTTCCACCAGCAGGTCCAAACTGCGCACAATGGCATTTTGTCCTGCCGGGTCCGTATCAAAGAGCATTACTACGTTTTGAGTATAGCGGCGAATTAAGCGTATTTGCTCGGCCGTCAATGCGGTCCCTTGGGACGCCGCTATGTTCTCGACACCGTGTACGAAGGGCATGATCATGTCCATGTAGCCTTCGACCACGATAGCTTGGTCCAACTTTCCCACCGCGGTCTTGGTCAAATTCAGGCCGAACATGTGGCGGCCCTTGGTATAGACCGGGGTCTCGGGAGAGTTGATGTATTTGGCCCCTTCCTCTTTCACCATGGTGCGCGCACCAAAAGCGACGGGACGGGACTGAATGTCAAAAATCGGAAACACAATCCGGTTGCGAAACCGGTCGTAAAAGCCTTGGCCCTTCTCGCGGGCGATGGTTAAGCCCGCTTGCTGCATTAACTCCGGGCTGACGCCTTTTTGCTTCAAAAATGTGGATAAACCTTCCCACTCGTCGGCGGCAAAACCTAGTTGGAATTGCCGGGCGATCTCTAAACTCACCCCGCGGTTTTTCAAATAATCGCGGGCGTTTTTGGCCGCCGGTTCGCGGCTGCTTAAAAGCAACTCATGAAAATAGCCCACCGCCAGGCCGTTGACTTTATAAATCTCTTCGCGCAGTTGGCGCGAGGGATTGTCGGCTTCGCCGGAAGCGGTCTCGATTGTGACACCGCACTGCTCCGCCAATAACCGTACAGCATCGGGGAAGTCCAGGCGTTCCTGGCGCATCACAAAACCGATGGCGTTGCCGCCGGCCCCGCAGCCGAAGCAGTGGAAAATCTGCTTGTCGGGGTTGACCACAAACGACGGCGACTTCTCATGATGAAACGGACAAAGAGCTTTAAAATTACGTCCCGCTTTTTTGAGCGGGACGTAACGGCCAACGACAGCCGCGATATCACTACGGTCTAAGACCGCGCTTATAATTTCATTTGGGATGAGTCCCATGACTGCCGATCACCGCGAAAGAATCGTTGTTGAACTTTTCCCGCTCGAACAGTTTACCGACCAGATTATGGAAGATAAACGCGTAGGTGTTCGGAGCGGCCTTGGCGGCGATCTTGTATCCCCATGACGAGCCGGCTTGGTGACGGGTATATTCGTGCGGCACCAACAGCAGCGCGAAAATGGTCAAACTAGCTAAAAAAATAGCGCGTCCGGCACCCAACAAACCGGCGGCGTATTTATCAAACCCCTCGTGGGTGGTCTGCACTTTAAACAAGATCATGATGCCTTCGCCGATAAACTTAAAAAGCAGGGCGGTCAATGCCCATATGGCCACAAAGATCAAAAATCGCCAGCTGACCAAGGGCAAATTGGTCTTTTCTGCGGCCCAGGCGGCCAAAGCGGAAAAATAATGCAAGCTGAGAAAAAGCGCGAAAATGACACCCAAAAACTTGGAAAACTCGACCACAAAGCCATTTTTGACGCTGATGAAAATCACCCGGACGAATAAGGCCGCCAGTGCTACGTCCACCCAATTAATGCTTTTTAAAAATGCGGTTAATTGTGTCAACATATTGATTTTCAAGCACTTTAGAGTGAAAGTATAACATGCCCCCTATTGAGTGTCAAGGAAGCGCTTGCCACCCGGGTACTGCTATAAACGTTGTGACCGCAATCTGTTAAGATGTGTTAGTTCACTACATCAAGAATAGGGTCTGGCCGCACTTATACAACCGCGGCGGCCGGTTGTTCGGACGTTTTTGGGGCGGAGGGCTTGGAGGCCGCGTTGATAGTAGCGGTGTCGTTGAACTTGGCGGAAACGATGCGGGAAACGCCGCGCTCGGGCATGGTCACGCCGTAGAGCACGTCGGCATTTTCCATGGTCTTTTTGTTGTGGGTGATGACGATGAACTGGGCGATTTTGGCGAATTCTTTTAGTAAGTTAGCAAACCGGCCGACATTGCTTTCGTCCAAGGCGGCGTCGATTTCGTCCAGGACGCAGAACGGGCTGGGATTGACTTTAAAGACGCCGAAAATGAGCGCGATCGCGGTCAGGGTCTTTTCCCCACCCGACAACAGCGAAATGTGCTGGGGCTTTTTGCCCGGAGGCCGGGCCACGATGTCGATGCCGGATTCCAACGCGTTCTCGGGATCGAGCAAGATGAGCTGCGCTTCCCCGCCGCCAAACAGCATACGGAAATAGATCTGGAATTCTTCGTTGACCTTGGTGAAAGTGTCGGCGAACATCTGCCGGGTGGTGCGGTTGATCTTTTGGATCGTCTGCATCAAAGATTCGCGGGCGGTCAACAGATCGCTTTGCTGCTTGGTCAGAAATTCGAACCGGGTTTTGAGCTCTTCGAATTCTTCGATGGCCACCAGGTTGACCGCGCCATAGCCTTCGCAGCGTTTTTTCAGGCGTTCGATCTCAACGGTGAGCTCGTCGTAATTGACTTGCGGCTGTTCCATGGGCACTTCCGGAGCCTGTTCGGCAGCCTGAGTTTCACCATCCGCCATCTCTTCACCCGACGGAGTTTCGACTTGCGGCTCCGGCAAATTGTCGAGGTCGATTTTATAGCTTTGGGCCAGACGCTCTTTCAAAGAGCGCTGCTGGAATTGGATTTCCTGTTGGCGCATGTCATAGTTGTGACGGTCGGTCTTGATACCGATGATCTCTTCTTCGATGCCCCGGGTCTGCTGACGCAGGCCGCCCAAACGCTGGGCCATTTCGGCTTTGCGGCCGGTGGCTTCTTCCAAACGGCCGTTCAATTCCTGGGCGGAAGCCCGCAGCTGTTCGATCTTGGCGCTCAACTGCGCGATGGCCTCCGAAATTTCCACTTTCTTGGCCCGCAGTTCCGCGGCTTGCTGGTCGAAGCGGCTGACATTGGCCTGGTCGCGGTCCAAATTCTGGGTGTGCAGGGTGGCGCTCTCTTCCAAATTTTTCTGCTGGGCCACAATGGCCTGCAGCTCCGCCTCCACCTGCACCAGCGCCACATTCATTTCTTCCCGTTCTTTATTGGTGGCGGCGATGGCTTCCTGCTTGGCCTTAATGTCCTGCTGACAGCGGCGGACCTGGGCGGCGATGCCGTTCAAATTTTCGTTCAGCTGCTGCTCCTGGACTTTGAGGGCGGCCAGATCCGCTTCCGCCCGGGCGGATTCGCTGGTGATCATGTCCAATTCACCGACGATTTTGCCGGTCTCAAGCTCGATATCGTTTTTCTGCGCTTCCAGGACGGACATTTTCTTTTCCAATCCCTGAATGCGTTTCAAAGATTCTTCCACCTGCTCTTGATCATGGACAAACTGCTGCTGCAATACGGCTTTTTGCTCTTGGGCCTGGGCCAATTGGGTGTCGATTGAACTGATGCGCTCATCCATGTGGGCCAAGTCCAGTTCAATGTACTTGGTCTCATAAATGATTTCATACACGGTTGGAGTGGTTTCCGTGGGGGCGATCTCTTGCACACTTTTGATCTTGCCGATGATGCCGGTCTGATTCTCCGACGGACGCACCGTGGAAATGAACTTGCCTTCCACAATCGGGTCAGCCATGCCTTGGTATTGCACCTGCATTTTGGCGATAAAATCTTTTTGCGACAGCGAGAAAACCTTGTTCTTCTCCAAATCGTAAATGGCGGTATCTTGCGCGGCCAATTGCACCTGGGCATGTTCCAGATTCTGGCGGCTGACCGAAAGCTCTTCCCAAGCGGTCTTGGTTTCGGTCTCCACAAAAGTGATCGCCGAGCTGATGGCTTCAAACTTTTGCGTGGCCTGGGTCTTCTCGGTATTGACCTTTTGGTTTTCTTCCTGCAAACGCTGTTGGCGGGACACCAATTCCATGTTGCGGCGCAAATGTTCGGTCAGCTGGTTTTTGATGCGCACTTCCTGGGCGTTTAAAGAGAATTGCTCCTGGGCCAGCGCTTTGATGGATTGTTCGGATTCGGTCAACAGATTGACCAGCACAGCCAATTCTTCGCGCTTCTGCTCCAAGCGCACCTTGACCGCGGCATGTGACTCGTTTAGCGTGCTCAGCGACGCCTGGATCTCTTCGATCTTGGCTTGGGTGGCCTGGCAGCGCTCGAGTGTGGCGGCTTTGTCTTGCTCCAATTGCGCGCAGGTCGAATCGATCGTTTCTAAACGCTCTTCGTTAAAGCCGATTTGGCGGCTGTTGACGTCGACCTCATTTTCCAGGCGGATCTGGTTGGATTTGAGCACATTGATCTCTTCATCCAACTCTTCGATCAAACCGGTCTCGTGCTCGATGCGGTTGGTATATTCCTGCAGCTGCACGGTCAATTCGTTTTCTTTGGATTGCAGCCGGGCGCTTTCTTCGGTCAGAGCGGTCAAATCCGCCGTGAAGCGGCTTAAATGATACTGCGCCATAATGAGTTCGAAGCTTTTCAATTGCTCGAACTCTTCTTTATAACGCTGGGCTTTCTTGGCCTGGCGTTCGATCGAGGCGATCTGGCGCTTGACCTCAACCACAATGTCGTTGATGCGCAGCAGGTTGTCTTCGGTCTCTTTGAGCTTGCTTAAGGCCTCTTTTTTCTTCGATTTGTATTTGGTGATGCCGGCGGCCTCGTCGAAAATCTGACGGCGGTCTTCGGGTTTGGCGGAAACGACCAAATCGACTTTGCCCTGCTGGATGAGTGAGTAGGCTTCGGCGCCCACCCCGGTGCCCATGAACAACTCGGTGATGTCTTTGAGCCGGCAGGTGTTTTTATTTAAGAGGTATTCGCTCTCGCCGGAACGAAACAGCCGGCGGGTGACGACCACTTCATCATATTCGATGGGAAGGACTTTGCTTTCGTTGGAAAAGGTGACACTGACTTCCGCGAACCCCAAGGCCGGACGCTTATCGGTGCCGTTGAAAATGACGTCTTCCATCGACGAGCCGCGCAGGTCTTTGGCGCTTTGCTCGCCTAAGACCCAGCGGATGGAGTCGAAGACGTTGCTTTTGCCGCAGCCGTTGGGACCGACGATTGAAGTGATTCCCGGTTGGAATTCGAGGACAGTTTTATCGGCGAAGGATTTGAAACCGAAGACTTCCAGACGCTTGAAATACATGGTATAACTCTAGGTATTTTTCGACGGAAAGTCAACGGTCAATTGCATTTTTTTACCGCCGCTGAAGCCAGGAGGGCAAGTTATTGACCGACATTAAGTTGCGGATGTGAAATTGAAAGCCCTGGAAGCCTTGTCGGCGGATTTCGGCGATCATGGCGGCGTCCCAAACACTTGACCGGCCGGCGGAAACGCCGCGGCGGTTT
>JADMIO010970628.1_pt1 | contig 11039 bp, 9 predicted proteins | sample 8958161 | NCBI WGS metagenome assembly JADMIO01 (sample SAMN16585339, study PRJNA669376) | soil metagenome | isolation source: Crop rotation soil | place: USA: Cullars Rotation, Alabama | collected 2011 | reverse complement strand
CGCGACAACTTGTCCACGTGGAATTCTAAGCTTAGGATCCCAATGTGCTGGAAAGCGAGCTGCGCAAGATGCTCAACGACGTGCCGGTCCAGGAAGGCGTGCGCGAGTTCCTGTTCCACGTCTGGGCCGACGTGCTCGCGACGACCGCGGTCAAGGCCGGCGGCACCGAGGCGGTCAAGGAAATGAAGCGCGCCGCCGCCGACCTGATCTGGTCGGCGAGCGCCAAGGTGTCGCGCAGCGAGCGCGCCGAGGTCATCCGCCGCCTGCCGCCGCTGCTGAAGACGCTGCGCGACGGCATGGAGGAGGCCGGCATCCCGCTGCCCAAGCAGGACGAGCACATCCAGCGCCTCAACAACTCGCTCGCCGCGGCGTTCACCGCCAAGGCCGCGGCGATCTCGCACGAGCGGCTCGAGGAGCTGATGCAGCGGCTCGAGACCCTGGAGGAGCTGCTGCCCGAGGCCGAGCAGGTCGACATCGACGAGTCGCTGGTGATGGACCTCTCGGGCCACGAGAGCAGCGAGCTCGAGGTCGTCGGCGAGGGCGGCTCGATGCCGACCCCGGCGATGCTGAGCTGGGCGCGCGAGCTCCAGGTCGGCAGCTGGTACATGCTCGACTACCGCAACCGCAACGAGGCGGTGCAGCTCGCCTGGCAGGGCCTGCGCCGCCAGCTCACGCTCTTCGTCTCGCCGCAGGGCCGCGGCGTGCTGTTCCAGCAGCACCGCCTCGCCGCCTTCCTGCAGGCCGGCCTGCTCGTGCCGGCGCAGGACGAAGCGCTCACCGTGCGTGCGACGCGCAGCGCGATGGCCAAGCTCGACGGGGACCCCAGCCGACTGCTGGGCTAGTGGATCAGGCGATCCTCTTCGGCGACGAACAGCTCGTCGAGGATCAGCGCGTCGGGCTCCTCGCCCAGGCTCCAGAAGACCATCAGGACGATGATCTTGAGGTCCTCGAGGTCGAGCGGCCCGCCCGGGATCGCGCTGGCGCGGTCGATCACCATCTCGCGCATCTGCGGCGGCAGCACGCCGGCCGACTCGAGGAAGCGGATGAAGCCGATCGACTGCTCGCCCAGGTGCTCCAGCTCGGCCGGCACGTAGACGCGCACGCTCTCGGCGTGCTGCTCGCCGACCCTCGCCTCGGCCGCGGCGGCAACGCCGTCGAGCCAGGTGAGGGCGTCCTCGATTTCCTCGGTCTCGAACCCGACCGAGCTGAGCTTGCGGGTCAGCTGCTCGTGCTCGGGACACGCATCGGGGCGCCAGTAGTTCTCGTAGAGATACACGAGCACGTCGAACATGGTGAAGTCCACTATACCCGAGCCCTTCTTCCCGACACGTCGCCGCGGATGAACGGCGCCGGTCGCCGGCTCAGCCGCGCTCCACGCGCTGGAAGACCTGGCCGGGCAGGCGCGCCACCCTGCCCGCGAGCTCGAGGTCGAGCAGCCGCGCCGAGAGCTCGGCGGCCGCCATGCCGGTGCGCGCGATCAGGGCGTCGAGGCCGACCGGATCGAAGCCGAGCGCCTTCAGCACCGGATCGGCCTTGCCTTGGTCGGCGGGGGGCAGGGGCGCTGCGTCGGCGCGCGCCGGCGCGGCCCGAGCCCCCCGGAACTCCTCGAGGATGTCGGCGGCGCTGTCGACGAGCTTCGCGCCCTGCTTCAGCAAGGCGTTGCAGCCGCGCGCCTGCGGCGAATGGATCGAACCCGGGATGGCGAAGACATCGCGTCCGGCTTCCAGGGCCAGCCGCGCGGTGATGAGCGAGCCCGAGCGGACGGCGGCCTCGACGACCAGCGTGCCCCGGGCCAGGCCGGCGATGATGCGGTTGCGAATCGGGAAGTTCTCCGGCCGCGACGACGTGCCGATCGGGAACTCGCTGACGAGGAGCCCGGCTTCGGCGATGCGGTGCGCCAAGGCCCGGTGGCGCGCCGGGTAGACGCGGTCGAGCCCGGTGCCGACGACGGCGATCGTGCTCCCCATCGCCGCGCCGGCGCTGCCGCCCGCGTCGAGGGCGCCCTCGTGGGCCGCGCCATCGATGCCGAGCGCGAGCCCCGAGACGACGACGAGCCCGGCCCGGCTCAAGTGGCTGGCGAAGGCGCGGGCGTTCTCGATGCCCTGCGCCGTCGGATTGCGGCTGCCGACGATGGCGACCGACTCGCGGCCGAGCAGCTCGATGCGGCCGTCGACGTAGAGCAGGGTCGGCGGGTCCGCCGTCTCGAGCAGCGCCGCCGGGTAGCCTGGATCGCCGAGCGCGAGCAGGTCACGGCCCGCGCCCTCGCCGCCGCCGACCGGGCGCGCGTCGAGCCAGGCGAAGGTGGCGGCGAGCAGGTCGGCGAATCCCTCCGGCTCGGCGCCGAGCGCCGTCGCGGCAGCGGCGCCGACGAGCGGCCGGCGTGCGGCGGTCGACGCGTCGAGCACGCCCTGCGGCGAGCCGAACTCGGCGAGCAGGCGCCGCGCCGCCTCGCGGCCGACGCCGTCGGTGGCGACGAGCCGCAGCCACGCTGCGAGCTCGTCGCGGTCGATCATGGAACGAGCCGCCGCGGTCGGAGGAACCGGGCGGCGATGGAGGACGTCGCGGCGGGAACCGCGGCGTTCAGGGCTGCGAGAACAGGTCGCCCGGGGTGACCGGGTCGTCCACTCGCAGGATCAGCGCGTACGACATGCGCTCGAAGACCCGGAACACGAACAGCACGCCGTTGCGCTCGTCGGGCAGCTTGATCCGGGTCTTGAGCCGGCCCGGCTCGGTCGGGTCGACCACGACCTTGCCCTGGCGATAGAGGGCGAGCACGTGGCCGCGCTCGATGCCGTCGTTCAAACCGCGGTTGAGCGCGACGATCTGGTTCTGTCCCGCCGTGATCGCATCGCCGTAAATCGAGACGATCTGCCCGTTGATCGGACCGGCTGGCGGGTGCGGGGCGTAGTTGGTGTACTCGCGCGCCGGCACCGGCGCGAGCCGGTCGCCGACGCCGGCTTCCATGCGGATCGAGGTCACCGTGAAGGTCGCGGGAATGATCTCCGCCTTGCCGTCTGCGCCGGTGCGGGTGCCGCCCTCCACCACGTACTCGGAGGCGCCGACGTACGTGGCCTCGTAGCCGAGGATTTCCTTGGTGGTCGGATCGATCATCGGCCGCGGCTGGCGGAAGATGCGGTACTCGCGCTCCGGGCCGAGCTCGCCGCGCACGTACGCGGTGTCGCCGCGGGCGAGGACGACGCGGCCTTCCTGCGTCGCGACGATGCGCGGCGCGGCGGCGAGCTGGTCGGTCTCGAAGATCACCGCCTCGTTGAGGAAGGGCTCGATCAGGTTGAAGGGGATCGAGGCGATGCCGTAGAAGGCGATGTCCTTGGCGCGCACGTGCGGCGAGAGGCGGCCGTCGCCGGTGACGCCACCGCCGACCTGCTGCCCCATGCGCAGCCGGGCGCGGCCGTTCGACTTGTCGAGGAAGAGCACCTGCCCGGGGAAGATCAGGTGCGGGTTGCGCACCTGGTCGAGGTTCATGCCCCACAGCTCGGGCCAGCGCCACGGGCTCCTCAGGTACATGCTCGAGATGCCCCAGAGGGTGTCGCGGGTCTTGACCGTGTAGACGTCGGGCGCGTCGGGCTTGATCTCGCTCAGCGGCACGCCGGCTTCGGCGGCACGCTTGGCGGTGGCCCGCTGCTCGGGCGTGATCGGGAAGTTCGGTTCGGCCGCCGCCGCGAGGCTCGCCGTGCCGAGGGTCGCGACGCCGAGCGAGAGGGCGAGGGCGGCGCGGACGGGGGCGAGAATCGCGGTGGAGAGGGTTCGACGGCTCATGAAGGCGGGTCTCGTTGCGCGCGGGCGAGAGGGCTCGCGAGTTCTCGGGTTGCTCGGCCGTCCGTTCGCGCGCGGGGCGCTAGCGGGGTTGTTTGCGCCGCGTCGCCGCAGCCGCGGCGGTTCGGCGAAAATCTTCACTCTGTCTCGCAGATTCTGCCCATAAAGCCTTGATATCGCAACGAAACTGGGCCTCGCAGGCCCTCTGGAATGAGACCTTTCACCGCGCTTTGCGTTGCGTTGCGTCCACATTCGCCGACCGCTGAATCGAACTGTCACAAATGGCTCGTCTGCAGATCCTCCGCTACCCCGATCCGCGCCTGTACACCGTCGCCCGCCCGGTGTCGGAGGTCGACGAGCGCATCCGGCGCCTCGTCGACGACATGCTCGAGACGATGTACGACGCCGAAGGCGTCGGCTTGGCCGCGACCCAGGTCGACGTGCACGAGCGCGTGATCGTGATCGACACCTCGGAGGCGCGCGGCACGCCGATCGTGCTGATCAACCCCGAGCTGATCGAGAAGAGCGACGAGATGACGCTCGGCGACGAGGGCTGCCTCTCGGTGCCGGACATCTACGACAAGGTGCCGCGCCACGCCCGGGTCAAGGTGCGCGCGCGCGACCGCACCGGCGAGACGCGCGAGTTCGAAGCGACCGGCCTGCTTTCGGTCGCGGTGCAGCACGAGATGGACCACCTGCTCGGCAAGGTGTTCGTCGACTACCTCAGCCCGCTCAAGCGCTCGCGCATCAAGACCCGGATGCTGAAGAAGACGCGCGAAGAAGCGAAGGCCTAGGGCGGGCTCGATGCGCTTGGCGTTCGCGGGCACGCCGGAATTCGCCCGCGTCGGGCTCGAGCGGCTGCATGCCGCAGGCCACGAGATCGCCCTCGTCCTCTGCCAGCCCGACCGGCCCGCCGGCCGCGGCATGAAGACTTCAGAGCCGCCGGTCAAGGCGTTCGCCCTCGCGCACGGCCTGGCGCTGACGCAGCCGCGCGGGCTGCGCCTCGACGGCCGCTTCGCCGACGCCGCCGCCGCGGCCCGCGCTGCGCTCGACGCCGCGGCGCCCGAGGCGATCGTCGTCGCCGCCTACGGTCTCATCCTGCCCGCGTGGATGCTGGCGCTGCCGCGGCTCGGCTGCATCAACATCCACGCGTCGCTCCTGCCGCGCTGGCGCGGCGCCGCGCCGATCCAGCGGGCGATCGAGGCGGGCGACGCGGAGACCGGCGTGACCTTGATGCAGATGGACGCCGGGCTCGACACCGGTGCCATCCTGCTGACGGCGTCGACGCCGATCGGCGCCGACGAGACGAGCGCGACGCTGCTGGCACGCCTCGCCGCGATCGGCGGCGAGCTCGCGGTACGCGGCCTCGCCGACGCGGGAGCCGGGCGACTGTCGCCCCGGCCGCAGCCCGCAGCAGGCGTGACCTATGCCGCCAAGATCGCCAAGGCCGAGGCGACGATCGACTGGCGGGCGCCCGCCGTCGCGATCGAGCGGCGTCTGCGCGCCTTCGATCCCTTCCCCGGGGCGCGCAGCAGCCTCGGCGGCGAGACGATCACCTGCTGGCGCGGCGCGGTGCGTCCGCTCGCGCAGGCCGCGGGGACGCCAGGCGAGGTCGTCGCGGCGCAGGGCGACGCGATCACGGTGGCCTGCGGGGAAGGGGCGCTCGCCCTCCTCGAGCTGCAGCGGCCCGGTGGCCGGCGGATGGCCGCGGCGGAGTTCCTGCGCGGGCGCCCGCTCGCGCCGGGCGCGCGCTTCGAGCTCCCGCCGACGCCGACGACCGGGCCGGCGGTGGAGGCCTGAGCCGCTTGCCGGCGCGCCGTCGGTCCGACGCGTGAAGGTTTGAACTCGCGCCCGCCGGACCCATCTATCGCTGGCGCCGATCGGGCGCGTCTCTCCGAAAGCAAAGAGCGAATGTTCAACCTGCTGAAAACGGCAGTCCTGATGGCGGCGATCACGGCCCTGTTCATGGCCGTGGGCGGGTTCATCGGCGGGCAACAGGGCATGGCGGTCGCGCTCGTGATCGCGCTCGGCCTCAACTTCTTCAGCTACTGGTTCTCCGACAAGCTGGTGCTGAAGATGTACAACGCGCAGGAGGTCGACGAGACCTCGGCGCCGCAGTTCCATTCGATGGTGCGCGAGCTGGCGACCAAGGCCGGCCTGCCCATGCCGCGCGTCTATGTCATCGACGAGGCCGCGCCGAACGCCTTCGCGACCGGGCGAAATCCCGAGCACGCGGCGGTGGCCGCGACGACCGGCATCATGCGCGTCCTCAGCGCGCGCGAGCTGCGCGGCGTGATGGCGCACGAGCTGGCGCACGTGGCGCATCGCGACATCCTGATCTCGACCATCAGCGCGACGATGGCCGGCGCGATCTCGATGCTCGCCAACTTCGCGATGTTCTTCGGCGGCCGCGACGAGGACGGCCGGCCGGCCAACCCGATTGCCGGCCTGGCAGTGGCGTTCCTGGCGCCGATCGCCGCGGGCCTGATCCAGATGGCGATCAGCCGGGCGCGCGAGTTCGAGGCCGACCGCGGCGGTGCCGAGCTGTCGGGCGACCCGCAGGCGCTCGCCTCGGCGCTGCAGAAGATCCAGGCCTACGCGCGCGGCACGCCGCTCGAGGCGGCCGAGCGCAACCCGGCGACGGCGCAGATGATGATCGTCAACCCGCTGCTCGGCGGCGGCCTGAAGAGCCTGTTCTCGACCCACCCGACGACCGAGGAGCGGGTCGAGCGGCTCCTCGCGATGGCGGCCGGGCCGGCGGCGATGCGCCGGGTCTGAGGCGGCGACGGCGCGCCGGGAGGCGCCGCCCCGAGCGGCGACGGCGGCGCCGGGAGGCGCCGCCTCAAGTCGACCGCGCCGCAGCCGATATCGCGGACGAACCTCTTCGTCCGCCATGCGCCGCATCGCCTTCCTCCGCACCGCCACTCTCGTCGCCGCCGGCCTCCTCGCCGGCTGCGACATGCTCGGCATCGACTCGGCCGAGAAAATCGCCGCCGCCCGCGAGGCCGACGGCAAGGCGATCGGCGGCGCCTGCCGCCACGCCGGCCGGGCGCTCGAGGACTGCTACGCGATCTACAAGAAGGCGGACCGCGCGGCGGTGTTCGCCGGCTGGCGCGACATGAACGACTACATGCGCGAGAACAAGATCGAGTCGGTGCCGCCGCAGCTCGCGGCACAGGCGGGGCAGGCGCAGCCTGCGCCGTCGGCCAAGCCTGCAGCCGCCCACGTGTCACCCTGAGCGAGGGGTCTCGGACATCGCGACGAGATCCTTCGCTTCGCTCAGGACGACAGGCGGCGGCGCGGGGAGTGACAGGCGCGGGGCGTACCGCGCCCGGCCTGCTCAGGCCTTCACCTCGAACTCCCCGACCAGCACGCGCTGCCCACCCTGGCTCCTCAGCCTGAGCGTCGTCCGCTTGTCCTGCTGCCGGGCGGTGCCGAAGCCGCTCGACAGCCACATCATCAGCCCCGTGCTCGATGTGAGCACCTGCTGACGATGCCCGAAGAAGTTCGCCTCGACCCGGTACTTGCCGGGCTTGGCGACCTTCAGCGCGTACTCCTCGGGGCCGTAGCCGCCGGTGGCGTCGCGGGTGATCGTGCCGCCCTGGTAAGAGAGGTTCCTGCCGTAGTAGACCTCCTCGCCGTTGGGGTCGACGACGTGCAGGTCGACGTCGGTCGCGTCGGCGTCCCAGGCGAGCACGACGCGCACGTCGAGCGGCAGGTTCTTCAGCAGCCGCGGCTCCATGCCGGCGACGTCGACCGGCCGCCCGTCGCGCGCTGACTTGGCGACGATGCCGTTCAGCTCGGCCAGGGCGATCAGCTCGATGTCGGGGAAGCGTCCATCCCAGCGGCCGGTGACGACGTCGTAGAGCCGGGCCACCGCCTTCTGCGCCTGCCCCGCCTCGGCGAGCGCGAGGCCGAGGTCGCGGTGCGACTGCGGCTCGTTCGGCGCGAGCTCGAGCACGCGCTCGAAGAGCGGCACCGCGTTCACGACCTCACCCGCCTGCTGCAGGCGATAGGCGAGCAGGCGCAGCACCTGGCGGTTCTGCAGGTCCATCTCGGCCAGGTTGGAGAGGATGCGCAGGGCCAGGGCACGCTCGCCCTGGGCCATGAAGTACTCGGCGGCGTCGAGGAAGAAGCCGACGTTGCGCGCGTTGGCGCCGCGCTCGTCGAGATAGATCGCCGCGCGCGAGGCCGGCTCGGCCGACTCGAGGCGCTTCAGCCACGGCGCGTTGCTCGCCGCCGGCTGCAGGGCGATCGAGATGCTCGCCGTGCCGGGGCCGGCCGCGAAGCCTTCCTTCTTGGCCTCGACCGCGTTGCCCGCGGCGATGCGCCCGGCCAGCAGCGGCGCCGGTGCCGCCGCCACCGCCGCCGGGGACTCCGGCCGCTGTCGCTGCTGTGGGCGGTCCTTGTCGCCGCCGCGCGCATCGTCCTGGGCGAGCTGGGCCGAGCGCTCGCGCCGCGCCTCCTGCAGGGTGCCGAGGGCGTCGCGCGGCGCGGGCATCGACTTGGCGATCTCCAGCGGCGCCGGCGGACCGTCCTTGGGGAAGTCGCGGTTCCACCAGGCGACCCGCGCCTCGAAGCGCTGCACCACCTGCGCCAGCCGGGCGGCGTCGCTCTGCTGCTTGCGCCGCTGGATCGTCGCCGCCATCCGGTCGTAGGCCTCGCGCAGCGCCGGCGGCGGCTCGATCTCGTGGCGGACATAGTCGTCGACGCGCTCGAGCACGAGCAGCGACGTCTCGCGGGTCGCCAGGCCGAAGCGCTTGCCCAGCTCGCGGATCTTCACCTTGTGCAGCCGCGCCTCGCCTTCGAGCGACGCCAGCGTCAGCCGCGCCCACTGCACGCCGGCGAGGCGCGACGCGTTCTGGCGCCCGTCGATGCGGACGATCCGGTGGGCGACGTTGCCGTCGCTGCCGCGCAGGCGCAGCGTGAGCTCGGCGTTGCGCGCCGTCATGACGCCGGCGAGGACCATGCGGCCGGCCGCCGCATGGCGCGACTGCACCGCGATGTCGCGCGCGCCCAGCGCATTCGTGTCGACGAGCTCGGTGCCGCGCGAAAGCAGCAGCGACGCCGCCTGCTCGTGGGTGAGCGCCTGCAGGTCGATGCTGCGCCCGCCGCTCGCCTCGGCGAGGGCGCGCAGCGCCGAGGGGTCGCCGCTCGCCGCGCTCGAGATCGTGAACACCGGCACCGGGAAGGCGAGCCGCCACGGGGCGCCGTAGTTGGCGAGGCCGTCGCTGAACCAGAGCGCCTCGCCCGAGAGGCCGTCGTGGCGCACCGCGCCGAGGTTGCTCGCGCCGTCGTAGACGGTCGCCTGCAGGGCACGACGCAAGGCGGCCCAGTCGCCGCGGCGGACGCTGAATCGCTCGCCGGCCTGGGCGACGTCGGCAAGGCGGGTCAGGGTCACGTCGCTGTCGCCGGCGCGGCGGAAGTAGGCGTCGAGCAGGGCGAGCTCGCGGTCGAGCTGGCGCTCGGCACCCGAGCCCGACGCGTCCCAGACGATCTGCACCCGGCGCGGCAGCGGCCGCGGCGCGCTGCCCTCGGCCACCGGCACGGTGACGGCGAAGAAGGTCTCGCCGCCGCGTTCCTCGGTCGTCACCTCGATCGCGTTGCGGTCGGCGGGCGGCGCATGGATGCGCAGGCTCTCGCGCGGCAGCGCCGCGTCGGCCAGCGACGTGCGGGCGCTGAAGCCACCGCGCGGATCGCGCTGGAAGGCGAGGCCGAACGCGCCGCCGCTCTCGATCTCGGGCTGCCGATCGATGCCGGGATAGCGCACCGACAGCTCGAAGCGCGGCACCGACGCCGCGTACGCCAGCGGCAGCACGAGCCTTGCCGGCGCCGCCTCGACGAGCGTCAGGACGACGCTGCGGCTCTGCCCGGGATTGAGCGGGTAGACGCGCAGCTCGTAGTTGTTGCCGAGGGTCGTCTGCAGCAGCCCGGGGTCGACGCGCCGCCGCGTGATGTCCTCGAACACCTGCTCGGCGCGCGCCTTCTCGACCGGCACTGCCTCGCGCATCTGGCCGTCGATGTCGAGGGCGAAGCCGCTCACCACCTGGCCGGCGCCGAGCGGGAACTGGAGCTTGCCTTCGAGCACGCGGGCGTTGGGGTTGAAGAAGTCCATCTGCACCCGCGTCTCGGCGACGCCGGCGGCGACCTCGACGTCGATGCGCAGCATCTGCAGGCGGACCGGCTGGTCGGCACCCGCGACGACGAGCACCGGCGGGCGCCAGCCGCCCGGCGGCGGCGCGACGATCTGCGGTTTCGGCTGCGCCAATGCGCCGGTGGCGGCGCCGAAGCCGGCGGCGAGGGTGAGGATCGCGGTGCGTCGCGTGGTCGGTGCGTACATGGCGTCGGTCTTTCGCGTGGAGGCTCGGCAGCGAGCGGGTCGGTGGCGCGGGGTTGAACGGCCGACCGCGCGGTTCGGGGTGAAATGCCGCACGGCCAGCCGCGGCCGCCTTCGGAGACCCCCGAGGACGACCCCTAAAATCGCCGCTTTGCCGCCGCGCATGAGCACCTTCGTCCGCTTCACCGACCTCGCCGCGCGCGGCGCCCTCGCCGGCCGCCGCGTCTTCATCCGCGCCGACCTCAACGTGCCGCAGGACGAGGACGGCAACATCACCGAAGACACGCGCATCCGTGCGTCGCTGCCGTGCATCGAGCAGGCGCTCGCCGCGGGGGCCGCGGTGATGGTCACCTCGCACCTCGGCCGGCCGGTCGAGGGCGACTCGAAGCCCGAGGACTCGCTGTCGCCGGTCTCGGCGCGGATCGCCGAGCTGCTCGGACGGCCGGCGACCCTGGTCGAGAACTGGGTCGACGGCGTCGACGTGGCGCCGGGCGAGCTGGTCGTCCTCGAGAACTGCCGCCTCAACAAGGGCGAGAAGAAGAACGACCCGGCGCTCGCGAAGAAGATGGCGGCGCTCTGCGACGTCTTCGTCAACGACGCCTTCGGCACCGCGCATCGCGCCGAGGCGACGACCTACGGCATCGCCCAGTTCGCGCCGGTGGCGTGCGCCGGGCCGCTGCTCGCCACCGAGATCGACGCGCTGACGAAGGCGCTCGCCGCCCCGGCGCGGCCGCTCGTCGCGATCGTCGGCGGCAGCAAGGTCTCGACCAAGCTCGCGATCCTGCAGAGCCTGGCGACGAAGGTCGACCGCCTGATCGTCGGTGGCGGCATCGCCAACACCTTCCTCCTCGCCGACGGGCTGCCCATCGGCAAGAGCCTCGCCGAGGCGGCGCTGGTCGGCGAGGCGCGCGCCGTCGCGGAGGCGATG
>JADMIO011367334.1_pt1 | contig 11041 bp, 11 predicted proteins | sample 8958161 | NCBI WGS metagenome assembly JADMIO01 (sample SAMN16585339, study PRJNA669376) | soil metagenome | isolation source: Crop rotation soil | place: USA: Cullars Rotation, Alabama | collected 2011 | reverse complement strand
CCCGCCGATGCACGAGCCCGGCAGCCGCGAGAGCGCGCTCGTCCAGGAGGGGCGCGTCGCGCTCGTCATCGACGGCGAGCGCCACGAGCTCGCCGCCGGCGACTGCGTGACCTTCGACGCCGACCTTCCCCACCACTTCGAGAACCCCGGCTCCGACGACGCGGTCCTGCTCGCCGTCGTCTCGGCCGGCCTACGCAGGAGCTGACCGCATGAGCACGACGTTGCTGGACAAGATCTGGGCCGCGCACGAGGTGCGGCCGGGCCTGCTGTGGATCGACCTGCACCTCGTCCACGAGGTCACGAGCCCGCAGGCCTTCGACGGGCTGCGGCTCGCGGGGCGCAGCGTGCGCCGCCCCGACCGCACGCTCGCCACCGCCGACCACAACGTGCCGACCGACGACACGCCCACGGTCGCGCTCATCAAGGACGAGCTCAGCCGCGTGCAGGTCCAGACGCTCGAGCGCAACTGCGAGGAGTTCGGCATCCCGGTCTACTCGCTGGGCTCCGCGCGCCAGGGGATCGTCCACGTCATCGGGCCCGAGCTCGGCGTCACGCAGCCCGGCATGACGATCGTCTGCGGCGACAGTCACACCGCGACACACGGCGCCTTCGGCGCGCTGGCGTTCGGGATCGGCACGAGCGAGGTCGAGCACGTGCTCGCGACGCAGTGCCTCGTCGCCGGGCGGCCGCGCTCGATGCGCATCCGTTACGAGGGCGCGCTCGGCACCGGCGTCACCGCCAAGGACCTGATCCTCGCCACGATCGGGCAGATGGGCGTCGACGGGGCGCAGGGCCACGTCGTCGAGTACGCCGGCCCGGCGATCGAGGCGCTCTCCATGGAGGGCCGCATGACGGTCTGCAACATGACGATCGAGGGCGGCGGCCGGGCGGGCATGGTCGCGCCCGACGAGACGACGTTCGCCTGGGTCGCCGAGCACGCGGGCGTCGAGGTCCCGGACGAGTGGCGCGAACTGCGCAGCGACGAGGACGCGACGTTCGACCGCGAGATCACCGTCGACGCGAGCGCGATCAGCCCGCAGGTGACGTGGGGGACGGCGCCCGACATGGTCACCGGCGTCGCGGGCGCCGTGCCCGAGCCGCGCACCGAGGGTCACGCGCGCGCGCTGACCTACATGGACCTCGTGCCCGGGACGCCGATCCAGGAGATCGCGCTGGACCGCGTCTTCATCGGCTCGTGCACGAACAGCCGCATCGGTGACCTGCGGGCGGCGGCCGGGATCGTCCAGGGCCGCAAGGTCGCGCCGACGGTGCACGCGATGGTCGTCCCCGGCTCGGCGCAGGTCAAGGCGCAGGCCGAGCGCGAGGGGCTCGACGAGGTCTTCCGCGCGGCCGGCTTCGACTGGCGCGGCGCGGGCTGCTCGATGTGCCTCGGGATGAACCCCGACACGCTGGCGCCCGGCGAGCGCTGCGCGTCGACGTCCAACCGCAACTTCGAGGGCCGTCAGGGGCGCGGCGGGCGCACGCACCTCGTCTCGCCCGAGATGGCCGCCGCCGCCGCGGTCGCGGGGCACTTCGTCGACATCCGCGAGTGGAACTAGGAGGCCGTCATGGAAGCCATCAGCACGATCATGGGCTCCGTCTCGGTGCTCGACCGCGACGACGTCGACACCGACCAGATCATGCCCAAGCAATTCCTGAAAAGGGTCGAGCGCACGGGCTTCGGCGAGTACCTCTTCCACGACTGGGCCAAGGAGCCCGGCTGGGAGCTGCCGCGCAACCCGATCCTCGTCACCGGCCGCAACTTCGGCTGCGGCTCCAGCCGCGAGCACGCCCCCTGGGGGCTGGAGGACTACGGCTTTCAGGCGATCATCGCCCAGTCCTTCGCGGACATCTTCAAGTCCAACTGCACGAAGATCGGGCTGCTGCCGATCGAGCTCGCCGAGGACGAGGTGCGAGCGCTCATGGAGCTCGACCCCAAACTTCCGGTCGAGATCGATCTCGAGGCCCAGGAGGTCCGTTTCGACGGCGACGTGGCGACGTTCGAGATCGACCCGGAGATCAAGCACCGGCTGCTCAACGGCCTGGACGACATCGCGCAGACGCTGCTCGACGAGGACGCGATCGCGGCCTACGAGCGCGAGCGCGAGCGCAGCGGGCCCGTCACGACGGCGCTTTCGTGAGGGCCGGCCGCGGCTGGGACGCCGACGTCTACCACCGCGTCTCGTCTCCCCAGGTCGGGATGGCGGGCGCGGTGCTCGACCGCTTGGCGCTGCGCGGCGACGAGACCGTGCTGGACGCCGGCTGCGGCTCGGGTCGCGTCACGCGCATGCTGCTCGAGCGGCTGCCGCGGGGCCGCGTCATCGCCGTCGACGCCTCTCCGCAGATGGTCGCTCGCGCGCGCGCGGAGCTCGCGGATGTCGCCGCCGACGTGCTCGAGGCCGACCTCGCGGCGCTGACCCTCGCGCCCGGGGAGCAGGTGGACGCCGTGTTCTCCAACGCGACGTTTCACTGGGTCCCCGACCACGACGCGCTGTTCGCATGCCTGGCCGCCGCGCTGCGGCCCGGCGGCCGGCTGAGCGCGCAGTGCGGCGGCGCCGGCAACGTCGCCTGGGTGCACGAGGTGGCGTTGGCGGCCGCGGCTGACGCCGGCCTTGCCGAGCGCTTCGACGGCTGGCCGGGACCGTGGAACTTCCAGACGCCGGAGGCGACCGAAGCGCGGCTGCGCGAGGCCGGCTTCGTCGACGCCGAGTGCTGGCTGCAGCCCTGGCCGCTGCAGGTCGACGAGCCCCGCACCTACCTGCAGACGGTCTGCCTCGGGCCGCACCTCGAGCGCCTCGACGCGGCCGAGCACGAGCGCTTCCTCGACGCCGTCATGACGCGCATGGGGGAGGCCCCGGTGCTCGATTACGTGCGCCTGAACATCGTCGCCACGCTCGGTACAGTCGGCGTGTGACACGCGAGAGCCCGGTTCGTCACATGACTGCGGAGGAACTGCTCCGGTACAGACACGAGCCGTATGTCCACGAGCTGCTCGACGGGATTCTCTACGAGATGGAGCCTCCGGGGTTCGAGCACGGGCAGGTCGCGCTGACGGTCGGTGCGCTCCTGCGCGCGCATGTTCGCGAATGTGGACTCGGATTCGCAGCCGGCGAGGTCGGTTTCAAGCTGGCGTCCGATCCGGACACCGTTCGCGCTCCGGACGCCTGTTTCGTCGCCGCTGATCGTGTCGCTGTCGCCGGGATTCCGACGGGTTATTGGCCGGGACCGCCCGATCTTGCGGTCGAGGTCGTGTCGCCGAACGACACGCGTTCCGAGGTCGAGGGCAAAGCGTTGCACTGGCTCGCCGCCGGCACCCGCGCTGTCGTCGTGCTCGACCCGCCGCTGCGCACCGCCACCGTCTACCGCTCGCGCAGCGACATCCGCGTCCTGGCCGACGACGAGCCGCTGGACCTGCACGACGTGGTGCCCGGCTTCGCGCCGCGCACCGGCGACCTGTTCGCCTGAGTAGCCTGCGGCGCCATGCCCACGATCGTCACCCTGCCCGGCGACGGGATCGGTCCCGAGATCATGGCCCCGGCGCTCGAGCTGCTGCGCCACATCAGCGAGGACTTCTCGTTCGACGAGCACGCCTTCGGCGGCGCCGCGATCGATCGCCACGGCACGGCGCTGACCGACGAGACGCTCGCCGCCTGCAAGGCCGCCGACGCCGTGCTGCTGGCCGCCGTCGGCGGGCCGAAGTGGGACACGACCGACCCCGACGCGCCGCGGCCCGAGCAGGGGCTGCTCGGCCTGCGCAAGGGCTTGGGCCTGTTCGCCAACCTGCGTCCCGTCCGCCCGGTGCCCGCGCTCTACGACGCCAGCCCGCTCAAGCGCGAGCGCATCGAGGGCACCGACCTGCTCGTCGTGCGCGAGCTGACGGGCGGCATCTACTTCGGCGAGAAGACGCGCACCGCGCGCAGCGCCAGCGACCTCTGCGAGTACAGCGTCGAGGAGGTCGACCGGATCGCGCGCGTGGCCTTCGACGCCGCGCGCACGCGCCGCCGGCGGGTCGCCAGCGTCGACAAGGCCAACGTCCTTGAGACCTCGCGGCAGTGGCGCGAGGTCGTCCACATCGTCCACAAGGCCAAGTACAACGACATCGAGCTCACCGACGTGCTCGTCGACAACGCCGCGATGCAGCTCGTCGCCCGGCCCGCCGACTTCGACGTCATCGTCACCGAGAACCTGTTCGGCGACATCCTCAGCGACGAGGCCGCGATGATCACCGGCTCGATCGGGATGCTCCCGTCCGCGAGCCTCGGCGAGCCCGGCGATCCCGGCCTCTTCGAACCCGTCCACGGCTCGGCGCCCGACATCGCCGGAACGGGCGCGGCCAACCCGCTGGCGATGTTCCTCTCGGTCGCGCTCATGCTGCGCAACGGTCTGGGTTGGGAATCGGAGGCCGCCGCCGTAGAATCGGCCGTGGACCGCGCGCTCGATGCCGGCCTGCGCACCCGCGATCTGGGCGGCCAGGCCACCACGGCGGAGGCGACCCGGGCCGTCATCGACAACCTGCCTGGCTAGGAGCGCACGGTGAAGCAAGCGGACCTCATCTGGATGAACGGGGAGTTCGTGCCCTGGGAGGACGCGAAGGTGCACGTGCTGACGCACGGACTGCACTACGGGACGGGAGTGTTCGAGGGCGAGCGCTGCTACGACACCGAGATCGGGCCGGCGGTCTTCCGCCACCACGACCACCTGCGAAGGCTCAGGCGCTCGGCCGAGCTGTACTACATGCCGCTGCCGTTCGACCTCGAGGCGCTGCGCACCGCGACGCTCGAGCTCATCGGCCGCAACGCGCTGCGCTCGTGCTACATCCGCCCGCTCGCCTTCCGCGGCTACGGGCAGATGGGCCTCAACCCGCTGGAGGCGCCGGTCGACGTCACGATCGCGGTCTGGGAGTGGGGCTCCTATCTCGGCGAGGAGGGCAAGCGCAGCGGCATCCGCGCGAAGGTCTCCAGCTGGCGGCGGATCAGCCCTGAGTCGCTGATCCCGAGCTCGAAGGCCTCAGGCCAGTACCTCAACAGCGTCCTGGCGAAGATCGAGTCCCAGAAGGCCGGCTACGAGGAGGCGATCCTGCTCGACGAGCACGGGCGCGTCTGCGAGGGCTCCGGCGAGAACATCTTCATCGTCTGGGAGGGCCGGATCGTCACGCCGCCGCCGGCCGCTTCGATCCTCGACGGCATCACCCGCAAGTCGGTCATCCAGATCGCGCGCGACCTCGGCATCGACGTCATCGAGCGCGACATCGCCCGCGCCGAGCTGTACCTCGCCGACGAGGTCTTCATGACCGGCACCGCCGCCGAGCTCGTGCCGGTCCGCGAGATCGACGACCACACGATCGGCGACGGGACCCCCGGGGCCGTCACGCGCGCGGTGCAGACCGCCTTCGAGGACGCGCTGTTCGGGCGCGCGGAGCGCTATCGCGAGTGGCTGGACCCGGTGCCCGCGCTGAAGCCGGCATGACCGCCTCACAGATCGAGCTCTACGACGCCACGCTGCGCGACGGCATGGGCGGCGGCGGCATGTCGCTGACCGCCGCCGAGAAGGTCCGTCTCGTGCACCGCCTCGACGACCTCGGCATCCACCTCGTCGAGGCGGGCTTCCCGGCCTCCAACCCGAAGGAGGCCGAGCTCTTCTCGCTGCTCGAGCACGAGCCGCTGGCCTACGCCACGATCGCGGCGTTCGGCATGACGCGCCGGCGCGGCGTGCGCGCCGACGAGGACGCCGGCCTGCGCGTGCTCGCCGGCTGCTTCGCCCCCGTCTGCACGATCGTCGGCAAGACCTGGACGCTGCACGTCGACAAGGTCGTGAAGGTCTCGCGCGAGGAGAACCTCGCGATGATCGCCGAGTCGGTCGCCTTCCTCGTCGCCGCCGGCAAGCGCGTGATCTTCGACGCCGAGCACCTGTTCGACGGCCTGCGCGCCGATCGCGAGTACGCGCTGGAGTGCCTGCGCGCGGCCGCCGGCGCGGGCGCCGAGCGACTCGTGCTGTGCGACACCAACGGCCCCTCGCTGCCCAGCCAGGTCGCGGCCGCGGTCGCCGACGTCGCCGCGGCGCTGCCGGGCGTGCCGATCGGGATCCACTGCCACGACGACGGCGGCTGCGCGGTCGCCAACACGCTCACGGCCGTCGAGGCCGGGGCGACGCAGGTGCAGGGCACGATGAACGGCATCGGCGAGCGGACCGGCAACGCGAACCTCATCACGATCATCGCCAACCTGCAGCTGAAGATGGGCCACAGCGTCATGCGCGACGACCAGCTGGCGCTGCTGACCGAGACGGCGCACTTCGCCGACGAGCTGCTCAACCGCCAGCCCGACCCGCACCAGCCCTACGTCGGGCGCAACGCCTTCGCGCACAAGGCCGGCCTGCACGCCGCCGGGATCCGCACCGACGCGGCGACGTTCGAGCACATCGACCCCGAGCTCGTGGGCAACCGCAACCAGCTGCTCGTCTCCGAGCTGTCCGGCAAGGGCACGGTCGTCCAGAAGGCCGAGCGCGCCGGGCTGGAGCTCGACGACGAGGCGACCGCCCGGATCCTCGAGCGGCTCAAGGCGCTCGAGCACGAGGGCTTTCAGTTCGAGGCCGCCGACGGCTCGTTCGAGCTGCTCCTGCGCCGCCAGACCGGCGAGTACCAGCCGCTGTTCCGCGTCGAGTCGTGGCGCGTCATCGTCGACCAGAACGCCGACGGGCACGTCTACACGGAGGCGACCGTGCGGGTGTGGGTCGACGGCAAGCGCTACGTCTCCAACGCCGAGGGCAACGGCCCGGTCAACGCGCTCGACGCCGCGCTGCGCAAGGTCCTCACCGAGACGCATCCGCACCTCGACGACATCTGGCTGACGAACTTCAAGGTCCGCATCCTCGACGAGGACAAGGGCTCGGACGCGAAAATCAGAGTTCTCATCGACGCCACCGACGGCGTCTCGACGTGGGGTTCGATCGGGGTCTCCACGAACCTCATCGCGGCCTCGTGGTCGGCGCTCGTCGACTCGCTGGAGTTCGCCGAGCAGCCCAGCCGCGTCCGCGGTGCCGCCTCGCCGCGGTCGTGACGACCGGCGTCGAGGAGATCCCGCTCGCGCGCCCGGTCCTCGGCGATGCCGAGGAGGCGGCGGTGCTCGAGGTGCTGCGGTCCGGCCAGCTGTCGCTCGGCCCGCGCGTGCCCGCCTTCGAGCAGGCCTTCGCCGCGCGCCTGGGGGTCGCGCACGCGTGTGCCGTGTCCAGCGGGACGGCCGGGCTGCACCTCGCGCTGCGCGCCGCCGGCGTGCGCGACGGCGACGAGGTCGTCACCTCACCGTTCTCGTTCGTGGCGAGCGCCAACGCGATCGTCTTCGAGCGCGCCCGCCCGGTCTTCGCCGACATCGACCCGCGCACGCTGAACCTCGACCCGGCCGCCGCCGCGGCCGCTGTCACCGAGCGCACGACCGCGCTGCTGCCGGTGCACATCTTCGGCTTCCCGGCCGACCTGCCGGCGTTCGAGCGCCTCGGCCTGCCGATCGTCGAGGACGCCTGCGAGGCACTCGGCGCCGTCCACGCCGACGGCACGCCGGTCGGCGGCCGCGGGCATCCGGCGGTCTTCGGCTTCTACGCCAACAAGCAGCTGACGACCGGCGAGGGCGGCATGGTCACGACCGCCGACGCGGCGGTCAAGACCCGCATCGACTCCGAGCGCAACCAGGGCCGCGCGCCCGACATGGGCTGGCTCGACCACGACCGGCTCGGCTTCAACTATCGCCTGAGCGACATCGCCTGCGCGATCGGGCTCGCCCAGCTCGAGCGCCTCGACGACATGCTCGCCGGCCGCGCCCGCGCGGCCGCGCTGTACCGCGAGGCACTCGCCGGCATCGATGGGCTCGAGCTGCCGTGCGCCGACGACGGCGACCGCCGCGGCTGGTTCGTCTTCGTCGTCCAGCTGCCGCCCGGCTGCGACCGCGACGAGACGGTCCGCGGGCTGCGCGCCCGCGGCGTGCAGTCCAAGCCTTACCTGCCGGCGATCCACCTCATGACGTACTACCGCGAGACCTTCGGCCACCGCGAAGGCGAGTTCCCGGTCTGCGAGGACGTCGCCGCGCGCTCGATCGCGCTGCCGTTCTTCCCGGGGCTGTCGGAGGGGCAGGTGGCGCGCGTCGCGGAAGCGCTGCGCGAGGCGCTCGGGCGCTAGCTGCGCAGGTGCCCGCCCTCGTTGAAGGAGCGCACCCAGCGGCGCCCGTCCGCCAGCACCGCGATGCGGGTGAACGAGCCGTTGTCAGCGTGGACGAACGCGAACGGGCGGCTGCCTGAGATCTGCCGGCACAGCTCGCCGATGACGCCGCCGTGCAGCACGGCCGCGACCGTCGCGCCCGGTTCGAGTCCCGCGAGGATCCGCTCCAGCCCGGCTCGCGTGCGCCGCTCGAGCTCCTCGGCGGACTCGGCGCCGGGGATGACGTCCCAGCGCTCGCGCACGAAGACCTCGCGGATGACCGGGTCGCGCCGCGCGACCGCGATTCGGAACGCGCCGCCGTCGAGCTCGCCGAGATGGACCTCACGCAGTTCGGGGACGACGACCGGTTCGAGTCCGGCGAGCGCCGCGAACGGCGCCGCGGTCTGCGCCGTGCGACGCAGCGGCGTGACGAACAGCGCCTCGATCGGCTCGCGCGCCAGCGCCGCCGCGACGCGTTGCGCCTGGCGCTCGCCGGCCTCCGACAGCGACGGGTCGGCCTGTCCCTCGAGCAGCTCGAAGGGCTGGTCGTCGCGCGCGGCCTCCGACGCGCCGTGGCGCACGAGCACGACCTCGATCGAGCCCGCGGGCCGCGAGTAGTCCTCCTGCGGGTAGTGCTTGGGGGGCACGCGGCGCCAGAGGCTAGTCGCTCACGCGCCATAGACTCGCCCACCATGTCGCGCTTCTCCGAGCCGCAGGACCCGGTCTTCCGGCGCCTGAACGCGTCGCTGTCGTTCGACCGCCGGCTGTGGCCCTACGACATCGCGCAGTCGCGCGCGCACGCGCGCATGCTCGCCGCACAGGACATCATCGGCGACGACGACCGCGACGAGCTGCTGGCGGCGCTTGACGCCGTCGAGGCCGAGCTCGTCGAGGGTGCCTTCGACTTCGACCGCGACGACGAGGACATCCACATGGCGATCGAGCGCCGCGTGACCGAGATCGCCGGGCCGGTCGGCGGCAAGCTCCACACCGCCCGCTCGCGCAACGACCAGGTCGCCACCGACGTCATCCTGTTCACGCGCGACGCCGCGGGACATGCGACGCGGGCGATCGACGCGCTCGTCGCGGCGCTGCTCGACGCCGCCGAGGCGCACCTCGACTGGCCGCTACCCGGCTACACGCACCTGCAGCGCGCCCAGCCGGTCTACCTCTCCCACCACCTGCTCGCCTACGTCTGGATGCTGCTGCGCGATCGCGAGCGCTTCGTCTTCGCCGAGGCGCAGATGGCCGCGCTGCCGCTCGGCGCGGGCGCGCTGGCGGGCGTGAACTTCGACACCGACCGTGCCGCCGTCGCGACCGAGCTCGGCTTCGAGCGCGTCGCGCCCAACTCGATCGACGCGGTCTCCAACCGCGACTTCGTCCTGGACTACCTCGCCGCTGCCGCGACCTGCGCGACGCACCTCAGCCGCTTGGGCGCCGAGCTCGTGCTGTGGTCCAGCGAGGAGTTCGGCTTCGTCACGCTGGCGGACGCGTGGACGTCGGGCTCGTCGATCATGCCCCAGAAGAAGAACCCCGACGCCGCCGAGCTGCTGCGCGCCAAGGCGCCGCGGATCGTCGCGCACCTGAGCGCGCTGCACGGCGTCATGCACGCGCTGCCGCTGACCTACAACAAGGACATGCAGGAGGACAAGGAGCACCTCTTCGACACGGTCGACACGCTCGACCTGTGCCTCGCCGCCGCCGCCGGGATGATCCGCAGCGCCCGCTTTCATCGCGATCGCATGTCCGCGGCGGCATCCGACGACCTCATCGCGGCAACCGACGTCGCCGACCACCTCGTCCGCGCCGGCGTGCCGTTTCGCGAATGCCACGGGATCGTCGCGGGCCTCGTCCGCGTGGCGGTCGACTCCGGGCGCCACCTCGCCGACCTGAGCGACGACGAGCTCGCCGGCGCCTCCGATCGCCTGGGCCCGGCCGAGTTCCGGGGGCTTCTGGCGCAGAGCGCGTGGCTGGAGTCGAAGGTCAGCGAGGGCGGGACGTCGCTTGCGCGCGTGCGCGAGCAGCTTGCCGCCGCGCGCGCCGCGCAGCAGCCGGTGTGAGCGGCTTCGCCGACCGCCACCTGCGCGCGCTCGAGCAGCCGGTCGTCGCGGCCGCCGAACTGCTCGTCGGCTGCACGATCACCCACGGCGAGACGGCGGGCATCATCGTCGAGACCGAGGCCTACCACGAGAGCGAACCGGCCTGCCACGCGTTCGCCGGCCTCACCCCGCGGACGTGGCCGCTGTTCGAGGCCCCGCAGATCGCCTACGTCTACCGCTCCTACGGCATCCACGCGCTGCTGAACGTCGTCGTCGAGCCCGCGGGCGTCGGCGCCGCGGTGCTGATCCGCGCGCTCGAGCCGCTGGCGGGCATCGAGCTCATGCGCGCGCGGCGCGGCCGCCAGCCGCTCACCGACCTGTGCTCGGGCCCCGGCAAGCTCACGCAGGCGCTCGGCATCGGCCTGGACCTCGACGCGACGTCGCTGCTGACCGGTCCGATCCGGCTCGGCCCGCCGCCGCCCGAGCGCCCGCCGCCGGCGCTCGTGATCGGCCCGCGCATCGGGATCACGCGCGCGATCGAGCTGCCGTGGCGCTTCTGCGCCGTCGGCAACCGCAACGTGTCGCGGCCCTGGCCGCGCGGGCTGCTTGCCGCCTGACCGCGCGGCCTGGTCGGGCCGTGACCGCGCTACGGAGGTGTCGGCGTGGCGCCCCCGGTGCCGCCGTCCGGCGCCGTCCCGGCGGCAGGCGGGGCCGCCGCCGGCGGCGCCTGCGCGGGCGGGGGCGCCGCTGCCGGCGGCTGTGTGTTGTCCGCCGGCGGCGTCGCCGTCCCGCCGGCCGTGGCGTCGCCGGCCGGCGCGCC
>JADMIO010806607.1_pt1 | contig 11041 bp, 9 predicted proteins | sample 8958161 | NCBI WGS metagenome assembly JADMIO01 (sample SAMN16585339, study PRJNA669376) | soil metagenome | isolation source: Crop rotation soil | place: USA: Cullars Rotation, Alabama | collected 2011 | reverse complement strand
CTTTCCCCCCAGGCCTACGGCCGCGGCCACCAGGCTGCCGTCGCGCAACAGGCGGCGGCGGCTCAGGCCGCCGCGCGCGGGAATCTCTCGGTTCATCGGCGGGTCCTCTCTCGGGCGCGCCCCGCGGCGCCCACTCGCGGCGCGCCCCGTGCCTACGCCGTAGTCTAAGCGTGGGCTGGCGTGCGGGCAAGCATCAGAGCTGCGTCCGCTGTCGCCACGGCGTCATACGCAGCTCCACCAGGCGGATCGCCTCGGTGCAGGCCACTGAGACCGCTACCAAGATCAGCACGCCGACGAACACGCGGTCGACGCGGAACTCCGTGCCCGAGCGCATGATGTAGTAGCCGATGCCCTCGGTCGCGCCCACCATCTCGGCCAAGAACACGCCGATCGTCGCGCGGCCCACGCCCAGGCGCAGCCCCGTCACGATCAGCGGCGAGGCGGCCGGTAGCACCACCTTGGTGAACATGTCCCAGCGCGACGCCCCGAACGACCGCCCGATCTTGATCAGCGTCGGATCGACGTTGCGCACCGCGGCCACCGTGTTCAGCAGCATGACGAACACGGCGAACAGCACGATCAGCGCGATCTTCGGCGCGGCGCCGATGCCCAGCATGATGATCAAGAGCGGCAGCCAGGCCTGGCTGGGCGTCGCATACATGCCGATCACGTAGGGGTTCAGCGCCCACTCCAGCCGCCGGCTCGCCCCGAGGAGCAGCCCGAGCGGCACCGCGAGCAGCGCCGCGAGCAGGTAGCCCGCCCCGAACTCGATCGCGCTCACCCGCATGTGGGTCCACAGCCGCCCGGCCGCGAGATCGGCCCAGAACGTCGCGACGATGCCCGACGGCGCCACGAGAAGCTGCGGGTTCACCCAGCCGAGCCGGACCGCCCCCTCCCAGCCCCCTAGGAACACCACCAGCGAGGCCGCGAACAGCAGCCGGCGGCGCGTCGCCGGCGCCAGGCCCTCCCCGTGGCTCGCGACCCCGGGGAGCGGCAGCGCGACAGCCCCCTCTCCCCCTGGGAGCGGGCGGGGGGTGAGAGATCGGCTGTCGGCCATCGCGCCCCCTAGTTCCCGGTCACGGGAGGGGTGTTGTGCGCGCACAACACCCCTCCCGTGACCACCCCCTACAGCGCCGTGTCGCGGTGCCAGGGCGCGACCCGCTGGCCGAGCCAGTGCAGCCCCTCGGTGAGCAGGATCGAGCAGGCCGCCAGCACCAGCACGCCGGCCAGCAGCGTGGCCGCCTTGAACTCGTTGCCCGCCCGCACGATGAGGTAGCCGAGCCCGGCGTTCGCGCCGAACATCTCGGCGACGAACGCCCCGATCAGCCCGCGCCCCACGCCGAGCCGCAGCCCCGCCAGGATATAGGGCACCGAGTAGGGCAGTACGACCTTCAGGAACACATCGCGGTGGTCCGCGCCGAAGGCGCGCGCCGTGCGCAGCAGCACGCGGTCGACGTTGCGCGCTCCGGTCAGCGTGTTCAGCGCGATCGGGAAGAAGGCGCTCAGGAACACGAGCGCGATCTTCGAGCCCATCCCCACGCCCATCCAGACGAGCAGCAGCGAGATGAACGCCACGCGCGGCGCGGCGTAGAGGGCCATTAGGTAGGGCCCGAGTACCGCCTCCGCGTCCTCGTTCGTGCCGAGCAGCAGCCCCAGCAGGATGCCCGTGATTGCCGCGAGCGCGAAGCCGCTCAGGAAGACCGACGCCGTGGCCGCGAGGTGCTCCGCGAGCTCGCCCGAGCGTACCAGCCCCCACAGCGCCGTGAACACCGGCTCCGGCCCGGCGAACATCGACGGCCCCAGGCGGCCGCTCATCGCCACCGCCTGCCAGAGCAGCAGGAACGCCGCCAGCGACGCCACTGTGATCGCCGCCGGCTCGTGGCGGCGCAGCCATGACGCCTCGCGGAAGGGCGCCCGGCTGGCGCCCGGTGGCACGGTCACCGCGCTCATCGCCCCGCTCCCGCCGCCCCGACCCACGGGCTTCGATTAGTGCCCACCGTCGGCCCCCGCCGCCAGCGGCGCGCCCTGCGCGTCGGCCCGCACCGACGCCGCCAGGAGCTGCCAGATCGCATCGCGCAGCGTGTGGTAGCGCGGCAGCGTCTTCAGGTCGACCTCCCAGCGCGGCTTCGGCAGGTCCACGGCGAAGATCGTGCTCACCCGCGCCGGCCGCGGCGTGAACACGACCACCCGGTCGGCCAGCGTGAGCGCCTCGTCAATCGAGTGCGTCACGAACAGCACCGTCTGGTCTAGCTCGCCCATCAGCCGCAGCAGCTCTTGCTGCATCACCTCGCGCGTCATGGCGTCGAGCGCGGCGAACGGCTCGTCCATCAGCAGGATCTTCGGCTCCAGCACCAGCGCCCGCGCCAGCCCCACGCGCTGCTGCATGCCGCCCGACAGCTCGTACGGGTACTTCCGCTCGAAGCCGGCGAGCCCCAGCATGGTAATAGCCTCGCCGATGCGCGTCTCGGCGTCCGCGCCCAGCCGCTTGCTAACTTCAAGCCCGAAGCGCACGTTGTCCCAGACGGTCCGCCAGGGGAACAGCCCATACTCCTGGAAGACCATCGCGCGGTCGGGCCCGGGCCCGCGAATCGGCTCGCCCGCCACGCGCACGGCGCCTGCCGCGGGCACGATCAGTCCGTCGACAACGTGCAGCAGTGAGGTCTTGCCGCAGCCGCTGGGGCCCACGAGGGCCACGAACTCGCCCGCCGCGACGTCCAGACTAACGTCGTCCACGGCGAGCAAGCGGCTGCGGTCGCGGGGGTTCTCGTAGACAACGCTGAGGTGCTCGATCTCGATCAAAGTCATGGAGGCCGTGTTCCACCGCGCGAGGTCACGCCGCCGCGTGGTGGCTCCGAGTGTAACAACCGGCGCCGCGCGGCGGCAAACTGCCACCGCACCGAGCCCCGCGAGCGCTATGCGCCGGCACGCGCCTTGCCGGTAAGCCGCCGGCCAGCGCCGCCAGTATCTATCCCGAGGGGAGCAGCACGGTGCGGGACGAAACCTACTTCCGGCAGTTCGCGGTGCCGCGCACGAGCGGCCATGCCTACGTCCCGCTGGGTCTGGCCGCTATCGCGGAGCAAGGCCCGAGTGGACTGCGCCTGCAGGTCGGCGCGGCCACCGTCGAAGTCGTGGCGCTCGCGCCCGACCTCTTCCGCGTCGGCCTGTTCGCCGATGGCCGCCCCGTCGACTACAGCTCCGAAGCCGTGGTCAAGACCGACTGGCACCCCGGCGATCTGCGCGTCGCGGCGCAGATCGGCACGGCCACGATCACCACCAGCGCCGCCCGTGCCCTTGTCCAACTCGAGCCGCTGCGCCTGCGCTTCGAGGACGCCGCCGGCCGCCGCTTCGCCGAGGACGACCCGGAGCTGGGCATGGGCCTCCTGCCGCTCGCGCCCGGCGGCGGCCGGCTCGTCGACCCGCTCGGCTCCCCGTCGCGCGTCTACAAGCGCCATGCGCCCACCGAGCACTACTTCGGCTGTGGCGAGCGCACCGGTGGCCTGGAGAAGACCGACTCACACCAGGTGTTCTGGAACAGCGACCCGCCCCACGAGCACACCGCCTCGCTGAACAACCTCTACGTCTCCATTCCGTTCCTGCTCGCGCTCGACCAGGGTGCCGCCTGGGGTCTGTTCCTCGACAACCCCGGCCGCGTCGAGTTCGACCTGGCGCGCGAGCATCCCGCGCGCTCCTGGTTCGGCGCCGACTGCGGTGACCTCGTCTACTACGTCTTCGCTGGCCCTACCCCGGCCGCCGTGCTCGACCGCTACACCGAGCTAACCGGCCGCACGCCTCTGCCGCCGCTCTGGGCGCTGGGCAACCACCAGAGCCGCTGGGGCTACAAGTCCGCCGACGAGCTGCGCGCCATCGCCCGCGAGTTTCGCGCCCGCGGCATCCCCTGCGACGCGCTCTACCTCGACATCGACTACATGGACGGCTACCGCGTGTTCACCTGGGACCGCGAGCGCTTCCCCGATCCCGCCGGCCTCATCGCCGAGCTAGGCGCCCAGGGCTTCCGCGTGGTCACCATCGTCGATCCGGGCGTGAAGGCCGACGAGGGCTACGCGGTCTACCGCGACGGCCGCGCCGCCGACCTCTACTGCAAGACCTACCAGGGCGCCGAGTACCACAACGTCGTCTGGCCCGGCACCTGCGCCTTCCCCGACTTCATCAACCCGCGTACCCGCAACTGGTGGGGCGACCAGCACCGCGGCCTGCTCGACGCGGGCGTGGCGGGCATCTGGTGCGACATGGACGAGCCGACGATGTTTATCCCCACGCCGTCCACCATGCCGCCCGACATCGTCCAGCCCGGCGGCGGCACGCCCCGCCTGCACGCGCAGGTCCACAATCTCTACGGCTCGCTGATGGCCCGCGCCACGCGTGAGGGACTGGCGCGGCTGCGCCCGGAGCGGCGGCCGTTCGTCATCACGCGCTCGGGCTACGCCGGCCTCCAGCGCGACGCGCTCCACTGGACGGGTGACAACTCGTCGTGGTGGGAGCATCTGTGGATGAGCATGCCCCAGCTTCAAAACCTCGGCCTCTCGGGGCTGGCCTGGGTAGGCACCGACATCGGCGGCTACGGGGGCCACGCCACGGGCGAGCTGCTGGTGCGCTGGGTCGAGCACGGCATCTTCCAGCCGTTCTGCCGCAACCACGCCGCCTGGGACGCCCGCCCCCAGGAGCCGTGGGCCTTCGGCGAGCGCTACGAGGCGCCCATCCGCAACCTTCTCCGGTTGCGCCAGCGCCTCATCCCTTATCTCTACAGCCTGTTCGACGAGTGCCACCGCACGGGTGCGCCCCTCCTGCGGCCGCTCCTGTTCGCCTACCCTGACGACGAGACCACCTACAACGCCGACGACGAGTTCCTGGTCGGCGACGCGCTGCTCGTCGCGCCTATCGCCCGTCCCGGCGTCGCCCACCGCGCCGTCTACCTGCCGCGCGGCACCTGGTTCCACTACTGGAGCGGTGCGCGCTTTGACGGCCCCGCCCACGTCCTCGCCCACGCGCCGCTCGGCGAGCCCGCGATCTACCTGCGTGCCAATCATCCCATCCCGCTGTGGCCGGCCATGAACCACGTCGACGAGCAGCCGCCCGATCCGCTCACCCTGCTTGTCTACCCAGCCGAGGGCGTGGGCACGCTGACCCTCTACGAGGACGCCGGCGATGGCTACGAACACGAGCGCGGCGACTACGCTCGCACGCATATCACCTGCGCCACCACCGCCGACACGGTCACACTTGAGCTGTCCGAGCAAGAGGGCGCCTACCAGCCGCCGCGTACCCACGTCGAGCTAGCCCTGCGCGGCCTCGGCGCCCGCCCCCGCGCCGTGCGCCTCGATGGCGCCGCCGCCGCCGTCTGGCGCTGGGACGCCGCCACCGCCTGGATCACCCTCCCCGCCAGCCCACCAGCCCGGCGCGTCGAGATCGACCGCGCTCCTGCCGAGGGGGCCCGATAGGGGCAGTGGGGCGACGATCGTTCGCCAGGGGCGTCCCACAGGACTGCGCAGAGGCTGTAGGGGCGCATTTCATTGCGCCCGTCGCGCCGTAGCGCGCCCCGGACGGCCGAGGCCAAGGCCGGAGGAGGCGGCCTGCGGGCGGGGGGCGTGATGAATCACGCCCCCACAGCGATGCCCTTGCAGTCACTGCAAGAACGTATGGGACATCCGTTCGCCTGGTTATCCTGCCAGGCCGGCAAACTCGTGGCGTATACTGACGCGAGGCCGCGCCACGCAGCCGCCAAGGAACCGAGATGGCCGCTACTCCTCGCGCGCTTCAAGTCAGCCGCCGCACCTTCGTCCAAGGCGCGGGGATCGCCGGGATCAGCCTGTGCGCCGGCTGCGCCTTCCCCCAGCCGCTCGCTCAGCCGCCGAAGCCGCGCCGCATCGGCGTGCTCACGCTCACGCCCGGCTCCCCGACCGCTCGGCGGCTACCGTGGAGTTCGCGGAGGCGCTGCGCGAGCGTGGCTACGTCGAAGGCCAGGATATCGCCATCACTTATCGCTCGGCGCAGGGCCACCCCGACCGCCTACCGGCGCTGGCCGCCGAGCTGATCCAGCTTCCGGTGGACGTGCTCGTGACCGTCCCCACCCAGCCGACCCTGGTGGCCCAGCAGGTGACCACCACGATCCCGATCGTCTTCACCGGCGTCAGCGACCCCGTGGCGACCGGCCTGGTGGCGAGTCTCGCCCGCCCCGGCGGCAACGCCACGGGCGTGAGCACGCTGGCCCGCGGGATGGCCGGTAAACGGCTAGAGCTGCTGGCCAATATGGTGCCCAGCCTTTCCCGCCTGGCCGTGCTGTGGAACGCGGCCAATCCCGCGGGCGCCGTCGAGCTAGAGGAGCTGCAGGACGCGGCTCGCGTGCTCGGCATACAGCCTGCGCCCGTTGCGGTTCGCTCGACCGACGACCTCGACGGCGCCCTCGACGCGATCGCTCGGAAGCGCGCCGACGCCCTCTTCCTTGTCACTGACCCGATCTTCGCCCCGCCCTACCTCGCGCCAATCACCGACTTCGCGCTCGCGCAACGTCTGCCGTCGAGCTATACGTTCCGCGCCTTCGCGGACGTCGGCGGCCTCGCCACCTACGGCCCGAGCGCCATCGGCGTCGCCCGCCGCGCCGCCTACTACGTCGACCGCATCCTGAAGGGTACCCCGCCCGCCGACCTCCCGGTCGAGCAGCCGACCCAGTTCGACTTCGTCATCAATCTCAAAGCCGCCCAGGCCCTCGGCCTCACCATCCCCCCCCACGTTCTCCTACAGGCCACCGACCTGGTGCAGTAGCTGCCCGTCAAGTGCAGCGCGCCCAACCGTTCAATCGTTCCTCAGGGTGTCCTGCGCCTCCTTGGCCGCCTTGGCCATCTTCCAACGCCGGCGCCAAAAAACCGCTCCGTCGGCGGTGGCCACGTTGCACCACGTGGCCATCTTGCCTGGCAGCCTTGTCGCTAGCCTCCGACGAAGCTCAGCCGCACCTGGCGCGTGGGATTGTCGCGGTTGAGGTCGACCAGCACGACGTGTTGCCAGATGCCGAGCGCCGGGCGGCCGTCGAGCACGGGGATGGTCACCGAGGGGCTGAGCAGCGCGGGCAGCAGGTGGTCGGCCCCGTGGCCGGGGCTGCCGTGGTGGTGGACGTAGCGCTCGTCGCGCGGCAGCAGCCGCTCCAGCGCCGCCTCCAGGTCGGGCTCCGAGCCGGCGCCGACCTCGATCAGCGCCAGCCCCACCGTGGCGTGCGGCGCGAACACGTTCACGAGGCCGTCGCCCAGCGGCGCGCAGAACGCCGCCACTGCCTCGTTCAAGTCCACCAGCCGCCGCCGCGCCGTGTCGATCGTTAGCTGCGTGCTCTGCATGCCCTCATTGTAGGCGAGAGGCCACGAGACGCCCCTGCTCTGCTGGCCGTCGCTCTCGCTGACTCTGAGCGCGTGTATGCGTGGATCCACCAGCGCGTCAAGTGCGCGGTCGGGACTCACGGAGTATAGGGCCTCCTCAGCCGTAGACAGCCTGGCCAGACCGGTGTAATGTAAAGCGCAGCAGCCGAGCGGGCTGGCGCGTGCGCGTCTGCGCGCGGCAGCTTACCGTCGGCCGGGCTGGCTGGGGGCGGCGGCCGACCGCACCGGCCCGCATCGCCGTGCGTGTCTCGGCAGCGGCCCACGGCCGGGCCACGGCGAAGCCCCACGGCCACAAGACGCGGCGAAGGGGGACACGGCCCATGCGCGTGGCTATCAACGGGTTCGGACGCATCGGGCGGCTGGCCTTTCGGGCCGCCTGGGAGCGCCGCCTTAATCTCGACATCGTCGCCATCAACGACCCGGCCGGCGCCAAGACCGACGCGCTCTTGCTGGAGTTCGACTCGAACTATGGCCCGTTCCCCGGCAGCATTCGCGTCGGCGCGGGCAAGATGTACGTGGACGGGCGCGAGATCGCCATCTACCGCCATCGCGACTGGTCGCTCCTGCCCTGGCGCGACCTCGGCGTCGACCTGGTGCTGGAGTGCTCCGGCCGCGGCACGCGCCGCACCGAGGCCGAGCGCCATTTGACGGCCGGCGCACGCCGTGTGCTCATCTCGGCCCCGGCCAAGGGCGAGGACGCCACGCTCGTCCTCGGGGTGAACGAGGGCGAGTACGACCCGGACCGCCACCGCGTCATCTCCAACGCGTCCTGCACGACGAACGCGCTGGCTCCCGTCGCCAAGGTGCTGCGCGACACCTTCGGCCTCACCTGGGGCATGATGAGCACCGTCCACTCCTACACCAACTCGCAGTTCATCCACGATCGCAGCGCGGACAATGCCCGCGAGTCGCGCGCCGCCGCGCTGAACATCATCCCCACCGACACCGGCGCCGCGCGGGCGGTCGGTCTCGTGTTGCCCGAGCTCGCCGGCTGCTTCGAGGGTATGGCCTTCCGCGTGCCGACGCCCACCGTATCGGTCGTTGACTTCGTCTGCGAGGTGGGCCGCGACGTCAGCGCCGAGACCGTGAACCGGGCCTTCCGCGCCGCCGCGGCCGGGCCCATGCGCGGCATCCTCGACGTGTGCGACCGGCCGCTCGTCTCCATGGACTTCAAGGGCAACCCCCTCTCGGCGATCGTCGATAGCCTGACCACTACAGTCGTCAACAAGCGCATCGTGAAGGTGGTCGCCTGGTACGACAACGAGTGGGGCTACTCGTGTCGCCTGGTGGACATGGCGGCCTATCTGCTCGCCCGCGAGCCGGCGCACGCCGAGCCCGAGCCCGAGGATACGGTGTCCGCGGTCGCGCGCCCCGCCTGAATGCTGTAATCACCGCCAGGGCTTCGCGCAATGGGTGGTTCCCCGATCTCGCGCTCACCGCGCGGGGCACGCTGCGGCTGGATTGACGCTCCCTGTGGCCGCGCGTATCATCCGGTTACAGGGTCGAGCGGGGACATTGCCACGGGCGGGGAGGGCAAGCGCATGGACTACGATCTGCTTATCAAGGGCGGCCGGGTCATCGATGGCTCGGGGCTGCCGGGCTATCAGGCCGACGTGGGCGTCAGGGACGGCAAGATCGCGGAGATCGGCCGGCTCACGGGCACCGCCGCGCGCACCATCGACGCCGCCGGGCTGGTCGTCGCGCCCGGCTTCATCGACCATCACACCCACCTCGACGCCCAGCTCCTCTGGGACCCCTACGGCACCGCCGAGCCGTGGCACGGCGTGACCACCGTCATCATGGGCAACTGTGGCCTCACCCTCGCGCCCGCCAAGGAGAGCGACCGCGACAACATCGTCAAGAGCTTCGTGCGCGTGGAAGCAATCCCGCGCGTTGCTCTCGAAGTCGGCGTGCCCTGGAGTTGGCACACCTATGGCGAGTACCTGGACACGCTCCAGGGCAAGGTGGGCATCAACGTCGGCGGGCTCGTCGGCCACATCGCCGTGCGCCAGTACGTGCTGGGCGAGGAGTCGGTCGAGCGCACCGCCACGCCTGACGAGGTCGTCCGCATGCAAGGCCTCGTGCGCGAGGCGCTGGAGGGCGGCGCCTTCGGCATGTCCACCAACCGCAACGAACGGCACATGCGCGAGGACGGCAAGCCCGTCGCCAGCCGCCTGGCCGACGACGACGAGCTGTACGCCCTCTGCGACGTGCTGGCCGAGCTGAACACCGGAGTGGTCGAGACGGTCGTGGGCCTGACGAAGCTGGAGCACCTGGCCTGGTACGACCAGCTCGCGCGCCGCAGTGGCCGTCCCGTGCTGTGGCAGAGCGTGCAGCACCGCTGGGCGGCGCCGAACATGTGGCGCGACCAGCTCGACGGCATTGCCCCCACCTTCCGCGACGGCTACCGCGCCTTCGGCCTCGCCAGCACCGTGCCGCTGCTACGCCGCTGGAGCATGAAGAACACCCAGGTGTTCGATGAGTTCCCCACCTGGAAGACGCTCATGTTCCTGCCCGAGCCGGTGCGCAAGCAGGCGTTCGCCGAGGCCGAGACGCGCGCCAAGCTACGCGCGGAGCTAGAAGGCACGGAGAAGGCGAGCTTCCACCGCCGCTGGGACCTGGTGAAGCTCGTCCAGGCGCAGCGCCCGGAGAACCAGGGCCTGGTGGGCAAGAGCGTGGCCGACGTGGCGGCGCTGCGCGGCCAGGACCCCGTCGACGCGTTGCTGACGCTGTCCGTCGAAGAAGACCTCGGCACGGTCTTCGCCAGCGCCAATACGGGCGGCGATCCGGCCGTGGTTGGCCAGATTCTGCAGAGCCCCTACGTGCTGCCCGGCGTGTCGGACGCGGGCGCGCACGTGCAGTTCGGCGTCGAGTTCGGCTACAGCACCACGTTCCTCGGCGAGTGGGTGCGCGAGCGCCAGATCATGCCGTTGGAGCAGGCGGTACACAAGCTGACCTTCCAGGTGGCGACGATCTTCGGCATTGAGGACCGCGGTCTCCTGCGCCCCGGCTACGCCGCCGACTTCGCCATCTTCGACCCGGCGACGGTGGCCCCGCACGAGGCCGAGTGGGTGCAGGACTACCCGGCCGACACCCGGCGGCTCGTCCAGCACGCCGACGGCATGCACTACACCATCGTGAACGGCTACGTCGTCTCCGAAGACGGCAAGCTCAGCGGCGATCTCCCCGGGCAAGTATTGCGCGGCTCGGCGTACAAGCCTGTCGCGGCGGTGGTGTAATCATGGGGGTTGCCTACATTCCCGTGGCGCGCGTGGGCGAGCTGGCGCCGGGCGAGCGCAAGAAAGCTGACCTGGGCGGCCGCGCGGTGATCGTCGCCAACCTGGACGGCGAGTACTTCGCTTTCAGCAGTCAGTGCCCGCACGAGTCGGCCGAGTTGGAGCTTGCCGACATCAACGGTACCGAGCTGCGCTGCGACGGCCACAACTACTGCTTCGACCTGCGCACCGGCCAGTGCGTCGCGCCCGAACACGGCCCGGCCCTTGCCGTCCTGCCCGTCGAGCAGCGCGACGACGATCTCTGCATCAAGCTGGAGTGGTAGGCCGCGCCAGGGGGAGCCGATGGGCAAGCGAGCGCAACCCGCCTTGATGGCGCGCGGGCTCGCCGCGGGCCTGGCGGCGCTGGCGCTCGCCTGCACGCCCGCG
>JADMIO011367333.1_pt1 | contig 11042 bp, 7 predicted proteins | sample 8958161 | NCBI WGS metagenome assembly JADMIO01 (sample SAMN16585339, study PRJNA669376) | soil metagenome | isolation source: Crop rotation soil | place: USA: Cullars Rotation, Alabama | collected 2011 | reverse complement strand
TGAACGCGCGCTTTGTAAAAATCGCGCCCGCCGTTTAGTGAAGAACGTCTCACGCGGTGGCGCAACGGCGCAACGAAAGCCGCAAAGGAAACCTGGCTTGGAGTGGCAGGCGCCGCGCGCCGCTGCGTGAGAAATTTCTTAATGCCGAACGAGCCCCATAATGATCGTGACGCGAAAGTCTTCGCGCTTTACGAGCAACTCGTTGAGATCGAACAGCGGTTGATCCCGACCGGCCTGCACGTTTTTGGACGACCCTCTTCTGCCGGCGAGAAAACAGATCTGCTGAAGATGATCGCTTCGTTCGATCGTCCGGAAACCGGCGCACGCGCGCTTCCCGAGGAGTTGCTCGCTGATGCGGTACAGGAGTTTCTCGCAAACGGCGCCGATGCAGCAGTCGCATTTCTCGAGCAGAAAGGTTTGAGCTCTGAAACTACGCGTCCTGTTTTCGCGCTGCTCGAAACAGTCACGACGAAACTTCAAACAAACAACGAGATCGATTCACTTGTGCGCGCGTTGCGCGGTGAGTTCATTGAGCCTGGTCCAGGCGCGGACATTATTCAGAACCCTGACATCCTTCCCACCGGCCGAAACACGCACGCGATCAATCCGTACGGTGTTCCGTCGGCCGCTGCATACACTCGCAGTGAGGCCGTCGCGAACAGCCTGCTTGAACGTTACAAGAACGAGAACGGCCGTTATCCGGAAGCGATGGCCCTCGTCCTGTGGGGACTCGACAACATCAAGACGCAGGGCGAAGGTGTGGCCCAGGCACTCTGGCTGCTCGGCACGCGCCCCGTGCGTGACGCTTTAAATAGGACCACGAGCGTCGAGGCGATTCCGCTCGCCGAAATTGGCCGCCCGCGCATCGACGTCGTGATGACCGTCTCCGGCATCTTTCGAGATCTGTTTAGTCCGACAGTGCAACTGCTCGACAAGGCTGTCCGCCTCGTGGCCCAACTCGACGAGCCGTTCGAACTCAACTACGTCCGCAAGCATGTGTTGCAGCAAGTCGAAGAGGATCGTTGCGACGTGGATGACGCGGCGGTGCGCGTCTTCTCCAATGCGCCCGGCAACTACGGCACGAACGTGAACTTCATGGTGATGGATTCGCAGTGGGACCGCGAAGAGACGCTCGGCGATCTCTTCGTCACGCGAAAGTGTTTTGCGTACGGGCGCGACTCGAAAGGGCGCGCGTTCGAAGGAAGGGAAGCGCGTGTTGCGATGGATCGAGCGCTTTCACGCGTCGAAGCGACGTACCAGAACATCGACACGTTCGAGATCGGTTTGACTGATGTCGATCACTATTTCGAGTATCTCGGTGGTGTGTCGAAGGCGGTGGAGAAGCGCGCGAAGTCGCGGCCTGCGATTTATTTGTCTGACAGTTTGTCGCGTGAGGTGAAGATTCGATCGCTGGAAGAGACAGTGCGATTAGAGACGCGGGCCAAGACGCTCAATCCGAAGTGGTATGAAGGGATGTTGAAGCATGGGTTTCGCGGCGTCGCGGAGATTGAGAACCATGTGTCGAACACGTTTGGGTGGAGCGCGACGGCTGATGCGGTTGATGATTGGGTCTACACGGAGGTCGCGAACACGTTTCTGTTTGATGAACAGATGCTCGAGCGTTTGCGAGAGCTGAATCCGCACTCCGCGCACTCGCTCGCGCAGAGATTGTTGGAAGCTAACGGGCGTGGGTATTGGGAAGTAGATGATGGCGTGGTTGATCGATTGAGGGAGATCTCTCGAAATCTGGAAGACCAGCTCGAAGGGGTAGCGTAGTTGTAGAACAATATTTACAAGATTTTTCATGATGCACAGAAAGTCATGTGAGTCCTGCAAAATCTTGTTAATCCTGTCTAATGAATATAACTGTTCTCTACGTCGGCTCGAGTCTGTTGGCGCCGCTGAAGTCCGCGGAGCGCGAGATCAATCGTGCGCACAGACTGGATCTGCGTGTGGCGGCGTACAACTTCGGATCGCCGCTGAGCGATCGCGAGTGGCTCGACGTTGAAAAGGATCTGAAAAGTTCGAATATCGTTTTTGTCATTCACGTGATGGATGGCGAGAATGCGACGCGTCTGGTTTCCGCGCTCGATAAACTCAGAAACGACGCGGTGATCGTCATCAACTGCATGCCGGAGCTGATGCGCCGGACGCGCATGGGTCGCCTCGATATCGCCACATTCGGCAACAAGCAACACGGTAAAGGTGGAAAACTCTTGCGCTCGGTCGGCTCGTGGGTCGGCAATCAGGCGCGCCGCGGCAAGTCTCAGGACAAACACACGCAATACCTGAAGCTTGTCGATCGCTTACCATCTATTCTCAAGTTTGTCCCGACGGCGGGCGCGTTAACAGACGCGAAGCATTATCTGTATCTCTTTTGCTATTTCCTCCAGCCGACTCCGGCAAACATCCAGTCAATGCTGCTCTACGCGCTCGTTCATTACGTTCGTGATGAGCGCCTGAAGAAGATTCGCGTGCGGAAGCCTGAGCAGATGCCGTCAGTCGCCATTTATCACCCCAGCGCACCGAAACTCTTTCAAACATTCGCGGAATACCGGAAGTGGTATCGCAACCCGCTTGATCGCGATTCGACAATCGGTCTCTTGTTGATGCGTCCGCAAGTGATCAGTAAAACGACGAGACACTACGACGCACTCATCAACGCCATCGAAGCAGAAGGCTTGAGCGTGATTCCCGCAATCGCGACGCTGATGGACAACCGCGAAGCCGTGTCGAAGTTTTTTGTCGAAACTAAGGATAGGAGGGCTCGCGTCAGTCAAATCGTCTCGTTAACCGGATTCAGTTTTGTCGGCGGTCCGGCGATGAACGACAGCGCCGCTGCGTCAGAGTTTTTGCGTGAGCTCAATATCCCGTACCGCTCGGCCGTGAGTCTCGACACGCAGACAATCGAAGCCTGGTCCGATTCGCAAACTGGTCTCAACCCGGTTCAGGCAGGCATGCAGATCGCGATCCCCGAGATCGACGGCGCCACCGAGCCGTTCATTTACGGCGGCATTCCAACGCGTGGCCAGGAGCCGGTCGCGCTCGACGATCGTTGCGAACGACTGGCGCGACGCCTGAAGCGGTGGCACACGTTACAAACCGCACCGCGCAAGGATGTGAAGCTGGCGATCGTGCTTTTCTGTTTTCCACCAAACAAGGGAAACATCGGAACTGCCGCGGATCTGGATGTCTTTCCCGGTGTGTTCGACGTGCTCAAGCGATTGGACGCGGAAGGTTATCGCGTCGAGCTTCCAGATTCAGCCGAAGATCTGCGGGAGAGACTTATCGACAACGTCTCGTATCGCATGAACGTTCACGAGTATCGACAGCTCTGTCCTTACGTCAGGGAAGTGGAAAACGATTGGGGTACAGCGCCGGGTGCGATCAATACATTCGGTAAGGATTTACTAATTCACGGCTTGCAGTTAGGAAATGTGTTTATCGGAGTGCAGCCAACATTTGGTCTTGAAGGCGATCCGATGCGGTTGATGATGGCGCGCAGCGGCTCGCCGCATCACGGCTTCATGGCTTTTTACACTTATCTCTCGAAAATCTTCGGGGCCGACGGTGTGATTCACTTCGGCACGCATGGAGCGCTGGAGTTTATGCCGGGCAAGCAGATCGGACTCTCGGGCGAGTGTTGGCCGGATCGTCTGATCGGCGAGCTGCCGAATTTTTATATCTACAGCGTAAATAATCCCTCCGAAGGTTCGATCGCGAAGCGCCGCTCATACGCGGAGTTGATTTCGTACCTCACGCCTCCGATCGAAAATGCCGGCCTGTATAAAGAGCTCGCGGGTCTGAAGGATCTCGTCATGGCTTATCGTCAGTCAACAAACGAATCCGAGCGAGATCAGCTATATCAATCCATCGAAGCGCTCAGCAGCGAAACCCACTTAACCGTTTAATCTGCGTTTTAAACTCCTTTGCATCCACGCGATGGATAAAGGTCTCGGCGCCGTCGATCGCAATGACGGGAATGTCGTACTTATATTTTCTGAGTAGCTCCTCATCAGATTCGATGTTTACCTCTTCAAGCGTGAACTGATCGCTGCAACCGGCGTTCATGATTGCCACCTTCGCCTCATCGCAAAGATGACACCCCGGACGCGAATAAATGATTACATGAGGTTTAGACATCGATAGTCCTTGCATGCTAAACGAGAAATTATGTATAAATAACGCCGCCGACCATATTATATATTTTGTTTTGTTAGGTGCGGCGCTCTTCATGTTTAAGCTAATAATTCGTTTTACTGCGCAGAGAGGAATCCCTGTAGGTGAAGTTGTATAAGTAGCCCTCTGTTAGTAAAGTCGAAGTGTACCCGCGGAAGTTCGCAACACCTGGCAATTCGGAATCGAGCTAGACGGAGGTCTGGACTTGGATAGTCAAGCCGATCAATTGTCCGCCCCCAGTGTAAGTGGCGTAAGTGCGGCGCCACCCCGCGCCGCCGCGGCGGCGACTGCAAAACCCGCGGCTCCTGCGGCCGTGGTGGAGACGAGTTCCGATCCTCCAGTCAACAAGATGCGCCGCCGCATCGTCTGGGCCACCATCGCGGGGGCACTCACGACGTTCTTCCTGATGTTCGTGCGGTTCTTCCTGCCGCGCTCCATTCTCGAACCTTCCAGCACGTTTCGTATCGGGCCGCCAGCCGATTACGCGATCGGCGTCGATACAAAATGGCAGCAACAGTACCGTATCTGGGTGACGAGAACGTCCGATCGTCTCTTCGTTATCTACGCGCGCTGCACACATCTCGGGTGCACGCCCGACTGGAAGGCCAGTGAAAACAAGTTCAAATGCCCGTGTCACGGCAGTGGCTACGACAGCGAGGGCATCAACTTCGAAGGACCCGCGCCGCGACCAATGGATCGCGCAAAGGTAACTCTCGACGCCGAAGGACAGATCCAGGTCGATACCGGCAAGCTCTTCTCGTGGCCAAAAGGTGAAACAAGCCACTTCGATGATAAAGATGCTTTCATCAACGTGTAACGCAACGGATAACGCGGATGGATAACGATCCAAAAGAGACAAAACAAATCACGTCCGGCGAAGAAGGCGACAACCGCAGCTTTATCGAGAAGGTCAAGGAGACCGGCGGTTCGCTGAAAGAGCGCGCGAAGGACGAGGCGAAAGAGTACAAGGATCCGCAGGACACGCAGCTCTGGAAGTCGATCTTCCGCGTCTCGCATGATCGCTCGGATCCGCGCAATCGCTCGCTCGCGATTCTTTCGAATGTCTTCCTGCACCTGCATCCCGCGAAGATCAATCGCGACGCGGTGCGTTACCCGTTTACGTGGGGGATGGGCGGCATCACTTTCTACCTGTTCATTGTCCTGACATTCACCGGGGTGTTGCTGATGTTCTACTACCACCCCACAAAGCTCGACGCGTTTCGCGACATCCTTTATCTGGAGCACGACGTTCCCTTCGGGAAACTGTTGCGCAACATGCATCGCTGGGCCGCGCACTTGATGGTCATCACGACCTGGTTGCACATGTTTCGCGTGGTGTTGACGGGATCTTACAAGCGGCCCCGCGAATTCAACTGGTGTGTGGGTGTGGTGTTACTCGTGTTGACGCTGCTGTTGTCATTCACGGGCTACCTGCTGCCTGACGATCAGCTCGGTTTCTGGGCGGTGACGGTCGGAACAAACATGGCGCGCGCGACGCCGATGCTCGGTCACGAAGGTCCATTCGGGCCGCAATTGGGTTTGACTGCCTATAACGACGTGCGCTTCGGACTGCTCGGAGGTTCGATCGTCGATTCGAATGCGTTGCTGCGCTCGTACATCTGGCACTGCATCGGTATTCCGCTCGTGGCATCGATCTTTATGGCAGTGCACTTCTGGCGTATTCGGAAGGACGGCGGCATTTCCGGTCCCGCGCCGGTGGTGCTCGAGTCAGAGATGAAAGCAGTCGCGAAGAAGAAGTAATTGAAATCATGTCGATCGTGTAAATCCCGTCATCTTGTCTAGACAGGATTACAGGATTCACAGGATGTGCAAGATATGAAGCGATTCATCAACAAGTGGACCATTCTCGGCGTGCTCTTACTGATTGTCGTTCTCTGGGCTATAAACGTCCGGGATTGGCACCAGTTATGGACCATCTCGTCGGCGCCGGATAACATTCCGATCGTCGCGATGCTCTTTCTGGTCCCATTCTTCACGTGGCTGGGCATCAGGCAGGCCGTGGCGAACGACCAGCTGATCGAAGAGCTCGAAGCAGATCCGAAACTGGCGAAGACGCATCATCGCAAAGTCGAGCCGTGGAGACCGGGTTGGGCGCGAGAGCTACATGTTTGGCCCTACCTTGTTCGAATTGAATTTCTGGCCACCCTGATTGTCACGGTGGTTCTTTTTATTTGGTCCATCACCCTCAATGCGCCGCTCGAAGAGCCGGCCAATCCGAACCTGACGATGAATCCGTCGAAGGCGCCGTGGTACTTCCTCGGCCTACAGGAAATGCTGGTCTACTTCGATCCGTGGATTGCGGGCGTCGTCATGCCGTCGATCATTATGGTGGGGTTGATGGTCTTTCCGTACGTCGACTCGAACCCACTCGGCAACGGTTATTACACGCTGCGACAGCGTCGTTTCTCGCTCTGGATGTTTGGCGCGGGCTTCCTGATGTGGATCGTGCTGATCGTTATCGGCACGTTCATCCGTGGGCCGGGCTGGATCTGGTTCTGGCCGGGACAGACGTGGGACCACAACGCAGTCGTGTTCGACAAGAACGTCGACTTGCACGACATGATCGCGCAGAGTTCGATCGGCAAAGCGCTTCATCTCGGGTTCCTGGCAGTAAATCCGTTTAAGTTTATCTTCGGCTTGCTTGTCGTCAGCGGCTTCTATCTGGTAGGAGCGCTGTTCTTTCATTGGTTGATGACGGTCGACTTCAAAAAGATCAGGCGCCCGCACGGATTTAGTCTGACTGAACTTCACCGGGCCTTGTTTCCGAAGAATGCGTTCGAACAGAAGCTGCTGGCGCGCACGAGCCTGTTGCAATACCTGACATTCCAGTTTTTCGCCGTGAGCGTTTTGCTGGCATTGCCGGTCAAACTCATTTTGCGTCTTGCTCTGACCATCAAGTATGTGTGGGTAACTCCCTGGTTCAACATATGAGGAGCGTGGAGGGAAGATCATAGTGGCTGAATCACCGGAGCCTCGCGAGTCGTTAATCAAAAGAGAAGCGGATCTGCCGGCGCAAGATCCGATTGCGAGTCATTCCACCAGCGGCTGGATGCTCGTGAGCGCGCTGCTGCTGACGATTTCCATTGCCTGGGCGCTTTACGACGAGGCGTTTGGCCAGCGACCGTGGAAGGGAATGCAGCGCGAGTTTGTCAGTCGCTACACGAAGTATCTCGACAGTATCAAGAGCAACGCGGGCAAGACGGAAACGGAAGTCAAAGAGAGTCCTGAATATCAACAACTCGAAGCCGAAGAAAAAGCCGCTCGCGACGAAGTTCAGCCACAGATACAAGAGATTGACACAAAGGTAGCGAGTGCGCAGCGCAAGCTCGACGCCGTCACTGAGACGTTCCAAAACCAGCGTGGTCGTCTCACCGTCATTAACTACGACATCGAAACCTCTACGGGCCGGGCGAAAGAGAAGTACCAACACCAGGCGGACGCGAAGAGAAAGGAAAAGGTCACTGTCGAACTGCCCTCTGACGATGGCAAGTCAACGCAAAAAACCGATCTCGACTATGCTGGGCTGGAAGCGCTTTACAATCAGCTCCGTGAACAAAAAGCCGACGCGCTGGGTAAGAAAGCGGAGTTGCTGAAAACTCCATCGGAGTTGGGAAAGAAGAAAGACGACTACCTGAAGAACCACCTGATCGGTCTTGGACCAGCAGCCATCGAAGGCCTGAAGACCAAGATGGCCAATTACGACTACTCGATCCTCGGCCATCAAATTAGTGTCAATGCTTACAACATCGTCGATCGTTGTGAGGTCTGCCACGCGGGCATTCGCGAACCGCTCGAGATAACCCCCGCGAGCATGAAGGCCTCGAACGGAAAAGAAGACGCGATGTCGCGCGCGTTTGTGAGTCATCCGAACAAAGAGATTCTACAGCTGCACAATCCCGAGAAGTTTGGTTGTGCGAGTTGTCACTGGGGCAACGGTCGCGCCACGACGACGGAAGAAAAAGGACACGGCCGGAATCATTTCTGGCTGTGGCCCATGTTCGAGAAAGAAAACACCGAAGCCGGCTGCCAGCAGTGTCACGCGCGCGATCGTGTCACGCAGGGAGCCGAGACGTTGAACCTCGGTCGCGATCTCTTTGCACAGCGCGGCTGCATGGGTTGTCACCGCTACGAAGGTTTCGATCGCGAAACGGACGCGCTCTCATCAACGCGCCAGCAGATCGGACAGCTCCAGGATCAGATCACCGCGAACGAGAAGCAGATCCTCACCGACACGAAGGCCACTGAATCATCAGAAGTAAAAGATGAGGACGTTAAGAAGTTTCTGGCGCACGCCGAAAGTTTGCGTGTGACGAATAGTCTGCTCGCGGCGCGTATCGATCAGTTGAACCTGCAAGCGAAGTATCAGATGCAGGACGTGAAGAAGGTTGGACCAAACCTCAAGGACGTTCGCGTCAAGCTGCGCAAAGAGTGGCTGCCGGTCTGGCTCGAGAATCCGCAAGGTTTCCGTCCGGGAACAAAGATGCCGACGTTCTGGCGCTTCGGTATGACTCCGGAAAGCGCGGCCAACGGCGGACATTTGCGCGACAAGGACGGCGCGGATCAGATACAAGCCATCGCCGCTTACCTGTGGCAGTCGGGTTTCGACACGAAGCTGCCCACCCAGACACAAGGCGATGCCCAGCACGGTAAGCAGCTATTTGAGAGTCGCGGTTGTCTTGCGTGTCACTCGATCGGTGAAGGCGACAGCAAGATCGGCGGTGAGTTTGCCGCGAACCTCCAGCGCGTCGGTGAAAAAGCGAACTTCGATTACATCGTGCGCTGGATTCACAATCCGCGCGAACGCGTTGCGCCTTACTGTCCCAAAGAAAAACGTGACCTAACGCCTGATGATTACGCGAAGAAAGGTTTGCCGTTCCAGTTTGATACTGAACTGCACTCGCGTTGCCCGAATGATGGCGCCGAGTTGCAAGTGCAGAATATGACGGTGATGCCAAACTTCCGTCTGTCCGAGACAGACGCGCGCGACATCGCCACTTATCTCTTCTCGCTTTCGTCGCCTCCGAGTTACGCATCCGCAGCTTTCGTTGATGATCCGAACCTGAAAGAAAAAGGACGGCTGCTCATCAAGCAGTATGGTTGTGCCGGCTGTCACGAGATCAAAGGCTTCGAAGAAGAGCAGCGCATCGGTAAAGAGCTGACTGTCGAAGGCGCGACTCCGATCGAGCGCCTCGACTTCGCGCTGCAAACGAAAAACGCAGAAGAAGGCACAGACCCGTTGAAGCTGCACGACAAGTCTGCAAGCGAGAATGGCGGCGAGGCTCCGAAGAAGAAGTCTGAGGAAGAGAAGCCCTGGTACAACCACAAGGGATTCTTCGAACACAAGATCACGCAGCCATCGATCTACGACGAAGGCAAAGAGAAAGACCCGAAAGATCGTCTGCGCATGCCGCAGCCGTTTTTGAAAGAGGAGTGGCGCACAGCCCTCACGACGTTCCTGCTGGGCAGTGTCGGTGCTGAAGGTTCGAACGTGCCGAGCTCGTTGTTCTTTGATCCGCAGGATCAAAGACGGCAGGACATTCAGAACGGCTGGTGGGTAGTCAAGAAGTACAACTGCATGGGTTGTCACCAGCTTCAGGTCGGACAGCGATCGATAGTGATGGATCTGCCGTTCTACCAGACGCCTGAAGGTAAAGACATGTTGCCGCCACGACTGACGAGTGAAGGCGCGCGTGTCGATCCGGCTTGGCTGTTGAAGTTCCTGCACGATCCGTCGCTGAGTGGTGAGAAGACGCCGGAACAAGCGCAGCAGATCGCGTCGTTGCCGTCGCCGAGTCCGCAAGCGAGTGCTTCACCACAGGCAAACGCGAGTCCGGCTGCGAATAACCAAACGGCTAAGTTGTTGCCGCAACCTGGAATGGATCGAAATGGTGTGCGCCCGTATTTACAGTTCCGCATGCCGACATTCAACTTCTCGCCGAACGAGTTGCAGGTCCTCGTGCGGTTCTTCATGGCGATGTCAGGCCAGCAGGATCCGTACATCAAGGAGCCGCTGCAGCCGTTGACGGCGCAGGAGCGTGTGCTCGCGCGACAATTGTTTACGTCGGGCACGCCGTGTTTGAAGTGTCACATCACTGGCGAAGCTTCGCATGATGCGAAGGCGATTGCGCCGAATTTCCTGCTCGCGTCTGAACGCTTGAAGCCTGACTGGACGTTCCGCTGGCTGCTCGATCCGTCGCAGATCAGTCCGGGAACCGCGATGCCGAGTGGACTGTTCCGCAAGGAAGGCGATCATTGGGTCGCGAATCTGCCGACGCTACCGCCGGCAGCGTCGGGCTACGATCACGATCACGCGCGGCTGCTGGTGCGATACATGTTCCTGATGAATTCGGATGAGCAGCGGCAGTTGCTGGCGGCAGCTCCCGCGACCACGGCATTGCCGACTGCGTCGACGACGCAGAACCATGCAAGCGCGAAGAAGAAACGATTGAATCATGTGCGAATTCGAAGGCGCGCCGCGCTGGGAAGCTATGCAGCGCGTGTGTTGAGAAGAATGTAAGCGCCAGGGTTACCAGTTAGTCTTAAACAGGATTACAAGATTTTTCAGGATTAACATGTGGCCCCCAAATCGTAGCGCGTTCCGTGTAAACGCGGCTTCCGTGCTACAGTTAACGCGAAAGTTATCTTAGTTTGGAGGAGTTGATCATGAATAGGCAGACAAAAGTCTGGCTTGTGTTAACGATTGCATTGTCTCTGTTAGTACTTGGCTCAGCGTGTGGTGGTGGTGGGACTAATAAAGAAGCGACCCCTGGTACTACCGCCGAAACTGCCGCAGGACCTTATAGTGGTCCAACCGGCACCATCAGCGGCGTGATTTCCTTCAA
>JADMIO011024899.1_pt1 | contig 11042 bp, 11 predicted proteins | sample 8958161 | NCBI WGS metagenome assembly JADMIO01 (sample SAMN16585339, study PRJNA669376) | soil metagenome | isolation source: Crop rotation soil | place: USA: Cullars Rotation, Alabama | collected 2011 | reverse complement strand
GTTCTCCAGGCTTGAACATGCCGGTCCAATTACCTGCAGGCGCTACTCCGTTCATCAGGTACGTGTACGTGTAGCCAGACACGTCGGCGAGATCGGTGGGGTTCATGCGCATCCCACCCCACATCTCGCGGTCCGCAAGCGCGTGTTTGAGACCTTGCTTCCTAACGTCCTGGAAGAAGTCGCCTACCGTCCGCTGGTGGAAGTTGTAGTAGTCCGATCGCTTTTTCAACTTGGCAAACACACGTTCAGGGCTCTCGTCGGTCCAGTCTGTGAGCATGACGACGTGTTCGCGGTCGTACTTGAAGGGCGTTGGTTCTCGAGGCTCAATCACGAGAGGGCCATACAGGCCCCGTTGTTCCTGGAATCCCGAATGGCTGTGATACCAGTACGTTCCGGCTTGGCGAACCGTGAAACGGTAGACGTAGGTTTCGCCAGGACGAATGCCGTGGAAGCTGAGCCCCGGCACTCCGTCCATGTTCGCTGGCAGCAGAATGCCGTGCCAGTGAATGGACGCCTCCTCCTTGAGCGTGTTCGCCACACGGAGCGTGACCGTATCGCCTTCCTTCCAACGGAGCGTCGGCGCAGGGACAGAACCGTTGACCGTGATGGCGATCTTTGGACTGCCCGTGAAATTCATCGGCGTCTCACTGATGCGCAAGTCGAAGTCGGTTCCTGCCAGCGAACTCGAGGGTCTGGGACTATTGCGTTGCGCGAATGCCGACTGGCACCAGAGCCCAAAGCCTGCGACGGCGCCTCCAGCAGCGAGACCTTTGACGAATGTTCGGCGCGAGATGCCGTCGTTGCGTCGATGAGATGAATACCGTTGAGACCTCATGAATTCCTCAGTGCTTGATTCCCCGTGGTGACTGGGTCGATGGCTTCTCCGAGGTCCCTTCCAGAAACCGTCGTGTCTCTTCGTCTTCCTTGAACTGCGCCGGTGTTTTCGGATTGAGCATCTCCATGCGCTCGATCTCTGCCTGACTCAGCGTCGGTAAACGTCGAACGAAATGCACGAGTGCCCAGCTCTCGCGTTCACCCTCGTCGGTGCCATTGCCCCATGCAGGCATCCCCGTGAGACGGATGCCGTGCTCGATGATCGAGAACAACTCTCCGTCGGTGAGTGATTGCGTCGTGGCCGACCGCATGTCCGGTACCCGTGGATAGAGTCCGCGTCCGATGTCCGTGTCGCCATCTCCGTTGTTGGCGTGACAGGTAGAGCAGTGGTCCGCGTAGTGCTCCAAGGCCTCGTTGATCACTTCCGGCGTCGGCTGCACTGGGTTCGCCCGCTCACGCACTGGCCCAGGAGTGGCCCAATGACGCATCGCACGCGCCAACACTTCTTCCACGCGACTTGGATCTTCGTGCGCGCTGAGGCCTCGGCTGACGATGGAGTAGGCGAGCACGCCACCGATGACCGACGCCAGGGCTATCAAGAGCACGAGCGCTCGGAGCGTAGCTCTCCAATCCCCGGGGGTTCCGGCGGCCACCGACTTTCTGAACGGCATCCCGCGACCGGGACGACGTTGACGGTCCTTCATGTATTCCCCTTAGCAACGCACTGCAGGTAAACAACAGCCGTGCAGACGGTCGTCGACCGTCAACGGCTGCACAGGGCAGCCCTAGAGAAGGCTTAGTTGACGGGGATCAGACGCGGAGAACGAGAGGAGACGCGGTAGGTGGGGTACTGCTTGCGGGAGTGCGGTAGTCGAATGTCGGTTCGGCACCGACCATATTGCTGATCGTGCTGTGAACAGGAATGGCCGCAAGCAGACTGGGTGACGCGATGTCGTCGCTGCGGCTCGCGGTCGTCGTCACCGCTTGGCGAATGGCGCCATCGTGGTCGCGGCAGTCGTGCCCGGAGGCCCCGCCTAACTGCGGACCTGACGCGGGTGTCGTCTTCTCTTGGTAGTTTTTCGAAGCACCGTGATGTGCCACAACGTGACTGGCCGCGCCGGAATGATGCGCCGCGGCGTGACTGGCGGCAGCGGAATCGCAGACCAGCGCACAGACCGTTCCCGACACCGGCAACGCGGTCAGGACGGTCAGCACGACGATGCTGATTCGATGTCTCCAGCTCACGCTTCGAGTATACCCGAGACCGCCGGGAGAGGCTATCTCGACTCGGAAGGAGCGGGTTTTTCAGAGCGAAACCTGCGTCAGGCCAGCAGACCCTGGTGCTTCCGGGGAACGTACAATGACGTGATGGACGCGGTCGATACGCCGGCTCAAGTGGCGACGCTCGTCGAGAACCATCGCGCGTTCTTACGTTACCTCGAGCGCCGCGTCGGTGATCGCGCGATAGCCGAAGACATCCTGCAGGAAGCGTTTGCGAAGGTGGTCGCGAGGCCCGAGCAAGCACCGGCCGACGAATCGGTCGTGCCGTGGTTCTACCGCACGTTACGAAACGCCGCCATCGATCAGTTTCGCCGGCGGAGCGTCGCTGATCGTGCGCATGAGGCGTTCGCGCGCGAGCTCGAAATGCGCGATGCGCCGATAGGCGAGACGGAAGCGGAGATCTGCGCCTGCGTATCCCGGCTGGCCATGACGTTAAAGCCGGAGTATGCGGAGGCACTTCAGGCGATCGATGTCGGAGGTCAACCGGTCAAGACCTTTGCGGAAGAGAAGGGCATCTCGCCGAACAACGCAGCTGTACGGGTCTACCGCGCCCGCGAGGCATTGAAGAAGCGCGTCACTGAATCGTGCGGAACATGCGCCGAACATGGATGCGTTGACTGCACATGCGGCCATTAAGCACTTGCAGGCGAAGGCGGGTGAACCGCGACATTGTCGGCGAGCTCATGCGCAATGACCCGCTGGGCCCTTACGTTGGAGAGTGGCGTAGGCTTTTCCTGAACGCGCTAGAGCTTGGCGCGACGCAGGAGTTGCGCGTTGATGGCGACGATGACGGTACTGGCTGACATCAGAACGGCGGCAAGTGCCGGCGGAAGAAGAATCCCGCGCGTTGCTAGAACGCCAGCCGCTAAAGGGATCGCCACGATGTTGTAACCGGCAGCCCACCAGAGGTTCTGCATCATCTTCCGATAGCTCGCGCGGCTCAGGGCGATGATGCGCGGTACGTCTCGTGGATCGCTGCGCACAAGGACCACGTCGCCAGCTTCGACGGCCACGTCGGTACCCGCACCAATCGCGACGGCGACGTCTGCGGTGAGGAGTGCTGGCGCGTCGTTTACACCGTCACCGACCATCGCGACACGTTTGCCCTGGCGCTTCAGTTCCTTGATCTTGTCCACCTTGTCGCCGGGCAACACCTCGGCAAAGACGGTATCGATGCCGAGGTCTGCGGCGACCGCGTCGGCGACCGCCTTCGCGTCGCCCGTCAGCATCACCACTTCGATGTGCTGCGCGTGCAGGCGCTCAATGGCCTCGCGTGACTCTGGGCGCACCGCGTCGGCGATCGTGAAGGTCGCAAGGGCATTCGTGGATGACAGCAGATAGATAGACGCTTGCCCGCGCGTGGCCGCACGGTCCGCCGCGTCTTGCACCGCGACCGCGGGTGTCAGCCCCAAGCGCCGAAGCATGGCGGGTCCGCCAATGAAGAACTCCCGACCCTCGACGACTGCCCGCACGCCGTGCCCGGGAATGGCCTCGAACTGTTCGGCCTTCGGGACGCTGAGTTGCTGTTCCTCCGCGCTCTTGACGATGCCCTGCGCAATCGTGTGCTCGGAGTCGTGTTCCACGGCGGCGGCGAGACGCAGCGCCTCAGCAGCGTTCACCGTGCCGTCGGTGGCGACGTCGACGACGCGGAACTCGCCTCGGGTGAGCGTTCCCGTCTTGTCGAACACGACGGTGGTGAGGTTGCGCGCTTCTTCGAGGCCGCGCCGATCGCGGATGAGAAGCCCCGACCGAGCACCCAGGGTCGTGGAGATGGCCGCCACCAGTGGCACGGCGAGACCGAGAGCGTGAGGACAGGCAATGACGAGCACCGTTACCAGTCGTTCTACGGCAAATGCCCCGGTGGCCCCGACCGTCAGCCACGCGGCCAACGTGATGGCCCCCGTGGCAATGGCGACGATCGTCAAGACGAATGCCGCACGGTCTGCCAGGGCCTGGGCGCGAGAGCGCGACGTTTGCGCTTGTTCAACCAGTCGCATGATGTGCGCGAGTGCGGTTCGGTCGCCGGTGCCTGTGACTTCGACGCGCAGCGACCCGGCGCCGTTCACGGTGCCGGCGATGACCTTTGCGCCTTCGGCCTTGGATACGGGCACCGATTCGCCGGTGATCATGGACTCGTTCACATCGCTCTTGCCGTGTCGCACGAGGCCGTCTGCGGGCACGCTGGCGCCAGGTCGTACTAGCACCATGTCACCGTCTCGAAGGGCTGAGATGTCGACGTCCTCAATGGCGTCGCCGATGAGGCGTTGGGCCGTGCTGGGCAGCAGCCGGGCCAGTTCGCGCAGGGCGCCCGACGCCTGAGAGATGGACCGCATCTCGATCCAATGGCCAAGCAACATGATGGTGACGAGCGAGGCCAGTTCCCACCACAACGTCTGTCCCGGGTAGCCGAGAGAGACCGCGAGGCTGAACACAAAGGCGACCGAGATGGCCAGGGAGATGAGCACCATCATCCCGGGCAGCCGATCGCGTAGCTCGCTCAGACCGCCCTTGACGAAGACCGTACCGCCATAGAGATACACGGCCGTGCCGAAGACAACAGGGATGTAGGTAGAGCCAGGAAAGGCCGGCGCGTGAAGCCCCACCATCTGTGCCATGTCGCTCCAGACGAGTGTCGGTACGCTAAGGAGCAATGTGATCCAAAACCGATCACGAAACATGGCCACGCTGTGTCCCGCATGACGGTCGTGTGCGCCTGCCTCGTGACTGGTGGCCGGCGCGGGCCCAAGGTGTTCATGACCGGCCGCTCCATGATCACCGTGCGACATGCCCTGGTGGTGATCGTGTCCCTGATGACGTGGTGTCGTTGTAGTCATGGCTAAAATCAACCTTCCGCCGATACCGACGGCAGCGTTCGTCCTGCGATGGGCTTCCGATGCGACTCGTCGGCGACGCCGCTCACGCGCGTGTCGCGACCTATTTCCCTCCGCCCATCTTCATCATCTGGTCGTGCATTTCCATCATCATGCCGTCCTGCATCTGCAGCATGCCGTCCCGCATGGTCTTGTGCTGCTGCACCGTCGCGGTCAGTAACTCCGCGATCGCTTCCACCTTGGCGCTGCCCGTGGCCGCGTTCATCTTTGCGACGAGCGCGTCGATTTGCGCGTCTCGCGCTTTCATGTCGGCCATCATCTTGTTCTGCATACCGCGCATCTTCGTGTCGGCCGGTTTCGCAGGTTGTGCTGGCTCCGCCGGATGATGCGCCTGATGGTCTTGCGAGTCCGTCCGCGCGCTCGGGGCTGGTGTGGCGGCCGACTGCGCGTGCATCGACGGCGTCAAGATGCTGGTTCCAGCGATCGCAAGCGTGGTGATGACGAGTGTGAATGTCTTCATAGCGACTCCTTTTCGTGATGGTGGTTCTTCAGCTCGCGGAACAGTTTCGGCCGCACGTACTGACGTGGTGTCCTTCTCGGTCGGTACGTGGACGTGGTGTCGCTTACAGCACTCGGGTAGCTCGCCGCGAAGAATGTCGAGCGCTCGTTGCACCTTGTCAATGAAGGTCGTCGAGGATTCGACGATGAATCTCCTGGGGTGTCCTTCCCAGGCTTCGACAATGCGGGCGTCAATCGCCGCCGCTTCATTCGCTGACTCCACGCGCAGGGGATTCTGGTGGTTGTACCCGTCGGCCTGCCCTGGTGTTCGCAAGTGGAGCACCGCGTCGTATCGGGCGAACTCGGCACCGCGCGTGGTGTGCACGGCAGCCCAGAAGTCCTCGGCAGACCCGTCCCAGTAGGCGAGACCATCGATGGTGCCGCGATCGCACAACACAATGGCGGGATTGTGGGAGTCACCGACGGCTTCGAGTTCCCGCTGCACGTGGTAGATCGCTCGCTGCGCGGCTCGACGGCAGTCCGGATCGCTCTCTCTGGGGAACCCGCCTCCGAAGACGATGCTGGCGGCTTCGGGCAGGATGCGAACGTGGGAACAGAACGATTGCCGGATCATCTCCAGCAGGGCGGTCTTGCCGGCGCCAGGACCACCGGTCAGGACGACTCGGCGGCGTTCGTGCACCGACGTGCATTCGCACGGAATCATCGAGGGCTCCTTCTGGTCACGCCGCTTGTCGCCATTGGTGACGCTGACGATCGGCGCAGCGCTGGCAGGAACCGAGGCGTCCTGTGTGCGTAGGCGTTCCAGGTGGCCCCGAACTGGCTGCGCATCTCCCTTTCCTCGCGACGTGCGAGCCTCAGGTACACGACTGTCAGTACGGGAAACATGACCACCGTCACGAGAGTCGGCCACTGCAGCAGAAAGCCGAACATGATCAGCACGAACGCGATGTACTGAGGATGCCGGACGTACGCGTAGGGACCGGTGGTGGCCAACGAGCCTTCGGTTTGAGCGACGAAGAGCACTTTCCACGCGCCAGAGAGCAGGACGAATCCGGCTCCAATGGTCACGTTGCTCAAGATGTGAATCGGATTCAGATGCGGATTGCCCTTGAAGCCGAGCAGCGTGTACCAGAGGTGGCCGAAGTCGTGACTCAATGGGTCCGCGCCAGGAAAGCGCCTAGTCAGCCATCCGGACATGAGATAAATCGTCAACGGAAATCCGTACATCTCGACGAACAGCGCGACGATGAAGGCCGAGAAGGTGCCGAACGTTCGCCAGTCCCGCGTCGTCCTCGGCTTGAAGAAGCTGAACGCGAAGAGGATGAACACGGCGGCGTTGATGATCACCAGAGACCAGAGGCCGTAGGCTGGCGCATCGTGATTCATGACTCACTCCTCTCGTCGCCGGTGTGCGGCCCATGAGTCGGATGTACCCCGTGTGTGCCGTGGCCGCGATGCATGAGGAGGTGAATCACTGGGCAAGACAGCAGTAGCAGGTACGGCAATACGCCCAACAGGTGCGCCAGGTGTTCGCTGATCAGGAAGAAGCCGGCGACCGCCAGGAAGGCGATGCACGCCAGCCACAGCGGCAATCGCCATGGTTCGCGTCGGCCGGGATCTCTCGTTTCTGACAGGGTATTCATCGGTGTTCTCCGTTCTCGCTCGTGGCCGTATCCATGAAGGCGCAATCCGTCACGACTGGCACCACCTCGGGGCGGTGGGCCATCAGGCAGCGCACTCCAAGCCCTCTGCGACATTGCAGGGCGGTGTAGCCGTTGCTGCGCACGCCAGAAAGGTGTGCGCGTGTCGAACGAGGATCAGATCCGAAGAGGAGTGGGTGGTCGTCTGAACGGTGTGAGGATGGGACCGACGTCGTCCATCACCTCGCGGCTGGGCGCAACTGTGGCGAGGTGTAGCAGTGGTGCTGCAATGGCGCAGTCACCCGCGGGCGCCGTCACGGCACGACGACCGTCTTCTCTCAGGAAGGCGGCGGCATCTGGTCCGGCCATGTGGCAGTGTGACTTACTCGCAACCTGTGCCGAGGTGCCGTCGGTGTGGTCGTGATGGCATTCACCAGAGCTCGGCACGGTACCATCGCAAAGTACTCCGCACGCCAGCAAGGCACTTTGCCCTGAGGCCAATGTGAGGACGATGCTGAATAGAAGCGTGCGGAACATGGGCGTATTCTCCACCAGAGCAAGAACCCGGCCACGTGCTATTGGGGGGCCGTGCCTGGACTCTCTCGTTCGTGAGCAAATTCAGCCGGTGATGCAACAGCAGCCGGATATGCGCGGCAGTTCAATCGGCTCTCGCATTCGACCTTCGCGGATACGTGTGTCGCTGACCCGGGCTTGGTACCCTGCGCCAGCAAGTGCTGCGATAAGTCCATGTTCGCCCGTCCACACGGCCTGGTGGCCGATTACGGCTTCGCGGCGTTTTAGGTCTACATGGATGTTCACCACACCGCTCAAACCGTTCAGCACGTTCGTGATGTGGCTAATGCAGGCGCCGCACGACATCCCGTCGATCTTCACGGATGTGGTGTGAAGAGCTTCATTGGTCTGGGTTGACTGGCTCATGCCCAGATAACGCAGCACCAGCAATTTCATTACAGCCCGGTGGCGATGACTCGGCGATCGAGCCGTCACATGACGTTTGCGCCGAGCCCGGTGCATGGACGGCACATGCTGCCAGGAGCGACGCGCGACCTTGGGAACTCAAGCCTCGGCAATCAACCTTGGAGGTTCCGCGGAGGATTCCTGACGCCTGGGGATTTTTACCCAGCGGAGCGAGCTCTCGACGGCAAGTGGACTGAGGAGCCTCGCTTTTGCGCCGCCAGAACGGGCGGCCGGCCAATTTCGGCCGTTGGCACTACCCGTGCGATGTCGGCCATCTGAAGCGGAAGTGGGTTCCCCGCGAAGGGCGAGGACAAGAACTCCTATGAACGAGCGACAGCACTATGAGCGCAGTCAGATCGTTGGAGCGTCAATCGAAGAGGTCTTCGATTTCGTTGACGATCATGTGCAGTTTTCCGCCCATATGGGGAAGTCCTCCGGGATGATGGTCGGGGGGAGCATGGATGTGGACTTGGACGAGAGGGAAGGGCAAAGTGTCGATTCGCACATTCGTATGCGCGGCTCCATTCTCGGTGTCGAGATCTTTCTCGATGAGGTCGTCACTGTGCACGAGCGACCGTCTCGCAAGGAATGGGAGACCGTCGGATCGCCGCATTTGATCGTCATCGGCTCGTACAAGATGGGGGTCCACCTGACGCCTGGCGAATCGGGTACGCTGGTTCGCGTGTTTATAGACTACGACCTGCCGTCCGGGGTCGTGACCCATGAACTGGGGCGTCTGTTCGGCAATGTCTACGCGAAGTGGTGCGTCGACCAAATGCTGGAAGGCGTGGTCCAGCGCTTCCCTCACGCTCACTGAGGTCGCCTTGGTCTGCCAGAGATGCGCGCTAAATCGTCTGCGTCAATCGCGGGAGGCGACAGATGTGGCCCTAGGCGGGATGGATGGGCGGTTGGATGGTGCCGTGGCCGTGCCTCGATTCGCCTTCAGATCAGCGATCTTCTGGTCGGAGGTGGCGAGAGCAGAGTGATGGCACACCACGCGTACGTGATGTGCCGAGACGCTCGCACCGACTCGGAGCAACTATCTGTCGAGCGCCCTTGTTAGCGCGGTCATCGCCTTGGTCGCCTTGGACCAGCCGGCGTAGAAGCCCAGATGGGTCAAAGCCTCAGTGATCTGAGCGCCGGTCAGACCGCTCTCGAGCCCACGGCGCAGGTAGAAATCGAGTTGGTCGTCGTCACCCATCGCGGCGAGCGCGGCAATGGTGACCAAGCTCCGATCCCGCAGCGTGAGATCGGACCGTCGCCACAGGTTGTCGAAGACCACTCCGTTGGTGAGCTGCACAAACTTCGGCGCGACGGTCCCCAATGCATCGTTCACCGCTGTGGCCCGTGCCGGGTCTGAATCGGGCAGCGGGAGGCGCTGGCCCTCCGCGCGCAGTGCAGTGGTGTCGACCTTCCGCGCGGCGTACACCTGATCGTAGACGTCGAGCGCGGAGACCGCGCTCGGCCAACCGCAGTACATCGCCAAGTGGGCCAGAAGGCCGGCGGCCTCGCGTGGCTGCACGCCGTTGTCGAGCGCTCGGCCTAAGTGGCCGGCGAGTTGCGCCGGTTTTCCTGTCGCGATCAAGACGGTGATCGTCACGAGGCTGCGGTCGCGCGGCGACAGTTCTGGCCGCCTCCACACATCGCCAAACAACACCTCGTCGGTCAACGCCGCAAGGCCAGGGGCGATCTTCTGCTGCAGTGGCCCAGACGGTCTCGTGGCGCTCTGCTGCTGGCTCGACGCTCCAGGTGGCTGTGCTTGCCCCTGAGGCTTCGGCATAGCGTTGTACTGGGCGTCGCTCACCTGTTCCATCCACTGCACTCTCATGCCGTCGCGGTGTTGCGTGATCGCGATGTGCGTCATGGATGCCTGCGGCGAGGCTCCATGCCAGTGCTTCTGACCACCCGGGATCCGGACGACGTCTCCCTGTCGGATCTCTTCGATGGGGTCACCCCAGCGCTGAACGCGGCCCGTGCCGGCCGTGACGATCAGGATCTGGTCTCGGGGATGCGAGTGCCAGGCTGTGCGGGCACCAGCCTCGAACGTGACGGATCCACCGCTGGCGTCCGATGGGTCGAGCGCCTCGAACAACGTCTCGACGCGAGCGCCACCCGTGAAGTGATCCTCCCCGGCTGGCAGGGCAGGACGGGAGGCGCCGCGTGTAATGGCCAGCGTCTGAGCCTCCGTCGACGCCGACGCGAGCAGCGCCATTGCCGTGACCATCGCTGTAGAGACGTTCATGGTTGCCCTCCGATGACCGCTGACGCGCCAGCGTGAGCCGGTACTCGCCTGGTCTGTCTTTCCCAGAAGCGGACCGCGTCGGCGATCCATCCTTCGGCGCTCGTCCCGACGCCGAGACCAAACCCGTGACCCACACCGCGGTACTGGTGATACTCCACGTCGGTCCCCACTCGCCGCAACGCCGCAACACGCCGTTCCATGACGGAGGGAGGGGCGATGCGATCCGCGTCACCAACGGCCACGAACGTGGGCGGCTCCGCTGCCGCCACATCCGAATGACCTGTGTACAAGAGGACGAGGGCCGATGGTTTCGGCAGAGCCGAACCGCCGAACGGTGCGGTGCCATGGGAACCGATCGCCGCCGCCATCCTCGCACCAGCGGAGCTGCCCCATAGCGAATAGTCCGTCGTCGCCACGCCAAGCGCACTCGCGTTCCGCCAGATGTACGACAGCGCTGCCGCCAGGTCCTCCGTCGCTTCCCTGCCGCCCCGACCGACGCGATACTTCAGGACGAAGGCGTTGTAGCCGCGCTTGCTGATCTCGACGGCGTACGGGAAGCCCTCATGTAGCGATCCCACGTAGGCGAACCCGCCGCCCGGCGCAATGACGGCAAAGGGCGCACCGGGCTTGCCGCGGAAGAAGAACAGCCCTGTTTTGCGGCGGGAGGGATCAGCGTTCATCTCAGCGTCCGTGTAGATGTCGTAGAACACCGTTCGA
>JADMIO011609129.1_pt1 | contig 11043 bp, 12 predicted proteins | sample 8958161 | NCBI WGS metagenome assembly JADMIO01 (sample SAMN16585339, study PRJNA669376) | soil metagenome | isolation source: Crop rotation soil | place: USA: Cullars Rotation, Alabama | collected 2011 | reverse complement strand
CGGCGTCCGGCTCGTAGTGCCCCTCGAGCAGCAGCTTGATCCGCACCCGCCTGCCCGCTGCGGTCAGCCGGGAAATGCGGTTGGCATCCTCCGCCGACACCGATGCTGCCGGAATCTGCGCCTGGCCCGGCGAGTACTGGACGCTCCCGGTATGCGCCGTGCGCAGCCCCACCGGCCCGACCGCTCTGACGAGGACCGCGACGGCGCCGTACTGCGCGGCGGCACGCGCACTTCCCGTGCGATAGGTCACCGTCTCCGAATAGCTCGTGAACGGTGCGTTGAAGAGCACGATCCGGCCCCGCGCCTCGGCGCCACGGGTGTGCAGATCGTCGAAGCTGCCGACCACCAGCACGTCCGCCTCGATCCCCGACGATGGCGTGGCAACCGTGCCGCCGAGGCCGAGGATCTCGATCTGGTGTCGGGCCGGATCGACGATCTCGGCGCTCTCGCGGCCGCGGACCCAATGCGGCACCATCACCGGATCGATCCGGACGTTCTCGAGGCCGTCGGCCTTCATCGTCTCGACGGCCCATGTCAGGGCGCGCGTGAGGTTCTCCGACCCGGCGAGCCGCGCGCCGTGCAGATCGGTCAGCTCGGCGAGCCGCCGCCAGGCGACGTCGTCACCCAGCTCCGCACGAATCAACCGTGTCGCGTCGTCGCGATACGCATTCAGCCAGTTCGACGACTGGGCGGCATGCGGCACGGCGCCCGCCTCGAACCACACGAGGACCGCGCCCAGCACAACAGGCAAACCGAAACGAGCGAAACGCATGGATGTGTGTCGCTAACTTTAGGTGCGCGAAAAGTAGTCGGGCAAGTCTTTCTTCGTGTCGCGCAGAATCTGCAGCACCGCCTCACGGTCGGCGGCGGTGAGCCGGGCGTACGGACGGCCGGTCTCCTTGCCCGAGAGGATCGCCCACAGACGCTCGTACACCGCCTTCTTCGCCGTCGCGGGCAAGGCGTCGAAGCCGGGACTGTAGATCATGTAGCTGCAGGGGTACTTCAGCAATCGATGCTGCAGATCCAGGTCGTGCAGCGACCGTCCGAGGTGGTCGCGGGGCCCTTGCGCGCTGAACTTCGCGGCAAATCCCGACGTGCTCTGCATCGGGTGCTCGAAGAGCGCCTCGTCGACGAAGAGCAGGTAGTCGACCAGGTCGCGCGCTGCCTCTACCACGCGTGCCGATGCGTCGGCGCTCGGCGACGCGTCCGCGACGCGCGCTTCCCAACCGACACGCGTGATGTGGTTGGTCATCGTCGCCTGATGCGCGAGGACCGTCAGGGCGACGACGTCGCTGAACTTCGACAGGTAGCCGCGCGGATCGAAGAGCCCGTCAACCGACGCGATCTCGCGGCGATCCGGCAGCGGCAGCTTGCCCTTGTCTTCCGGCATCACCGGCAGGTTGCCCATGTGCTTCACCTTGCCGTGCGGCCCGGTGACGTACCAGCCGCCATAGCGCTGCGGATAGGGGCTGGCGTGGTTGGTGGTGAAGCCGACGACGTAGGAGTACTGATCGGGCAGCGGGTTGACGCTCTGGATCATCAGGCCCGGCACACCGAAGTTTTCCCAGGAGAGATGACAGGCGAGGCATTCCTCCTGGCGGGTCAGCCGCGGACGGGCGGAGCGTTCCTGATCCAGCGTGTAGAACACGACGCCCTGACGCGTGTCCTGGGCAGCGAGCTCGAGCAACCGTTCGCCGCGCACCCAGCCGACGCTGCTGGTGTCGTTGAAGTAGATCGCGCGCGGGTTCTTGACGTTGATCTTCTCGCCCTGCAGGCTGGTCTGCGAGAACACCAGCGATTGCGACTCCACCGGGATCTGCAGCGCCTCGAGCACGGCTTTCAGATATCCGTTATCGGGGTCGAAGGCCAGCTTCGTCTCTCCCGATTCGAGGCGTCGCTCGAGGCGAGCGAGGGCGTTATCTTCGGGAACCTTGCCGTAGCCGATGGCCGGATGCAGCCGCGATTGCACGAACGCATCGCGCCGCTGGGCTGTGTTGCTCTTGGCGCTCTGGGCCGAGGCGGTGACGGACAGCGCACACACCAGCACGGCGAGTGCAGACCCGGCAGCCAGGGCGAACGTGCGACAACCCATGTCTCTAGGGTACCATGTACGCCGTGCACGACCAGGTGATCGACCCCACGAAGGGAACCTTCCTCGATCGCCTGAACGGCCCCCGGCACGAGCTGGCGCTGCGGCTGTTCATGGTGATCGTCCTCGCCCACTGGTGCGAGCACCTGCTCCAGGCCTTCCAGATCTATGCGCTCCACTGGCCGGTGCCGGAGGCGCGCGGCGCGCTCGGTTATTTCTATCCCTGGCTGGTCCAGTCCGAGACGCTGCATTATGGCTACGCGCTGGTCATGCTCGTCGGCTTGTGGACGCTGCGGCGCGGCTTCACCGGGGTCATGGATCGGCGGTGGTGGACGATCGCGCTCTGCATCCAGTTCTGGCACCACATCGAGCACCTGTTGCTGATCTCCCAGTACGTGCTCGGGACCAACCTGATGGGACGGCCGGTGCCCACCAGCGTCCTGCAGCTCTGGTTCCCGCGCGTGGAGCTTCACCTCTTCTACAACACGATCGTGTTCGTCCCGATGGTGATCGGGATGTATTTCCACATGTTCCCGCCTCCATCGGAGGCAAGGCGGCAGAAGTGCTCGTGCGCCTGGGACAGCGGACTGGCTCACGCCGTCAACGCCGTCTGACTCGGCCCGCGGCCGCCGTCGCAGTCGTTCTCGCCGTCGCGACGTTCGGATGCGCCAAGCCCGACGATGCGCGACCGCTCGACATCGGCATCGAACTCCAGCCGCCGGCGCCAGTGACCGGCAACGAGACGCACGCGACGATCCGCGTCAGGGATCGGGGCGGTAAGGCAATCCGCGGCGCCACGCTGACGCTCGATGCGCAGATGAATCACCCCGGCATGGCACCAGTCACTGTCACACTACATGAGACGTCTGACGGCGTGTACGAGGCGCCGCTGAACTTCACCATGGCCGGCGACTGGGTGCTGGTGGCCTCGGGGCACCTGCCCGACGGCCGGCGCGTGTCGCACACGCTGACGCTCGATGTGAAGAGCGTCCTGCCGGGTGACGCGCTCTCAGGGCACACAGTCCGGTGAACGGGTCCACTCACCTGCTGTTGCGCCTGCGGCGGCCGCTGCAGATCCTGCTCCTGCTGATTGCTGCCGCAATCGTCGCCCACGGCCTCTTCGGCCCGCAGCTCGCCCCACGCAACCTCGCGACCGTGCTCACCTGGGTCCACTACCGCGGCTTGTTGATCGGCGCACTGCTGGCGATTGGCAACGTGTTCTGCTTCGGCTGCCCGATGGTCCTTGCCCGCGACACGGCGCGGCGACTCGGACATCCCGCCTGGCGATGGCCGCGCGCGCTACGGACGAAGTGGCTGGCCGTCGCCCTCGTCGCGGTCATCCTCTTCTCGTACGAGCTCTTCGATCTCTGGGCATGGCCGCGCGCGACCGCGTGGCTCGTCGTCGGTTACTTCGCCGCCGCGGTCGTCGTCGACGTGTTGTTTGCCGGCGCCACCTTCTGCAAGTACATCTGCCCCGTCGGTCAGTTCAACTTCATCGCCTCGACCGTGTCGCCGACCGAGGTGCGCGTGACTGACCTCGCCACCTGCCGCACCTGTCGCACCGTCGACTGCATCAAGGGCCGTCGTGCTGCCACGCAGCCGCTGCGCGTTGTGCGGCGTGGCTGCGAGCTCGGATTGTTTCAGCCGGTCAAGGTGGGCAACCTCGATTGCACGTTCTGCCTCGACTGCGTCGCGGCCTGCCCGTACGACAACGTCGGGTTGACCTGGCGCGTCCCGGGAGAAGAGCTGACCGACGACTCGCGCCGGTCGGTCATCGGCCGCCTGTCGCGGCGCCCCGACCTCGCCGCGCTCGCCCTCGTCTTCACCTTCGGGGCGCTGGTCAACGCGTTCGCGATGACCAGCCCGGCCTTCGGGGTCGAGCGGTGGCTGCAGTCAGTGCTGCACATCACTCGCGAGTGGCCGGCGCTGCTGCTCCTCTTCACGGTCATCTTGCTTGCGCCTCTGGCCATCATCGGCGTGCCGATGGTTGCCTATGCGCTCGTTCCACTGGGCGCCGGCATCTGGCTGGCGCACTACGGCTTCCATCTGCTGACGGGCATCCTCACCGCCGTCCCGGTCACGCAGAGCGCGGCGATCGATTTCACCGGCCAGGCGCTGCTCGGAGAACCGCTGTGGCGATGGGCCGGCCTGCAGCCTGGTTCCGTGTTTCCCTTTCAGGTCGGCTTCATCGTCCTCGGCATGATCGGATCGCTCGGGCTGGCCTCACGTCTGTCGTCTTCTTCGCGCGCATTCGCGATGACGCTCACGCTGATTCTCGGCGTGGTGGCGCTGTGGGTGCTCGGCCAACCGATGGAAATGCGCGGACTGGCGGGATAATGCGCGGCGTGGCGGGATTCGGGATACGGAATTCGGGATTCGGGACTTGGGCATTGAGCATTGGGCTTTGGGCTTTGGGGTTCGGGGTTTCCCTCTCCGCCCATTCCGGCCCGCCGTATCCGATCGTCTCCAGCCTCGCGATCGATCCGTACGTCGTCTCGGTGTGGACCGATCCAGACACGACCGACGACAAAACACCCGGCGGACAGTTCTGGGTGGTGATCGAGCAGCCGAGCCATACCTCGCTGCCGCCGGCGACGAGGGCCACCGTGACCGTTCGGCCACTCGATCGGCCCGGCCCGACCAGAAGCGTCGAAGCCAAGCCGGTGCAGGGCGATCCGTCCAATCAGTTCGCGACCCTCGTGCTCGATCACGAAGGACGCTTCGGCGTGTCGATCGCCCTCGACGGTCCGCGTGGGCACGCAGTGCTCAGGACGCAGGTCGATGCCACCTACAATCTGCGACCTTCCCGGTGGCTGACCGTTCTCTACGTCGTGCCGTTCCTGCTCGCGGGGTTCATCTGGATCAAGCTGCTCTGGCGCCGGAGAGCAAGCGCCAGGAGTAAGCTGAGCGACGATGGCCAACGTCGAGCTCGTCGCTCTGGTGGTGCGCGACTACGATGACGCGATTCGATTCTTCGTCGACGTCCTGCAATTCGACCTGATCGAGGACTCACCGTCGCTGACCAACGACGGACGGCAGAAACGCTGGGTGGTGGTCCGCCCGCGAGGCGGCCAGACCGGCATTCTCCTCGCCCGCGCCGATGGCGAGCACCAGACACGGGTCGTCGGCGAGCAATTCGCTGGGCGCGTCGGGCTGTTCCTGCGAGTCGACGACTTCGAGGTCATGCATCGGCGGATGGTCGCTGGCGGCGTCCGATTCGTCTCGCCGCCACGCGATGAGCCGTACGGACGGGTGGCGGTCTTCCTCGATCTCGAAGGCAACCGCTGGGATCTCCTGGGGTGAGCTACACTCCGGCCATGGCCACTAAAGCTCGCCCGATCTCGAGACGCCGACTGTTGCGGAACGGCGCGGCCGCGGCCGCCGGTGGTGCCGCGCTCCTCTCGGGCGCGTCCGTCACCGAGGCCCAGGGCCGTGCGCCGGCGATCGTGACCGCGCGCCGCTTCAAGGCATGGATCGGCCGCGGCGAAGGCACGAACCGTACGACGCTGCAGGAAGTCACGCTGAAGCCGATCAGCGGCCGCCAGGTGGTCGTGCGCACCGAAGCCACCAATCTCTGTTATTCGAACGTGCCGCCGGTGCTCGGCCTGCAGCCAACGCCGGCAGCGGCCGCCGCGCCGGCATCGGCCCTCGCCATCGGCAGTGGCACCCGGCGGATGAACGACATGGCGGTCATCCAGGGGCACGGCGGCATCGGCATCGTCGAGGCCGTGGGTCCCGAGGTCCGCCGCGTGCGCGTCGGCGATCGCGTGTGCGTGTCGGGCACGCCGCAGTGCGGCGCATGCTACCGCTGCCTGCGCGGCCGCTCGGACATGTGCCAGTTCCTCAGCGCGATTGGCGCCGACGATCTCGTCGCGGTCGCCGAGCTGCGTGACGGCACGCCGGTCTACGAGAACTCGCACATCGGCGGCCTCGCCGAGCTGATGATCACGTTCGAAGAGTGGGTCGTGCCGATCTTCAGCACGGCGAGCGCGGTCGACGTCGGGATGGCGTGCAGCTGCGTCGCGGTCGCCGGCCTCGGCGCCACCGCATCGCCGGGGCTGGCGATGGTCGAGCCCGCGTCGATCGTCGCCGTGCTCGGCTGCGGACCGCTGGGCCTGAGCGCCGTGCAGGGCGCGCGCATCGCCGGTGCCTCGACGATCATCGCCATCGATCCGATCAAGGCGCGCCGTGACGTCGCGCTCAAGGTCGGCGCCACGCACGTGCTCGATCCGAACGTCGAGGGTGATGGGCTGGTCGCGCGCGTCCGCGCGCTGGCGACCTGGCCCACTGATCGCCTCTGGTCAGGCGGCCGCAACCCGGGAGGGCGTCGTCCCGGCGCCGGCGCCGATTTCGTCGTCGAAGCGGTCGGCCTCGATCACGTGAAACCGAAGCTCGAGTCGGGCCCCGATCCCACCGGGATCCTGCCGATGCAGCAGGGCTATCAGATCTGCGCGCTCGGCGGGCACTACATCACCACCGGCCTGCCGCGCGGCAACATCACGCTGCCGGGCAGCCTCTTCTCGATCGGCGGCGTCTCGCACCACGGCGGTCAGGCGGGCGGCGCGAGCCCGATGCGCGACATCCCGCGGTTCGTGGAGATGATGGAAAAGCGCCAGTACCTGACCGCGCCGATGGCCACGACCGTGGTGCCGATCGAGGGGATGCGCGACGCCTACGAACAGGTCGCCTATCGCACGACGATCACCGCGTTGATGCTCGGCGCGTAGCGCTCAGCGCTTGGTGAAGATGAAGATGTGCTGGCGCGGCAGGTCTTCGTTGACGGTGGCGAGGGTGAAGCCTTCGGCCTCGACTTCCAGCTTCGCCTGTGCCCGCGTCATCTTGTGTTCCGGAAGGATCGGCACCTCGGGATCTTCCGCGCGGTACTCGAGCAGGACGAGCCGGCCTGTCGCCTTGAGCGCCTCTCGAATCTTCCGCAGCATCACCTGCGGCTGCGAGAACTCGTGGTACACGTCGACCATCAGCGCCAGGTCGAGCGAGTCGGCTGGCAGCTTCGGATCGTCGATCGCGCCGAGGATCGGCGTGACGTTCGTCAGCTTCGCCTTGGTCACGTTCTTCTGCAGCAGTTCGAGCATCCCCTGCTGGATGTCGTTCGCGTAGACGCGACCCATCGGCCCGACAATCTTTGCCATCCGCACCGACATGTAGCCGGAGCCGGCGCCGATGTCGGCGACCGTCGCCCCCTTCGGGATCTTGAGGATGCGCAGCGCCCGATCCGGCTCCTCCTCCTGATCGCGCTCGCGCCGGTCCAACCACTCGGCACCCTGCACCCCCATCGTCCCGGCGTAGACCCGTCCGCTGATCGGATGGACGCCCGGACGTGTCTGCTGCGCGTGCGGCAGCGTGCTGGTGGCCGCGAGTGCGGCCACCAGGAGCAGAGCGCGAACGGTCGGGTGACGCGAGTCGATCGTCACTTCGCCTTCGTGACGCTGAACTCGAACGGCATCCCGAATGCCTCGCCGACGAACTTGATCTCGGCCGGTGAGACCGTCCCCTTGTAGGCGAGATCGATCGGCATGCCGCCGAAGTCGAGGCTCACGCCGAAGGAGATGGTGTTGCCGTCAATCTTCCCGTCCTTGATCGGGATCTTCATGCCGTCCATCCCGAGCATCGATCCGGTCAGGGCGGTGCCCTGCGCCTTGAACTCGAACCCGACCGGGATATCGCCCATCGGGGTAGTGACCGTGCCCGACCAGTTACCGTCGACATCCGCCGCGAACGCCGGCGCCGCCAGCAACATCACTCCAATCACCAACGCTGCCACCTTCATGATCTGCTCCCTTCGTCCATCTCCGAGACCGACGCCCGTCAACTGTTGTGTTCCGGCTCGCATATCCCCCCGCCGGCTGGCTGCAGCACCCGCTCGAGCGCACCGAGTGTCGCCACGAGCTGCTCCCGTTCGCCGTCGCCGAGCGGCGCCAGCGTACTCGCGACATGACGCTCGGCACGCTGCCGCACCTGATTGAGCGCCCGTCGCCCGCGCGCGGTCAGCCGGATCATCGTCTGCCGCCGATCGCGCTTGTCGATCCATCGCTCCACCCAGCCGCGCCGCACCAGCAGGTCGACCGTCTTCGACACGGTCGGCAGGCTGACGGCGAGGTGGCGCGCCAGCTCGCTCATCGTGCAGGACCCGGCGAACAGCCGCATCAACGCGCCGACCTGGCCCGGTTCCAGCGACTGCGGCGATCGCCGCATGTCTGCCGCGACCACTCGCATCAGCAACATGACGACGTTCCACAGCTGCCTGGCTGCGCTGAGGGTGGGTGACGTCTGTTTCGCCACGGGAGTTCCCTCGCGATTCTACGATAACTTCGCAAGGCTAACTATTAGGCATGCTAAGAGCGCGGCGCGCGGGATCGACGGCGCCGCACCGGCGGGCGGGACGACCGCGGATCGCGGAACAAATGGCGCGCGCCAAGCAGAACAATTCGACGCTGAAGTCGTGTGGCTGCACACGATTGCACGTGACCACACCAGGAACATCGCTTGCCTTGGTCAGACGCGTTGGCGTGAAGCGACCAGCGCCGTGGCTGCCCCCCGGCGCGCGTGAGCGCACGCCAGCGGGCTGACTGCTTCACGCCGCCGGATGTGCGGCGTCAGGCAGTCAGTGCTTCTTGAGGAGCGTCGACGATCGGAGTGGTCACCGTGGCGAGTGCAGCGGCGTTTTCAACGCGGCAGCACCGAGTGCGAACAAAAGGTCCTGCGGCCGGCGACTTCGATTTGCGCGATCCCCGTAAGTGGTGTGAACAGCGGCCCGTTTCCCGCCCGGCGAGTGGAATACAGCTTGCCTCAGGGCGCCACCGCTGGCCCGTTCCGCCACGGAGCCGCGGCTGCCTCTCCTGAAAGGGGCGCCATTGTTGGCTGACTGCTTCGCGCTGTGTTCCGGCAGCGCGGAGCAGCCAGCACCCGAGTCCGAGAGTGACGAGTGACGATGGACATGAGACTGATTCCGGTGTGGCGCCTGCAAGATCGACTTGGCGACCAGGTGCAGTGCGTCGTGCGACAGATCGGCCTCGCGTGGTTGCTGCTCGTGCAGCGCGGCGGCGAAGACTGCGTCGCGGAGCATCATCGCCTCTCCTCGCAGGCATTCGCGCGCGCCAACGAAATTCACGGCGTCTTCACTGAGCTGGGGTACTCAGAGCCGGTTCATTGAGGTCGGTCCGCCTGAAGGCGGACCATACGAGGCATCGGAATCGATCGACGCGTCACGCCCTCGCAAGATATTGAGGTGACGATCGCGCCGGGCCCCAAGTAATTGTTGCGCTAGCCCTCCTTCCTCCGCTACTATCGCCCAGCTCAACAGAACTCCATCCACCGGATTCCACTGCCGGGGAGTGACACATGCGAAGAGTCGCAGTCGTCAACCAGAAAGGTGGCTGTGGCAAGACGACGACCGCGATCAACCTCGCGGCATTCCTCGCCAGTCAGGGGCGACGGACGCTCGTCGTCGACATGGATCCGCAGGGGCATTCGACGATCGGTCTGCTCCACGGCGCGGTCCAGCCGCAGACATCGATCTACGACGTCTTCGTGCCGCCCTCGGGGCGCGCGCCCATCTCGATTCGTGACATCACCCAGACCGTCGCCGAGCGGCTCGACCTCGCGCCTGCCGACGTGCAGCTGAGCGCGGTCCCCGAAGCACTGGCGGGGCTCCCGCGCCGCACCGACATCCTCGCCGATCAGATGCAGCTGCTCGGCGACGCCTACGACTACGTCGTCTTCGACTGCCCTCCCGGGGTTGGCCTCCTGACATTCAACGCGCTCAAGGCCGCGGCCGAAGCGATCGTGCCGGTCGACCCGAGCTTCTTCTCGCTGCACGGGATCGCCAAGCTGCTCGAAACGTTCGACGTGCTCGCGAAGAACACCGGCCACACGATCGCGTGGCAGGCGCTGATCACCATGTACGGCGGTCGGACCGCGTTCGAGCGCGAGGTGGTGGCGAACCTGCGCGCGCATCTTGCCGGACGCTGCTTCGACACGGTCATCCGCCACAGCGTGAAGCTGGCAGAGGCGGCCAGCCACGGCGTGCCGATCGTGAGCTATCAACGGCGCTGCGCCGGCTTCGAGGACTACTCGGCACTCGCCGCCGAAGTAATGCAGGCCGAGAGCCTCTGGCCCACGGCCTCGCGACCGGCAAGGCCAGCCGCAGCACCCGAGCCGACGCCGGACGGCATGCTCTTCACCATCGACGCGCCGGGCGCGCGACGCGTGCAACTGGTCGGCGATTTCAACGACTGGACGACCGAGGGCAGCGACATGCGCGCCAGCGGGCCGGTCTGGTCCCGGGTCGTGCCGCTGACCAGCGGCCGTTACCGGTATCGCTTCATCGTGGACGGCGAGTGGCGGAGCGATCCGCTGAACGCCGCGACCGAGCCGGCGCCATTCGGCGGCACCAACTCCGTGGTCGTCGTCGGCGAGCCGGCGTTCGAATAGGTGCGTCATGCCGGACAACAATCTGCGCGAGGACAAGGCCTACAAGCCGCTCGGACGCGGTCTCGAAGATGTCTCGCATCTGTTTCTGTCGAACCGCCGCGTCGACACGGGTGGTGAGGCCGCCACCAGCCGTGGCCCGGAACGCCACGACCTGCCGAACACCGCTGGACGTCCGGCGATGGTGCTGCTGCGTTCACTCCCCTCGTCACCGACGCTGGCGCAAATCGTCGGCGTGCTGAGCGGCTGCGACGATGCGCTCGGCGAACGGCTGCGGGTGATCGCCACGGGCCTGCCCTGCGATCGGGCGGGCGAGATCGACGTGCTCGCCGCCGATGCGGCGAACCGACTGGTCATCATCGAGGTGGAAACCGAGTCGGGCGACAGCCTGCTGCTGCGCGGCATCCTGCACTTCGCCTGGCTGACGCGGAACCTGGTGACGCTGCGGCGCCTCTATGAGGGCGCGGCGGTCGACTTCTCGCAGCCGCCGCGCGTCGTCCTCGTCG
>JADMIO011418101.1_pt1 | contig 11044 bp, 2 predicted proteins | sample 8958161 | NCBI WGS metagenome assembly JADMIO01 (sample SAMN16585339, study PRJNA669376) | soil metagenome | isolation source: Crop rotation soil | place: USA: Cullars Rotation, Alabama | collected 2011 | reverse complement strand
GTGCGCTCGCCGGTGCTGCCGCTGCTGCTGTAGGGCGTGTGGAAAAGATCTTTCAGGCTCTCGGCGCTCGAGCCGATGAAGGCGAGGCGGCCCTGCGCCGCGTTGCGGCCGCCGCGCCCGTCGAGCAGCTCGCTCAAGGTCACGCGCGCGAAGCGGCCCGGCATGCCGCGGTAGTCGAGCAGCACCTGGAACCCCGCCGCGTCGGCGCCGACGTAGCCGCCGTCGTCGGCCTCGAAGGCCTCGAGCAGCGCCGGTCCGACGCGGATCGCGTCCGGCCGGCGCGGGTCGGTGCTGAATTTCACGCCGCGCGTGCCGAGGTAGATCGAGGCGAGCGCGAACGGAAACGCGTTCGATACGGTCTTGCCGTCGTCGATGTGCAGCAGGCCGCGCCGCGCCACACCGCCCTCGTCATCGATGATGTCGCTGAAGGCGGCGCGCGCCGTGCCGCGCAGCGCGCTCGGCGCCTGCACGCGCAGCGTCCCCGGCTCGCCCGCGAGCGTCGCCCACACCACGTTCTCGCGCGAGGCGAGGAGCGCATCGAGCTCGCTGCTGCCCGGCGGCACCGGAATATCGCGAAACTTGTCCACGCCCACCGCCACCGCGCCGCCCTCGAGCAGGGCCGTGATCGCGCGCACGAACACGATGTCCGGCAGCGGATGGCCGAAGCGCTGCAGATCCTCCTCGGTCTCATCCACGATCAGGATGCGCTCGTCGACCGGCGCGGGCGGGCGCGAGCGCAGCAGCCAGTCGTAGGCCGCGAGCTCGGAGCGCGAGAAGGCGCCCATCGCTTGCAGAACCAGCAGCAGGACGCACACCGCGAGCCACGCTCCTGCGAGTCGTGCTGCAAGAATCACTTCAGTCGCCGGAGCTTACGGAGCACCGGACAAACGGAATAAAGAACGAAGATTTCCGGGGCTCGGCCAAGTGCAATGAAGGCCTGCCGCATGAATCTGGGTCCCCCGAGAAAGAAACAGGCTGATGTTACTCGTTGTGGGTTAGATGACTAGAATGGAACCGCCGTATTGAAAAGGGGGTAGTCCAATGGCGACCTACGCTTGGAGCGCATTGCAGAACGGCTCCTCGATCACGTTCAACCCAAGCACGGATTTTTTGGAGTTCGACGACCCGCTTATTTCGGCAGCCGGAGTCGCATTCGATCCAGACCTTGGCACCTCGACCTTTTCCTACGGCGGGAAGACAGTGACCTTGTCTGCCGCGCCTCGAACATTGACATCTTCAAGCGTCAGTTTTGCGAACGGCAGTCTTCTGTTGGTTGCAGACAACACTACCGGCGCGGTCGGCGACGATAACGCCAACACAGTAAACGGCGGGTCTGGCGCCGACTATTTGATTGGACTTGGTGGCGCGGACTCGTTATTCGGAGGAAACGGCAACGACAAACTGGACGGCGGCGCTGGCAACGACGTGCTTGATGGGGGCGCTGGTCGCGACACAATGGCCGGCGGGGCTGGCAATGACATTTATTTCGTAAACCAAAGTGACGATGTCATTACTGAGCTTTCAGGCGAAGGCACCGATGTGGTGAGCTCTTCAGCCACAAGAACTTTACCGACCAACGTCGAGTGGCTGTTGCTGTCCGGTTCGGCGAACATTAACGGAACCGGCAATGGGTCAGGCAACCTGATCGACGGTAATAGCGGCCACAACATCCTTACAGGAAATGGAGGAAACGACACACTGTTCGGCGGGTCGGGAGACGATCAGTTATATGGCAATAGTGGAATTGATCTCCTTCTCGGCGAGGAAGGTAGTGACTACCTCTACGGCGGCGACGGCAATGACTACATCGACGGAGGAGATGGCGACGATTTCATCGACGGTGGAGACGGCGATGACATCCTCGGGGGAGGAAATGGCGACGATTACATAGACGGCAGCGACGGTAACGACCACATAGATGGCGGCCAAGGCGCTGACACACTAACCGGCGGGTCCGGGGATAATCTCTACTTCATCGACAATGCTGCCGACACTATCTTGGGTGAACTTGCCGCAGGTGGCCACGATCTTGTGGCATCGACTGTCACCTTCACCTTGCCAGCAGAAATTGAGGATTTGTCGTTAGGCGGCGGCATTGTCTCTGGCGGCCCCCAGCTGCCAAATGGAACACCTCCGCCCGCAGCAATCGATGGCACCGGCAATGATTTGGCCAATTGGATCGACGGCAACATCGAGGACAACGTCCTGGACGGTCAGGCGGGCGCTGACACGATGGCGGGGTATAACGGCGATGACACCTACATCGTCGACAATCCAAACGATTTGGTAACGGAAATCAATGGGAGCGGAGCGGATACAGTCCGGGCAAGCATCAATTACGCGCTGCCAGAAATCGCTGGTGTCGACCCCAACCAGCCTCCACCCCCTCCAGGTGGTGGGTCAGCGTCTAACGAGATCGAAAACCTTGTCTTGACCGGCAGCAATGCGATAGACGGCACCGGCAACGACCTCGCGAATACGATCACCGGCAACACCGCGGCCAATGTGCTCCAAGGAGGAATCGGCAACGACTCGCTAAACGGCGGTAGCGGCGCCGATACACTGATTGGCGGCGATGGCAACGACACACTCAAAGGCACCACGGGCACGGACGTTCTGATCGGGGAAGCAGGCAATGATCAGCTCTATTGGGATATAGCTGACGCGAGCATCGATGGTGGGACTGGGAGCGACACGTTGCTGCTGAGCGGCGCGGGAATAACACTGGATCTAACGAGCGTTTCTGATTCAAAGATCGTAGACGTCGAGCTACTTAATATCGGCGGCAGCGGAGCCAACACGCTGACGCTGGCACTCACGGACGTTCTAGCGATTTCCAGCACTTCGGACACGCTTCGGGTATTGGGAAACGCTGGGGATACCGTGCACCGGGGTGCCGGGTGGACTCAAGGAGCCGATCAGGTCATCGGCTCAAACACGTATCACTCTTACACACAGGGCGCAGCGACACTTCTGGTCGACACGGACATTACCAGCGCCGTTTAAGCCCGCGGGGGCAAGGCTTCGTCGCGCCTTAGTCCCCGCAAGAAAAACCGACGATTTGTGAGAGTCGGTAGCCGACGCCCGCGCCCTCGGTCGGGATCGCCGCAAGCACGCCAGGTCCCGACGCAAGGCCACCTCGGCCGACGCCGGTGAAGCTGCTCGTCTCCGCGCGTCCCGCGCGCGCGGCGCAAGACTGCCGAATCAGGCTCGAGGCGTCGAGGTAGCCGCCGGCCAGCACGACTGTGCCCGAGCCGATGTTGATGTTCGGCGAGTTGATCACGACGCTGCCCGAGATTCCCTTTTCCGACCTGGTCGAGATCTCACTGTCAAAGTTCAGGAAGAACTGGGACACGATCTTGATGTTCCCGCCAACACCCTCGAGCGCCTTGGCAGAGATTTGCGAGTGATCCAGGATCACGAAGACAGGATCAATGAAAATATTGCCGCCCGCGCCCGCCTGCTCGCTCACCGAAGCGCTGATCTTGCTGTCCTTCAGGTAAACAAGGTCGCTCGCCTTGATCGTGATATTTCCGCCGTCAGAGGAGCTGGCGTCGGTCACGATCGCTCCGCCGTTCAGAAGCTTGAGGGAGTCGGCGCTGATCGTGATCGACCCTCCGAGGCCCTCTTCCGGCCCTGAGTTTTGATTGCGGACATAGGAGCTGGAAGCGGAGATGGTGCCGCCGTCGAGCACGATGCTCCCCCCGGTCACATGCACGTCACCGCCACGGCCCGCGCCCTCCGTGCTCGCGCTGATCGTGCCGCCCGCGCCGATCGTGATGGTGCCGCCGGCCACCGTCGCGGTGCCCGAGCGGCCGCTCGGCAGGAAGAAGTCGTCCGACTGGGCGGAGGCGAAGATTCCAGAGCTGAACCTTCCGTCGCTCGTCGTGCCCGCGATCGTGAGGCCGCGCGTGGCGTTGACCGTTACGTTGCCGCTGTTGCCCGCCAGGCCAAACGTCGAGGACTGGATGGCGCCGCCGTTCCTGAGCTCGATGTCACCGGCGGATACGAACACGTTACCCGCGTTGCCCACGCCGCTCGTCTCCGCGGTAATCAGGCCGCCTTCGAGGATACGCAGACGGTCGGCGGACACGTTGACGGAGCCCGCGTCGTCGCCGCTGCCGATGCCGGCCATTGCGAGGATGCCGCCCTTGTACCCGCTCGGGCTCCTTCCGGCGATGAAAATCTCGCCGGTCGCGCGTACGTCGACGTTGCCGCCTTTGCCGGCACCCAGCGTCGACGATTCGATCCTGCCTCCCTCCAGCAGCCGGATGTCCGTCGCCGTCACGGACACTCCGCCTGCATCGCCGCTTCCTCTCGTGCTAGCGCTGATCGTGCCCCACTCTCCCACGGTCAGCGTTCCCGCGTTGACTGTCACCAGCCCTGCGTTGTTCGTCGCGCCGCCGGAAGCCTCGCCGAAAATGCCGGCCTGGTAGCGGCCAAGCGGGCTCAAGCCTGAAATCTGAATGTCGTCGGCCCGAACGTTGACCGTGCCGCCGCGGCCGGCGCCGAAGGTCCCTCCGGAAATCACGCCGCCGTCCAAAAGGCGGATTGAGCCCGCGTTCACCACCACAGATCCGCCCATCCCGCCGCCACTGGTGGTAGCAAACACTCCGCTCACGAAGTCGCCCGGCGCGTCCTCGCCCTGGATTTGCAGCAGGCCGGCAGAGACATTCACGTTGCCGCCGTTGCCGCCGGCAAAGGTCGGCGACTGGATCGTGCCGCCATTCGTCAGAAGGATCGTGCCTGCCGAAACGCTTACGTTGCCCGCGTTACCGGCGCCGGTCGTCTCGGCACTGATGCCGCCACCCTCGCGAACCAGGATCGAGCCCGCGTTGACTGTGACCGATCCGGCGTCACCCGCCACCAGCCCCAGGATGCCAGCATGGGTGGTGAGGCTGAAGATTCCAGCGTTCCCAGCCGTTCCCTCCCGCTGGATCGTGATTGCGCCATCCACGTTAACGGTGACACTGCCGCCGTTGCCCAGGTACGAGGTGGACGACTCTATGCGACCGCCGTCATGCAGCGAAAGGCTATGCGCTCGAACGGTCACGTTGCCGGCGCGGCTGATTCCCGCGGTATTGGCGCTGATGCTGCCGCCTTCGCCGATATCGATCGCGCGCGCCGTCACGTCGACAGCGCCGCCGGCGTTGCTTCCGAGGCCAAAGCTAAACTGGCCTGTCGTGCCGCTGCGGATTCCGCTCAGATTGCCCGCAGCGTCCTTCCCCGCGATTCGCACATCGCCGGTCGCCGTGAAATTGACGAATCCGCCGCTGCCGATCCCCTCCACGGTCGACTCGATGCGTCCGCCATCGAGCAGAACGGCGTCGCCCGTCGTGACGCCGATGCTGCCGGCATTGCCGAAGAAGGTCTGCTTGGCGACGATCCTGCCGCCGTCGCGGATGTCCAGCGACCCCGACCTGACGGTAATCGTGCCGGCGTTGGCCTCGCCGAAGGTCGAGGCGACGATGCCGGCCGCCGTTCCACCGCTGTCGACGCCCGCGATCGAGAGCGCGCCCGACGCATTGACGACGATGTTGCCGCCGAGGCCCGTTTCGCCGCCCGAGGTCGAGGATTCGATCGTTCCGCCGTTCATCAGCGCGATCTCGCGCGCGTTTACCGTGACCCCGCCGGCTTTGCCCGCGCCGAAGGTATTGGCGCTGAGCGCGCCGCCGTCGAGGATCGTCACGGTCCCCGCCTGCGCGTTGACGGTCACTGTCCCCGCTTGGCCGGCAGCCTCGACGCCCCCGCTGTCCTCCGAGGAGGCAAAGATGCCCGAGGAGAGTTGCGTCGGCCCGCGACCTTGAATCCGCAAAGACTCGGAAACGTTTACCGTCACCGAGCCGCCGTTTCCGGTCGCGCCAAAGCTGCTCGAGGTGATCGTGCCGCCGCCCGTGATATCGACGCCGCGCGCATTAACGACGACGCTTCCGGCGTTGCCGGCGCTGAAGGTGCTCGCATTCAGCGTCCCGCCTTCGCCGATCGCAAGTGTGTCGGCATTTAGCCGAATCGTGCCGCCTACTGCGTCGGCAGTCGCGCCAGATCCGGCAGTCGCGAAGACGCCAGCCCGGAACCCGCTCCCGTCGCGCCCGGCGATCGAGACCGTGCCACCGATGTCGACGTTGACGTCGCCCCCGCGCGCCGATCCGAAAGTGGAAGCGCCGATTTGCCCGCCGTAGGTCATGTCGAGGTCCGAGCCGCTGATATCGATGTTGCCCGCGGAGCCGCTTCCATAAGACGAGGCGAAGATCCCGCCGCCGTCCACGCTGAGCAGCCCGGACAGCTTGATCCCGATGCCGCCGCCGTTCTGCGCGCCGTGATTGTCCGACTCGATGAAGCTATCGAACATCGTCAGCTGGCCACCCACGATCCGAATCGAGCCGGACGCCGGCTGTCCGCCATCACTCGTGCGTACCGTTGCAAAGAGCAGGTCGATATTTCCGAAGGTGCTTGCGGTCGTCGCAAGGCCGGTCGCGGTCAGAGTCACCTCACCGGGACTGGCGAGGCTGGCGATGTTGATTCGCCCACCCGCCGCCTCGAGCCACGCGCCGTTGAGCGTCACATTGCCGCCGACGAGCGAAAGCGTCTTGCCGTTGGGGACTTGGAGAGTCGCGTCCGTCACGCTGATCGGCGCGACCGTCGGCCCCAGGAACCCGAACGCGCTCGGCTCCGCGCTCGTCAGCGAGCTTCCGCCGGGATTGGTCGCGTCGAACCGGCCGCCCGGGCCGAGCTTGAGGTAGTCGGCCGTCGAGACGTGGAACGAGCCGCCGATGTCGAGAATCGCATTCGGGCCGAAAGCGACGCCCTTCGGATTGATCAGCCACAGGTTCGCGCCGGGGATCGTGGAGCGCAGCAGGCCGTCGATGCTCGAGGCATTCGGCCCGGTAACGCGGCCGATGATATTGACGACTGAACTCGGTCCAAAAAACGTTGCGATGTTGTTGGTGGGAACGCTGAACTGCGAGAACGAGTGGAAGAGATTTCCGCCAAGCTGTTTCCCTGCCGTAATGGACCAGGTGTTGCCAACGTGACTGACGCTCGTGGCGAACGAACCGAGCGTCCCGTCCCCTGCGATCTGCGCGGCGGCCGCAAGCGGCGCCGCGGCGAGGACGGCAGCGACGAGATTTCTTACCGGCATCCCTTGTCGGCCACGATGAGATACCCGGCCGAGGCATCCAGCGGGGTGTCCTGAATGAAAATGACGCTTCCCGGAGACTTGGGCAGTCCGCCGCGGCCGGAGGAACGGAAGCTGTTCGACTCGGTGCGCGCCGCGCGCACCGCGCACGACTCGCGCAGCTGCGCGCTCGCGTCGAAGTTCGCGCTGGTCACGACGAGCGCGGCCGGCCCGCTGTTGAAGTTCACGGTCTTGATCTCCACCGTGCCGGGCTCGCCGAGGTCCGAGGACGCCCGCACGATCGAGTCTTCCGACTTCAGGTAGTTCACCGCCTCGATGCGGATGTAGCCGCCATGGCCCCTGACCGCGTCGGCGATGATCCGGCTGTGGTCGAGGATGACGAACTGCGGGTCGATGAAGATGTTGCCGCCGCTGCCCGTGCCGCCGCCGACCGAAGTGGTGATCTCGCTGTCCCGCAGGTACACGAGGTCGACGGCCTGGATCGCGATGTTGCCGCCGTCGGAATGCTCGGCGGTGCTCGAGATGCGCGCGCCGTTGATGAGCATCACCCGGTCGGCGTTGATGCTGATGTTGCCCGGCAGCGCGGTCCCCTCGCTCGACGCGGTGATCGAGCTGCCGTCGAGCTTGACGGAACGCGCGGTGATCGCGATCTCACCGCCCTTGCCCAGTGATGTCCCGAAGCTCGCGCTGCTGTCGATCTCCGAGAAACCACTCATCGCGAGCGATCCGGCGCGAACCTGGATCTTTCCGGCGTCGCCGTCGCCGAACGCCTTCGAGGACAGCGTCGAGGCATCCATGGTCATGCCACCCGCGACTTCGATCGTAACGTCGCCACCGCGCCCCAAGGAGAAGCCCCCGGAGCTCGTCACGAAGCTCTCCTTCATCGCGAGGCTGCCCGCAGCGATGGAGAGCCTGCCGGCGTGACCGTCGCCGTATGTCTCGGAGGAGATGGTCGATCCTGAAATCTGCAATGCCCCGCGCGTGGAGAGCGCTATGTCGCCGCCAAGGCCGCTGAGCGGACCTCCATAGCTGGCGCTCGTAATGTACGAATCGCTAACCGTCAGACCGCCGGCAGCGTCGATAAGAATCCGCCCGGCGTCGGCGGTGCCCAAGGTTTCGGAAGAAATCGTCGAATTCGAGATCTGCATTGCGCCCGCAGCCGCAAGAGTAAGTTTGCCGCCGGGCCCGCTCACAAAGGCCCCTTCACTGGCCGTCGTGATGATCGAACCGGTTACCGCAAGCTGCTCTGCGCGCAGGTCGACGTCTCCGGCGGAGCCGATGTCGAAGGTGGTCGACATGATGGTGCTCTCACGCACCTCGAGCATTCTAGCTCGCGCGACGATGGATCCGGCGGCGCCGGCACCCGAGGTCGTCGTGGAGATCGTGCTCGAATCGATCTGCAGCGTCCCGCCCGGCGCATTCAGGCTGATCAGGCCGCCGGCCCCGTCCCCCAGCGCTTCAGCGGAGATCGTCGTGCTGTTGCCGATCACGATCCGCGGCGCGGAGAGCGTGATGCTTCCCGCGCGGCCGCGGTCGTACGAATCCGAGGACACTTGCGCGCTGTCCAGCTCCACAGCGACCGAGCCGGCGAACCGGATATCTCCGCCGACGCTGTCCTCGAAACCCGAAGCGGTGCGCACCCGGCTGGACCGGACAAGGACCGTCTGCCCCTCGAATGTCACGTTGCCCGCATTGCCCGTATCGAACGCCTCGGCGGTGACGTCGCTTTGGCTGACCTTGAGCTGCTCGGCCGCGACCAGCGAGATGTTGCCGGCATGCCCTGCATCGTATGACTCGGAGGACACGTAGCTTCCGCCGATGATCGAGATGTTCTTTCCGCGCAGCGCAATGTCGCCTGCCAAGCCCGGCCCGCTCGTGGACGTCGAGATGAACGAGTGCTCGGAGTACAGCAGCCCGCGGGAATCGATCGTCACGCTGCCCGCCGCTCCGGTGCTGCCAAATTTTGCGTCCGACGAGATCGTCGCCTCGACCAGCGAGACCTGCGCGCCGCTTACGCTGATCGAGCCGGCGTTGCCACCGGCCGAGGTATCGCTGGAGAGCTTGCTGCCGGAGGCGAGCGTCACCGCGCCCCCGGCCTCGATCTGGATGAAGCCGCCGAAGCCCGCGCCAGTGGTATCCGAGCTGATCGCGCTATCCCCCGAGAGGCTGACTGCGCCGCCCGCCTCGAGGATGACCCCGCCGGCGTCTTTCGGGCCCGAAGTGTTCGAGGCGATCTTGCTGGATCCGCTGAGGGTCACATTCTGGTCGGTCACTAGCCAGATGTAGCCGCCGAACCCGCCCGAGGTATTCGTGGTGATTTTGCTCGAGCCGGACAGGCTGACCGATCCGACGTCCATATAGACAAAGCCGGCATCGCCGGCACCCGTGGCCGAGCTGGAGATCTTCGCCGAATTGCTCAGGAGGACCGGCCCATTGGAATCGATGGTGACGAAGCCGGCATCGCCGCCGCCAGAGGCATTCAATGAGATGGTCGAGTGATCGAGGGACACCCCGGAGTCGCTCGAAATCTGGATGTAGCCCCCGGGACCTCCTCCCGAGGTTTCCGACTTGATGGTGCTCGAGTTGGCAAGCCCGAGGAAATCGGACGTGACCCAGATAAAGCCCGCCCGTCCGGATCCCGAGGACGAGCTCGAGATCTTGGAAGAATGGTCGAGCAGCACCGATCCGGTGGCCGTGATCGTGATGTCGCCGGCCGCGCCCTCGCTGCCCGCTTTTGCGTTCGAGGAGATCGTCGCCGAGTCCAGGGTCAGGCTGCCTGCGGTCACCCAGATCGCGCCGGCGGCGCCCACATCCGAGGCCTCGCTCGAGATCTTGCTTCCGGCATTGATCAGCACGTGGCCGGTCGCCGAAAGGACGATGCTGCCTCCGGTTCCGGAGTCAAAGGCGTTCGCGCTTATTTCGGTGCCATTGCTGATCAGCATGCTCGGCGCGGTGAGCCAGATGCTCCCGGCGCGCCCCCGCTCGTAGGAGTCCGACGAGATTTCCGCGCCCCGCATCTCGAGCCGGTCGCCGGCCGAGATCATGATGTCGCCGCCGACACTGTCTTCATAGCCCGAGGCGGTGCGCACCCGGCTTCCGGGGTAGAGCATGATCGTGGGCGCCTGCAGGAACACGTTGCCGGCATCTCCGGTATCGAACGCCTCGGCGCTCACCGCGCCGCGCAGGTCGATCCGCTCCGTCCCCACGATCGACACGTTCCCGGCCCGGCCGCCGCCGTTCGATTCGGACTCGACCGTGCTCGTGCCGTCGATCGAGATCGTCGATCCCTGCACGAACACGTTGCCTGCCGGCTTGGGACCGGAGGTCGAGGTCGAGATCGAGGAGAAATCCTCGAGCCTGACCGGCCCGGTCGCGAAAATCTGCACGCTCCCGGCCGCGCCGCTGCCGTCCGCCTCCGAGAAAATGGACGCGCCGTTCGTCAAAGCTAGGCTGCCGGTCGTGACGGAGATCGACCCGGCATCGCCGGTCGAGCTGCCGCTGCCGACAAGCGAGCTCGCATCGAGCGTGACCGAACGCGCGGCGACGACCTTCAGCTGCCCGCCGTCGCCCGACCCGAGCGAATCGGAGTTGACCGACGACCCGCTCCGCATGATCAGCCGGTCGACGTCGAGCATGATGTCGCCCGCGTCGCCGGTACCGAGCGCGCCCGAGTAGATGTGGCTGAAGTTGCGCATCGTGAGGTCGCCCGTCAGGCGCACATCGACGCCGCGTCCCTTGCCGCCGTCCCCGTTGTCCGCGGAAATCGTCGAGCCGTCGAGGGTCAGGTTCCCGCCGCGGATGTAGATCGGCCCGGCCGCCAGCGCGCCGGGGCCGTAGGTGCCATAGGTTCCGACCAAGGAGTCGGTGACCGCGATGTTGCCGAAGGACATTCCGGCGCTCGCGTCGAGC
>JADMIO010972912.1_pt1 | contig 11045 bp, 8 predicted proteins | sample 8958161 | NCBI WGS metagenome assembly JADMIO01 (sample SAMN16585339, study PRJNA669376) | soil metagenome | isolation source: Crop rotation soil | place: USA: Cullars Rotation, Alabama | collected 2011 | reverse complement strand
GTGAGCCAGTGTGATTACATTTGCGGCCTAACTGTGGCCAGTCCAGTTACGCTGGAGTCACTAGTATTTAGGTGACACTATAGAAGCGGCCGCGACAACTTGTCCACGTGGAATTCTAAGCTTAGGATCCCAATGTGCTGGAAAGGAACTGACGAGAACGAGAGTAGCCAGGCGTATGAGCAAACGGCAAAACTCCTCAAGGATGACGGCGGTTGCGAGTTATTCTCTCAAGCCCCGCCTTAACGCAAGCTGAAACCTGTCAGTAGGGGGTTCGTACATGAAGGGAACATCTGGCAGCAATTCTCTTCACTGAGACAAACGTTCGCTACAACTCGGCATAAGAGGCGTAAAACCGAATGGCGCTCTGCCCGTGAGCGATAGGAAATTTGAACAATTGTTTGCTCGAGGCCGGGTGATAAGGGTAAGCCTTTGTCCCAAGATAGAAGCAGGTGGGTTCGGGGTGTGTATCCGAACCCAATGCTTTGTGGCTAGTTCAGGCCACCGTTTTCGGCGGCCTGTTTTCTTGCATTTGCGGAGGCGGTGGAACGAACCCTTCGTGGCTAGCGGTTCGGTCCTCGCGGAGGATCTTGCTGACCAAGGCTCGGGAGATGCCGTGAGCTTTGGCGATCTCGGTCAGCGAACGACCGCGTTCACGATCGTGGAGGATGGCGAGGCGGTTCACCGGGATCGGAGCTCGACCGATGCGCCGGCCTTCGAGCTTCGCTCGCCGCATGCCGGCACGTACTCTTTCGATGATCAGGTTTCTTTCTAATTCGGCGATCGCGCCGATGATCACGATCATGGCACGGCCCAGCGGGCCGCCCGTGTCGATGTTTTCCCGGAAAGAGATGAACTCCACGTTGAGGTGAGTGAGCTCGTCGAGCACCTCGAGGAAGTGCTTTACCGAACGAGCGATGCGATCGAAAGCCCACACCAGGACTACGTCGCACCGGCCACGACGAGCATCGCTCATCAGTTGATCGAGCCCGGGACGTTTTGCCTTGGCGCCGCTGAGCCGATCGGTGTACTCGGCGACGATCTCATAGCCGCGTTGAGCGGCCAGGCTGTGAAGATCGTGCACTTGCGTCTCAGGGTGCTGATCGATGGTGGAAACCCGAAGGTAGAGCGCCGCCCTTTTCATCAGCGGCGCCCTTTCTTCGACAGGTCCTTCGGATAATGCTTGTCAACGTATTGCTGTATGAAGTCGATCAACACGGTCGTCATGTCTTTGCCCTGGACGACAGTCGTGATCTTGAAAGCATGATGAAGCTTGCTCGGCACGTTGAGATTCATACGAGTAGTTTTGTCTCCGGCCACTTTCGATGGCATCTGGTCTCACCTCCTTTCGCGAATGGTAAGGAGATGAGCATATAGGCTTATAAGTACCCACGCCAGTGGCATGGTCAGCGCGGGACGGCTCAGGATGACGCCCCGCGCCGTTTGGCTCTAAAGTGGGAGAGCCTGGTTATAGCGGCTGATGGCCGCCAGCAAAGAGACCTGGAGATAATCGACTTCGAGTGTTTCCGCCGCCGAGCGCAGGACCGGATCTTCGTCCGCTGGAACCCAGCCACCTTCCAGAGCGGACCAGCGTGACACCTCAACGCCGGCGATGTAAGCGGCCACCTGGATGGACAGCCCCATGGCTTCGCGAGTCTGTTGAACGAACCGTGCTAGCCACAGCGACAGCCAGATGCGGTCCCGGGTGCGGTTAACGGTTGTTGGAGTCCAGCCTTCCATACTCATGTAAGTAGTACCTCCATCTGAGCACCTTCGTCAAGCAGGTTGCTCGATAAATTAACGAATATGATGAGTATGTACTTACGAGGGCTCCCGACCAAAGCCATCGCAGCCCAGCCTTGCTCAAGGACATGCGCCGGAATCCTGAGAAGTATCAGGATCAATAGACGGAGAACCCATGGCAACCGTGGCGAGCACGATCCTCGATCCCACGCTTCAGAATGCCGACGCCATCGAATTCGAGACGTCGTTGAACCACAAGGTCGTTGGACAACCGGAAGCGGCCCGTAAAGTAACGACCGCCATCCAGTCCTACATGGCCGGCCTGAACGATCCCTCCCGGCCCATCGCTACGTTCCTGCTGCTCGGGCCCACCGGCACCGGCAAGACCTGGTCTCTTCGTCCATCAGAGGACAAAGAAGCCTCGCGCACACGCGTGGGGACGGACGAACAGCCTCATCATGGGTATGGCCGTGGGCGGCTGTTGCGCATTTGGTGACAAGTACCGGAGGCCAGCTCTCGATTCGACATGGCCTTGTCAGGTAGATCATCTCGCCGGTCTCTTCATCCTTTGAGGGCGAAGCAGCCTCGCGCACACGCGCGGAAAAGCACAGCGAAAGCACTCGATGGTCGGAGCAACACAGTCACGGGTTCCTGGAGCGAGCGGAAGCGATCACCATTCCCTGACTGGAGGCTTCCCGGAAAGACGATCGAAGACTGCACTGTCCTCTCCAGACCCGAGAAGATTTACGCGTTACGAAAAAGGGGGTCGAAAACCAGGAACACGGTAGTTTGCACGTCGAGCACTGCTACTTAGAGCACAAAACGGCTCGTCCGGGCCCGCCGGACTCGTTACTAGTATAGGCAGTTGGAGTGGGAACCTATGGAAACGTCGGTGAGAATGGGTGCCCGGCTGTTTTGGCAAGCGCCTCGGTCGGGGAGATGTCTTCGTCTTTTTATTTAACCAAGAGCCCTCGCGCACACGCCCGGGCTGAACGAACGACATTCCATGGTGGGGGCCCGCCGTGGGCAGCTGTTGCGCATTTGATGACAGCTTGTGTTACGCAGTTGGTGACAAGCTGTTGCGCAGTTGGTGACAGCGGGATAGGTCAGCCTCGGGCAAATAGAAGAAGACGCTATCCGGCGCAGGCGAATGCATGATGATGTGATCTCAAGGAAGGTCACGCTTCTGGGCGCCCGGCCACTCTTTAAGCCCGACTAACTTCCCCAGACAGCGTGTGCCCACGCTCTTCCTTCCAGCGCGTCCGCAGCCGCCGGAGTCGTTACTAGTATAGGTACTTCCATCTAAAACCTATGAAAACGTCGTCACCCATCGTGCCCACGGGATGGTACTCGTCCTGGAGGGCAGGGATTCTCGATGTCCGGTCCTATAAAGAAGATACCCCGGCGGGAGAGGATGAGGGTTCTTCCGCCCGCCGGGCGATTCGTCACGTTCCCGAAAAATGTACGGATAACAAACAACACTCCAGTCGGATCGCTTCTAGTTATCGATGTCGGGGGACTTCAAGTCATTTAACAATTGTTATGGTCATCCTGTGGGAGATGATGAAGTGCCGACGCAGTCGCGCACGTTCTGCTTCTACCGTGCTACCGAAGTTTCACGGTTCCGTATTCGCAGAAACGCGCAAGGCCTTGAGTGGGGTCTTCCGGAGATGTGGCCCACCCACCCATTCGATATGGCCGCGCCGTCTGTATCCAAACCTTTAGGTCTATTATTGCTTCTGAGCGACCGCGAGTTTGAATGGCTGAACGCATCCAAGCATTACGGAATTCTGACCGTACTTCTTCAGCAGCCTCTTGCCGATCGGATCAAAAAACGCATTAACCTGGGCATATGTGGTGTAAGGCGCTCCTCCGCCGAGTAGTTCCTTGAGTACCGACATGGATTGCTGAAGGTCTTTTCCATCTTGATAAATCGGGAGTGTCCAGATCCCGGAATCAAAGACATTCTCCCATCCTGTTTCCGTGTTCCAGGCTAACAAAAGATCAAAGTAACGCTCTAGCAGCTGGGCCGCTTCTCGCTGACTCGGCTTACGTATTAAGGCCGAAACAAGAGACTGCCGTGCGGCACGAATTTCCAGCTGCTTCTGCAGCGTTCGCGCGACGATGAGCGGATCGGGGTGAAGATAGCGACCTAGAGCGCCCATGCGTCCGACATCATTCCTGGAGATGAGCTCCTGGAGTAGCGATCGCGCATTTTCGATCTTGCGAACATCAACCTCGTACAGGGCAAGAAGTGCATCACGCAGAAGCTGCGCATGTTCTGGATAGAGCTGTTGAGAAACACCCAGGAGCACATCTTCTTGACTGTCATTTCGTCTTGCTTTGTCCCAGGTGCTTTCGAAGAAGTAAAACGTCATGGGAAACTGCAGAACGGTTATCTGGTTGTTGCCCATCAATGAGCTGAGCCCAGGGTACTCAGGAATCTTGTCAACTACATCGCGCACCGGCTCTAGCGCGATGTTAGTGGCAGGGAATGCCGGCTCGCCCTCAATCGCCCCGTAGGGAAAGTAAATCGTGTTTTGCAGGACGGCTTCCCGTTTTGCGGATTCCAGGTATGGGGTCATGCCAGCAAAAACTTCCCAAGGTTGCGGCAGATGCTGTTTGAAGTTGGCGATGGTGGCAGCCATGAATTGGATGTCACTCTCGTCCGGGTTCTTTTCGGTCCAATCAAATCCTGTGACAAGTCGATCGGTAGAAGTGAAGAACTTGTGACGGCCCCAACCGATCCACATAAAATCAGCGAGTTTGGCTTTTTTACCGTGGATGTTGTATTGATCCAAAAAGCGCCGGTGCGCTTGGAAAATCTTCACCTGTTCGCTTAAAGGGCTGTTTGGCCATCCTCCTGGGTCGGCGTCACCCATCAGGATTCCATCGGGGTTGTTCACGATCTGGTAAAAGGCTTCAACGGTCTGCAGGACTTTGGCGAACTGCACAGAGTCGGCAGGATTGAAATCCTTCTGGCATCCGTTGATCCAGTATGGCCGCTTGCGAGGATCGCGAACGTTACAGTTGGAAATGGCGATACGATTGGCCGGCATTCCCACCCAAACCTCAATGCCTCGCTTTGTTTCGGCATAGTCAACAATGCGCCGGACTTCCTGAACGTAGGCTTCGTCTTCTGGGGAAAGTGGGACTGGAAGAATTTCAAACAGAGGCGCTAGCAAGAGACGATTGCCGCGTAGGAGCCAAACCATGTCGATGAACCGCTTCCAGTCTTCCTCTTTCCATGCGGCGTACGGATACTTGATGGGCCACCCGCCCGACTGAATTCCACGAACCGAGAGGCTGGGGACATTGCGAAAATCGAGAGGTCCGTCGATATAAGGTGCTTTTCCTTCCACGCGAATAAGTTGCAGCAGCAGCGCCAGTCCCGTGTTGGTTCCGTGCGGATCTTGTCCAGCCACTACTACGATTGTGTTTCCCGAGCGCTCATAGCTGCGAATGATGGATCCCTCTTTGCCGAGACTTCCGACAGAAAGAAGATCAGTTCCAAGAGCAGTTGCCATCTGTTCGCCTACGACGATCGCGGTACCTTGCTGGGCACCGCTGGGCGCTTTTGTAGTAATGCTGATCCCACTGTGAGTGATCTCTTTCAAGTAGGCTGCTAGATCCTCGGCCCCGTATCGCACGAACGAGGGCTCGTTTTCTCCAACCAGAATGCGGGCGTTTTCCAAGGAAATCCGCTCTCCCTTCAGGGCAGAAGCGGTGGAAGATCCGAAAACGAACAGTAAGGACGTCAACAGATAAGGTCCAAGCGAAGATGCTCGGGAAAGCTTTCTCATGAACGACTGCCTCGGTGGGTAATGACGTCGGCTGACGAGCATAGCATAGATTATGATCGATCATAAATCAGCAATGGCGCTCAAAATCTGTTGCCTATCCCGATTATTCCTCGTTTAATGATCGATCAAGCCGCTCGCAGCGAAGCTGGGGTGGTTCGCAGGGACTCGCTTTCAACGTCAGCCAAGAGGATGGATGTGCTTGAAATCACGCGGTATTTAGCAGTGGCCTTGTTAGTTTGCTGGGCGACCTGTGCAGCAGGCTCGGACACAGTTTGGCAAATAGGCGTCTTCGATGAAGCATCGATCGAATTTAAGAAACAGATCAACTATGCGGATCCATCGGAAGATCCGATTTTCGTTGTGGGGAAAAGCACACCCGAAAATGATTGGCCGGCTTACCAGCCTGGGTCTGCAAACGGGCATGCCGGACATCGCCGCCATCCGTTTACCATTCAGTTCGAGCTGCCAGAGCGCCCTTTCACTGCATACTTGTTACGCGTTGCTCTGATCGTGGACACGCCACGCCTTCCGCATCTTCAGGTGGAGATCAACGGGGGTAAAGCGTGGTTTTACCCTCAACCGAGACTTAACTATAGGATGGGTGATCCCATCGGGAACTCACCCACTTACGCTGCTGCTACCCTCGCGATCCATCTGCCCAGCAAATTTCTACGCAAGGGAGAAAATCGGCTTGTCTTGACCGCCATCGATGAGCCTGAAGATCGCGACGATGCAGTGGCTCCCCCCGGCAGACTTGGCGATTCCGGCCTGTTCTACGACGCCGTTGCGCTAATTCGTGACGGCAGTGTGAAAGAAAGTTCGAGCGAACTGACAGCGGCGGTGATTCCGACAATCTTTTATCAAACACAAGGAACCGCTCTGGTCGAGATCGTACAAGTAAGGATTGGGTTCGGAGAGCGGCCAACCAATGCGCGAATCGCGCTTACAAAGAGCGGGTTCGCAATCTCGCAAGAGATGAGGACAGATCGCGATTTTGGGGAGCATCAGGTAGAGGTAAAGATCCCTGAATCTCATGTTGCGGGAAAGTGGGAGGTATTGGTGTCTCTGCCAGGCGCCCGCTCGAAGAAGTTCTTGGCTGAGCTTGCACCGGCAAAGAAGTGGACTTTGTTCGTGGTCCCCCATGAGCATTTAGATATCGGATATTCAGACTACCAGGCAAAGACATACGAAGTGCAGAGCCGCGCCATAGATCAGGCCATCGACACGATGGAGAAGCACGCATCGTTTCGTTATACCCTCGATGGGCAATGGGCCGCTGAGCAGTTTATGAATACGCGTGCGTTGAAGCAACGGACCAAATTCCTCAATTTGATCAGGGAAGGAAAGATAGGAGTTCCTGCTAACTACTTCAACTTGCTGACCGGGTTTGCCTCTTCGGAAGAGCTAATCCGTTCATTTTATGCTGCAAAGAAGTTCCATGATGAATACGGATTACCTTTCGAATATGCCAGTATCACGGATGTTCCCTCATACAGTTGGTCCTATGCCTCTGTGCTTTCGGCAGTTGGCCTGAGATACCTCGTTGCAGCAAGTAACAATGAGCGAGCACCGATGCTGCGGCTTGGAGGCCTGAACCGCCGTTCTCCATTTTTATGGCAGGGACCGGATGGCAGCACCATTCGGATGTGGTATTCGCAATCCTACCAACAGATGCCTCACATCTTCGGACTGCCTCCAAGCATGGTCGGCGGCCGTGACACTTTACCGATCTTTCTCCAGCAATACGACGACAGCAACTACAAGTCCGATGGTGCCATCGTGTATGGGACACAATGGGAGAACACGGCCCTCTACACTGGTCAGGCAAAACTAGATGAAGAATGGAACAAGCAATACACGTATCCGCGTATTCGTTTTTCCGGTTTTGTGGAAGCAATGCAGTACATCACTGCGCAGCAAGGGATTGACATGCCGATGATTCGCGGGGACGGAGGACCTTATTGGGAAGATGGTATTGGCTCCGATGCTTACTTTGTAGGAATAGCGCGAGAAAACCAGCATCGTGCACTGACGGCCGAGAAATTCGCAACCGTCAGCGCGTTAGTGAATCCCGAAACCATGCCTGACCACGAAACACTGGATGCGATCTGGAAGAACCAATTGCTGTTTGCAGAGCATTGTTGGGAGGCTGATCGCAGTATTGTAGATCCCGTAAGCCAGCTAAGCATTCAACAGCGAGGTGTGAAAGAAGCGCGAGTTCTTGAAGGCCGTCGGTTAATCGATGAGACGGTGCAGAGATCAATGTCCATAATTGCCGATTCGACTGAGAATCCCAGTCATACGGTGATGGTCTTCAATTCTTTGAACTGGTCCCGCAGCAGTTTGGTGGAAATGGACCTGGATAAGAATACCGCACTGGTAGATCTATCGAGCGGGGAGAATGTGCCATACGAGATCCTCAGCAGCGGAAACGGATTTGTTCGAATCCGCTTCTGGGCGAAGGATGTTCCGGCGGTCGGTTACAAGAGCTACAGCTTACGCCGGCCTGGGACAACTGCTGTGGCGACAACTGGGATTCCATCGCCCATCTTGGAAAACCAGTATTACCGGATCGAACTGGAGCCCGAGTCGGGAGCGATTCAAAGCATTTTCGATAAAGAGTTGCAACGGGAAGTAGTGGATTCCTCCTCGACATACAGGTTCAATGAATACCTTTACGTGACCGGTGGTGACGGCGGAAGCAATCGATTATCACGGTACTCTGAAGTGCTTCCTCCACCTGAATTGAAAGTGCGACCGGCGAATAGTGGGAAACTTATTTCGGTAACAAAAACACCATTCGGGACTGTCGCTCGCGTTTCGAATTCTGGCGTGAACACACCGCATATCGAAACAGAGATCGTGCTGCTCGATAACCAAAAGGCGGTGTTGTTTACAAACCATCTAACCAAGACAAAGACCTACGCTAAAGAAGGTGTGTATTTCGCATTCCCGTTTGCCAGTCAGAAACCGGAATTTCGTTACGAAACACAGAATGGCTTCGTGAACCCTGAAGTGGATCTCCTGCCCGGCGCAGGACGGGAGTGGTTTTCCGTCCAGCATTGGGTTCAGCTAAGAGAGAACGACTGGACGGCAGCACTCGTGCCGATCGATGCCCCAGTGGTGACATTCGAGGATATCGTGCGTGGCGCCTTTCCCAGAAAGTTCGGGAAGAGGTCGGGGACCGTCTTTTCTTGGGTTATGAATAATTACTGGACGACGAATTATGTTGCGGGGCAGGGCGGAGACTTCGTCTTTCGCTACGCACTCACCAGTGGAAGACAACTGACGCCGGCTGCCCTTAGCCGTTTCGGATGGGAGCTGATGTCGAAGCTGGAAGTGAACGAGATTATTCCGCAGGATCGAGTCGATACCCAACCTCGTCCATTGTCTGGCGCCCAGGATAGCTTCTTGCAGATAGATTCTGCGAACGTGGTTTTAACTGCATGGAAGCCAGCCGAAGATGGCAGCGGTTCCATTCTTCGCCTTACCGAATTGAACGGAGAAGGGAGCGAGATCAGACTCAGGTCCCCGATAGCGCAGATACAATCGGCGTGGTCGTGCGATGCCGTAGAACGTTGTCACCAGCCCCTGACAATCTCGGCAGGCACTTTGGCCATTCCAATCAAACCCTTTCAAATACTCACCGTAAAGATTCAAATGCAGGAAAGTGAAAGATAGGGCCATAGCACACCGTCGCTGGCTGATGCCTTTCCGCCGCTATCAGCCTTTCTCTGCAACGAACAACCACGGTTGGCACCGTGGAGAGAAAAGAGAACTCATGCAGACCTATCTGCTGCTCGTATACCTGATCTTTGCAGCATCCCTCTTTGCCCAAACTCAACCCTACGATGGGTTGCAGAACAGCCTGGCGAACATTTACCGCCTCTCGAATGCAAAGACGTTTTCCATTAGCCCGGAAAATCCTACAGGCGGCAAGGGCAAGGGTGGAATGGCCACAGAGGGCACCAATGCAAGCTTCGGACGTCACTTAGGAGGACAAGGTTGGAAGGTGAGCCCCAGCATCGTGATCGCGCCCGGTACAACGGCCACATTGGGTACGATCGACGGTTCTGGGATAATCACTCACATTTGGCTAACACCAATCGGTAAATGGCGACTAGCCATTCTACGCTTGTATTGGGACGCCGAACAGGAACCGTCCGTTGAAGTGCCGGTGGGAGATTTCTTCGCGATGGGGTTGTCCAAGCCGGCTCGAATTGCTTCGTTGCCGATATGTGTCAATCCGAACAGTGGGTTTAACTCCTATTGGCCCATGCCATTTCGCCGGAAAGCCAGGATGACAGTGCAGAACCTGGATGAGGCTCCTGTCCAATTGTATTTTCAGATCGACTACTCAATGAGCACCATTAGCGACGATGCCGCTTATTTCCATGCACAGTTTCGGCGGGTAAATCCTTTGCCGTACAAGCAGGTCTATACCATTCTCGATGGCGTCAGAGGCAAAGGACAATACGTCGGCACTTACATGACTTGGGGGGTCCACAACAATGGCTGGTGGGGAGAAGGGGAAGTAAAGTTCTATCTAGATGGAGACAAGGATTTTCCAACCATTAATGGGACGGGGACAGAGGACTACTTCGGCGGATCCATCGACTTTGAAAATGAGAAGGGCCAGTACGAGGAGTTTACGTCGCCCTACTCTGGATTGGTGCAAGTGATCCAATCCGACGGATTTTACCGTTCCCAGCAAAGGTTTGGGCTGTATCGGTGGCATATTTTGGATCAGATACGATTCGAATCGGATCTGCGCGTAACAGTTCAAGCGCTCGGCGTTATGCCAGGAGGCAAAAAGTTTATCGCACTACAAGACGACATTTCTTCTGTTGCCTTTTGGTACCAGGCCGAACCACATGCACCCTTCCCCAAGCTTCCAGAAAAAGATTTGTTGGAGATCAATTGAACTTTAGTATGCGTTTGGTTGTGGGCGTCGCGATGTGTGTGCTTGCTCGTGGGATCGCGCAGGGTCTCTGAGCCGCTTGAGTCCTACGGCGATCTGCTCACAAAACCTTACTTGCGCGCAGGCTGTGAGTATCAGAAGGGAGGCTTACAGTGCCGGCTGGCGCATTCACTCCTTCGGATGCCAGCACAGATCGCAAGTCCTACTAATTGGCTGAACTCAGGTTCGTTCGGCCATCTACAGCAATCCACGTCCATACCTCTCCCGCCTCTCCGTGTTTTATAAGGAGTTCCTTTTAGCCCAAAGGACGGCCCAAATCCCATCGTCGTAGCTGCCGCACAAGAGGTTGAAGGCCGTGATAGGTGGCCTATACGCAGCACACGCAGGCCATCGAGCAAGAACCGCGTTTTGCAGTTTCTAGGGTCTAACCGCTTGACATAGACAAAGGAGCTGCTTATATTCCCGATGCTTGATGATCGGTAATCGTTCATCACTCTTTATTTGTCCGCTTGGCAGGAAGCCGCCGGTCCTAATGGATTGAGGAGATTGACAATGTTTTCAGGCAAAATGCTCGTTCTTCT
>JADMIO010854541.1_pt1 | contig 11045 bp, 7 predicted proteins | sample 8958161 | NCBI WGS metagenome assembly JADMIO01 (sample SAMN16585339, study PRJNA669376) | soil metagenome | isolation source: Crop rotation soil | place: USA: Cullars Rotation, Alabama | collected 2011 | reverse complement strand
GCCCAACAGCAAGGACGACCCCGCCAAAGCCGAGGCCGCCGCCGCCGAGTGGAAGCTGGTGAAGAAACAGATCGCCGACGCGGTGAAGGTGCAAACCCGCCGCCTGGAACAGGCCCTCGTCACCCAGCGGCGCTGGACCGTCGACGAGTTCGAAGAGATCTTCCTGCGTCATCCGCTGCTGATGAACATCGCGCCGTGGCTGGTGTGGGGCGTCTACCAACCCGGTGGAAATCTGGTCTCCACCTTCCGCGTCACCGAAGACCGCTCCCTCGCCGATGAGCACGATTCGCCAGTGCAGCTCACTCCCGGCTTCCAGATCGGGCTCGTCCACCCCATGCACCTCAGCGAGGCAAGCCTCTCCGCCTGGGGCGAGCTCTTCAGCGACTACGAAATCCTGCCGCCCTTCCAGCAACTGGGTCGCTCCGTCCTCCGCCTCACCGAGAAGGAGATCGCGGCAGGCGCCATCCAGCGGCACGACGATGTCAGCATCCCCGCCGCCTCCCTGGTAGGCACCCTCGAACGCCTCGACTGGCAGAAGGCCGCGGTCGCCGATGGCGGCGCCTACAGCTTCCACGGCAAGGAGTTCTCCGAAGCCGGCGTCACCGCCATCCTCGAACACGAGTCCATCATCGTCGGCATGCTCGCCGAATCCGAGCCCAGCCCCATCAACGCCTGCTACTTCATCCGGGGGCCGTTCGACCGCAATGCCTGGTATTCCTCCGAAAAGCAGGTGCCGCTCTCGCACATCGACCCCCTAATCCTCAGCGAGGTCTTGAGCGATCTCCAGATCCTCGCGTCCAAAGGAGAAGCATGACCTTCCTCGACGCATCCTCCTTACCCGCCGACCTACGGCGCGTGCGGGTCGGACCCACGCAGTTGAAGGCCACCACCGACTGGCTCGACGTCGCCAAAATCCCGCCCCTGCCCGTTGATGACGCCTTCATCGACGGCCAGTTGGCCCTCGAGCTCAGCCACGACCAGGAGGAGATTCGCCAGGCGTTGAAGCGACACTCCCAGCCACAAGCTCTGGATCGCTTCGTCGCGGCCCTATGCCGTCAGCTCCCCGATGCCGAGGCCGTTCACATGCGGTACGCCATATGGCGCTTCATCGCCATCGATTTCGGCGGCCCGGAAACCGCCGACGTACTCGCCGAGCTCCTGATTCGCCCCGGTGCCGCTTACCTGCTGCGGTTTGGCGCTATCCAGGCACTGGGAGTCATCGGCAGCCGGCGGCACCTCCCCGCCATTGCCCTGGTAGTCATGCGCATTGACCAGGACGCTCGCCGCCGTCCCTTCGATGCCCAGTTTGCCGCCGCCGCCAGCCGCCTCAAGCTCAGCCAGGCTGATCTCGAAGACTGGTCCCTGCCCGATGCCGCTACTCCCGCGGAAAACCAGCAGCTCCGTGCCCCACAAGTGGAGCGCCTCCAAAAGGCCATGCTCTCCGGCCGTCGCTGGACCGTCGAAACTTTCGAGGGCCGCATCCTTCGCCAGCCCATCATGGCGCCCCTCGCCGCCACCCTCGTCTGGGGCTATTTCGACCAGTCTGACCGCCTGCTCCAGGCCTTCCTCATCGGCCCGGATGGGGCCTGCCCCGCGCCGCCCCCCAACGCATCCGCCGGCATCGTCCACCCCGCGCATGTCTCTCCTGAGGAAGCCGCCCGCTGGCGCCAGGAAACCGCCGGGCTTCAGCAGCCCTTCCCCCAATGGAAGTCCACCGCCATCTCGCTCGCGCCCGAGGATGCCGCAGCCACCAGCATTCCTCGCTTGCCGGACAATTCTCTCCCCGCCGCCGCATTCCTTTGCCGCCTCGAGGCCCTTGGCTGGCAGCGTCCCAAAACCCGCACCCGCCTCGACCATCACACGCGCGCTTTCCCCGATCTCGGGATTACCGCCGTCATCCGCTACACCGGCATCCCCCTTCAGTTCGGCGGCGAATGGACACCGCAAGCCATCACCGATTGCTTCTTCACCGCCGGAAAGGACCCGCTCCCGCTCTCCCGCGTGAGCCCCATCGCCGTCAGCAGCGTGCTTGGCGACCTCCAGTCACTGGCAGGCGGCAAACGATGAAGCCTGCCGACCTGCAGCGCCCTGCCGCCGAAATCCTTCACGCCGACGAGCTCGAAACCCTCGCCAACGCCGATGCTAACGAGCCGCGCCCCTCCGGCTGGCGCCTCACCCCGCGCTCCGTGCTCGCCTTCCTCCTCGGCGACGAGAAGCGCGGTATCGAGCCCAAGTTCGTCGGCAGCCGCAGCCAGATGGAGCGCGCCATCGTGGCCCTCGCCACCAATCGCGGCCTCATGCTCATCGGCGAACCCGGCACCGCCAAAAGCTTCCTCAGCGAACTCCTGGCCGCCGCCATCAGTGGCGATTCCACCCTCGTCGTCCAGGGCAGTGCCGGCACCACTGAAGACGCCATCAAATACTCCTGGAACTACGCCCTGCTGCTCGCCGAAGGCCCCAGTGACCGTTCCCTCGTCAGCGGCCCCGTGCACCGCGGCATGCGCGACGGCAAAATCGTCCGCTTCGAAGAGATTACCCGCTGCCCCGTCGAAATCCAGGACACCCTGCTCTCCATTCTCAGCGAGCGTATGCTCGCCATCCCTGAGCTCCCAGGCCCCGAGCGCAGCCTCTTCGCCCGCGCCGGCTTCAACATCATCGCCACCGCCAATACCCGCGACCGCGGCGTCAACGAAATGAGCGCCGCCCTCAAGCGCCGCCTGAACTTCGAGACCATTCAGCCCATCGCCAGCCTCGACGCCGAAATGGCGCTCGTCCAGCGCGAAACCACCCGCCTCCTCGATCGCGCCGGCATCCCTCTCCGCATCGGCCCCGACTTCCTCGAAATCCTGGTCACCACCTTCCAGGACCTCCGTAGCGGCAAGACTCGCGAAGGCCAGTCCCTCGACTCCCTCAGCACCGTGATGAGTACCGCCGAGGCCGTCAGCGTCGCCTATGCCGCCGGCCTGCACGCCTACTACTACGACTCCGGCCAGCTCACACCCGACCACCTGGTCCACAGCCTCACCGGCTCTGCCCTCAAGGACACGCCCGAAGATCTCAAGAAGCTCGATCACTACTTCAATCACGTCGTCAGAAACCGTAAGGGCGCGCACTGGCAGAGCTTCTACGCCGCGCGCAAGCACCTTCCGTGATCGACCCCCGCATCTTCGATCTCTCTCAACCGGTCATCTACTTTCCGGTCCGCCATCACAGTCCTGCCTGCGCCCGCTTCGTCAGTGCCCTCGCCGAGCGTCTCCGCCCCGCCGCCATCCTGGTGGAAGGCCCCTCCGACTTCAATTCCGCCATCGCCGAGCTTCACCGCCCTCACGCCCTGCCCATCGCCATCTACAGCTACGCGGCCTTCGGCCCCGGCCAGCGCCAGGGCGCCTTCTACCCCTTCTGTGTCTACTCCCCCGAGTGGCAGGCTCTCGACACTGCGCACCGCCTCGGCATCCCCGGCCGCTTCATCGACCTCCCCTATTCCGACCGCGCCTTCCGCTCCACCGCCGCCCACCTCTATGCCGACACCGAAGAGCGCCGCGGCCGCTATTTCGAAGCCCTCGCACGAGAGCTGGAAGTCGAAGGCTTCGACAACCTGTGGGACACTCTCTTCGAGATCGACCGCAGCCTCACCGCCGAGCAGTACCTCGAACGTGCTCACCAACTCCTTTACGCCGCCCGCCTCAGCGACCCCGCGCTTGTCACCTGGAGCGATCAGCAGCGTGAGCAGTTCATGGCCGCGCAGATCTCCGCCGCCCGCGTCGAGTTCGGCGAGCCCCTCCTCGTCGTCACCGGCGGTTTCCATAGCTATCCGCTCTTCGCACGTCAGCACACCCTTCCCTTCGAACCCGCACTTCCCGACCCGACTGCGCTCCCCGATGAGCCCTCGCTCACCGACCACGGTATCGCCCTCACGCCCTACTCCTACCAGCGCCTCGACTCGCTCACCGGCTACAACGCCGGCATGCCCAACCCAGGCTTCTACCATCGCGTCTGGGAGGAAGGTCACACCGCCTGGCGCTCCTCGCTCGAAAACGCCTGCTCACTCCTCCGCTCCCGCAAACAGCTCGTCAGCACTGCCGACCTCATCGCCGTCGAAGCCATGGCCCGCGGCCTCGCCAACCTACGGGGGCACACCGCCGTCTGGCGCCAGGATCTCGTCGATGGCGTAATCGCCTCCGCCATCAAAGATGACCTCGCCGCGGGCGGACGGCATCCCTTCCTCGACGCCGTCCATCAGGCTCTCCGCGGCGACCAGCGCGGCCGCCTCGCCGACGGCACTACCCTGCCGCCCATCGTCGCCGACATCGACAAGCAGCTCGCCGCACTCGATCTCGAACCGCAACCCGTCTTCCGCATCGTCGATCTCGATCTCTACCGCCCCGAGGATCTCTCACGGGTCCGCGTCCTCCACCAGCTTGCTATCCTGCGCATTTCGGGCTTCGCTCTTTCCGCCGCCGGGAGCGCCTCTGCTGGGCGTGCCCGCGAACGCTGGGAGCTCCACTGGGGCCCCGAGTTCCACGCCAACTGCATCGAGGCCGCGCTCTACGGCGCCACCCTCTCCGAGGCCAGCCGTGCCCGCCTCGCCGAGCTCGCCCAGGCCGTGGAGCGCGATGCCTCGGGCGCCGCCAACCTGCTGCTCGAATCCTGCCTCATGGGACACCTCGACCTCGCCCGCGACTTCCATCGCCGCCTGGTCGAACTACTCCGCGAAGATGCCGACTTCGTCTCCGTCACCGCCGCCCTCGGCACCCTGCTCTACGTCTACCGCTACGACGATCTGCTCGGCGCCGCTGGACTCCCCGGCATCGGCGACATCCTCACCGAGGCCTACCATCGCTCCCTCTGGCTCCTCGAAAGCATCGGCACGGGGCAGGGAAAGGAGGCCGCCGTCATCAAGGGCGTCATCACCCTGCGCGACACTCTCGAACGCTGCGGCGACTCCCTGGCGCTTGACCGCGCGGAGTTCATCGCCATCCTCCGCCGCGCCATCGCGGCCAGCGCCTGGCCCACTCTCCGCGGCGCTCTCACCGGCGCCCTCTGGAGCCTCCAGGCCGCCACCTTCGACGAAGTGGGCGCCGATCTTCCCCGCAGCGCCCACCCGCAGCACCTTGGCGATTTCCTGGTAGGCCTGTTCCACGTGGCCCGCGAAGTGGTGCAGCGCAATCCCGAGCTGCTCGCCCAAATCGATTCCCTCATCCAACAGCTCGAGCCCGAAGAGTTCCTCATCGCGCTGCCACCCCTGCGCCTCGCCTTCTCCGTCTTCACCCCGCGCGAGAAGGATCACCTGGTCACCACCCTCTTCGATCCCCAACAGTCCACTCCGGATTTCGCCGTGCCCCCAGAGCTCGCCGCCGCCCACCTCGCCTGGGAAGTGCGCCTGCTCGACTCGCTCTCGCGCCACGGCATCCGCGGAGGCCGCCCCCGTGACTGACGAGCTCCGCCGCATTCGCTGGCGTCTCATCCTCGGCGCCGACGCCCAACAGTCTCTCGGCTGCCAGCTTGGCCCCTCCGACCGCGAGCGCGACCGCGCACTCGACTTCCTCTACGGGCGCGAAGCCGGCCAGGACCGCAACACCCGCGCCGGCAATCTCGGCGCTTCCCAGCTCTCCGTGCCCGATTGGATCAACCAGGTCCACACCCTCTTCCCTAAGGGCACAATCGAGCGCCTCGAGAAGGACGCCCTCGAGCGCTACAAGATCGATGAGATCGTCACCAATCCCCAAGTCCTCGGCCGCGCCACTCCCAGCCAGTCGCTGCTCGAAGCTGTTCTGCGCACAAAGCACCTGATGAATCAGGACGTGCTGGCCATGGCCCGCCACCTCGTCCGCCGCGTCGTGCAGCAGCTTATCGAGAAGCTAGCCACGCCCCTGCGCCAGCCCTTCTTCGGCTCTCGCGACCGCCGGCCTTCCTCGCTCCGCATCGCCCGCAACTTCGATTGGCGCGCCACCATCCGCCGTAACCTCAAGCACTACGACCGCGCCTCCCGCCGCCTGGTCATCGAGACCCCGCACTTCGTCTCCCGCGTCCGCCGCCACGTGGACCGCTGGCAAATCGTCATCCTCGTCGATCAATCCGGCAGCATGGCCGGCAGCGTCATCCACTCCGCCATCACCGCGTCGATCTTCTTCGGCATCCCCGCCCTCCGCCCCCACCTCGTCCTCTTCGACACCTCCGTAGTCGATGTCACCGACGATTGCGGCGACCCCGTCGAAACCCTCATGAAGGTCCAGCTCGGCGGCGGCACCGACATCGGCCAGGCCCTGCAGTACGCCTCCACCTTAATCGATAATCCCCGCCGCACCATCGTCGTCCTCGTTACCGATTTCTTCGAAGGCGCGCCCGTTCAGCGCCTCTACGCCGTCGCCCGCCAACTCATCGAAAGCGGCGTCAAACTCCTCGGCCTCGCCGCCCTAGACGAACAGGCCGACCCCGCCTACGACCGCAACATCGCCGGCCGCCTCGTAGAACTCGGCGCGCAGGTCGCCGCCATGACTCCCGGTGAGCTCGCCAACTGGGTAGCGCAGAAGGTCCGCTGATGCCCCGCCAGGATCTGCTCTCGCTCACTCCCGACGATCTCGCCGCCCTCAGCAATCGCGGCATCGTGAAACGCGCGCAGCGCGAAATCGAATCGGGCGAAGTCTCTCCGCAGATCACCGAAGAGCCCGATGGCACCATCGTCGCCCGCTGGCCCGATGGCGCGGTCTGCCGCATCTCCCCGCACGACAAGATCTCCGACCGTAGCTGTACCTGCTCCGCAACCGCTGTCTGCCGCCACCTGGTCGGCGCCATCCTCGCCTACCAGGCTCTCCAAGCGCAGTCACCTGCCACCGCCGCAGCCGCGCCCGAATCCTGGGACCCCGGCAACCTCACCGACCAGTCCATCGCCCAGCACTTCCCCGGCAAAGTCCTGACCGCCCTCCGCCGCCAGTTCGATGCCGGTATGGTCGTCGAGCTCCACCGCGGCGCGCGCCCCTCAGCCCGCTTCCACACCCTCGCCCACGCGCTCCGCTTCCTCGCGCCGAACGATCCCCGCTTCACACGCTGCGACTGCTCCGACCCCGCGCCATGCAAGCACGTCCCCCTCGCCATCTGGGCCTTCCGCCTGCTCCCCAGTGACTGTGCGTCGGGCCTCGTCTCCACCGAAAGCGCACCCCTGCCGCCTCCAGCGACCCTCCTCACCGACCTCGACAGCACGCTCGAAGAGCTGCTCGAGTACGGCATCGCCAATCTCCCCGATTCCTTCGCCGAGCGCCTCGACCGCCTCGAGTCCTCCTGCCGGCAGTCCGACCTCGTCTGGCTCGCCGGCATCCTCTCCGACCTCATCCGCGAACGCCGCCAGTACCTCGCTCACGACGCCCGCTTCAGCCCCGCGCACGTGGCCTCGCTCCTCGGGGAACTCGTCATCCGTGCCGACGCCGCGCGCTTCCCTGGCCAGCCAGTCCCGCCCATGTTCATTCGCGGCTCCTCCAGCGAGACCACCGCCGAGATGGGCAACTCCCGCCTCATCGGGCTCGGCACTGCCGTCGAACTGCGCCGCTCCAGCGTGGTCCTCGCCGCCTACCTGCAGGACGCCGCCACCGGCGTCGTGGTGGCCCTGCCGCGCGCCTTCGCCGATGACGATTCGCCGCGCCCCTTCACCCAACTCGCCCGCACCGTGGTGCTCAAAAGCGCCAGCCTCGCTGCCGTAGGCGCCGGACAGGTCGTCATCCATGGTGGCAAACGGTCGCCCAATGGCGAGTTTCTTCCCGGCCGCGCCCGCGCCGCCCTCAACCCCCAGAACTATCAGTGGGAGCAGCTCCGCCCTCCCGTACTCGCCGCGTCCTTTGCAGACCTCGTGGAACAGCAGGCCCTCCGCCCCCATCCCTGTCTGCGCCCCCGCCGCCTCACGGAGGACCTGCATGTCTGCCCCATCGCCGCCGTCGAAAAGATCGCGTTCAACGTCCGCGAACAGTGCGTCGAGGCCACCCTGCACGACGCGCAGGGACAGCCCGCCGCCCTGCTCCACCCGTATTTCTCCCGTGGACAGCAAGGCGCCGAGGCTCTGCTCCACCATCTGCGCAACTCGCGCCTGCTCTTCGTCGCCGGCAAAGCGCGGCTCGGCGCGCCCGGCCTGGTGATTGCTCCCACTGCTTTGGTATTCGACCGCGCGGGTGAGCGCTGGATGCTCCAGCCCTGGGTCTCCGAGGAAGTCGTCGCCGCCACCGAAGCGCAGTCCGCCGCCCGCGAGACGCTCGGCGCGCCTCTCCGCCGCCATCTCGCCGAGCTCCTCGATCTCCTCGGTGAATGCGTCATCGTCGGCCGCGATCGCGTGGCGCCGCGCCTCTGGGCCGATCTCCGCCGGCAATCGCAACAGCTCGGCCTGACCGAAATCCCTGGCCTTATCGCCCCGCACTCGGCCCTCGCCCTGAGCGCCCTCGTAGTCTACGCCCTGGCCGGCGAGACCGCCGCGCCTTAGCCCGCGAACACCTTGCGCACCTGTTCGATGAACACCGCCACCTTCTGCGCCGGATCGCCCGTGCCCAGCGTCTCGATCGGCAGGTATCCGCGATACCCGCCGCGGTCGATGATCGCCTTCACCTTCGCCAGGTCCGTCGGCACCTCCTTCGTGCCGTACCCCACCAGTTCCTTCAACTGCCATGACACCGCGTACGGCAGCAGCCGCTCAATCTCCTCGTATGGGTCCTTCTCCCGCAGGCTCCCCACATCCAGAATCGAGCCGAACCACGGCGAGTTCACCGCGCGGATAATCTGCACCGTCTGGTCCGCCGTCTTCGCAAAATCGTTGTGGTTCTGCAGCCCCACAATCACTCCGTGCTGCTGCCCGTAAGCCGCGCACTCCGCGTAGTCCGGAATCATCCACTCCACCACCTGCTCGAACGTGTAGCCCTCCGGCATCTTCGGGCCAGTGAACACCCGGATCACCGGCGCGCCCAGCTTGCTCGCCACCACAATCCAGTCTTTTACCAGTTGCACCTCGGCCTGCCGCCGCGCCTTGTCCGGCTGCGTGAAGTCGTTCCGCACCCCCGTGCCGCTCAGCCCTACGCCATTCAGGAATGCCGTCCGCTTCAGGCTGTGGATCACCTCGTCCGCCGGCACTTTCGGATATCCCGGAAAGTAGTAGCCCGTCGCATCCAGTCCGTCGATAGCATGCTCCGCGCAGTACCGCACCACGTCTTCCAGCGTCATGCTGCCGGCCTTCAGCGGCTTGTCGAAGCTGTAGGCATTCAGCCCCAGCTTGTACCTCACGCCCTTCGTCCGCGTTACCTTGCCCTGGCCATGCGCGGCCGATGCAGCGATCGTCCCGATAGCGCTTCCCAAAAAACCGCGACGTCCGATTTCCCGCTTCATAGTGTCAGGATACACACCCTCACTGCCGTGCTGTAGTACCGGATCTGCGCCCTCCCGGCGCCGGAGCCCGCCGGCGGGTGCATGATCGTTCCAGGATGAAATTATGGGGCTCGATTGCCGCTTCGCTCACAGCATCGGAGACAACGCTTGCCAGGCCGTCTCTCCTCTGTTCGACAAGAAGGCTCGTGACCTCACTCACAACGAGGCCGCCGCCATCCTCAACTACCTCAGAGCCATGGCGAGTTGCCGCTCTACGATCCCGCCAAGAGTCCCGGCAAGCGCGATGGCCAGGTGCGCGTCGCCACCAAATTCAACGGAGTCGAGTTCTGGCATGCCGCCGGCAACAACAACGCCACCAAGAATGGTTCCGCCGGCTCCACCTGGAAGTCCTCCGACTTCTTCGACCCCCAGCCCCGCCTTCGCCGTCGTGCTCTATCGCTTCGCCGGCTATCTGCGCAGCCGCTGGGGCGCCACCAAGATCGTCTGGGGCGGCGTCGGCGGAGGCTCCGGCAAGAACGCCGTCGATTGCCACAGCACCGGTCACTGCATCGACTTCTACGGCGCCACCACCAGCCGTGGCGGCATCTTCGACGTTCGCCGCGACTGGTACTCGCGCCCGGTCTTCCTCACCGATGGCAAGACCCACGTCTCTGTCGGCGGCGGCCTCGATAAAGACCGCTGGGGCAACGACCACCGCACCTCCTACCGCCTTCTCGTCAACAAAGACGCGGAAGAAAAGCTCCCCGACGATCCCGACTACTACAATCCTCGCGCCCGCGACTTCTTCCTCGACGTCTATCAGTTCATCTCCGATGAGTGCAACGTCGGCCCCAATGACATCGCCCCCGGCGCTCTCAAATCCGGCGCCACCATCAAAGCCGGATTCACTATTCACCCCGACTACCCCACCAAGCTCCGCACCTCTCACAACGACCACATGCACTTCCAGCTCGGCGCGACCCTGAAGTGAACTCCCTTCTTACTTCCCCACTTCCATCACGATCTTCCCCAGCAGCTCCGTCCCGGCACGCAGATTCTCCACCGAGATCCTCTCGTCGTTGCCGTGCATCCGCAGTTCGCCGTCCTTGCGAAAGATCGGGATCCCGTAGACCGCCATCCCCCGCGCCCGCAGATACCCTCCGTCCGTCGTCCCGCGCATCAGAAACGGCACCACCATGGCATTCGGCGCCGTCTCCCGGAATACCTTTTCCATCGCCAGGTAGAGCGGCGATGTCATCGAGCTTGGCTCCGTGGAGGGCTGCTCCAGGCTCGTCGCCCCTTGGATGGTCACCGCCGGATCGTCGATAATCTTGCGGAAGCGCGCGAACACCTCCTCCTTTGTCTCCGTCGGCAGCCGACGCGCATCCATCGATGCCTCCGCCGTGTTGGGAATCACGTTGATCTTCGTCCCCGCCGTCAGCATCGTTGCCGACACGGTGGTGCGCAGCATCGCGTGGATCTCCGGATCGCGCTTGCGGATCTCGTCCGCCGTAGCCGACGACGTCGCCCGGTCCTCCAGCTTCGGAATCAGCGGCGCCACCCAGCGGTAATCCGGCAGCTTGCTCATGGCCTGCAGATACGCTCGTGTCGTGGCGTTCAACTGCACCGGCTGGTCCGCCGTGCTCAACCGGTAAATCGCCCGCGCCAGGTGCTCCACTGGATTATCGTCCCGTGGCAGCGACCCGTGCCCCGCC
>JADMIO012080857.1_pt1 | contig 11046 bp, 13 predicted proteins | sample 8958161 | NCBI WGS metagenome assembly JADMIO01 (sample SAMN16585339, study PRJNA669376) | soil metagenome | isolation source: Crop rotation soil | place: USA: Cullars Rotation, Alabama | collected 2011 | reverse complement strand
CAGTCCGCCGATGTATATGAAGGCCGATGTTGAACAGCCGCCCGTCTACAATAAAACCGTGTATCCAACGTTTGTCTCGGATCAATGATTTTTGTTTTATATTCTTGGAGATTTAAACAACCATTTTTATCTTTACCATTTGTAGACGCCTGCCTTTATTATACTATCGGCATTATGTTATTTACTGGTATACATTACTTTGGTTTTTTAAAACATTTTTGTGACATCGACGAGTATTTTCAAGCTTATTCAATCTCTTGTAAAAATATAAAAACGTCATGTCCTTGACAAATTTATAAAATAAATCGTTGCGCGCAGATGGGAGATTCAATGCATTTATTGTTGTTACAGTAATACACACAATTATGATGATAAATGACACTTTCATTGTGTCTAGTGTGTAGTAATCAAATCGATTTAAAATTTACGCTTAATGCGATTCGCTTTATTTATTATTTATGCTTACAATTTGTGATGCAAATATTTGGTAGCGTTTTCATTGTCAGTAAACGAATACAATTTGAATTGAAATGTGCAAACCAAGAAAACGTTCAGCATGATGTTAGTACTGTACAGTAGCGCTGTATGTGGCGCTTGAGATCACAACACCTCGCAAAAGCGTAATGACACTTGTCACATTTAAACTTCTTCGGAAGTGTGTGCACCTTTTGATGTGTTCGTAAATGATTGGGATGTCTGCATTGTTTGCCACATTCATTACACTTTGACAGATCTGCGTGAACCGGCTCGTGTTGCACTAAACTACGTGCTGATGGGAATGATTGGGAGCAGTGAGCGCATTTGAATGGAATCACGTGCATGGTCAGGTGTTCGTTTAGTGAATCTTCGTAGATGAACTCCATTGTGCAGAAGGTGCACTTGTGCTTCTTGAATTTGCTGCCGCTTTCTTCAACGTTTTTTGCTGGTGACTCGTTTTCCGGTTCTAATTTTGGCTGCAATTTATCACCCTCAAATGGCAGCATTCGCACAGCGAAGTTGTATTGTTTTTGTTTTAGCTGTTTTGGATGACGACCACGTTTTCCAACTATCAATACGCGATTTTGTTGTGCCCTTGGATCGTGCTGTCTTTCCTGAAAAAGGAAGAAGAAATCGTTGAACTGTTGTGCGCTTACCATTCTTTTTATGCGTCTTTCGATTTGCTCCTGGCGGCGAGTCATGTTTGTCTTCGGTGTGACCATCGAACTGTTCTTTACCATTAAAGTGGATGTGTTGTTTACCTGAAAAACATTAATGATTTTGAGTAATTTGACAATTTGTGGTTACATCGTTCAAAATTGACGAAACAAAATTATCTTGAAGAATGGTCAACTTCGGTGGACTGGATTTAACCGGATCGGATTGTATTTTCTGTTCAATTTCAATGCTCTGCTTGCAATCAGTGTTCACGTCTATTGTTGCTGGTGACCAAAGATTGATGTTCATTTCGTTAAGGTCCTAAAATATTTGTTTTCAACGCCACATATGGACGTTTACCTCGTTTACATTGACACATTTACATTTGTTATCATACTTTGCCAGTTTCACCTGAAGCGATATCTGCAAATCAAGTGTAATTTACATATCTTTCATTATTTCCACACAATTTGCTCATCGCACTGTCGCTTATCATTGTGATACTGCATTTGCAATGCCAGATGTTTATGCTTCATCTCTGAGATGGTCATGTCGCGCTGTAATTGTTTGACATTTGATATAGGAGACGTGTGAACATACTTGTGCCAGCATTAATTCATATTTCATCTGCATGTCATTTGAATTATTTGAGATGTTCGATGCCATTTTTTCGTTCATTTCATGTTCCATTAAAGTTGCTGAATGATATTCGCTGTTTTGTAAATCCAAAGCATTTCTATTACACAACAAGTTTGTTTTGGCAAATCGTCATCAAACTTCAACTAGTCCATAAGTATTACGCTAATTTAGGTTTTTATTACGTTATCATTGCGCAATAGCAACTTATTGAACCGCTAGAGTTGCAATGTATCTCGTTTCATTAGTTACAAATGAAAAAACACCGAAACAGTCGTTTATAAAACTGTTGTAAAATAAATCATTTTCACCATAATGTTTGCCTCATTCGTGTAGTTGAGCAGCATTTAACAGTGATTACTCTACTTCTTCAAAAGACAATTCTAATTTTTTCAGGTCATCAATTTTATCGAAAATATTAAAAATGAATCGCGCCACAGATAATTCGTATGTCTGCTGTGGGGAGTTTCATGTGACGGTATTTGAAATCAAATAAATCATATAAAACACAATTTTTACAGACGGGCGCCTACATTGCCGGGACCGTTTTTGCGATAATGAATGTGCGGTTCGGCGGGCTTGGAATCGCTTTTGCGGTCATCGTCGCAATTTTGATTGCCGTTGGAAATTTCAAGGAAATGCCGAAATTTCTCATTGCTGGCATTGTGTTTATGGTAGATAAAATACACAATTTGTTATACACATTCATTTCCAGATAATTAACATCGTCTTCATAGCACTGTCGGCGATTGGCCTCAGTGTGTACACATTTCTAAATCCCAAACATACGTGTGAATATTTATTGAACATCCATTTCCCAACCGAATCAGATACTGCAATCGCAGGTTTGAATAAAAAACAAAAGATTCTCACACAAATCCCAAATACAGAACATCTAACAATCTTTAAATGGTTCATCGCTATTGCAGTAGTCATTCTTCTTGCAATTGTGATACTTGAGACATGGTGGACATACATTGTGCTATGTTGCTATCGTTATATTCGTGACAAGAATTTGAAGGGAGATGTTGAATCCGCGTACAGTAAATATGTGTACCCAACGTTTGTCAAGGGTCAATGATTTTTGCTTTGTATTTTTGACGATTTAAACACAACCACTTTTATCTTTACCATTTGTACACGCCTGTCTTTATTATACTATCTTCATTACATTATTAACTTGTATACATGACACTTCCTTAATTATGTACGAAATAAATGTTGAATGAAATCACTGTTTGAATCATTTGCCTTTATCACTCTCCTTCCACCTTCTTCTGATGTCTCATCTGCCGATGTCGATTAAGATTGCCAATGGCGGTGAATGACTTGTAGCACATATTGCAGTCATACGGCTTAGCACCTGTGTGCTTTGTCATGTGCTTTGTCAAATCGGAGTTACTACCTGCATTGATTGAATATTTTCAACGTTCAATATAATTACCTGCCGAATATTTGCACACCGCGCACATATGAACTCCTAAATGTTTGTTGCGATGAATGTTGAGTGCACTATTCGTTGTAAACTTCGCTTCACACATATTGCACGAGTGGTCGTAGGACTTTTTCATTTCAACCTACAATAAATAAATGAATCCATTCGCACTTTATTGTCCAACTTTCGGATCATGAGTATGCAAATGACGTGTGTAATGTGGTCTCGAGGAGTATGATTTGCTGCATTTATGGCATTGGAATGGTCGCTCGCCGGTGTGTGTTCGGGTGTGATCCATGTATTTGCAGTGGACGTTGAATGTCTTTGAACAGTAGGTGCATTTGAAACGATTTGCGTGTGTGATTGAATGCTTTGTCAACTTTTCAGAGGTTTTGAATGACTTTCCACAGATTTTGCATTCGTTTTGAAGCGACTTAAAAGTGTTTGAGATTGTATATGTATATTAATTGTTGTTACCGTTTCGAATGCATATTTAGACGGCAATTTCATTTCTTCAGTGCTTTGTTCGATCATTGACTGAAAAAGTTGCATGCTTTTTGTGAATAACTTCACTAGTAACCTGTTCTTCAGAGTAATTTCCGTCAGCTGACGTATTTTCTGTTATGATTTCGTCTGTAGTTCTGTCACTTGTCGTCTCAGTTATGTCAAAATCGTTGCATTCGGGACTGCCATCTTCAGTTTTATCATCTGGCGTCTTAATTGGTTGCAGTAATAACGCATGACTCGTTGCTTTGGACTACAAATAATCATTTTGCATAGGTTATATTTTGTTGCGCGCTAACTAATTCATTTGTACACTTGCACTTGTTGAGTTGGCCTCGTAGCTGTTCGTTTTCCAATGCCAACGTTTCCTGTAGGTGTTATCCAATTAATTAGCTGATAGCAATTTTAATAATAATAATTTACAATGATGGCATCTCGTGCATTTGTTTCTTCCAAGTGCTTCAATTGAATGTCCAAACTGTCCGCCTTTGCTTGCTCGGCATCACGCTGGAATGGTATTTGCTATGAATCATTGTGCAATAATGTTTACCTTTGCTTTGAGCAATTGATATCGTAGTTGCTTTACCAGCAATTCTTGACTTTCAGACATTTTTAATGAAAAAATGGACCACAAGCGACAAATTTTGAAAGTTTAACTGCTCAGCGTCACACGCGAAAACGTGTGGAAAATGTGTTGCGTAACAAAGATTTACATAAACATTTAGTATGGCAAGTATATCTCCTACAACATTAATAATAAGCCTGCTAATCAGCAGCATCATCGATAGAAACCGAAAGATTTCTGTAGAATTAGCAATGATTTAACTATAGGTCGGCACCCAATAGACGCAGAACCGTGATTTTTAATAATAAAAAATCCCTAATAGCATTTGCAATTTCTATTGGAACTTTTCTGGTACAGAATTTGATTCTCTACAAAACGTATATCTCGGATTATTATTATCGCGCGATTTGACCTCTCTATGATAACATAACATACAGTGTCATAACAGTTGTCATCTACAGGACATAAAATAAACCGATTGCTTCGTTCATCTATTCATTTGTAAAATTATACAAATAATGAATCTTAATCTTAAGCTGCTGATTCATGTGCAAGCTTATTGACATAATTGTGCATATTTCAACAACAATTGTGTGCGGACTGTGCAAACTAAACACATTTTGTAAAGCAACTTTTAAGAAAGATTCTATTTCTACTGTGAGAAATTGATCCGCTGATAATTCTCCCTGATATCGAATGCACATTCTCTGCTGTGGAAAGTTTGCCTATGGTCTACGTTTGCTGAAAGACGCATTTAACAGATTTTTATTAGTTTTTGTTAACGCAATTAAATAATTTCACTTGTGACCAAAATATGAATAAAACTAAATTCAAATGATAAGAAACTGATTTTACAAGCGAATGATTCATACATAAATGATTGTGTCAGTGAGCGCATATGAACTCATAAAAACTATGAACTGCTTTATGTATAACATAAAAGTGTTACGTGTACATCAACCTTAAATAACGGCAACTTTGTACTCTGACACGCCTGTATTCTGGCATGTTTTTCTCAAGTGGTAGGATGTTTACATCTTGTAATCTATTTTTGTGTGATTTTCTTTTATTACACACGCATATATATATATATATAATTGTTTGCGTTCGCAATATTATTAAGAAATCTAAAAGACAAGTTTTACAAATTTGAAACGGTATTTTAAAAGGAATGTTTGTTAAAAAACAAAGTTTCTTGCTAATTGCGGTTTTGTGCATGTCGAATGCATTGACAATTGAAGAGGAACTTGGAGATTTCGAACGGGAGTAAGTGTTTTGTATTCGTTAAGTGTACACAAATGTGTGTTTTAGATCGAGTGGTGACTTATGTGTTTTTCAATGTGCTTTTGAATATCTACCGGATTTCATGGCAGAATTAGGTAATGAAATACCATCGTTTGATATGAAAACAGCACTCAAGTTCGAAAAATTTCTAGCGCTGTGTGGGTAGGTGTGCGCGAAGACTTGAATGCAGTACAACGCTTTTTGTAGAAGTTACAAACAAATAAAAACTTGCATCAACTCGTGTGGCTATTCCGCAGCATACGACGAAATGAAGGCATCGTTTAAAGTACTGGACTATATGTGTATTGATCGTTTTGATGGTAAGATTGCAGCTGATATCTCCAATAATAACCTCTATGTTTTGCTAAATATCTTTAATTTTTCAATTAATTTATTATTTACATGAATTATAGAATTGATTCAAAACGAGGACTGTTATAATGCCGTGAGTGATTCAGTGAAATTGAAGAACTGTAGTGCCACATGTGAAAACCAGTATGGCAAAGTGGATAGAAGTCAAAGACCGACTTCCATATTAGAAACAATCGAAAAAATGCGTATCGTCTGCCAGTAGGTTACTAACATTTTGCGTGTTGGGGCAGGTTTGATAAGGAAAATATTTACTTGTTGGTTTTATGAAAATAGCGGAATGCGCTAATTCGATCATTTTCAACTATTTCAAGCATAATTTTTCACAAATCTAAGCAAATCACATCTTCAAATATGCATTCTCGAACATCTTATATATTGTAAAATGTCAGTAGCGTGTGAACAAAACACTAGAAATGATTTAAAGAAATCTCTGTTCGATGCGCTTTGGGCAATTTTGACAAAGAAAATGTGGGATGCAGATTGATTGCTATGTTGACACCAAGTTGCCCATATCAAAACATAACACTCATAGATGCATCTCATGCATAATGCCATGTACAAGAACAGTGTTCAAGGAGAATTGCAATTCGGACGCGCCATTCAAACTATTGACCGACATATTTGCTAATGCCGTGAAGAGTTTACCTAAACTAATGCTAGATGATGATGATAGCATGCCGCGTGAGTGCACGGAGGCAATTAATGGTAAGTTGTTTGTTTTAACTATTTGTTATTGATATTGTATTTGCTAAACTTTCCAGAGTTCATTGGTGCAACAATGAATTATAAGAAAGAATTATAAGCATATTCTACCTACTTGACAGCTATGATTCATTATAATGTTCTCTAACTTTCAACTTCAATCTTTTCAACTAACACTGCCGCATATCTTGAATACAAATAAACAGATTATAAAACGAAGCATGTTGTTCCGTTCATCTATTCATCCGTAAAATTATACAAATAATGAATCTTAATTTCGATACAAAGGCAGAAGTTGTGTTGCAATTAGGCTCAGCCATGTCCTATGCACGCCGGAAAAGGTACAATCTGGGTATACGATGCGTCAATCAATCAGTGTGTCACATTTGCCGGAACCTGTGTGTTTGACTGGCTGGGAATGAAATTGATTGCATAAACTCATGTATGCAGAGCTGAAGGAAAGTATAAGGATTAATTTTTTATTTTTGTGCGAATTTTTACAATGCTACGAGCCGCTTCAACCATTTAGGATTGAGATGAGTGGACAGGTTTCTGTATCTTTGATAAAAACAGTACTACTACTCTTGTACGCGAATTGCGATAGTTTTTAATAAACAAAACAATCCGCATCATTTGTCATCTCTTTCTAATAAATCGATTCTGTTTAAAATGTTTATTATCCGACAGTTCAAATGAAAAAAAAATGATAATACGGTTGTAACTTCCTTGAAACATTTTTTCTAATTATTTCCAGCATACCGTCAGAAAGAGGAGAAAAAGGCGATCATTTCATGTAAACATTGTATGACCTGGAAGTGCCATTTATGTGGCGAAAAACAGCAATAAAGTTGACGACCAAAAACAAGCGTTGCGTTTTCAAAAATAAGGAAAAGGCCAAATTGTTCACACTTTTTGCAGAAAGTTTCATCACATGGCCAAATGTTCGAACCAGTTTGGTGAATCAAATTCTGTACCAGAAAAGTTCCAATAGAAATTGCAAATGCTATTAGGGATTTTTTATTATTAAAAATCACGGTTCTGCGTCTATTGGGTGCCGACCTATACTTTCCTCAAATCAGATTACGGTAGAATTTAAAACGCTGAGTCTTCGGTTTTGAATTTTGAATTTGACGATTGTTCAGTTGCGGTGTAATTTGTTGTCATTTACTGTTTTCGATGCTTACATGTTGTCACCTACATGCTGTAGGATTAATGTTGCTATACTTGTGCAATGTTTTTGGTGTATCATTTTGCATTTCGCATTCTCCACCGTTCAGTTGCAGCAATAATAGCAGACACAATTTAAAAACTTTAAAAACGAATTAATTTCTGTTGTCTATCCGTTCTTTCTTCCATTCATTAATATTTTCTTACGTTACAGAAAAAACAACTTGAAGTCATGGACGATGATGGTGATTCAAGTGTTCTTCCTACACGCGACAATCTGCTATCACAAATTAATTTGATAATTCAAACGCGAAATATCCCAGTTCTCACGGTTCGTTCATTTTGTTGTTGCGTTCTCATTCATTGTTATTTACATTTTACATCCTATATTTCTCTTTCAGGGTCCAGTGAGTAGCGGTAAAACATGGCTGGTGCAGGAATACGCGCGACGACATCACAAGTTACACAGCAGCCAGCCGCCTGCATTATTCACCGTACAACTCAACGACGATACTGATGCGAAGGTTTATTTTTACATTTTCGTTGTTTACTCTACCCTTAGGTGTTATTTGGTGACTTACACGCAACCGAGACACCTGGCCAGTTTACATGGCAGCCCGGCATACTGACAGTGGTGCGTTGTTTGTGTTATTTTTGCAAAACTTGTTCATTTAGGCGGCCCAGAGTGGTGCATGGGTGTTGTTCGAAGATCTTCCACTCGCTCGCGGCGATGTATTGACGGCGATCACACGATTACACGAAGAACGACAATTAATCACCGACACAAATGCAACACCGATGCCCGTTAATGATGACTTTCGGATGTTTGCCACGATAAGGTTTGTTGTGAATTTGGGAGTTCAACTTGAGTTTTATTGCAGGACAGGTAGTGGCACTGAGACTATCAACGACAATAGGCTGGCGTACACGAACAAGCTATATTGCCACGTTGATGTGCCAGAATTTAGTGTACAGGAGATGCGGAGAGTGAGTGCTGATTTTATTTTAACCATTTCTGTATTCCAGATTGCACTCCACGTTGCACAAAAACACAACACCGACAATAATCAAACGAGTGAATTGGCGTCCGTCTCCCGCGCTATGGTCAAGACATACGAACATCTACTTGACGAGTATACATTATTGTCATTTAATAATAAACGAGCGATTGGTGCACGGTTCGTCATTGAATTATTTGCTCTAAGTTGTCAATTTGCAGCTCACTTTTTACATTAATGTCACGTCTCGGCCGCGAACACACATTCACACACGCGAGTGATGCAACAACATCGACATCGTATCGCCATGCATTTGATATCTTCTGTGCACACATTTCTGACGTTCATATTCGAACACAATTTGCACAAATTATTGCTGGTCGTATGAACATTGTTAATACACATGTGAGTTTTTATTGTTTGATGTTTATGAGTTTGATATTTGAAGGTGGACACGTTTATGAACAAGGAATTTGTGGAATGTCGTCTATCGGAACGGGAAGTCAACATTGGCACATTTACATTGCCCGTGTGCAGGTTTGTTGTTTCAGCGTTACAATTTCGTTAATCTGCTTACAGAAACAACTTTGACAACGTCGAATATGTTAACGAATGGCGAAAGAATATTGCAAATTCATCATTTGCACACACGCGATCTGCCCGTCGACTGTTACACTCGTGTGCTGCAGCGATTACAAACATGGAGCCAATATTATTAGTGGGTGAAACAGGCGGCGGTAAAACAGCAACGGTGCAATATTTGTCAATGATAACAAGTTTGTTCATTTATTTATGTTTTGTGAACCTTTCGATCACATAAAATTTTTAGATCACACACTTCATGTCGTTAACATGAACGCGCAATCGGATGGCGGAGATTTATTTGGTGGCTATCGGCCGACAAGTGCGCGTGCGGTGTTGCGTCCTATATTTGACGAAATCAGTTCAATCGTTGATAAATTGAAATGTATGACAAAGAAGCAGCGAAAAAGTGTTGTTGATCTGATAAAGGTTGCGTTTTGTATTTGCTTCTACAATAATTTTCTTTGCAATTTTCAGAATGTCAATTGGACCGAATGTGACACATCGATGTTGACATGCGTGTGTGAATCGATTGATATGGCGATAAATAATAATAATAATGACGTGGAAACAAAAAATAACGCAGACGATGATAATTTACAAGAACTCCTTCGTCGTGCGCGAACAATAATCAATTCACCACAACATATGACATTCACATTTCTACCGGTTTGTTGTCATTTGTATTTGTAAATTGTTCATTGTCAGGGTGTTCTATTATCGGCTATGAAGAATGGTGATTGGTTATTGTTGGACGAGATAAATCTTGCATCGACTGACGCGTTGAATTTCTTGTATTCACTACTTGAAGCTGTTCAATCTGGTGAACGACAATTGATTACACTACAAACTGGAGCGTATGTTTTTATTTTTAGTGATTTTTGAAGTATTGTGATGATTTTTAGCGACACCGTAATACAAATTCACGCTGATTTCCGTCTGTTCGCTTGCATGAATCCAGCCACTGATGTGAATAAAAGGAATTTACCATTAGGCATACGAAATCGGTGTGTTGACGGTTGATTTGTGAAATTTCAATCAAATTTTGCAGCTTCACGGAAATCTTTGTCGACGACATGACATCTGTTGATGATTTAACAATTCTCACACAACAATATTTACACACGCACAATACACCAACGACAGCAATGAAAGAGAATACGGCCGATATATCGTCGCGTATTGTACAATTCTACACTCATATTTGTGCACATATTTCTGAATTATGTGATGCCAATGATGCGAGACCACATTATAGGTTTGTATTTTGCTCACCATTTGTCAACACTCCGTTGTAGTTTACGTACATTATGCCGAGCGTTGGCGTGTTTGCGTGATGGACAATTGCGTTATTCGACATTGCGACGATGTGTATATGAAGTTTTATGTATGTCGTTCTTGACCGAGATGAAGGACACCGTCGCGGAACGTGTTCGGGTGTTGATTGAATTTTATGTTTTTGGCGGCCAGAAGATTGATGGGATGATAAATAAAGTTGACATGACGAAATTTATGTGAGTTATTTGATATCTATTTAACATTGATCAATTATTTGTATTTCAGTAATATCGAATCATATTTTCTACCGATTGGCGGACAACAGCAAGCAATTGATGATAATGAATTCATTTTAACAGACACAGTGCGACGAAATTTAAGAATGTGTG
>JADMIO011456621.1_pt1 | contig 11047 bp, 11 predicted proteins | sample 8958161 | NCBI WGS metagenome assembly JADMIO01 (sample SAMN16585339, study PRJNA669376) | soil metagenome | isolation source: Crop rotation soil | place: USA: Cullars Rotation, Alabama | collected 2011 | reverse complement strand
GCACGTCGATGATTTGCAGATCGTCACCTTGATCGAGACGTTGTTTGAGTTCGGTCGCTGTGATTTCTTCCATGGTTGGTTTTGTTTCCGGTTGTTGAGTTATACCGCAAAATTGCTCGTAATCGATCAGCTCTTTGATCGTAGGATTCGTACCGCAAACGGGGCAATCGCGATCCTTGCGCAGCTTCAAGTCACGGAAGCGCATGTGCCACGCATCGAAAAGCAGCAGCCGGCTCACCATGATGTCCGGCGCGCCCAGAATGATCTTGATCGTTTCGTTTGCCTGAATTGCGCCGATGATTCCCGGCAGCACGCCGAGCACTCCACCTTCGGCGCACGAAGGAACCAGACCCGGTGGCGGCGGTTCAGGGTACAGGCAACGATAGCAGGGCCCACGTTCAGCCCAGAACACGCTTGCCTGTCCTTCAAACCGAAAGATTGAACCGTAGACATTCGGTTTGCCGGTGAGCACACTCGCGTCATTCACGAGATAGCGCGTCGGAAAATTGTCGGTGCCATCGACAATCACATCGTAATTTGCGAATAGCCTCAGCGCGTTCTCGCTGGTCAATTTTGTTTCGTGAGTCTCGATCTCGACATGGGGATTGATGTCTTCAAGGCGATCGCGGGCAGAGGCGATCTTCGAACGTCCCACGTCCTTCGTTCCATGAATGATCTGGCGCTGCAGGTTTGAAGCATCGACCACATCGAAATCGACAATGCCGAGTCGGCCTACTCCCGCCGCCGCGAGATACATTCCCGTCGGCGCGCCCAGGCCACCGGTCCCGATCATCAATACGCTCGCGGCTTTCAGCTTTCGCTGACCCGACATGCCGACCTCGGGCATGATTAAGTGACGGCTATAGCGCGCGATCTCTTCGTTGGACAACAATGGAAGTGGTGCGCTCTTGGGCGGATCCAGCACTGCGGCGCCCCCGGCGATCGAAGGTACGATTAAGATTGTGTCGCCATCTTTCACCGGTGTGTCAGGCCCGCTCACATGACGAATATCTTCATCGTTCACATAAACGTTTACGAAATTCCGTAAAGCATTTCGATCATTAAATAAATGCCGGCGCAATTCCGCATGCGTCGTGGTCAGTTGATTCAGCGCCTCGCCCGCCGTGCGCGCCTCGACCCGAATCTCTGCTTGTCCACCGGCATACTGCCGGAGCGGTGTCGGGATGGTAATTGTTATCGCCATGACTAACCCCTTGATTGTTACCTCACCCGCTGGGAGACTGATCTAAAATGTCTTCCTCATTGAACCTCGATCGGTCCGATTCCATTTGCCACGACTTCAAGCCACCCGCACGACCTTGCTCAACGGCAACAACAACGTACGAATAAGTCGGCCACGCGTGCTCGAGATCGTATTGCGAGGGAACGGCTTGATCGTCAGGATGAGAATGATAAAAGCCGACGACATCCAGTCCTTTTTCCCGTGCGTATTTCTCGCCGCGCATTAACTCTTCAGGCCGGATCAGGAAACGATTGCGCTTCGCCTCTTCCTCACGCGCGTTTGAAATCGGATAGGTTTCCACCACCACTTTCCGCGCCTCACTTTCAAATCGTCCCAGCATCAGGCCACAGCACTCGAACGGATAATCGCGTTCACCGTGCTGGCGAATGTTGGTCAGGTGACGCGCGCCGATTTCAATCATTTCGCCGATCCCGTCGCGATCGCTCCGGGCTCTGACATTACATCCATCGCCTGTTCGATATCCGCGACGATATCGTCGATGTTCTCAATCCCGACCGAGATACGAACCAAACCATCGCTGATTCCCCATTGCTCTTTACGCGCTGGTGACAAATCACGATGTGAAGACGTTGACGGGTGCAAGACGCTGGTGAACACGTCGCCAAGACTAGTCGAGCGCACACAAAGTTTCAAAGCATCCATAAATCGAAACGCTGCCTGGCGCGAATTGTCTTTCAGCTCAATCGCAACGAGTGCGCCAAACAAGGTTTCACGCAGAAGGCGCTGCGCGATCGTGTAGCTGACGCTCGATGAAAGCCCCGGATAATGAACTCGCGCCACCCGCGAGTCGCTTTGTAGAGTCGCCGCCAGTTTGGCCGCGTTATCGCAATGCCGGTCCATGCGTACCGCCAAAGTTTTAATGCCGCGCAAGATTTCATGTGCTTCCCATGGGCTCAGCACTCCGCCGACCAGCTTCATCACGCCAATCAAGGCTGCGCTGTCCGTGGCATCACCTGAAATTACAATGCCGCCCATGGCGTCAGCGTGACCACCCAAAAACTTTGTGGCGCTGTGCACAACGAGGTCCGCGCCGTGCTTCAGCGGCTGACAGACATAGGGCGAAGCGAACGTGTTGTCGACGATCAATCGCGCACCGACTTCATGAGCAATCTCAGCGCAGGTATCAATATCGCAAACCTTCAAAAGTGGATTGGAAATGGTCTCGGCAATTAACACATGCGGCTTCACCTCGTTTGCCTTCGCCCTGACCTCCTCCAGGTCGCTGAAATCGGCAGTGACCGTCTTCACACCGAAGGAACTGAAGATCGTTTGCAACAGATTCGTGGTCGCGCCGTAGAGATCCTGTGACGCCACCACCGTCGCACCGGCTGACAAATCGCAGGCGACCAGGGCCGCATGCACCGCGGCCATCCCCGATGCATAGGCGCAGGAGGTCGCGCCGGACTCGAGCGTGAGGAGCGCTTTCTCCAGTGCGGCTACTGTCGGGTTGCCGTGACGCGTGTAAACATAGCCCGGCATCTCGCCGGCGAAGACTTTGTCGATCTCATCCATCGACTCGTAGGTGTAGGTGGAGCTTGTATAGATCGGTGTCGACGTCGGTTCGCCGGGCAGCGATTTCTGACGTTCGCCCGAATGAACCAGTTGGGTGGCGATGTCGAGTTTGCTCGGATTGTCAGACATAGACTTAATAAATAAGGGAAACCCAGATTTTATATCGGCACACCGTTCAACGCTACCAGCTGGTTAGAAAATCGCGCATGCTTCGATACATCGTGTCGAACGAATCAGCGCAGAAGAGCACCGGTTGAAAATGCGTCGGGTCGTATTGTTGAAGCGACGCTGACTGCAATTCAAGCGGTCGCAACTCCGCCTGGTGCATCTCTTCCATTTCACCGGCTGACGACAAAAGTCCGGTCCCATACGCCTTTACTGAGCCGTTTTCGCGCAGCGCACCGAACTCAATCGTAAACCAATAAACACGCGAAAGCTTTTCCAGCGCTTCCGCTGAACTCGTTCGTTTTACCGCCTGGCCAAACAGCCGATTGAGTTCCGCGAGTTGCGGACATGCCAGCGTCACACCATGCCCGACGATCTCGTGGACCACATCCGGTTCGGGCGTGTACATCGGCGTTGAGTGATGACGGATATACTGTGTGCACAGGAAAACTCCATCCGCGAGATTCTCCAGAAACACACGAGGCTGGACCAACCCGGCCACCGGCTCTAATCGAAAACCGCTGATTGCCTGCACCCGCTTAGTCACTTCACGCAACTGCGGGATGCGATCTTCCGCGAAATCAAGTTGCTTGATCGCGTCGAGGTATTCCGAGCAGGCATACGCCTGGTGCGCTGGGCGTAGCGCGCGCCAGATCGTTTGCCACACGCGATGTTCATCGTTGGTGTATGGCGCGTCAGGAATCGGATCGCCGGGCTGATAGTTCATGGCAAGCTGCGCGATCTGGTTTCGGCGCGCGCGATACTCCGCGTCGCGAAAACCCGGATGATCCGGATCGAGTTGCACGATGTCGTTGCGACCAGTGGTGGTGTCGTCACTTGTCACCAGGCGCGCATCAACGTGATCCGAAAGAAGGGGCTGTTTGGCGAGCGTGTCAGTTTGAATGGCCATGTGTTTCCTTCCCCCAAGCAAACCTGCGCAGCCGCAGGATGTTCATAGGACGTCTCGAATTCAAGAATTCAAAGCTCCGTCAGGAGCGAGATGTTCAGAGGTCCGGTCGCCAATAAATTGACTGCAGGAAGTAGCAATGACTCGGACCTATAAACATGTCGTCCCTCCGTGACCTTCGTCCAAAAACTAAACCGGCCACCGATCCTCCAGGACCGATGGCCGGCTTTGAAACTTGTCTTGAGTCTCCGTCAACTCGCGACAGCGTATCGCCGAACCGTCAGTCCTGAGGACGAACGGTAACAGTAGCGATATGCGTAGTTTTTTGTCATTCCCTTAATGCCATCAATAAATGCGGTCAGCAGAATAGCGCCGCGCCGCCGAAGTCGTCAAGGCAGAGTTTTGATCCTCGCCTGGAGATCAGCTTCGGTTCCGGCGCGGGCGATAAACCATGAAAGGCCTACGTTTCGATGTGTGAGATATCGTCGAAGAACTCTTGAGGACGCTTGGTGTCAGACAGACTTCTCCTCTATCATTGCTCGCACATCAAACGCACCGGCAGTGCCAAGGTGCAAGAAGACGGGGCCGTAGCTCAGCTGGGAGAGCGCTTGAATGGCATTCAAGAGGTCAGGGGTTCGATCCCCCTCGGCTCCACCAATCGCGAATCACCAAAGCTGCAGGGTCCGACCTTACCCTCAATGGGCATTGAAGCATTCTCAGCAGTAGCGAATTCACACCAATCGCATCTCAAATCTGGATCAATATCCTTTCCTTCCTTATATGAATTGGCAAGAGATTGAAGGTTGGTTTCAATGGCGATCTGGCCAGGAAGAAGCAGTTCGATTCTTCCCTGAAGGCAGTCGCTTCGTCGAAGTGGGCAATTATCTGGGTCGTAGTCTGTGCTCGCTTGCGGAAGTCGTCACTCAAACGGGAAAGAGAATCGAAGTCATTGGCATCGACACCTGTCGCGGCACTGGTCCAGAGGGACTGCAAAAGAAGGATTACCATGGCGCGGCGGTGTCTGCCGGCAAAGGGACCTTTGCGGGCACCCTGCACCGCAACATCATTGAATGCGGGTACGCGGATTCAATCATGCTAATTGTCGGTGGCTCAGTAGCTGCGGCGAATTTGTTCCCCAACAAATCGATTGATTGGGTCCACCTCGATGCGCGTCACGACGCCCCGGGCGTCACGGCGGACATTCGCGCTTGGTTGCCGAAAATCAAATCAGGCGGTTGGTTGTCGGGCGACGATTACAACCAGTTGAAATGGCCGGAGCTGGTAGAAGCGGTCAACACGCTACTTCCAGAGGCTAAACCGTGGTCTACTCTTCAGTGGAGATGTGTCGTGCCTTGAGTGCGCACAGCTTGTCGTAAGATTCCTAAGTTGCCTTTGGACCACCGGCCTCGTGGTGAATTATTGAGGCCCAGGGGCGTAAGACATCGAAATTAACCTCCCAATCTGCGTAAGCTGCTGCGAGTCCAATCACCCCACCTTCACCCGAATAGACGTCGCGGGCCTGCAGAAACTCGGCGCCTTCCGCCCACGCTTCAAAGAAAAGAGATTCGCGTCCGTTTTTCGTAATTGCCATTAAGCTCTCCGGGCACCAACTCGCCATGTCAAGAATTGCGTCACCACCGAAGAGATGTTGCGCTAGTTCCGCGAACACCGGCTGTCTCCAGGAACCGTAAACTTCAAGATGTTGTTCGACGCTCAAGCGCACGTCGGAATAAACGGCAATTCCCTTTGGAAATGTCGGCAAAATAAGGCGGTCAGTAATGCGCGAGTCGGCATCAACATAAACGGCCGTGTCGAATCCTTGCAACGCAAATCGCTTGTCGTGATAGGCCGCAGTGCCGGTGCCCAAAGACGGCAAGCCATAAAGGTAATCAACCGCCATCGGACCGCTGGGATGGTGTGCAATCGCGTGCACCGGCAGGCCGGCAAGATCCTTTGGTTCGTCGGTCAGTACGAACCATGGCACGAGCGGCAGATCGCTACAGAGCAGGCGTGCACGCCGCCGATAAGCTTCATGAATCGCAAGTGTGCAAAAAGAAATGCTCATGACGTGTCGACGTCCGCGAACGGTTCACCGAAACAGACAACCGAGTCAATAGACACGAACCCAGGAAAACAATCAACTGCCGACTATTCCTTGACGACCATTGCAAGCCGCCGATACACTTCGTCCTCGTTGTCATTAGTCCAGCGTCAGAACCCGGTGCTTTCGCGCCGCATCACCACGGTTTGTCGCTTGATGCGAATCCCGCCCCCACCGAATGATGCCCGGGATCTTTCATTACAGTGAGCAAACAGGCATCTTGTTGAATGACAATCGTGTAATGCAGGGGTTGTGGATCGGATCGACTCTATCCGTCATGGAGAAGCTGTCGATCAAATCGTTTATTGATAATGGTCATGAATATCATCTCTACACCTACGACGATCTGCCAGACGTGCCGGCGCGGACAGTAATTAAAGACGGTAACGAAATTTTGCCGGCGTCCGCAATCTTCAAATACAGAGACCGCCCGAGTTACTCGGCCTTTTCAAATTTTTTCCGTTACAAGTTATTGCTCGAGCGCGGTGGATGGTGGGTTGATTCAGACATCGTCTGCTTGCGGCCATTCGATTTCGCAGAAGATTATGTGTTCTCAAGCGAAATGACCCCGGACGGCGAAGTCCCTAATGTGGGCGCCCTCAAAGTCCCTAAGGGCACCGAGGCGATGGCGTATGCCTGGAGGGTGTGTCAAGCGAAGAATCAGAATGAGTTAGTTTGGGGTGAAGTCGGACCGCGACTCATTGGCGAAGTAGTGCGTCGTTACCAGATGGAAAAGTACGTGAAACCTTATGACGTGTTTTGCTCCATCGCGTGGGGGCACCTGCTCGTACCGTATGTTATTGGCGTTCCTGAGAATGCCTACGCCATCCATTTGTGGAACGCGCAGTGGATGTTTGGAGACCTGGACAAGAACGCTAGTTACGATCCAGGGTGCATCTACGAACAACTGAAAGCGAGATATCTCTAGAATTTGGTTGTTGCCATGCCACCGCCACCCGACGCAAATCAAATCATCCAGGGATTATGGGTGGGGTCGAGGCTTTCCGAAATGGAGCAGCTCTCAATCGCTTCATTCCTCCAGAACGGACACGAATATCACTTGTATGTCTATAACGACATAGACGGTGTTCCGCCAGGAACTGTAATTAAAGATGCGAGCGAAATTTTGCCGTCGTCGGCGATATTTCAATATAAAAAACGGCCGAGCTATGCAGGCTTCGCCGATATGTTTCGGTTTAAATTGATGTACGAGCGCGGTGGCTGGTGGGCGGATTCTGACATGGTTTGCCTGCGCCCTTTCGACTTTCCGGAGCCGTACGTTATTTCCAGTGAGATGAACACCGGAAAGGAACTGACGAACGTAGGCGTCATCAAAGCTCCACAGGGCAGCGCGGCGATGGCCTATGCGTACGATATCTGTCGCACTAAAAATCCGGCAAAGATAAAGTGGGGCGAGATTGGCCCCGGGTTGATGGCGGAAGTCGTCAGTAAGTTTGGTCTGATTGAGTATCAGAAACCGTACTATACGTTCTGCCCAATTTCGGAGTGGCAGAAACTACTCGAGCCATACGTCGCGGCTATCCATCCCGATTCTTACGCGATCCATCTTTGGAACGAAAGTTGGCGATTGGCAAATCAAGATAAAAACAAAGCCTATCATTCTGAATGCATTTACGAGCAATTGAAGTCTCTGTATCTAGGCAACCGCCATTTAGTAATAACTGCTGAATTATGAAAATCGCTCTTTGCAAGACTGCCTTTGCGGGACCTGTCAGTGGCGCAGACGAAACGCTAGTGACTTACGCCACCGCACTTCAGCAAACGGATAACGAGGTGCAGGTCGTACTTCTTTACCGTTGCGCTGAGGACGATCAGTATTACGTAAGGTTAAAGAACGCTGGCGTACCGGTGGTTTTCTTGGTCAGGCGATCGCTGCTTTTTAACCTGCTGCGTGTAATGCGTGATTTGCTTGCGAGCGCTTTGTTCTTCGTCTTTCTAGTTCCGCAAGCGAAGAATATCCTGCGACGAACCTGGCAGGCATTAATTGCATTTCTGACACGCCCCAGATATCGCATTTGCCAGGAGTTTCTGAGCGAGACGCGCCCGGATGTTGTCCACGTGTTCACGCCCGACACCGGCGCGACGCTGATGATTCGGGCGGGTCATGGCTTGGGAATACCGGTCCTGTATCACGAATTGGGAACTCCAAATCATCTGCCGATGCTCAACGGTTACTACGAACGGCTAAAGAAGGTTTTGCCGTTGTGCAGTGAAGTCGCTGCGCTTTCCCCACGGTTGGCAGATGAATGGACTGCCCGTTTTCCTTTTCTGCGCAAAATCTCGGTTGTTCCCATACTTGCCGAGCAGTCAAAAGCCTTCAATCTCTTCGTGCGGAAACGAGGTAATTCGAAGGCAGTTTTCGGTTACGCCGCGCGCTTGGAAGAGGGTAAGGGTCCGTTGGTTCTGTTGGACGCGATCAGGCAAGTTAATCGCGAAACGCCATTAGCCGTTGTGAGAATTGCCGGAGTCGGCGAACAGTCTGCCCGAGTAAGAGCGCGAGCGCGCTCGCTGGGCCTCGACGGCGCTTGTGAATTCGTAGGAGTCTACTCGGACCCGCTGGGTAGAGGCGCTTTTATGAATAGCCTCGATGTGTTTGTGCTTCCTTCCTTCGCTGAAGGGACGCCTAACAGTATTGTCGAAGCGATGGCGAACGGCATTCCAATTATCGCTTCAGATGTGGGCGGCATCGCTGACATGATTGGGAAAGATGCCGGAATCCTCGTGACGGCGGGAGACGCGGAGGCTTTAGCGGAGGCAATGCGGCGGTTGGCAACGGACGCAACACTCCGAAAGCAGATGGGTGAAAGAGCGAAGCAGCGTTATCACACTTTGTTTACGCCACAGGCCGTTGTGCCCCTGCTTCTCGATACTTACGATCGGATAATGGCTAAAAAGAAAAATCGTGATGAGATTAATGGTCATCATCCCTGGTCGGCTCAGTCGATGAGAAACTTAAGCAAAGCTCCAGCCGCAGAAATACCGCTTTCCCGGACGTCATCGCCATAAGACATATCCTGGGTAAGCCCGCGCCGAACCGCAGTCATCTGCTCCAGACGCAATTGTTCACGCTCGAACTCTAATTCGCGTTTCTCTTTTTGCCGCGAAAGGTCGAGTCCACCGCTCCGAATGAATTCCACTATCTCGCGCAACTCATCGCGGTCGAACCACGTGCCGTGGCCTTTACAAACATCTACGACAATCCCTGAGCATCGCGCAAAGTTAATCCTATTCATTAGTTGGCCGCACTGCGGACAAGGAACATAGCGAACCGTTTCTGACATCGACTGCGTGTGACTTTGCGGCGCAACCGACGCGGCGCCCAACACCGCCGCCTGCTCCTCGCGATTGGTGCAAATTCTTTCGAATGCGGATACTTCCAACCACAGTCCGCTGCAATGCTCGCATTCACGCATCGCCTCGCCGCCGATGCTGATCGACGACATCTCAACTTTTCAGCGCGGACATTTTAGGGCCGCAAGCTGCGATGCACTGGTACTTGCAGCCAGAGCACCACAATGCGGACAGTGACGGCTGCCTATGAACATCATGCCGAAGCACGACGCGCATGCAATCGTCGCCAGCTTTGATTCACAGTACTGGCAGAGTGGTGAATCCGATGAAATCGCGGCGCCGCAATTTGGACAATTCAATGTTTCAGCATTCATCTCAGTCGCGCCACGAGGGCTATCGACAGCTTACCATCGCAGAGCCGACGGTGAATCGAAAAGTACTGGACGCCCCAGAGTTTCTCAGGCAATCTGGATCGTGTCGTTAAACGAAATGGGGCTGTTAATCAACGAAATTGAAGAGGTCCGCCGATCTACGAAACTCCCCGGAATTGTCTGATTACAATGCGCATAAATTAGGTCGAAGAATTGGTTAGTCTGACGGCTATTGCAAGATTTCTGTAAGAAATCGGTGCTCGGATTAATCACCGCTTGTGGCATTCGAATTGACTGTCCTATGGCGACTAAATCGGAACCAACAGCATCAAATAGTTCTTCCGTAAGAAGTCATTTGGAGGAGATTGGAATGAAAGCCATTAACAATCGATTTGCCGCGCGATGGGCGGCTTGCCTAGTCGCCTTGGCGCTGCTCGCGACCCCACTCGCGACATCTGCACAGACGCAAATCAAGTATCACAGTAATAAGTACAAACCAGAGGATGACGTTAAGCTGGGACGGCAAGCGGCGGCTGAAGCCGAACAGCAGTTTCCGCTGTTGCGCGATTCTCAGGTACAGAGCTACGTCGAATCAGTCGGTCAGCGATTGGTGGCGGCGATTCCGCCTGAGTTTCAGCATCCTGAATTTCGTTACTATTTCAAAGTCATCAATGCCAGCGACATCAATGCGTTCGCCCTCCCAGGGGGACCCATGTACGTGAACCGCGGGATGATCCAGGCGGCGCGATCGGAAGGCGAGATGGCCGGCGTGATGGCGCATGAACTTAGTCACGTCGCGTTGCGTCACGGAACCGCGCAGGCGACAAAGTCACAGAAGTACGGATTATTGGCGGGCATTCTCGGAGTCGGAGGTACGATTCTCGGGGGTCCCGGGTTGGGCCAAGTCGCCGCGGGCACCGTAGGTGTTTACTTTTTGAAGTTCAGTCGCGAATACGAAACTGAGGCGGATCTGCTCGGCGCACGCATCATGGCCAATGCCGGTTACGATCCGAGAGAACTGGCGAACATGTTTCAAACAATCCAGCGCCAGGGCGGTGGCGGTGGCGGCTTCTTCAGCGATCATCCGAGCCCGGCGAATCGGTACGAACGAATCAACCAGGAAGCTCAAAGCTTGCAAGTCAGAAACGTGCCGCACGATAACCGCCAGTTTCTCGCGGTCAATGAGCGGCTGCGAGGCTACGGACGCGCGCCGACGATGGCGGAAATTCAGCGCAGCGGACAGCGTTATCCGAACCAGGGAGATCCTTACCCCAATGGCGATCGGACTGGATACGGGAATGCACCCAGCGGGCGCGTTGAATATCCCTCGTCCCGCTTCCGTAACTACTCTGTGTTGAATGTGGCGCAGGTGAGTGTGCCCGACAACTGGCGTGAAGTCTCTGATTCTAACAGCT
>JADMIO011121779.1_pt1 | contig 11048 bp, 8 predicted proteins | sample 8958161 | NCBI WGS metagenome assembly JADMIO01 (sample SAMN16585339, study PRJNA669376) | soil metagenome | isolation source: Crop rotation soil | place: USA: Cullars Rotation, Alabama | collected 2011 | reverse complement strand
TCTCTGACTTGTTCTATTCTGAGTTTCTCTGACTTGTTCTATTCTGAGTTTCTCTGACTTGTTCTATTCTGAGTTTCTCTGACTTGTTCTATTCTGAGTTTCTCTGACTTGTTCTATTCTGAGTTTCTCTGACTTGTTCTATTCTGAGTTTCTCTGACTTGTTCTATTCTGAGTTTCTCTGACTTGTTCTATTCTGAGTTTCTCTGACTTGTTCTATTCTGAGTTTCTCTGACTTGTTCTATTCTGAGTTTCTCTGACTTGTTCTATTCTGAGTTTCTCTTGACCATTAGAGCTTGAGTTTCTCAATGAGGGCGAACGTGCTCTACGGAACCGCCATCAAAGCCTCCGCGTAACGCCCCTCTCCCGCTTGCAAAAGCATTCGAGTCTTGCTAAACCTCGTCAACGGAATGCCCCCATAAGGGAGAAGTATTATGAAGAAAACGTTTCAACTTCTGCTCTCCACTTTGTTGTTGATTTCACTCTCGACACCACTACTCGCCGATACCATTCGTCTCAAAGACGGCAGTGTTATTCGTGGCCAGGTCATCGGCTTTAAGGACCAGCAGTTCACTATCCTGATCGGTGGAAACGCAAGAGGCAGACGCGGGCAGACCACTGTCTACGTGGAAGACGTTGAGTCGATTGAGTTCGACTCCAACGCCGGCAACTCAGGCGTAGCCACTGATGAAAGCGCTCGTAACAATCCGCCCATGAGCCGGCCCTCGAATCCGACCACTCAACCAGACACAGATTCGCGGACGATCGACACGACACCCACTAATTCAGCTCCAACGCCAACCTTTTTTACGATCAAAGTCGGCGTCAGGGCCGACAACGCAAACAACGGCTGGACGAACAGCGGACTCGTCGTGCGCAAGGGTCAACGGCTTCGCATCAGTGCCTCGGGTCGGGTTTCGTTGGGACGAGGACGGTTCTCGACGCCGGGTGGAATGGTCAGTATTCAGGACAACGACAAGCTGATGCGCAACGAAGCCACCGGCGCGCTCATCGCCGTCATTGGCGACGATAACGACGACTTTATCCTGATCGGACCGCGCCGGGAGTTTGTCGCGCAGCGGGATGGAGTGCTGTTTCTGGGTGTCAACGAGGGTGATTTGACGGATAATACCGGCAGCTACGATATCGTTATCGAGGCAGAAGCCAGCGGACGTTAGTGGTAAACTCGGGTTAGATCCCCCGCATCAGACCACTGATAACCTCGAAACGGATAGTAAGTTGAAGATCTTCATCCACAGATTACACGGATTTATGAATTAATCTGTGTAGTCTGTGGATAAGCGCCACCTTCCTCCGCTTTAGCTTCGGGAGTCGAAATTATGAGATTTAATCGGTTTTATTCACTTTTTGCCATTGCGCTCTCGTTGATGCTGCTCGGCGCAACTGTGAATCCCGGGTGGTCGCAGTCCAGACGTCAGCCACCCAGCTCCAACGAAAAAAAGAACAAACGTCCCAGCGAAACGTCCAAACCCGGCGACCAACAGCAGGAACCCCTGCCGCGTGACCTGGAGCCTGCCAAGCCGCAGGACATCGAAAAAGTCAGCATCTCGACGCAGATCGTCAACGTCGACGCCGTTGTTTACCACAAGAAGAGCGGGCAGATTGTTACTGGCTTAAAAAAACCGAACTTCGCACTCTTTGCCGACGGCGTGCAGCAGACGATCACAAACTTTTCGACTCCCGAAGCGCCGATTACGGTAGCGATGGTGGTCGAATACAGTAAATGGTCGGAGCTCTTTGGATTGTACGCGAGCAGAGGCTACGAGCCCGGCACGTATGAAGTGATTCGCCCCACCGCGATGTTTCTGTCGCAATTTATTAAGCCACCGGACGACTACGTTTCCGTGGTTGCCTTCGACATTCGCCCGACGCCTTTGACGGATTTCACAAACGATCCGAGCCGTCTTCAGCAAGTGGTCTCTTTGCTGTTGAGGAACCAGCCGGCGTTTCGTGAGACGAATTTGTTTGACGCGTTGAAGTTTGTGCTCGTCGGTGGGCGCGGTGATGCGGTGGTGCTGGAAGACTCGAAGGAAGAAAAGGCGGATTACGCGGGGCTGGCGTCCGTTCAGGGACGGCGGCGTGCGGTGATCCTGGTTGCGTCAGGTATCGACACGTTCAGCAAGATTAACTACGGCGACGCGCGCAAAGTGTTACAGAACTCCGGCGTTCCGGTTTACATCATTGGGACCGCCAACATGTTCAAGAAGCTCTATGGCGATAACTTGCCGGCGACGGACGGTTTAACGGGAATGCCGGGAAGAATGAGCTGGTTGCAGGCTGACAACACGCTACAGACTTTCGCGAAGGAAACTGGCGGCGCGTATTTTCCGGTGACGTTCGAAGGAGAGTTGCCGAAGGTGCTCGGCAGTATCAACGCGTTGCTGCGCAGTCAGTACAGTCTCGCCTTCAACCCCGGAGACGTGCACGACGGCAAGCAGCATAAGCTCAAGGTGAGTGTGGACGTGGACGGCGACGGGACGTATGACGACAAGGAATACGTGATCCAGGCGCGGCAGTACTACAACTCGCCTAAGCCTGATAAAGACGGCTCGAAGTAGATCAATTAGCCACGGATGAACACGGATTCATCCGTGGCTAATTATGTTCCGTAAACCCTTAGCCGGAATTCATCGTTAAAAGAAACGATCTCTGCTTTGCGATTCGAGAAGCGTCTCGCCTCACGCAAGAGCGCCGGTAAGCCCTGTAGCGGAAGTTTCAAGCCATACGCAGCGTTGGTCAGCACGGCCGCCAGGCGCGGATTCAAACGCTCCGGCATGCCATAACGAATCGCTTTTTGCGCCACCGGCGAGAAGCCGGCACTGCGGCGTGAATTCACAAACTCCAAAGAGTGATCGAAAACGTGCAAGCGGCTCGGCAGATCTCGCAGCGCGAGATCTCTGTGAGCAAGCATGTTTGTGATTGCTTCCGCCACAACGCCGCGGTGATAGCTTGAACGCGCCGGCACTGGCGACTCTTCCGCTGCGTATGTTCCATTCTTAGGCCGCACTTCAGCGAGATCGCAATAGCGACGGACGAAGCGCATCAGTCCTTCGTAAACCGAAAGTAAATTGCCGGCGAATTTGACGCGTTCGATAATCGGCGACTGTTGCGAATCGCCGGAAAACCTTGTTGCAGTTACAGCGGCGCGAGGCTGCAATTCAGCGACGCGCTCGTCATGTCCAAACAACAACAAACCAGCAACAGTCGGCACGATCTCGTGGCCATCGTTCGTCGCCAACAGCAGATCGCGCTCGAGCACCTCGGCTGTCGGATAGCCAACTACTGTCGCTTCCTCGAAAGCACCGCCTTCAAACTCGCGCAAGTAGCTCCAAAGGTGAGCTTCGTCCATGTCAGCCATGGTTGTGCCGAGCGCCGGCACGTCTTCATATCGAAGCGGGCGTGACTCGTCCAAAAGCGCCGAGATCTCTTCGCGCGAAGCCTCACGCTTTTCGTCGCCGATGCGTAGATAAAAGCGACCGTCACGCGTCCGGTAAGGACGTCGTTTGCTTTCGATATCGAGCGCGACGATGCGACGGCCATTGTCCAGCGCGACACGATCGATGAACGGCACGAGTGGCGGTTGAATCTCCTCGCGACAGATCCTGACGAGATCCTCCTGGACGCGCTCCGGATCGTCGACGCCTTCGACGCGCAACTGATCGTTTACTCCGAAGACGATGACGCCGCCGCCGGTGTTGGCCAGGGCCACGATCTCTTGTGCGATCTTTTCCGTGTTCGAGAGTTTGACCTTGAGCTCGAGAAACGTGTCTTCACCGCCGCGGACGAGCCGCAGTAGTTCGGTCCTTGAAGTTTGCGGTGCAGGAGTGGAGAGGATGTATTCCTGAAAGGAACGCTCCGTGGTTGGTTCGTGACGCTGGTTGCTGCGAAATCTTCTGCGAGCCATTTGTGTATTGACGGGGCTCTAAACCCGCCCGGATGCCTCGACGCATCACTGGATTCAAAGTTGCCGAGGGCCAAGTGTAACAGTTAGCCACAAAAAGGCACAAAAGCCACAGAAGGAATTTATTTCAAATACTGATTTTATTTTGTGCTTTTTGTGCCTTTTGTGGCTATTCATCTGTCGGCTCGCGCACGGCGTCGAGGATGTCGATTTCGCGTTTGGCGAGAGAGCGCCCGTGGAAGTTGACGATCAGGAAGTAAAACCCGACTGAGCTCAAGGCAAGGACCAGCAGCGTCAGATACTCGTAAAAAAGATTGTGGGTGTAGTAACCAACCAGCGTCGCGATTAACGGCGGCGTGGCGAGCAAAACGATCAGCGGGATTACGAATAGACCAGACACGCCCGACACATTCATGCGCTTTCCAAAACGCATCCGCTTCGGGAAACGAATCGAAAGCCAGTTACCGATCGTCGAGCTGATCGCTACGAAGATGACAAAGCTCAGCAGGATGAAGAGCAGGCTGGAAGGAGTTAGATCGCGAAAGACGATCGCGTCGAGAATCAACACTATGACGGAGAATACAAGCGCCACTGTGGCAACCGCGATGTTTTTCCCGAGCAGGATCTTGCGCCTTTCGACCGGCGAAAGTATCAGCGTCCGCATTCCTCCTTCTTCAAAAGCAAAGAGGTTACAAGAGAGGCCAGCCAGAATTACAAAGACGTAAAGCACTCCGCCGGTCGTGATTAATCCCGAACCGTAAGTTAGAAAGTCGGCCGATGCCGGTGGTTTTCCACTGGCCCACCGTCGCGAGTTGATGGCGCGAACAACGATCAGTATCAACGGCATCAGCGCCAGCATTCGCACTTGAGCGTTACGCATCGCGTAGCGAATCTCTTTTTCGATAACGGCCGAAAGCTCCGGTGAGACGAATGGCAGTTGCCAGCCGGAGTAGCCGGTTGTGGCCTCCATCTCGATTGCCGCTTTCCGCTTTCGTCGTCCTCCCAGGCCAAGCGCTGCGCGACGAGCGATCCAGTAAGTCGCCAAAATCAAAGCAATCGCGTAAACACTCAACGTCACGAAAGCGGTGAGATATGCGACCGTGTTTGCTTCTTCGCCGACGAGCATAAACGCGGCGGCGCCGGGCGGCGTCCAGCGCAACGAGCGAAATGATTCCGCATGTTTGAAAAGAATTGGCGCTACCTGGCCTGCCACTGCGGCGGTCAAGCCGGCCACGGCGCCAATCAGCGCTATCATCGTTTCACCTCGCGCGCGCTTCTGACGGACAAGCGACCCTATAGTTGTCGAAAGCCATTTCGATAAAGCCACGCCGAATAGCAGTATGGGGATCGCGGTAATCAGGGCGCCCGTGAGATTGCCGGTGCCGAGTCCGGCGCCGATGCAAGTGGCGAGGACGGCGGGCACGGCGAACACGGAGTGGAGTGTTGTCAGCTCACTAACGAAGTCGACCGCAAACAACTTGCGAAGCGTAATCGGATACATCAACAACTTGCCCGCGTCGAATTGCTTGCTGCCGCCGATGCTCAAAGGCACAGTGGCCCACATCAGATATATAAAACCAATAATGGAGAAGAATATGAACTCGACATAGGCGGAGCCTGAAAGATCGCTGGTCGTTGTTCGTCGAAGCGCCTGGCCCAGGGCTCCGGGCTGGCTCAGCGCGTACGCCGCGAAACCCAGAATCAACGCGACCATAAGTGACAACACCAGCGCCACCAGCATTCCGAGGATTGAGGCGACCCGGTTCACGACCGCTTTTGACGACCGAAGCGAGTTGCGCAACAGGCGCCACTTAAGCCAGATTAAGGTGAGAAGTTGAGACATGATCCAAAACGCATACGTCGGACTCGGTTCTAACCTCGGACATCGTGCCGGGTATCTGTTGCTCGGCGTACGCGGCATGCTCGATGCAGGGTTGGATGTTATTCGACTCTCGAGCATTTACGAAACAGAGCCGGTGGAATACGAAGACCAGCCTGCGTTTCTGAACCTCGTGGCCGAGCTGCGCGGCTCGACGCTTCCCTCGCCTGAGCAGACGATGGCACGCCTGCTGCGCATTGAATACGCACTCGGACGCAAACGGGATATACCGATGGGTCCGCGCACAATCGATCTCGACCTGCTCATTTTTAAAGATCAACACATCGAAACAGAGTTCCTGACCGTTCCCCATCCGCGGCTTGCCCTGCGTCGCTTCGTGCTCGTGCCATTGAACGAACTGGTTCCGACTCTCGTTCACCCGGTGCTAGGGAAACCGATCAGCGAGTTGTTAGCACAAACAAAAGATCGATCAACAGTTGTTCGGTGGACGGCGGGTCGAGTTTAGAGTTCAAGCTTTCGCTTGTCCTCTCAAAACAGCAGCCTAAAGGCTGAACTCTGAACGCAGAGATGCGCAGATTGATTGTGTAATCTGTGAAGACTATAATGCCCTCCTCTTGTTATCGAGCCCACAACATCTCCAAAGTCTCCGTTTCACTGGCAATCCATTTGTCCACACATCGTGGTGTAAAGAGAGATAAAAATGCCCTATCTGAAGCCTGAGCGGCCGGAAAAGGTCAGTGCACCGTCTTTGAAATCGAGCAAACAACGTGGCGAACGTCTCGTTTGTCTCACAGCGTACGATTACCCGACTGCCCGCATCGTCGATGAAGCAGGAATCGACATCATTCTCGTCGGCGACAGTCTCGGCAATGTGGTTTTGGGGTACGGCAACACCGTGCCCGTGACCCTCGACGAGATCCTGATCCATTTGAAGGCAGTGCGACGAGCAGTGCAGCGCGCTTTGCTGGTCGCCGATATGCCTTATGGAACGTTTCACACCGGCGACGACGACGCCGTCAGAAACGCGTTGCGACTCGTGAAGGAAGGCGGCGCCGAAGCAATCAAACTGGAAGGCGGACACAAACGCGTTCCACTCGTGAAGCGTCTGGTAGACGAAGAGATCAGCGTGATGGGCCACATCGGTCTCACCCCGCAGTCAATCAACCAACTCGGCGCGTACAGAGTCCAGGGTAAAACACCCAGGGCCGCGCAACAGTTGCTCGACGACGCGAAAGCGATGGAAGACGCGGGCGCGTTTGCCGTCGTGCTGGAAGTCGTGCCTCGCGAGATAGCTCAGATGATCACCGAGAGCGTCAGTATTCCGACGATCGGAATCGGCGCCGGTGTGCACTGCGACATCCAGGTGCTGGTCCTGCACGACATGCTTGGTCTATCGTTTGGCAAGCAGGCGCGTTTCGTTCGTCCTTACGCAAACCTGCGTGAGGTGATGACCGACGCAGTCAGCCGGTACGCCGACGACGTTAGAAATGGCACTTATCCATCCGAAGCGGAGTCGTATGCTCTGCCCGCCGAAACTGCTGCGGAGCTGGATATCGAGGTCCCATCGAGAGACTCAAAGGCCGAGAAGTCCTAAGTCCAACCTCAAACTATGGAGATCATCAATCGCCGTCAGCGCATGAGTTCCGTCGCGCGCAAAATCCGTCGTGAACAGGATAAAACTGTGGGACTGGTTCCGACGATGGGCGCTCTTCACGAAGGACACCTAAGTCTGGTTCGTGAGGCGAGACGAATGTGTGACGTGGTGGTGGTGTCGGTCTTTGTGAATCCAACGCAGTTTGGACCAGGCGAAGACTTCGAGCATTACCCGCGTGATTTGACCAAAGATACTGCGCTGTTGACTGACTACAACGTCGATTACATCTTCGCGCCGACGGTTGAAGAGATCTATCCGAAGGGCTTTTCAACTTACGTCAACGTTGAAGGTCTTTCAGAGCAGCTCGAAGGCGCTTCGCGACCCGGTCATTTTCGTGGTGTAGCGACGGTTGTCACGGTTCTGCTGAATACAGTCCGTCCTGACTTCGCGTTCTTTGGTCAAAAGGACGCGCAACAGGCGCTGGTGATTCGTCGTCTCGTCAAAGACCTCGCGTTCGATACGGAGATTGTTATATTACCGATTGTGCGCGAGGATTCAGGACTGGCGATTTCGTCGCGCAATCTTTATCTGACTCCTGACGAGCAGAAGTCGGCGACAGTGATTCACAAGGCGTTGGTCCAGGCCAAGAGCGCTTACAAAGAAGGCGAGCGAAACGCGCACCGGCTCGTGGAAATCATTCGCCACACCGTGGACTCTGAGCCACGCGCGCGATTGGACTACGTGACAATCGCTGATGCGGAAACGCTTGAAAAAATAGACCGAGTAGATGATCGGCCCACGCTCATCGCGCTTGCGGCCTACGTCGGCAAAACGCGACTGATCGACAACATGATTTTGAATAAAGTGAAGAAGAAAGACGGTGCCGCGACACAGTAAGAAGCATATTAGTTTCACCCTCAACGGCGAACAGACGGAAGTCGCCTTCGCACCGCACAAGACGCTGCTGGAAGTTTTGCGTGAGGATCTGAATCTTACCGGCACCAAACATGGCTGTGAACTTGGCGAATGTGGTACGTGCGCGGTCCTCATCGATGGACGTTCGATTCTCTCCTGCCTGATGCTCGGCCTTGATGCGGAAGGCCGAGACGTGAAAACAATCGAAGGAATGGCCCAGGGAGCGGAGCTTCATCCTTTGCAGCAGACGTTTGCGGATCTGGGCGCCGCGCAGTGTGGATATTGTTCGCCGGGTTTTTTGCTGGTGGCGGAGGAGTTGTTGAAGAAGTCGCCCGATCCGACGCGCGCTGAGATTCAGGAGGCGTTGTCGGGTAATCTGTGCCGGTGCACCGGATATATTAAAATTTACGAGGCGGTGGAACTGGCCGCGGCACGGATGCGCGGCGAAGAGGTGGAACTACCGAAAGAAAGCGTCTACGGACTCGATTAGTGGCTAAAGATTTCAACATTATTGGCAAGCCGTTTCGCAAGGTCGATGCGCGTGCGAAGTGCGTCGGGCAAACGAAGTTTGCGGACGATATCGTTCTGCCGCGCATGTTGTTCTGCAAGATGCTGCGCTCGCATCTGCCTCACGCGTTGATCAAGAGCATTGACGTCTCGAAATCGCTGGCACTGCCCGGCGTTTTTGCTGTGGTCACCGGAAAGGATTTTCCGATTCCATACGGGATTTTGCCGGTGAGTCAGGACGAGCACGCGCTCTGCGTCGACAAAGTGCGCTTCATCGGCGATCCGGTGGCGGCAGTCGCTGCGATCGACGAAGACGTCGCTTTCGATGCGATGAACTTGATCGAAGTCGAATACGAGCCACTCGATACCGTTTCATCGATCGACGAAGCGGTGCTGATCGATGAACCGCGTATTCACGACTACGGCGACAGCGGCAACATTCATAAAAAAGTCTCGCTGGAATTCGGTAACGTCGAAGATGGATTTGCCGAGGCAGACCTGGTTCGTGAAGACGTTTTCTTCTATGAAGGCAACACGCACCTGCCGCTGGAGCAGCACGCCGCGGTCGCTCATTTCGACTCCGATGGAAAGATAACGCTCTGGAGCTCGACGCAAACGCCGCATTACGTGCATCGTGCGCTGGCGAAAGTGCTGGGATTGCCTGCCAGTCATATTCGCGTGATTGCGACTCCGAATGGCGGCGGCTTTGGCGGCAAAAGCGATCCATTCAATCACGAAGTGGTGGTTTGCAAGTTGTCGATGCTTACAGGTCGTCCGGTGAAGGTGACGTTGACGCGTGAGGAAGTTTTTTACTGTCACCGTGGACGGCATCCGGTGTTGATGAAAGTCAAAACCGGCGTGAAGAACGACGGCGCGATCACCGCGATGCACTTTCAATCGTTTCTCGATGGCGGCGCGTATGGAAGTTATGGAGTTGCCAGCACGTTCTACACCGGAGCGCTGCAAACTGTTACGTATGATGTGCCGCGTTACAAGTTTCAGGGACTGCGCGCCTTTACGAACAAAGCGCCGTGTGGTCCAAAACGTGGGCACGGCACGCCGCAGCCGCGCTATGCGCTGGAAGTTCATCTCGACAAGATCGCAGAGCAGCTCAAACTCGACCCCGTCGAGATCCGCCGCAACCATTTAGTGGCGCCCAATACTGTGACGGCGAATTACCTGCGCGTCGGCAGCATGGGATTGGGGACGTGCATCGACAAAGTCGTCGAAGGCTCACATTGGAAAGAGCGCTTTTCGTGGGACCAACGCAAGCTTCCGTTTGGGAAAGGCATCGGCTTCGCTTGTAGCTCTTATATCTGCGGCGCTGGGCTGCCCATTTACTGGAACAACATGCCGCAGTCAGGTGTGCAGCTTCGCCTCGACCGGCAGGGTGGCGTTTGCGTGATGTGCGGCTCGACTGACATCGGACAGGGCTCGGATTCGATACTCGCTTACATCGTCGCAGAAATATTAGGGATCGATGTGTTTGACATTCGAGTAGTCACGGCAGATACCGATCTGACGCCGGTCGATCTTGGCAGTTATTCGAGCCGTGTGACTTTGATGACTGGCAATGCGGCCATTCAGGCGGCGGAGCGAGCGCGTGAGTTGCTAGTGATGGCTGTCGCGGAGAAGCTTGGAGTGCCGATCGAGAATCTCTCGCTGGCAGAACGCCGCGTGTTTGATGTTGAGAACCCGGATGTGGGTGTTTCGTTTGCGGAGGCGGTGGTGCTGGCGGAATCGAAGTTTGGGACGATTGGCACGGTTGGTTCTTACACGCCGCCGCGCTCGCCGGGTAAGTTCAAGGGATCGGGAGTTGGACCATCGCCCGCATATAGCTACTCGGCCGCGGTTGCCGAGGTTGATGTGAATCCTGACACGGGAATCGTGGTTGTAGAGCGTGTTTGGATTGCGCACGACATTGGGCGCTCGATCAATCCGGTGCTCGTGATGGGCCAGGTTGAAGGCAGCGTCTACATGGGTCTTGGTGAGATTCTGATGGAGGAGATGGCGTACCGGGAGAACCGCAACGTCGTACACAAATTTCCGTCGCTCCTGGAATACAAGAGTCCGACTACGATGGAGATGTGCGACGTCAAGACGTACCTGGTTGAAGATCCGGACCCGAATGGACCATACGGTGCAAAGGAAGTGGGACAAGGACCGTTGTTGCCCGTGCCACCGGCAGTTGCGAATGCTGTTTATAACGCGGTGGGCGTGCGCATTGATGAAGTACCCATCACCCCGGAGAAAGTCTTACGCGCCTTGAAAGA
>JADMIO011288164.1_pt1 | contig 11049 bp, 9 predicted proteins | sample 8958161 | NCBI WGS metagenome assembly JADMIO01 (sample SAMN16585339, study PRJNA669376) | soil metagenome | isolation source: Crop rotation soil | place: USA: Cullars Rotation, Alabama | collected 2011 | reverse complement strand
TTTTTCACCGTCTCCGCCGATTTCGGCGAGAACGTGACCGGTTTCGACTCGACTCAAGTAGCGGTCAGCAACGGCACTGTCAGCAATTTCGTTGGCGCCTCAGGCTCACAGAATTATAGCTGGCGCGTGACCCCGAATGCGGAAGGAGCAGTCACCGTTCAGGTGCTGGCCGGCGTGAGCATGGACGCGGCGGGAAACCTCAATGTCAATTCAAACACAATCCCAACGATCTATGACACGACACTCCCTTCCGTTGATCAACAGACGCCTAATGCGGGCCAAACTATTAACGCTTTGACCACTGTTACATTGCATTTCAGCGAACCAGTAACCGGCGTGACTGCCGGAGCGCTGACAGTCAATGGCTCGGCGGCAACCATCCTGAGCGGTTCAGGTGATGGTCCCTACATTTTCAGCGGCTTTACAGCGCCGGCCGACGGCACAGTGAATATCTCGCTGAACGGAACGGCGACCCTTGATGCGGCGGGCAACGCCGTGGCAAGTCCGGTCAACTGGACATACACCAAGAACTCGACGGCGATTGCGGTGACGCTAGCCAGCGCTACCGTGGCCTCCGGCGAAGCGACCAATGCCAGCCCCGTGCATTTCACTACAACCTTCAGCGCCTCGGTGAGCGGCTTCACTGGGACCTCAGTTGACATTGCAACCAGTGGCACAATTAGTAACCTCGCAGGTGGGCCGACGGTTTATACCTTCGACGTAATGCCGCCGGGGCAGGGGGCTGTCAGCGTACAAGTTCGCGCGGGGGCGGCCAATGGCACGGCGGCGCCGAACAACCCAAACGTGACCTCAAACCTTTATAACTTCATCTATGACACGGTAGCTCCGCAGATTGCGAGTGTGAGCAATGTACTCGGCCAGGACAGCACGGTGCGCGTGACGTTCGATGGTCCTGTGAATGGCGCAGCCACTTCGGCGAATTATACGATCAATGACGATACAGGCGGATTAGGCACCATATCGAATGGCGCCCATCCTGTTTCAGCCGTCAGCGCCGGTGGAAACGCCTATGATCTGACCTTCACAGGCACGCTCGGACTATCCGGCAACGTCAGGATTACAGTAAGCAATATTACAGACGGGGCAGGCAATGCGGTGACACCGAGTTCTAATACCGGGTCGGTCCCAGTGGAGTTGAGTACGTTTAGCGTGGAATAAAAGAACAAACCTATGGACAACTGCAAGGCGGCCGGATTTCCCCGGCCGCCTTTTTTTGATTGGTGCGATTGCAGTGCATCTGTTGTGTTCGCGCGGCGGTGATTTATTTTTCGCCCGAGCCAGCCGTCTTTCCGCTTCCCGCCAGGCGATACAGCACCGCCATGCGCACGGCCACGCCATTGGTCACTTGCTGCTCAATGACGCTTTGCGGGCCGTCGGCGACGTCCTGATCGATTTCCACCCCTCGATTGATCGGGCCGGGGTGCATGACCATGACGTCCGGATTGGCCGCGCGCAAGCGCTCTTTTGTGATGCCGTAGAGCAGCCTGTATTCACGAATTGAGGGGAAAAAATTGGCGTTCATACGCTCGAGTTGAATGCGCAAAATGTTGATGACGTCGGCCCCCTCGATGCCGGCCATCAGGTCGTGCGAAATCTTAACGCCGAATTGCTTGAAACTTTCGGGGACCAAGGTGCTGGGGCCAACCAGCGTCACCTCCGCGCCGAGCTTCGTGAGCGCATGGATGTTGCTGCGCGCCACGCGGCTGTGCAGGATGTCGCCGACAATCGCCACTTTCAGCCCTTCAAAATGGCCTTTTTTCTCCAGGATGGTGAATGAGTCCAGCAGCCCCTGCGTTGGATGCTCGTGCGTACCGTCGCCGGCATTGATCACGCTGGAGGCAACGCGCTTGCTGAGCAGATGCGGCGCGCCTGACACAGGATGCCGCATTACGATGATATCCACGCCCATCGCCTCGATGGTGCGGGCCGTGTCAATCAATGTCTCGCCCTTCGAGACGCTGCTGGTCGAAATGGAAAAGCCAACGACATCGGCCGAGAGCCGCTTGGCGGCAATCTCGAAACTGGTGCGCGTGCGCGTGGAGTTTTCGAAAAACAATGTGCAGACGGTTTTGCCGCGCAAGGCGGGAACCTTCTTGATTGATCGGGTGAAAATATCTTTATAGGCAAACGAATCATCGAGAATCTGGCGAATCTCCTGCGCGGAAAGCGACTCGAGATCGAGCAGATGCTTGCGCCGGAAAGATTCCATAGGTGAAGACGAAGAAACGGCAGGGCCGCTATTTTCGTGAGCGGAACGGGATGGTGCGGGAATCGATGAAACTGGCATGGCAAGTCACAATCATCGCAGAGGTTGGATCAATAATCAATCCGCATTCCAAAAAAATGAGCCGGGCTTGACCACCGTCATCGCCTGCGCATGGTATCCTTTGACTTTCACCCCTTCATTCGTTTCCATTTGACCATGTCCGCGCATCCGCTCCGCATCCTGCAGCTCACGTCCACCTCGAAAATGGGCGGCGCAGAAACGATGGTGCTGCACCTGCTGCGCCAAGCCGATCCAAAGCATTTGCAAGTCGAAGTCCTATCACTCATGGGACCCGGTGATTTGACCCGCCGCGCGCGCGAGGCGGGGGCATGGGCTGAAAACTGGGGGCTGCATTCGCTGGCCAATCCGCGGCTGCCCAGCCGCATGCGCGTTCTTCTAATGGAGCGCGGCTATGATGTGATCCATGGATATGGCCTGCGTGCCGATCTGCTTACGCGCTGGGTTGCGCAGGCGCTGAAAATTCCGTACATCTCCTCAATCTCCTCCATCGACCCCTGGCGCAAAAAACACCATGTGCTCCTTGACCGTTGGACCGCCGAAGGGGTTGCCTGCTGGATTGCCGTTTGCGAGGCGGCGCGTCAGAGCCGTATTATCCGCGAGCGATTTCCGCCCGGACGAATTTTTACTGTGTTGAACGGCATTCCAGACGTGCCAATGACGGAAGAAGCAGAGCGAACTGCCGCGAGGCATGAATTTGGAATTGCCCCCGCTGGCGGCCCCGTCTTATCTATGGTGGCCAATCTGCGCGAGGCGAAGGGCTATCCTGATTTGCTGGCGGCACTGGAGATTGTGAAACGCGAATTTCCCGATTTTATTTGTCTCTGTGCCGGCCGGGATGAATCCAAAGGGGAAATCCCCGCCTTCGCGGCGCGGCATGGAATTGAGAATAATGTGCGCTGGCTTGGGTTTGTCGAGAATCCTCAATCCGTACTAGCGGCGAGCGATATCGCCGTGCTTTCTTCGCATTGGGAGGGCTGCCCGGTCAATCTACTGGAGGCGATGCGTGCCGGTCTTCCAAGTGTGGCCACGCGTGTGGGGGGCATTCCGGAATTGATCGATAACGAAATCGAAGGCCTGCTGATTGATGTCAAAAGCCCGCCCGCATTGGCAAACGGACTGCTTCGCCTGATGCGCGATGAAGCAATGCGGGCAAAACTGGGCCAGGCCGCACGCGCGCGTTTTAAACGCCAATTCCTCGCGGAACGCATGGTGGTGCAGCTTACTGAAATTTATGAACGTTTAGCGGCACATTGAAAAGTTTCCTGACGGAAAAAGGGGAGTGAGCGGAGACAGCCGCAACTTTTTTTATTTTTTGCGTTCCGCCATTGACTCTGCGGATACGCGCAGCATAATGACGCAATTGAGGGTGTCGGTTTCAATATCTGTTTTTAAGGATTTAATTTTTTTGCTGGAAGGAGCGAAGCATGGCCGCGAATGTTAAGAAGGCAATGACCAAGACTGGCCTGATCAGTCACCTCGCTGAAAGCGTGGGCGTTACGAAAAAGCAGGCTACGGCGCTGATTACCGAGCTGGCTGATGTGGCTTATAAGCAAGCCAGACTGGGCTTTACAGTGCCCGGCATCGGCAAACTGGTGGTGGTCAAGCGCAAGCCGCGGATGGGCCGCAATCCCGCCACGGGTGAGACAATCAAGATTCCCGCCAAGACGGTGGTGCGTTTCCGCATTGCGAAGGCGTGCAAGGAAGCTGCCGTTTCCTGAGGGATCGGACATAAACCAGATTGATTCACGGGAGCCTGCCTTTGAGGCTCCTTTTTTTATATGCCACATGGCTTTTTTGTCATCCGCACGAAAAAAGATGCAAATCTGGCGTGAATTCATAAAAATTTAGCAACGCCTTGCCGGGTAAGGGCCAACAACATGAAACATATCCATCCATCATACACTGGACCGCTCGTATTTGGGGGGTCGGCGGGCAAGCATTTGTCATGCGAAGTCTGCCGGCATCTTAAAGTGGAAGAAGGCCGGCTGGAAATTTCCAGTTTTGCCGATGGCGAGACCGGCGTGAAGATTCTCGATAACGTGCGGGGGGCCGACTGCTATCTGATCCAGCCAACCTCCGGTCCCGTTAATGAAAACCTCATGGAGCTGTTGCTCCTGATCGACGCGATGCGGCGCGCTTCCGCCGAACGGATCAATGTGATCATCCCTTACTTTGGCTATGCGCGCCAGGACCGCAAGGATCAGGGACGCGTGGCGCTCTCGGCCAAGCTGGTGGCGAATTTGATTACGACGGCGGGAGCCGACCGCGTAATCTGCCTTGATTTGCATTCGGCCCAGATTCAAGGCTTTTTTGATATTCCGGTCGATCATCTCTATGGCGGCCCGGCGCTTTACGATTATCTGAGTCGGCAGGAGTGGTCGCAGGAGGTTGTTGTCGTTTCGCCCGACGTGGGTAACGTAAAAATGTCGCGCGGTTATGCCAGCCGTTTGGGCGCGCCCCTGGCCATTATCGATAAGCGGCGCCCGCGGGCCAATGTCTCGGAAGTCATGAATATTGTCGGCGACGTAAAGGGACGGCCTTGCCTGCTGGTGGATGACATGATCGACACAGCGGGTACGCTATGCAATGGCGCACAGGCGTTGATTGAGGCCGGTGCGCGGAGTGTTTCCGCCTGCGCGACGCATGCGGTGCTTTCGGGTGCAGCGCGAAAACGCTTGCAGGAGGCCCCCATTGATCAGGTGATTGTGACGAATTCCATTAACCAGCAAAACGACGCGCTTCTGAATAAGCTGGTCAAGGTGGACATTGCCCCCCTGCTTGCCGAAGCCATCCATTGCGTCCACAACTTCTTATCGGTTTCGGCATTATTTGATGGATCCAATGGCGGAAAATCAGCGGACGTGCGGGCCTGAGCATCGCCAATTATTTAGTGATTAATGGATGCTTCAATGCCTGAGTTTATTGCCTATCCATTGCTGATGGAGCCGTTTTATTCCGAACGCCCCTGGGGCGGCGGGGCGCTTGCAAAAATGCTCAAAAAAAAAGTTCCGCCGCTGGGCGGACCCTATGGCGAATCCTGGGAGCTGTCGGACCACCCCGACGGACGTTCAAAAATCGCCAATGGCCCCTACGAAGGGTGTATGTTTGGCGAACTGACAAAGGAATTTCCGCAAGGCATGCTTGGCGTTGCGCCAGCGCCCGAACGCTATCCCTTATTAATCAAATATATCGATGCGGCGCAGGATCTTTCCGTGCAAGTGCATCCCAGCGACGCAACCGCTCCGACGGACGATCGCGGGAAAACCGAATGCTGGTATATCATGCACGCCAATCCGGGCGCAGTGATGATCTGGGGCTTGCGCCAGGGCGTGGATGCCGCGCTATTGAGCGCGGCGGCAGAAGCATCCATAGCCTCCGCGAGCGGTACTGCCATGGAGCAATGCATTCAGCGCGTTCCGATTGCCACAGGCGATTTCGTTTATATCCCCGCCGGCGCCGTGCATGCCACGCTTGCCGGTACGCTGCTGTGCGAAGTGCAACAGTCGAGCAATACGACTTATCGCCTGTGGGATTGGAATCGCCAGCCGTCGCGCGAGCTGCATATTGAACAAGCGTGCGCGGTCACCAACTTTGAGCCATCTGCGCAAAAACCGCTCGTCACGCGAACTGGAGACTTATCAGCGAACATGTGGCACAAATTGGTGAGCAATGAGTTTTTCGCGGTGCAAACGCTGTTGCTTGCGGGAGGCGCCCGGCAAAATCTTAAATTAAATAATCCGCATGGGTTGATTTTGTGCATACCGGATGGTTCGGGAAGACTGAGCACTGGGAATAATGAATTTGATCTGGCCATCGGTCAAACATGGTTTTTACCAACGGGCATGGAAGAGTTTACCATCAGTTCCGGCGGAGCGCCGCTGCGGCTTTTACTCAGTGAATCACGGGAACTGAGTTGAGCAAGCTCATGGTAATTCCAGCCGAACCGCTTTGAACGGCATCAGGAAACTATTCTTTAAGTCAGGCGGTTTGAGCTGGTTTGGGCTAACCCGATGCCGGATTTTTAATTCCGCCAGCGCCAGGTATGGAAGTCCCAATCCTTGTGATAGAACGCCAGCCAGATATAGGCAACGCCCAAACCAAGCAAATGCGTCAAATGTGATACGTCTGATCCATGGCCGGGTGGAGAGAGTAAACCGAAGAGTGCGATGGCCACGGCAAAAAGCAAAAAATGCTTCATCGCTATAGGCACGATAAGATAAAGCAGAATCTGGCCATTGGGATTATAAGCAGCGATGGCCAGAATCAATCCATAGATCGCTCCCGAGGCGCCGATGACATAGCCGGATTCGACTGGAATGACTGCGTTAATGACCACATATAAGAGGCCCGCACCAATACCAGTAATCAGATAAAATTGCCAGAAACGGCTCGTGCCCCAGCGGTTTTCGAGTGGAGGACCAAAAAACCAAAGCGCCAGCATATTGAAGAACAAATGCAGGAACGAACCATGCAGGAACATATAAGTAAGAATGCGCCATGGCTGGAATCTCGTAAATTGCAATGGCTGCAATTCTCCCGCCGCCGTTAAATTTATTACACCTATTCCCTTTAAGATTAATGTAAGCAAAAAAACCACCACATTAATCATGAGGATCATTTTGGCGGCGGGAGTCAGATATTCATCCAAAAGGCGGTTAAAGTGATGGAGCGGGTCGTTCACGGCGGCCTCCGCATAATGGCAACCTGATTAGCCTATGCCACCCGAGGGGGCAACCCACGATAAGCCAACGGTTGGCGCATTGCAAATCCTGATGCTGTATCGCGAAAGGGCTTCCATGAGACATTACGAAAAGGTGGAAAGGTTCATGAAAGATTATTATGCCCAATTACTTACCATTGACTTTCCCTGTAGAGTTTAGAGTATTGTCCCAGACTGACGCCCCCCTGCAGCCCTGCGATGTTCCGTGCTGCTCCCGCGGCAAGCTCCCGTAGCGAGGTGACAACCCGATGCCCGAAAATGGTACCAAGCAACCCGACCTCACGATGAAGGAATTGGTCGAATATATCGCCAAAGCCCTCGTGGACCTCCCCGAACAGGTCGAAGTCGCGGCAATGGAAAGCCAGAATAGCGTGATTCTCGAGCTTAAAGTAGCCCCCGAGGACATTGGCAAGGTGATCGGCAAGGGGGGGCAAACGGCCAAAGCGATGCGCAAAATCCTCTCGGCTGCCGCCACCAAGCTGCATAAGAAATCGCTGCTGCAGATTATTGAATAGCCATTTGTACTATCTGGGGGGCGTCCGGTCATGCCCCTGAATCCCCAGGATCTGCTTGCCATTGCCCATCTTAGCCGGCCGCACGGGGTCCATGGCGAGGTGAGCGCGATCCCCCTTACCCCCCCGGTGCTTGATCCGGGCGTTTTGATTATTAACAAGCGCCTGTTTCTGCGCGATTTACATAATAAATTACGTGAAATTCAAGGCGAAGCGGTCCGCAGCCATCAAGACCGTTGGCTTGTCAAACTTGAGGGTATTGACACCATGGATGATGCCAATGATCTGCGCGGCTATGATCTTTGCCTGCCGCGCGGAGAACTCCCGGAATTGCCGGAGGGCTGGTTTTACGAAACTGATTTGGAAGGATGCCGCGTTATTGATGAGCAACTGGGCGATCTTGGCGAAGTCGCCGGCCTTGAGCTCGGTTATGTCCAACCGCAGCTCAAAATACGCCGTGCGAATGGCGCCATCGTGCTCATCCCCTGGCGCACCGCATTTTTTCCCCATGTTGACCTGGCCGCCAGATGCATTTCGGCGCGTCTTCCTGTCGGGTTGCCTGGAATCAGCGACGACGATACTTAGTTTCCCATCCCTAAAGTTTATCCGGCGGCTCAAAGCGGACGTTTAATTTTCCATTCTGTACCTCGAGTACTACATAACACAGATTGATTGCCCCTTTTGGAATAAATCCGGGCTGCTTGATCTGTATGGAAGCAAGAAGTTTTGCATCGGGCCAAAGCAGCAGGGCAAGGCGTTTTCCGATCAAATGCTGGATGGCCGTTCGGCCCAGTACAATGGGATTGGGCAAGACCCGATCCCCCGCGTAAAAAAGACGCGCTCCGCGCCTGGGCCGGCCCAGGACAGTTCCCCATTTGCGTGGATTTTGGTTTTCCGGAAAATCCAGGCTTAGCTGAATGATGCTGCCGTGTGTTAAATTTTCGCGCAAAAGCAGAACGGGAGCAATATGGATTTTCTCCTGATCGACCCACCAGTCCACCATGCCCGTATCATAAAGCGGAACCGTTTTCCGCCAGCCCTCTTCCATCAGCTTGAATTGAATAATTGGACGTAAGGCGCCGATATCCGATTTGAATTTCAGGCGAAGAGAAGTGGAAGTCATGGGCGCATAAAAATAATTTAAAAGCGCGACGTTCACGTCACATTCATATGCCGGTGGCGATTCCATTCGCGCAACCAAATCAGGGTCGGGTAAAAACGCTTCCGGAAGACTGCTGGTTAAATCATCCCATTTAACGGGCGCGCGCGCGGAGTTGGAATCGATATTGATTTTCAAAGGGCTGCCGTTAAAAGCCGCCTGAATTATGGGATTGCCTTTGGGGGAATAAACTTTCATTTCATACAGGCCCGGCACTTCAATATTCAACTTGAATTCAAATTCCGATCCCAATTGTTCGGGTGAGAGGCTACGGCGCGCAAAACGCTGCATGAGAGGGAAAGTGGCGTGGCCTCGCGTAATAAACAAATTGTCCTTCAGGTCATACATTAGAGTATGGAAAAGACCCATGGTTGGCAGTGAGTACCTGGGATTTAACCGATATTTGGCTGTCACTTCGTTGGCCAGGGGATTCATTCCGTTCGGCCAATAGGCGGGATAAAACAAATACAATCCCGCGCATGTATTGGTCTGTTCGAGGAGAGCGAGATCTAGTGAGTGAAAGCCTGTATAATAATCGCTGATTTTTGCTCGCATGGGAGATGTCCAGGAAAACCTTGTGCCAGCCTTTCCCATGCCAAATACCTGCAAATCACGCAATGTCCTTAGAGTCACCGGTTCAACGCCATGCAACAAGGCGCCTTCCGGATATTGAGCCTGCGCATCGCGATAAACATCATTCCATGTCTGAGGTTCTTTGCGCAGTTTGGTTTTTACGGCGGGAGCCGTCAGCCAGATCAGCCATCCGGATACGCCCAATCCACAGAGCATAATCGTAGCAGCGGCTTCTCTGCGATAACGGAAAAAGCTTAACCCAATGATTGTTTCAAGTGTTCCCGCTAATCCGGCGGCAATCAGGAGAAATAGACAGGCCGCAGGTACAATATAATAACGTTCTGACAATGCCGGCCAGCCTTCCCGGCCCGCATTACTTGCCAGCAGGACGCAGAGACCGATCATCAGACTATAACTGACAGCGAGCAACGCAGGTGATCTGCGAGCGAGCCACACACTTCCGATCAGCATTAGAATCAAAAAAATGAGGCTTAAATTTCCGGATATAAAAGAACCGCGAAAGAAACCACCCAGTAAATCCGCATAGATTCCGTTGCGGGCCGGCAGCCGGAACAGGGGCGCCGGGCTTAAATCCCGATTTAAATACGCCAATTTGAAGTCCTTGCAGATTTTTATTAATTCATTACTCAAATCTGGTTTAATAAACTGATCTTTCGGCGGTTTTTTGTCCTTCGGCGGAAAAATTCGATCGGCTCCGCGAGCCTGGTAGTAAACGATGAAACACACCGCTGCCAGGCAGATGCATTGGGGCAGCCAGCGCTGAAAAAACTGCCTAAGGAAAGCGTTACGGCGATTAATGATCAAGTATAGACAAGAAAAAATGAGGTAGATCCCTGAAATTCCGAGCAGAGGGATGGCACCCAATGTGTTTAACGCGCCGAGAGCGCTGAAAAGCAGTACCAGCAGAAAATATCCCCAATGCCGTGCTCGATACCAGCCTTCGCAAGCTACGATAATGGCCAGGAAAAACAGCACAATCAGCGAATACTGGCGAATGCAGTTTTGCCAATAAATCATGAAGGGACTGCAGGCTATAAGCGTTGAGAAAATCACAGCCAGCAGCCACGATTTGAGTTTGCGTCCAATCCTCCATGCCAGAAATATGGCCAACAATCCGGAAATCAGAAATGGCACCCTGACCATTCTCAAAGAACCGGTATGGATCAAGGCATTGGATAGCTGAAAAACCTTAAGTGAAGTCCACCATGCCGTGACCGTGCAACTTTGATTTTCCGTGCATATTACTTTGACATATTCTGCCCCGTCGGGATGAGTCATCCACATCGATGCGAATTCATCTATCCAGAGAGACCGTTCCGGATTGGTCCCTGGCCAACGAAGCCAAAAGCCGCCGATCAAGATCACACCAATCCAATAGGGGCGGGTTTTTAACCAAAGACACAGAAGTTTTCTGATGCGCATAGATCACATTTATTCGTATGCAAACTTTAAGTAGCTTAAATTTATGGTCCAGCGATGACAATGATCTTTCCAGGCAAGATATTAGAAAAACATGGAAAATATTCCATAATCAGGCAATAATCAGACGGACAGAACTTTGACAAGGAGAAAATAAAACTGATGCCGACGATTGAAGCTGGAAAATTGCGCCCGGGAATGAAGATTGTCATGGATAATCAACTATGGGTAGTTACCGACTGGCAACTGCGCACGCCGGGCAACCTACGCAGTTTTGTGGTGATTAAAGCTAAAAACCTCCAGGATGGGCGGCAAATTGAGAAAACATTTCGCGGCG